>Ga0233427_10000420_pt1 | contig 54901 bp, 50 predicted proteins | sample SI_118_April2016_5_FD_179885 | JGI IMG/M metagenome (GOLD analysis project Ga0233427, IMG submission 179885) | Seawater microbial communities from Saanich Inlet, British Columbia, Canada - SI_118_April2016_100_MG | ecosystem: Environmental > Aquatic > Marine > Inlet | place: Canada: British...
CGAGATCGAAGGCGAGGCCATACCGCAAAAGAACCTTAAGGTGGGTTTTTTACCGCAGGAACCGCAACTCGACGATGCCACCGACGTGCGCGCCAATGTGGAGCAGGGCCTCGGTGAAGCCAAACAACTGCTCGATGATTTTGAGCGCGTCAGCATGCGCTTTGGCGAAGAGTTAAGCGATGATGAGATGAGCGCCCTTATTGAAGAACAAGGCGAGTTACAAACCCGCATCGATGCCATCGGTGCGTGGGAGATAGAGCGCAAGCTCGAGATCGCCGCTGACGCACTGCGTCTGCCGCCTTGGGAAGCCCCGGTTAAGCAGCTTTCAGGCGGTGAGCGCCGACGAGTGGCGCTGTGCCGGTTGTTGCTCTCAGAGCCGGAGATGCTGCTGCTGGACGAGCCCACCAACCACCTTGATGCCGAGTCGGTGGCCTGGCTGGAGCGCTACCTCGAGCAATATGAGGGCACGGTAATCGCCGTGACCCACGACCGGTATTTTCTGGATAACGTGGCCGGGTGGATTCTTGAGCTTGACCGCGGCTTTGGGATTCCCTGGGAGGGCAACTACTCCTCGTGGCTGGATCAAAAAGACCAGCGCTTGGCGATGGAAGAAAAAGGCGCCTCGGCGCGGCGCAAGGCGATAGCATCTGAGCTCGAATGGGTACGGGCCAACCCCAAAGGCCGCCAGGCCAAGGGCAAGGCGCGCATCGCCCGCTTTAACGAGCTGATGGATCAGGAGTTTCAATCACGCAGCGAAACCAACGAGATCTACATTCCGCCCGGGCCGCGCCTGGGCGACAAAGTCATCGAGATAAAAAATCTGCGCAAGGCTTTTGCTGACAAACTGCTGATCGATGATCTTTCTTTCTCGCTGCCGCCGGGCGGCATCGTCGGTATCGTCGGCCCCAACGGGGCGGGCAAGACCACGCTCTTTAAAATGCTGATGGGTGTCGAGGCACCCGACAGCGGTGATATCAGCCATGGCGATACCGTACAGATCGCTTACGTGGATCAAAGCCGCGACACGCTCGATGACGCCAAGACCGTTTGGGAAGAGATCTCCGAGGGTCAGGATATTCTGGAAGTTGGCCGCTACCAGACCTCGTCGCGCGCCTATGTCGGGCGCTTTAACTTTAAGGGACCAGATCAGCAAAAACATATCGGCTCGCTCTCCGGTGGTGAACGCAACCGCGTGCATCTGGCCAAGGTGTTACGCCAGGGCGGCAACGTGCTGCTGCTGGATGAACCGACCAACGATCTTGATGTGGAAACACTGCGCGCACTGGAACAGGCGCTGAGTGATTTTCCCGGCTGTGCCGTGGTGATCTCGCACGACCGCTGGTTTTTGGATCGTATTGCCACACATATACTGGCCTTTGAAGGCGACAGCCAGGTTACCTGGTTTGCCGGCAACTTTGCCGATTACGAGGCCGACCGGAAACGGCGCCTGGGGACCGATGCCGACCAGCCGCACCGCATCAAATACAAGCCAATACAACGCTGAAGTGAGAGTTATTAAAAACAAAACAGCCTATCTGTGTGCACCGCGTGGCGAGCCAATCGCATGACCGACCCCTTTGCCCGCTTTGGGGTTAAGCATCTTTCGGCCACTTCCATGCTGCAGTTCCGGGCCGACCCGGCGCTGGGCATTTTGTACCTGGTGTATGGCATTCGCGAAGCGGGCTCACCGGCCATGCACCGCGGCTCGGCGCTCGATCACACCATTGGCCAGATGCTCGATGAGGACGTTACGCTGGATCATGCCGGGGCGCGTGCACTTGCGACTGAACACTACGACGCCCTGATCGAAGGCGCCGAAGACGACTACCGCAGCGCGGATATCAACCGCGAGCGCAAGGTGGTAAGCAAGTGCCTGGATCACTGTTACCCCGTGGTCAGCGAATGGTCAGCGCCGCTCGCTTACCAGCACCCCATCCGCCTCACCCTGCAGGGCATCGAAGTACCGGTCATTGGCTTTATTGATCTGCGCTATGTCAATGTCGTGCGCGAGCTTAAAAGCTCGGGCAAGCCGCGCCGCGGTATTGTTGATGATCATGCCTTTCAGGTTGCGACTTATGCCATGGCCATCCGCCAGGAAACGGGCGAATGGCCCGAGGCGTTTGTCGATTACCTCATGCCCTCGGGGATGAGCTCGTTTCAACTGAAAAACGGCAAACGCTGGGTGCGCGCAGTGGTTGATACCGCAGCCAGTATTCGTACCCTGCTGGATGGCGCGCAGGATAAAGACGCACTGTGTGCCTCTATACAGCCGGACTACAGCAACTGGCTGTGGCGCTACCGGCCCAACTGCCTGGCGGCGGCCAAAGAGTTGTTTGGCAGTTAGTTAATAAAAAGTACAGATCTCGCTAAGGTCGCGTCGGGCGATGTCGGGCACCTGTACATCCTCGGCCGGGTAACCGGTCACCAGTATTAAAAAGGGCCGCTCGTTAGATGGGCGACCCAGCACCTGGTTAAGAAATTTCATTGGGTTGGGTGTGTGGGTGAGTGAAGCCAGGCCCACATTGTGCAATGCCGTGATCAGCATGCCTGTGGCAAGCCCGGTGGATTCATACGGATAGTAGTGCTTAATCTTCTCGCCCTTGGCATCGACATGGTGCACTAAAGCAAAGACCACAATCAGGTACGGCGCGGTTTCCAAAAAGGGCTTGTCGGCATCGGTGCCCAGGTGAGCCAGCGCGTCCAGCCATTCGTCAGGAGCGCGGTGCTCATAAAAAGCACGCTCTTCTTCCTCGGCGGCTTCTCGGATCTGGCGCTTGATGGCCGGATCGGCCACCACCGCAAAATGCCAGGGCTGCTGGTTGGCGCCACTCGGTGCAGTGCCCGCTGTACGAATGCATTCTTCGATCACCTCGCGCGGGGCACTCTGATGCGAAAAATCGCGCACCGTGCGCCGGGTGCTCATCTGCTGCCACAGCGCACGAGCCCTTTCGTGCATTTTGGCTTTTGGGTAACGCGGATAATCCGCCAGGGGCAAAAAACGCGGTGTGGTCACCATGACAACCCTCCTGTTAACGGCCGGTGCGGGTGGCGGCTTCGACCTGCCATTGTTTGAGAATGCACGAGATGCTTCTCGTCATGTAACCGGTTAACCATAAATCATGATCTCCATTTTCAAAAAATAGTTCGGTATTTCTGGATACGCGTTCGCGCCGTCAGCTTGTGTGGTTGCTCATTCCCGGGCTTAAGCCGCCTCGCCGTCGGCCACAAGATCCATGGCGCGGTAAAACGACTGGATCAGCGGATCACACTTGACGTCGGCCGCGCTTAAGGGCCGGTTAAAAGAGATGCCATCGAGGGTACGGCAACGGCTCAAGGCCACATAGGCCTGGCCCGGGGCGAACATCCCCCGGCCAAGATCAATGCGTACGTGCTCCAGGGTTAAGCCCTGGGCCTTGTGCACAGTAACGGCCCAGGCCAGGATAAAGGGAAACTGCGTGTAGGTGCCGATCACCTCGGTATCCACCCGGCGGCGCTTGTCGTCCCACTGGTAACGGTAGCGCTCCCACGACTCGCGCTCTACAAAAACACTCTGGCCGAGCTGCTCGTCGCCCAGCAGTTCGATCTCGATCACTTCTTCTTCCAGATGCACCACCCGACCCAGGGAGCCGTTAACCCAGTCGGTGCCGTTCTTGGTGAACATCACCTGCGCATCGACTTTGAGTTTGAGCTTGGTCGGTGAAGGCAGTTGTGATTCGTTGTCCAGCCAATCGCCGTTAACGTCGGCATCAAAAGACCAACTCTCGCCGGGCAGTTGCGCCAGTTGCTGCTCGTTAAACTGCCGTGCGCGCGCGTTTACCGAGGTCAGCACCAATCGGGTCTCCTCGGATACCATCTCCTCGTCAACTGCCTGGTTGAGCTGTGCCACAGTCTGCTCCAGCTCGCTGCCGGTGCGGATATGATCGAGCATCTCGATGAAATGCGCATCGGCCTGGCGAAAAGATCGTGTCAGGGTCACCGTCACCAGTGGCAGTTCGCGCAGGGTGGTGGCACTGAAAAAATACGGTGACTCGTAGCTCTCCTCGAACAATCGCTTTTCTTCGGGGCCGGCGATCACCGGTGGCAGCTGGTGCATATCGCCAACCAGTACCAGTGTCTTGCCACCAAAAGGCACACCGGCGCGGCCGGTGTTAAGGCGCAGCGAATCATCAATGGCATCGAGCAAATCGGCGCGCACCATCGACACCTCATCGATCACCAGTACGTCCATTTTTTCGACTACGTCTTTGGCGGCGCCGGCAATGCGCTTGGCCCGCGGCTGCGGCCCGGGGGGCAGTTGAAAGAGCGAGTGAATCGTCTGGCCCTGCACGTTAAGTGCCGCGACCCCGGTGGGGGCAACCACCACCAGGTTTTTATCGAGCTCGGATCGCAACACATCGATCAGCGTGGATTTTCCGGTACCAGCCGAGCCGGTGACAAAAACCACCGGTGGGGTTGCCATACTCAACAGATCCAGCACCTGCTGGAACTCGTCGGTAATCTCGGTATCCACGCTGGGTTCAGGGGCGAGCGGTACAGCCGCCGTCGACGATCAGCTCGGTACCGGTAATAAAGGCTGCGGCATCGGAGAGCAAAAACAGGCAGGCGCCGGCAATATCCTCGGTAGAACCGACCCGCCCCAGCGGTATATGTGCCGACAACGCCGCCAGCGCCTCGGGGTCATCTGCCCAGCGGGCCTGCATGGGCGAGCGTACCGGCCCGGGCAAAATGGTGTTCGAGCGTATGGCATCGGGGGCCAACTGGATTGCCAGCGATTTGGACAAACGGATCACCCCGGCCTTGGCCGCGCCATAGGCATCCTGGGGTTTGCCATCGCCGCGCAGCGCATCGATAGAGGCGATATGCACCATCGCCCCACCACCGCGCGCACGCATATGCTCCGCCACATGGCGCACACTCAAAGCAAAAGACTTGAGGTTGATCTGAAACACCTGATCCCAGGTGTCCATGTCCATTTCAAGCACTGAACGGTCGCGATCGAACCACAGCACACCGGTGGTATTCACCAGGTAATCGATGCCGCCTTGCGCTGCTGCCACATCGGCTGCCAGCTGGCTGACAAAAGCCTCGTCGCTAAGATCACCTTGGTAATACGTCGCCTGGCCGGGGCCATTGGCGATATCCGCAGGCTGATCCTTAATATCGGCCAGGGCAACGTCGATGCCGGTGGCCAGCAACTGGTTGGCCGTGGCCAGCCCGATGCCACCGCCGGCGCCACAGACCAGAGCCGATTTTCCCTTAAAGCGCACGGCGAACTGGCACTCAGTCTTGCTCGAGCTCATCTTCAGGCAACAGCTCGAGCAACTCGTCGCTTTTAGCGCCAGGCAGTTGCTCAACCTCACGCAAAGTACGGGCCATCGCCCGGGTACGCCGCTCGGTATTCTCGATAGTGTTACTCGCCGTGGCCAGTTGCTTTTTGACCTTGGCCAGCACATCGCCAAACCGGCCAAACTCGGTTTTGACCGCGCCGAGCACCTGCCATACCTCGCTTGCCTGCTGCTCGATGGCAAGCGAGCGAAACCCCAGGCGCAGGCTGTTCAGCAGCGCGGCAATGGTAGTCGGGCCGCTGACCATCACGCGGTAATCCTGCTGCAGTTGGCTCACCAGCCCGGGTTGGCGCAGCACCTCGGCATACAGGCCCTCGGTAGGCAGGTACAGCACCGCGAAATCCGTGGTCTGCGGCGGGTTGAGGTATTTCTCGGCAATGGTCTTGGCCGACTGTGTGATCGAGCGCAACAGTTCGCGGGTGGACTGCGCCACCGCCTCGGCATCGGCGCTATGGGCGGCCTCGCTCAAGCGCAGGTAATCTTCCTGGGGAAACTTGGAGTCGATAGGCAACCAGACGCAATCTTCGGGATCATCACTGCGTCCGGGCAGGCGGATCGCAAACTCGACACGCTCGGATGAATCCTTGCGGGTCGCCACGTTGCGGTCGAACTGATCCGGGGTAAGCACTTGTTCGAGAATGGCTTCGAGCTGGTATTCGGCCCAGGTCCCGCGCACCTTAACGTTGGTGAGCACATTCTTTAGATCGCCAACCCCGGTGGCAAGATTCTGCATCTCACCCAGGCCCTTGTGCACGGCATCCAGACGCTCACTGACCAGCTTGAAGGATTCGCCCAAACGTTTCTCCAAGGTGCCCTGCAGTTTCTCATCGACCGTGCGACGCATCTCCTCGAGTTTTTTCTCGTTGGCCTCGCGCATCTCGTTCAACTGCTCGCTGATGGTGGCGCGCAGGCCCTCAAGGCGCTGTTGGTTAGTCTCGACCAACGCCTGTACCTGGGTGGTCACGCCTTCGAGCTGCTGTTTTTGCACATTGCCCAATTGGCCTACGGTGCCCGATAGCGTCTGGGCGGTTTTGCTAAGGCTCCCCGAGACTTCCTCGCGCAGCTCGCGGCTGCGCTTTGCAGCCTCCTCGCGGCCATCGCGCAACTCTTCACGCACCGCCTGCTCGGCATCGCCTGAAGACTTTCGCCCAGACAAGCGCAGCAACAGTACCAGGTTGAGCGCAACCAGTACCGCCAAAGCAGCCAGCAGAAAATTGGTGTTCATAGCAGGGAAGTCTCCAGGCAACGCGGGGCTGGCCCATTATCCACGCCCAGACACGGCCAGGCCAATAGCGCGCAGGCGGCATATTGTGCCCACACGACAGATTCACCTGGTGAGCCTGTGCCTGGTACAAGATTGCCACTCTTTTGAGTACACGGAGTTCACCGCTATGGCGCAAAAACCGCTGAGCAAGATTATCCGCCAGGCCGAGACGCACCTGGCCCAAGGCGTTCACCCCGATGATCTGGAGCACCTGCTCGGCAGGGACGATTTTGCTGTCTGGGAAAAAGAAGCCCGGCGGCGTTGGCGGCTGGCCCGGCCATTGCAATCCATTCACGGTGCGCGGGGGCAGCGCCGAGGCCAAAACAGCTGGAAATCGCCCATGGCTCGCGGGCTTTAATCCCGCAAAGGCTGGCCTTAAGTACCACTGATGCTGTGCGATGCCGTGATATCAACATGGCAAGATAAAGGGATTGGGGGTTGTTTCCCCGGTTCTGCGGTGAATATTAAACCTTTAATATTCGTTAAATCATTAATCCCACGAAAAGAAAAAGCCCCGCGCAGACTCAAAATTGGGGGAGGAGAGACTGCGCAGGGCAGAGTCTGGATACCAAAGGAGATAAGTTATCCAGTACCTAAACGATAGCATCGCCATGGTCGCTCTGACAGTCAGACTTTCTTAGTCTTTATATAATTTTTCTCTTATGCTTATAGGCAGGCATATCAAGATAAATTGATCGCTTGGGTGGCGCCAAGCCTGTGGTATCGATGGCTTATCTGCGTGCCAACTGCCGGCAATCGGCTGGCCATTTAGCGCGCACAGTAAACCCGCTAAAGCATCATCTGCAGGCAATCGGTGCTGTCTATGGCCATGTGGATGAGCAGCCCCGCTGCCACGATGCGCACGGGTTTAAATGCCAGGCCCACAAGGTAGGCCATGATGGCCGGGTAACTGTGCAGTGGATGAAAACCAATGCCGCAGCGCTGCGGGTCAAATATCGGATCAGCCAGCAGGTGATCGAGATCCACTGCCATGGTGGCGAGCATGATCAGCCAGGCATAGCGCCAGCTCGGGCGAAAAAAGATTACTGCCACGAGCCCTGGCACCAGAAAATGCCCAGCCATGTGTATCGTGGTAGCAATCATAGAACCACCCAAGGTAGAGTTGTTTGTAACCGCAAGGGTCTGTTGGCGTTAAGCGCTGGCGTGTGGTGGATGCCGGCGCAGATGATAGCGCCTTGACCGGCGATGCCAAAACAGCCGCTACGATTGATGGCTCAGATAAAGCACGTAACCGCAATCAGATATGAATAAAACATCGGACAGTTCGGATTTATCGGTCAGTTATTTCAGAGCATCGGACCCATTGGATGAACAGATCCTGGCGCTGAAAAATGATGGTGCGATCGTGGTTCGCGATCTGGCCAGCACCGCGCTGGTTGATCAGGTGGCAAGCGAACTGCAGCCATACTTTGATACCCAAGGCCACAATTTTGAGGATGATTTTAATGGCTACGCGACGCGCCGCCTGGCCAGCACTCTGGCGTATTCATCTGCCGCGGCCGATCTGATCGAACAAACGCATGTGCTCGCACTGCTCGACCCGGTACTGCTGCCCAACTGCAGCAACTACCGCATCGGCAGCAGTACCGGTATTGAGATTCACGCCGGTGAAAAAGCGCAGGTGCTACACCAGGATGATGTTATCTACCCGATACGCATTCCCGGTATTGACTGGCAGGTTAGTGTGATGTGGGCACTGAGCGACTTCACGGTTGAAAACGGTGCCACCCATGTGGTGCCGGGCAGCCACCGGCTCGAGCGTGAGAGCGGCTATGAAGATGCCCCAACCGTGCAGGCAACGATGAATCGCGGCAGTGCCCTTTTTTACCTGGGCGCTACCTGGCACGGCGGCGGCGCCAACCGCTCAAAGGCACCGCGCATGGGGCTGGTCACCACCTACGCGCTGGGCTGGTTGCGCCAGGAAGTAAACCACTACCTGACGGTGCCGCGCGAGAAAGCACAAGGTTACTCGCGCACCGTGCAAAACCTGATGGGTTATCGCTGCCACGGGCCTTACCTGGGGCGCTTTGCCGACGATCCCGATGGCTACTGGCACAACAAACACTGAAAGAGTCTTGCGTCACGATGCCCTGTACTGACAACGCCGAGTTTGCTCTGCCGGATGCACTGGTTAGTGAGCGTGCGGCACTCTGGCAAGTGCAGCGCGAGCGCTTTGCCGGCTCGGCGTTTTACCAGCGCCATCACCCGCAGGCGCCGCTGACCCTGCCGACCTCTTTAGCAGACATTGCCCAGATGCCCTTTACCGACAAGGAGCAGTTGCGTGCCGACCAGGCGGCCTACCCGCCCTTTGGCAGCTACCTCGCCCACCCCACAAATCGCGTCACCCGGCTGCACCGCACCTCGGGCACCTCGGGCCAGGCGATGAATCTTGCACTATCGCCCCATGATGCAAAGCTGCAGGCCAAGGTGGCCGGGCGCGCGCAATCGGCGGCGGGCCTGGGACCTGGCGACATCGTCGTCCACTGCCTCAATTACCAGCTGTGGATGGGCGGGTTGACCGATCACCTGGGGCTGGAAGCGACCGGCGCCCTGGTGGTGCCGTTTGGCACTGGCCACACGGCGCTTTTGATCCAAACGATCCGCGAGTTGGGCATCAACGCCATCTCGTGCACGCCATCCTACCCGGCCCGCCTGGCGCAGGTACTGGCAGAACAATCCCCGGCAATAGCCCCTTCAGATCTGGGCTTGCGCAAAGCTTTTATGGGTGGTGAGCCAGGCCTGGATGATCCGGTTTTTCGCCAGCGGTTGGCAGACATCTGGGGAATGCAGGCAATGAACTCCAATTACGGCGTGAGTGATTTCCTGTGTAATTTTGCCGGCCAGTGCACGTTGCAGAACGACCTGCATTTCATGGCCATGGATGTTGCGTACCCGGAGCTGGTGGTGCCCGGACAAACGACGGTGGTGCCCTGGGAGGCCGGCAGTGAGGGCGAACTGGTGCTGACCCACCTCGACCGTGAATGTCAGCCGCTGCTGCGCTTTCGCAGCGGCGACCTGATACGCCTTGGCGCCACTGATCGCTGCGCCTGCGGCCGTGGCGCGCCGCGCTTTCAGGTCATCGGGCGCACCGACGACATGATTGTGGTGCGTGGGGTCAACGCCTTTCCATCGGTAGTCGCTGCAGCCATCAACCGCTGTGAAGAACTCAATGGCGAATACCGCATTCGCCTGGCTCACCCACCGCCTTACGACCGACTGCCGCTGGAGGTAGAGCTGGCCGACAATAACCCGCTGAGCGACGAGCTGAGTGCACAACTCAGCCGGCGCCTCAGTGATACTTTGCGTCTGGGGGTCTTGCTTACGCTGCTGCCGGGCGGAGCGCTCGGTCGTAACGAGGGCAAGACCCGTCGCGTGATCCGGGAGTACAACTGATGACCGAAACTGTTTTGTACGAAGTGACCGATACGGTCGCGAGCGTCACCTTAAACCGCCCCAAGCGGCTTAATGCCATCAACCCGGCATTGCTGGAGGATCTGACGGCTGCGCTGATGCGCGCCAATGCCGACCCGGCGGTACATGCCATCATCCTGCGCGGTGCCGGGCGGGCTTTTTGCGCGGGCGATGATCTTAAAGAGTTTGACAGCCAGGTGGGCACCGAGACCGAGACTCGTGCTTACATCGAGCGTATCCAGGATGTGACCCGCGCCCTGTGCCTTAACCGCAAGATGGTCATCGGTGCAATCCACGGCTGGGCGGTGGGTGGCGGACTCGAGTGGGTGATCAACTGCGACTTCGTCGTCATGTCGCGCGATACGCGGGTTTTCTTTCCCGAGATCTCGCTGGGCATTTTTGTCACCGGCGCTGTAACCCGCCTGCTGCCACAGCAGATCGGATTGCAAAAAGCCCGACGACTGATCCTGCTCGGCGAGCAATACTCAGCGAACGACGCAGCCGAACTGGGATTCGACTGGCAGGTGGTTGATCCGGGCGCGGTCGATGATGAAGCCCGCGCACTGGCGCAGCGTATTGCAGCTTTGCCGCCGGGTCCGGTAGGTGATCTTAAGCAGGCATTACGCGAGGCGGCCGATACTGATCTTGAGGGTGCGATGGCGATCGAAACCCAAGCCACACTAAAAGGCTTTCTTGACCCGGATTCGGCACAACGAGCGCGCGACCGACTCGGCTGAATCAGCTGCGCACCAATTTGCCGCGGCGCAGCCGAAGCACCAGCATCAAAAGTGCCAAAGAGGCATAACTGACCGGCCACGCCCAATCGCTTCGGATCATCAACAGGTAATGCACCGCTACCAGGGCCAGCGCTATGTAGACCGCGCTGTGCAGGCGCTTCCAGTGACGGCCCAATCGGCGCATCGCAGCGCGCGTTGAGGTCAACGCCAGTGCAAACAAAGTCAGCCAGGCCGCAAACCCCAGCAACACATACGGCCGCTTTACAATCTCTTCGGCCAGCCGGGGAAAATCCCAGCCCAGCAAAAAAGAAAGAAAGAACAAAAAATGCGTGCTGGCATAGGTAAAAACCCACAGGCCTACAGCGCGCCGGTAGCGTAGCAGTGCCGGCCAATGTGCCCAGCGTGCCACGTGTGGCAAAAACAACACCAGTAACAGCAGGTTGAATGTCCAGATTCCGGTTTCGAAGATCAGGGATTTTTGTGGATCGACCCCCAACGCCCGCCCCTGCCAGGCCAGCGCCAGAACAACCGCCGGGGTTGCCAAAACCAGGTGTGCGACAAGACGAATCAACGGTACTGCTGCGCCGCTCCTGGGTACAACTGCGCTACCTGGTCAGCATACCCGTTGTACGGCCTTGAGGGGATACGCTCGATCTCGCCGTCATCCCAGATGCGCCGCTCGGTTGCCTGGCTCCAGCGCGGGTGGGAGATATCCGGGTAGACGTTGCTGAACCAGCCATACTCTTTCGGACTTTCCACATTCCAGGTTGCCATTGGGCGCTCTTCAGTAAAGGTGATGCGAACAATGAACTTGGGCGACTTAAAGCCGTACTTCCACGGAACAGTGATACGAAAAGGCAACCCGTTCTGGGGCAGTTCGCGATCGCCGTAAACACCAAAAGTGGCAAAGGTCAGCGGATGCATAGCCTCTTTAATAGTCAGCGCTTCCACGTAGGGCCAATCCAAGGTGCTAAAGGCCGACGCCTGGCCTGGCATCTCCTCGGGACGCAAGACACTGGTAAAGGCAACGTAACGCGCCGACGCTAACGGCTCTACCACGCGGATGATGTCACGCAGCGGTCGGCCGTTGTAAGGAATTACCATCGACCAGGCTTCAACGCAGCGAAAATCGTAAACCCGCTCCTCAAGATGACTGAAAGGCATGCCCATCAGCTCGTCTATATCGAATGTGCCGGGCTTGGCACACAGCCCGTCGAAGCTGACCGCCCAGGGTGTCATCTGGAACGCACCGGACTCACGGTAGGGGTCGGCCTTGTTCCAGCCAAACTCGTAAGCGTTGTTGTAGTGAGTCGCCGCGTGCTTGCTGGTTAACCGGTTGCCCGCATTGTGAAGAACAACTGCATCGGCCTGGGCCACGGCGGGTACTGGTGCTTTATCAGCATTTGCCTCGGACCGAGGCCAGTGTCCACCATAGCGTAGTGCCCCAAAACCTCCCAGGGTACAAAGCCCCAGCGCGCCCGCGATAAAACGCCGGCGACGGTAAGCGGTTTGGTCAGTAATACGGGTCAATTTTGATTCCACGCAAAAACGATCCCGTCATTATCGCCTGTCGCTTCGACCAAGAGGGTGACAAATTGTTCATCAAGGCAAGGTCAAACTTGAGCGCAAGGCCTTGGAAAACAGGTGTTCTGGCAGAAAAATAATGATTGCTTTATGGTTTTTGCTGGGTTAGTGTTCGGCTCAAGTGGCCGAAATATTTGGCCCTTTGACCGAATGGCTACAGGGCGAACCCCTGTAGATCTGCTGAAAGCTCTCAAAAAACGCAATCCAGTTTCTTCACTTCGCCTCCCGTATCCATTCATTTTATCCGCCCTTAGCAATGGGTTTTATCCCAGCGTCCCGGGCATTTTCCTGACCTACAAGAGACTTTTTTGATTTATGAATATCTATGTTGGAAATCTATCGTATAGCGTGACCGAGGAAGACCTTAACGCAATGTTTGCCGAGTTTGGCGATGTTACCAGTGCAAAACTCATCATGGACAGAGACTCTGGCCGCTCCAAAGGATTCGGTTTTGTTGAGATGTCCGGTGAGGATGCCGGCCAAAAAGCTATTGATGAACTCAATGGCCGTGATGTCGGCGGTCGCTCATTGACTGTCAACAAAGCACGACCCCGCGAAGAACGCCCCCGTGGCGGCGGTGGTGGTGGCCGCGGTGGTTACGGCGGTGGCGGTGGTGGCGGTTACGGCGGTGGCGGAAACCGCTACTAAGACCTGACCCAGTTACCCGGTGGGCGGAACAGACATCTGTCTTTGCCGCCGGGTAATGGCTTGCTTCAAGTCTTGCGCCCGGTAGATACTCGGCGCATGCCTGATCTTTTTTTGCCTGCTGGCGCTGTTCGGCATGGCTTCTGAGCCCTCTGTGGCACCGCCCCAACCGAGCCGCATGACAGCGCTGCTGCGCTGGCTGGGTGCCGACCCGCGCCCCGTCACGGTACTGGAGCGCACCGTGGCTATCCTGGGCAGCCTCGTGGCGATGTTGATCGTCTTTGGCGTGAGCAGGTCAATGCCCGGTGGCAGCCATGTGCTAATCGTTGCCTCAACCGGGGCTTCGGCCGTCATCATTTTCACCGTACCACACGGCCGGCTGTCACAGCCCTGGCCGGTGCTTGTCGGTCATTTACTGTGCGGCCTCATCGGCGTGACCTGCGCAAAATGGCTTGGCACCGGACCGATGTCAGCCGCGATCACGATCAGCCTGTGCGTTCTGGCCATGAGCGTGGGGCGCTGTGTTCACCCACCCGCCGGTGCGACCGCGCTGACCGCAGTGCTGGGCGGAAGCCTCATCACCGATATGGGCTACAGCTTCGTGCTGGCACCCGTGATGGTGAATATGCTGACCCTGATCGGTGCAGCCGTGCTGATAAACCTGCCTTTTCGCTGGCGACGTTACCCGGCGACGCTGAATTGGCAACGCCGCAAAGCACTACCCCCCAGCGTAGATCGCTCGGATCTTACCTATGCGCTGTCGAAAATCGACACCTTCATGGATATCAATGAAGATGATCTGCTGCGCATCTACGAGCTGGCACGAAGCCGTTCTGACAAAGAGTTAATCATCAACATTCAGGCCGGGGGCTGCTTCAGCAACGGAGGATTCGGCCACAACTGGGAGGTGCGCCAGGTCAGTGCCGACTACTCAACCGATAACAGCGCACGCGTGGCTTACCGGATCATTGCTGGCACCGACGACGGTGGGTCGGGGGAAAGCAGCCTGGATGAATTTAAGGCCTGGGCCAGTTATGCGGTGGTGCGCAACGGGGATTCGTGGAACCGGGTGTAAACCCTGAACTCGTTGTGGCTCACAATAACCAACAGGCACTGCGCTCAGGCTGAAACGCGCAGCAGGTCTTCCTTGTGATCAACATCGCGCAGCACGGCATCATCTACCATAGGCACCTCGACCACAGAATCGGCAAGGTTGTCAAAAAGACAACGTGCGATATCGTCGCCAGTGAGCTGCATTAACGCACCGAACCACTCGCGTGGAAAAAGCACCGGGTGACCCCGACGATCGCCAAAACACGCAACCCGGACAGCATCTGCCGAAAAGCCCTCAAGCAAACGATTGATGTGTGTTGCGCTTACCCATGGCATGTCGGCCAGACACAGCACCATGCCATCGAGATCCGCAGGCAATTGTGATACCCCGGCGCTGATTGATGCACCCATGCCGTCGCGGTAGTCGGGGTTGTATATCCAGTTAAGCGAGCGGCCGGTGAGTGCATCGCGCAACGGGGCCTGTTCGTGCCCGGTGACCACGTGCACAGTGCCAACTTTGGATTCCAGCGCCGCATCAACCGCGTGAGCTGCAACCGCCTTGCCCTGCCAAGGCAACAATAACTTGTTGGGACCCCCCGCACGCAGCGAGCGGCCCGCCGCCAGCACTAATGCATCGATCCGTGGTGCCAACATCATCTAGTCATTGCGCCCAATCAACATCACATCTCCTTGTGGATGGGCTCGCGCGCGGTCACGCTCTGCCGGCGCGGGCAAACTCGATTACACAATTATTAATAGTCGTCAGTCAACACCTGGTTGGTACAACAGCATCGACTCGCGCGCTAGAACATGCTTTCGCAGAACCAAACACCACGAGAAGCTTAATTTCAAAGAAAATCCGCGCAGACCACCTGCAGTGCCAGTGCTGCGTACATTGCGACGCCGGCGGGTAACGCATCCTCGTTGACCCGCATTGTGCTGGAATGGCAAGGGGCAGCGGGGCCATCGGCCGGTGCGGTGCCGATAAAGGCAAAAGCCCCGGGGAAACGCTCGAGTACGTAAGAGAAATCCTCGGCACCCATCCACGGGGTTTGCATCTGCTGGTAACGATCTTCACCAAGCACCTTGTGTGCAGCGCGAGCCACAGCCTGCTCACCGCTGGCGTGATTTACCGTGGGCGGATAGCCTTTTTCGATATCCAGCGAGACCTCCAAACCATGGGCCGCGGGAATCTGCCGGACCAGGCGCTCTATACCCTCGACCAACCGGGCGCGGGCATCCGCAGACAGTGACCGCAACGTGATGTCGAGCTCTGCAAATTGTGGAATAACATTGCTGGTGGTGCCCGCCTGGATACGGCCCACCGTTGCCACCACCGGATCAAACACATCGAAGCGCCGGGTGATAAGGGTCTGTATGGCCTGGACGACTTCGCAGGCCACAGGCACTGGATCTATCGCATTGTGCGGCATCGAACCGTGACCGCCGCGGCCTTGCAACCGAGCGAATACCGTGTCGACCGCCGCAAGAATCGGGCCGGTGCGGCACGCAATCATTCCAGAGGGCATCTCGGGCTCCACATGCAGCGCGTAAACAGCCTGTGGTGGGCCAGCAGCATCCAGCAAGCCTTCATCAAGCATGGGCTTGGCACCGCCTGGACCTTCCTCGCCTGGCTGGAACATAAAGCGCACACTGCCAGCTATACGGTCACGGTGCGCATGCAGAAGATGCGCGGCACTTGAAAGCATTGCGGTGTGCGCGTCGTGGCCGCAGGCGTGCATGCAACCGGCTTCTTCAGAAGCAAAGGGCAGGCCGGTATCTTCGGGCATCGGCAATGCATCCATGTCGCCCCGCAGCAATACGGCGGGCCCGGGCTTGGCACCGTGCAGGGTAGCCACGATTCCGCTGGTAGTCGCCGATAATGCCAGCTCAAGATCCAGGCCCTGCAGTGACTCAAGCACCGCTGCGCGGGTACGGGGCAGATCCAACCCGAGCTCAGGGTGACGATGGATTTCCCGGCGCAGCGCAACGGTGCGCTCTTGTAGCGCTTGTGCGTCCTGAAGCAGCTGTATTGGCATGTTTCTCCTGGGGGATCGCGTATTTTTTACAGACTCCCATTGTGCACCAGCAGGCGACGCCCAGCACAAAAAAATCCCCGCCAGAGGCGGGGACACGCAGAGGAGGAAACAACGCTGTTAGCGTCTCAGATTTGCTGGGGGGTTGCCTGTAATCTGATTCACGGTTGACCGGCTTCAGGTGATTTTAATAAGTAGGGCGCATCTGGATATGCTCGAACTCCAGGTCAAGTTTGTCGCTACGCTCTAATTGCTCTATCGGTATACCGATTTCGAGCAGGTCTTTAAGCATGGCAATAATCGCCTCGGAATCGTTGCTCGCTCTGGATTCGATGATTGTGGGGCTCGTGTTCATGGCATGTTCCTCTTATGTGTCCTTTGCTGATGTTTCAGAGCTGCATCATCTGCGATCCGAGCATCTCTCTCAGTGATGGTTGTCACAGATTCACAACCAATGCGGGTAAATGCGGGGTGTAGCGGGAGGAAAAAACCATTAAACACCCAGACAAGTGACGGCCGTCACATTTGCCGGAATGAAAGAACTACAGCAAGGTGTTAAGAAAAGCGGCGACCCGCCGGGCAAAACGGCGGTCAGCCCAATAGGCAAGATGAGAAGCCGGAGTCCATCCGCTGATCGGGCCGCCCACATTGATCAGTTCGTCACGGTGGACGACGCTGGCATAGGCTTCATTGATGGGCTTGAGCGGCCAGCCCAATACATCGTCAGGATCAAAGTAATTAAGCCACCGCGCATCGCCCTTGAGACGCGCGGGCAGGCGCGCCGGTGGAAAACGAATTGGCTGCACCTTCGAGCAGGCAAAAGTAAACAGCGGAATATTGCAACCAAAGGTGATAAAGCCGGTCAACCAGTTCATACGCTCAAAGGGTGATAACCGACGGTCCGGGCGCTGTTGGCTGTCCCAGATGTAATTGGACAGAATATGCCCGCCGAACGAATGTGCCAATACCACCAGCGGTACGGCACGACCGGAGAGTTGGTCGTTGTACAGAGTTGCCATCGCCTGGCGCACCCGGGCATGCACCCGATTGTAGGTTCGGGTCTCCTCGCCACTGCGTCGACCACCAGAGGGCAACTGGCGATAACCAACCGCATCACCCAAAGCACTCAGCAGCAGGGTGCGCAAACGTCGTGCCCGCAGATCCGTAGAATCGTAGGCCGCCTGCAGATAGGCATTCTGGGCTGGGCGCAGGATATCGTCCCAGAATACCGGCTGCCAGGCCACCTGCTCGGGGTCTGTGCCGATCTTCTCGAGTTGCGTGCTGACCCCATCGATCAGTTGATCAGCAAAATCCGGACTCTGACGGCCGATGCCATGAATGACCAGTGCGGCAAGGTTTTTTTTCATCGACAGGTGTAGCCCAACGGGCGTATCGGCAGCGCGCTACACGCCCAACATACAAAGACGCAGGGAAAATTATCGACCACTGGGCCTTGGAGAAGCACGCTTTGAACGCCATGATGCACAAACATCCAGTAAGTGTACTCGCCGCCCCGCATCCGGAACAGGCGCCACGACTGTCGGGCACAGGTACAATCGCGGCTGGCCTCAGTTGATCCTTCTCTATCGTTGAACCAGAACCTTTACCTGCTGCTTCGCCAGCACTTCCCGGCTGACCCCGATACCGCATGGCTGGTGCTGCCTGACGGGCGCTGTTTGCGCTACGGCGACATTGATGCAACTACGGCGTGCTACGCCGGAGCACTGCACTCGCTGGGCATAGGTCATGGTGATCGGGTACTGGCGCAGATCGATAAATCGCCAGAAGCCTTGTTGTTGTACCTGGCGACGCTGCGTCTGGGCGCCATCTACGTACCACTCAACACAGCCTACACCCCAACCGAGGTGGCCTATTTTCTGGGTGATGCGCGGCCAGGGCTGTTCATCGCCCGGCCTGACCGTGAAGCCACCTTGAGTGAAGCGGCCCAGGCGACGGCCACGACACTGCTCACCCTGGATGAGTCCGGGCAGGGCAGCCTGCGCGAGCGAGTGGATCAGGCAACGCCTCTTAAAGCAGTGACAACCGTCAGTGGCGATGAGATCGCCTCGATCATCTACACCTCGGGTACCACCGGGCGCTCCAAGGGCGCCATGCTCAGCCACGACAACCTGGCCAGCAACGCCCTCGCCCTTCGGACCTTGTGGGGTTTTGTTGGCACCGATGTTTTGCTGCATGCCCTGCCGATCTACCACCTGCACGGGCTCTTTGTGGCCGTGCACTGTGCCATGCTGCGCGGGATTCCCATGCTGTTTCTGCCGCGCTTTGACCCGGTGCAGGTGCTGACACACCTGCGATCCGCCACGGTCATGATGGGCGTGCCTACTTTCTATACACGTCTGCTGCAGACAGAGGGCTTCGATCGTGCCAGTTGTGAACATATGCGGCTTTTTATCAGTGGCTCAGCGCCACTGCTGGCGCAAACCTGGCAGGCGTTTTATCAACACACCGGCCACCGCATTCTGGAACGCTACGGCATGAGCGAGGCCGGTATGATCGCCTCCAACCCGCTGGTGGGTGACCGGCTACCCGGCACGGTAGGCTTTGCCCTGCCGGGGATCACGCTGCGGGTGTGTGACGACACACACCACCCGCTACCGGCCGGACAGACCGGCGTGCTCGAGATGCGCGGCCCTAACGTATTCCAGGGCTACTGGCAGATGCCCGAAAAAACCGCCAGCGAATTCACCAACGATGGTTTTTTTATCTCGGGTGATCTTGCAACCCTGACAGAAGACGGCCGGGTCTCGATCGTTGGTCGGGAAAAAGATCTGGTGATCAGTGGCGGATTGAATGTCTACCCCAAAGAGATCGAGGAAGCGATCGACGCGCTGCCCGGGGTCAACGAGGCCGCGGTGATCGGCGTCCCACACGCAGACCTCGGTGAAGGCCTGGTGGCGGTTATCTGCGTCACGCCAGGCAGCGCTCTTGATGCGGATAGTGTGATCGAAACCCTTAAAGCCAGCCTGGCAGGCTTCAAAGTACCGCGACAGATCTATTCGGTTGATGAACTGCCGCGCAACGCGATGGGCAAGGTGCAAAAAAATATTCTGCGTGAAAGATACGCCGAAACTTTCTGCGCCTGAGCGCGGGGGGGCTTACAACTCGGTGTACTTGCGCGCTGTGCCGCGGGCTTTTTCCACCGGGTATTTGCGCCGGTTCTTTTCCAGTTTGGCCCATGCAGCGCTGCCCAGATCAATCTCCATCTGCGAAGCCAGGCGCAAGGTGTAGATCAATATATCGGCCAACTCCTCGGCTACGGCCGCGCGCCGGTCATGGTCCAATTCCTCGCTCTGGCGCTCACTCAGCCACTGGAAGTGTTCCACCAGTTCTGCCGCCTCGACAATCAGCGCCATGGAAAGGTTCTTAGGAGAATGAAACTGCTGCCAATCGCGCTCCTTCGCAAACTCATCGATCGCGCTCGACAGGGTTTCGATAAAGGCGTTGTTCATAAATCGGCTTGGGGCGGGTAATCAGTTATCGGGGGCCGTGAAGGCTTCAAAATCCTCGAGGATATCGGCTACCGCCGCTTCGAGAATACGCTCACCGTGAGCAACGCTGGCAAGACCAGGGTTGGAACCGATACGCCCATCGGGAAAACAGCGACGGTAATCGGCGGCATCCCGAATCTGGCCAGTGGCAGCACGTTCGGGGCTTAGCGTTACATCCTTAACGGCTTCGGGATGCGCATACCAACTGAGGGACACTTCAGAGGGTGTGGCATGGCTGCCTTCGGCGTCGCCGAAGAGTTTGCGCGACAACGCGCCGACGCGTCGGCCGGTATACCAGTTGCGAAGTCGCAGGCGCGGCGCGGGTGTATCGCTGCCCGCAAAGCTTGCGCTGGACCAGATCTCTGAAAAGGCCGCCGTCACGGTGGCGATATTGCCGCCATGGCCATTGAGAAAATACACATGGGTGAAACCGTGGCAAAGCAGTGACTCTGTGACATCTCGTACCAGCGCCAACAGTGTGGAGGGGCGCAGCGCAATCGAGCCGGGAAAGGCCAGATGATGCTGGGCCATGCCCACCGCCAGTGTGGGGCCAATGAGCACTGTGATACGCCGTGCCATCTCGTGGGCGACAGCTTCGGGGCAAATCGCATCGGTACCAATCAACCCATTGGGGCCGTGCTGCTCGGTCGAGCCGATCGGAACGATGATCGCCGTTGACGAGCGCAAGTAGGCCTCTACCTCGGGCCAAGCGGCCAGTTGCAATAGCATGGTTAATCTCCTGCTGGGATAAGCGGTCGCGATTATCGACTGGATCGGGCGCGCAGTTCGGTCAGGGTCGTGGTATGGGCGATTGCCTCGGCGTCTGTGATCAGTTCAATCAAGGTGCTACTCGAGGCGGCCAGGGCGCGCTGCAGCGCCGGGGCAAATTCGTCGGTTGTGCTGACCCGCTCGCTACCAAGGCCATGAGCTGCTGCCAACGCACAAAAATCCGGATTACTCAGATCAGTGTGGCTGATCCGACCGGGATAACGCATCTCCTGGTGCATACGGATAGTGCCCAGCATTGCATTGTTGATCACGATAATCACAATCGACAGCTCATACTGCACTGCGGTGGCGATCTCCTGCCCAGTCATCTGAAAGTCGCCATCGCCAACCACACAGATCACCTGGCGCTTGGGAAATACCAGTGCGGCAGCGATCGCGGCCGGGATACCATAGCCCATCGATCCCGAAGTCGATGCCAACTGCCGTCCAGTGCCGCGGTGTCGAAAATAGCGGTGTAACCAACCGGTATGGTTGCCGGCACCGGTGCAGACGATGGCGTCATCGGCCAGCGTCTCGCTAAGGTGCGCCACCACCTTCGCCAGATTGACAGCATCGGGGGTATCGGCTGGCGTCGTCCAACGTAGGTAGCTATCGCGCAGTTCCCGGCCATGGGCTGCCCAGGGCAATTGGGCCGGGGGCTGCAGCGCCGACAATGCCAACGCAAACACCGGCGCCGACACGGGAAAAGCCAGCGTCGGGTAATAAACCCGCCCCAACTCCTCGACACCCGGGTAAACGTGCACCAGCTGCTGATAAGGCAACGGCACACGCAAGCGTGTGTAATTACGCGTGGTGACCTCGCCCAGGCGTACGCCCAGGGCAATCACAAGATCAGCCTCGGTGAGCGCACTTTCCAGCTGCGGGTTCATACCAATACCGACGTCACCGACGTACTGTGCATCGGTGTTGTCAAATACATCCTGGTAACGAAATGGTGCAGTCACCGGTAACTGCCAGCGTTGGGCAAATTCATGCAATGCCGTACGCGACGCTGGGCTCCAGTTGCGCCCACCGGCCAGTAACACCGGCTGGCGGGCATTTTCCAGCAATGTTGCAAACCGTGCCATGTCCGCCTGCGCAGGTTCGCTATGAAGGCGGTGGTACGCTGGCAGGTCGACTACCTGCGCACTGTCGGTCAGAACATCTTCAGGCAACACCACAACGACGGGGCCGGGACGGCCATTGCAGGCGGTATGAAAAGCCCGACTCATGACTTCGGGCAATCGAGCAACATCGTGCACTTGCTCGACGTGCTTGGCCAGAGCGTTGTAGAAAAGCCCGTAGTCGATCTCCTGAAAGGCCTCGCGCCCAAGTGCATCACGACTCACCTGGCCAATGAGTAATACCAGTGGCGTGGAATCCTGGGCTGCCACGTGAATACCGGATGCCGCGTTGGTCGCGCCGGGGCCACGAGTCACAAAACACACGCCGGGACGCCCGGTGAGTTTGCCGCAGGCTTCGGCCATCATCGCCCCACCGCCCTCGTGGCGGCAAACCACAGTGGTGATATCAGCCGTATCGTGCAACGCATCCAGCGCGCTGAGATAACTTTCGCCCGGCACGCAGAAAACGTGCCTCACCTGTTGCTGACATAACGCCTGGATAAGAATCTGGCCGCCGGTACGGGCGGGTGGCAGCGGTACGGACACGTTCAGTCCTGAGTGGGCTTCTTGGGGGCCTTGCTGGAACGCTTGGCGCGGGGATGATCAGTGCTTTTCACCAGGCCTGCCGAGCGCAGGAAATCATCCTGCACATCCTGCCACACTGCAAGGTTGCGACGAGCCATCTCGGACATTGTGCCCACGGACGTCTGGCCCAGAAAATCTGCCAGACGATCCTGATAAGCCTGCTGCTGCTCGACAAACAACCCCAGGCTACGCTCAAGATAGTCGGTAAACATCTTCTGAGTGGTGCCGCCGTAGAAGCGGATGAGGTTGGTGAGAATCTCAGTAGTGAACAGCGGCTGGCCGGAGCTCTCCTGCTCGTTGATGATCTGCAGCAACACGCTACGGGTGATGTTATCGCCACTGGCAACATCGATCACTATGAATTCTTCGCCTTCGACAATCAGTTGTCGCAGGTCGGACACGGTAATGTAGTGGCTAAGCTCAGTGTCGTAGAGTCGCCGGTTGGGGTACTTCTTGATCGTACGCGTGCTCATCGCCGGTTCCCCGCATTATTGTGCAACGCAATAATACCACCAGCCGAGGGGCCGCCGTGGGAACAGCACATCAGTACATGTGCTGACCACCATTGATCGACAGCGTGGAGCCGGTCATGAAAGTCGCGTCATCGGCAACCAGAAACATCACCGCACGGGCGATGTCACTGGCGTAACCCAGCCGTCCGGCAGGAATAGTGGCAATAATTTTTTCCAGCACTTTTTGCGGCACTGCGCGCACCATATCGGTATCGACATAACCGGGGGCAATGGCATTAACCGTGATGCCTTTAGCAGCGCCTTCCAGAGCCAGCGCCTTGGTAAACCCATGGATACCCGACTTGGCCGCCGCATAGTTGACCTGGCCATACTGTCCCGCCTGGCCATTGATCGAACCGATGTTGACGATGCGCCCGAATCCACGCTCACGCATACCTTCAATCACGTTGCGACACATGTTGTAGCACGAAGATAGATTGGTCTGCAGCACGGCGTTCCACTGCTCGAAATCCATGCGGTGCAAAGTTCCGTCTCGGGTAATGCCTGCATTGTTCACCAGTATATCGGCCGGGCCAAGATCCGCCTCGATGCGCTCTATACCCGTGGCGCACTGGTCGAAATCGGCAACGTCGAACTTGTATACGGCGATTCCGGTTTCGCTGTTAAATGCCTGGGCCGCCTGGTCGTTGCCGGCATAGGTGGCGGCAACACGGTGACCCACTTCACTCAACGCTGTTGAGATGGCAGCACCAATACCCCGCGTCCCGCCGGTAACTATTGCTGTGTGTGACATATGTATCTAACTCCTTGAACGACTGAAAATATGGTGAAAAACTGTTTACTCGGGGGAGTGACTCAGGGGCGCTCTACGCACATGGCGATTCCCATACCGCCACCGATGCACAGCGTGGCAAGACCGCGCCGCACGTCACGTCGACCCATCTCGTAGAGTAAGGTCGTCAGAACCCGGGCACCGGAAGCGCCGATCGGATGCCCAAGCGCAATCGCGCCGCCATTGACGTTGACCATGTCGGTATCCCACGCCATTTCCTGGTTCACGGCACAAGCCTGCGCTGCGAACGCCTCGTTCGCCTCGACCAAATCAAGATCGCCTGCCTCCCAACCCGCCTTTTCCAGAGCCTGGCGACTGGCGGGAATCGGTCCGGTTCCCATAATTGAGGGATCCACACCAGCGGTCGACCAGGAGACGATCCGGGCCAACGGTGTGATGCCTCGAGCGCTGGCCGAGCTTGCGCTCATCAGCACGGTGACAGCAGCGCCGTCGTTGATTCCCGAGGCATTGCCTGCAGTCACGGTGCCCGCCTTATCAAAGGCGGGTCTCAGACCCGCCAGTGCTTCTGCTGTGGTGCCATGACGTGGGTGTTCGTCGGTATCCACAACGGTATCACCCTTGCGGCCCTTTATCGTGACCGGAGTAATCTCCTTTGCAAAACGCCCGGCTTTTTGCGCAGCCTCGGCTTTTTGCTGCGACGCAGCAGCAAAGGCATCCTGGGTCTTGCGGGAAATGGCAAACTGGCTTGCGACGTTCTCGGCGGTATTGCCCATGTGGTAGCCATTGAAAGCATCCCACAGCCCATCAACGATCATGCTATCGACCATTTCCAAGGGTCCGAGTTTCTGTCCATTACGCAAGTGTGCGCAGTGTGGGGCCTGGCTCATGCTCTCCTGACCACCGGCCACGACGATATCACTATCGCCATTGCGGATCGCCTGGTATCCCAACGCGATGGCGCGTAGTCCCGAGCCGCATAGTTGATTGATTACCAGCGCAGTCTTCTCCACCGGAATGCCGGCTCCAATAGCAGCCTGGCGAGCCGGGTTCTGGCCCGTCCCTGCCGTCAGGACCTGACCCATCACCACCTCGGAGACCTCTTGCGGCGCAACGCCGGCCCGGTCCAGCGCGGCGGCCATGGCGACACGACCCAGCTCACTCGCTGGCAAAGTACTCAAGCCGCCGTTAAAGGCGCCGGTCGCAGTTCGCGCTGCACTGACAATTACCACTTCGGTTTCAGTTTTCATCTGTTCTTTTGTCTTTTGTCTTTTGGAAAATATTCGAGCGGTGCTGGCGATCGTACCTGGGCGTCACACTATCGCATTCTTAACTTGGCAGTGCGTTGTAGCGGCGCCACCCAATACAGTGAAAACGCCGCAAGCGCGCGAGCGCCCCGCTAAAGACAAGACCGGCTTGCGCCGGTCTGTCGTGCCTGCAACGCTCCAGGTTCAAATACCAAAAGCGCGAAACTCAGGCGCGCTTGTCAGCGACGGCACTTAAGGTGTCTGCAGACTTACGGAAAAGCGTCTGCGCCTGATCGGCATACTGGCGGCCAAGCTCCATGGCTTCGCTCGAATCCTTAGTCATCCGCTGTACCAAGCCACGAACGACCTCGGGCTGCTTTTCAAAGTACACACGAGCACTGTCGATATCTTTAACCTCTAGTGCTTCTCGAGCATTAGTCAAAATGGCGTTGGCATAATTGTGGGCAACACCCATCTGCAGCTCGATCAATTTTTCCAGGTTATCGACGGCCAGTTTGCTGGCGTCAGTGCTGGCCGTAGCGGCTGCCTTGCTGGCTTTTTCATACGACTCGGTGATCTTGGCTTTCATGATTTTATCCTCTTGAATTCAGGGGGTTTAATATATTGTTGCACCGCACAATAACAAATAATATGGTGCAATGCAACATTTTTTATCCCGCGTCATATAAAACCTATTTTTCAATAGTTTAAATTACCTTATTTCTCTCTTAAGTGATGTTATTACAGGAGATTTTCAACAATACCTGCTTGGTGCATCGCACCAGTCGTGATCTTGTAATTAACCCCAGTCTCACTGAACCCGGCCCGCCACGGTCTACAATCGGCGCATGAACCCAATCCCCCCGGCCAACTGGGCGCAAGCCCTGGCGCAACTGCAGTCGCAGTTTGCCGCCACGCTCAGCCATGCTGAGCGCACAGATGGAACACGGCCGCCGGCTAATCTTAGCGACTGGCTCCAGGCTTTTAGCCAACCGGCTGACCCCACGGCCACCACCGCACAAGCACCGGGTCTCGCGTTCATGGCCAGCCCATGGCCTGGCAGTGTCTCCCCTGTCACTGTGGGCGCTGACCGCTGGGGTGTGGCAACAACACGCTACCAGGAAGCGTTGGCCGCGCTACAGCAGGCCTGGCTTAAGATCGGCATTGAAGCTTGGAGCCGGCTGCACAACGCACTGACAACCAATGAAGCTGCGGATGACCTGCGTGCCAGTTACGACCTTTGGATCTATTACGGCGAGCAGGTATTTGCCGAACAGGCCCGCAGCCAACACTATGCGGGGCTTGTCAGCGAGCTGATCAATGCGCAGGTGGCGCTGCACCTCGAGTGCGGGATCGGCAACGAACCGCCATCTGATGACCCACAACAACTAAAGCAAGCACTCGCTGAAGCCCACTCGCGCGAGGCCAGCCTGCGCTCTGATCTTAAAACGTTGCGCGAATCACACGGCGGCGACAGTACAAGTTCCCCCGGGCCAGCAAAGAAGGTCCGTGCGCGAGCAACGTCGTCCAGGAAAAAACCAACAAAGAAGAAATCCACAAAGCAGGCCGGTCGAGCGGGCGCGCAGAAAACAGCGCCAGCTAACACTCAAGGGGCCCGCAAAAAGACAGTGAAGAAAAAACCACGGGACGCCAAAGCCACGCCGGGCGGTTCCCAACGATGAGCCATACCGCCGACAAATCTACCCAGGCGCTGGCGGCGCGGCTGGCTCGCAGCCTTGCGCAACTGGCGCAACTGGGCGTTCCCGAGATTGGCACCAGTCAGCACGAGACGATTTTTTCCGGGCGGGGCTTTCGGCTTCTGCGTTACGGTAGCGGGCCCGAGCGTGCCCAGGCCTGCCCGGTGCTGATTGTCTATGCCCTGGTCAACCGGCCCTGGGTGCTCGACCTTGAGCCGCAACGCTCGATCATCGCCCGACTGATGGATGCCGGGCTGGACGTGTTTCTGGTGGAATGGACCGATCCCGACCAGGATGATCAGGGCACGACGCTTGCCGATTACATCTGTGACATGCTGGATCAATGCGTCGATGCCGCCTGTGCCGTGCGCCATGAGACCACGGTTAACCTACTGGGCGTATGCCAGGGCGGCACCTTCAGCTTGTGCTACAGCGCACTGTTTACCCACAAGGTACGAAACCTGATCACTATGGTGACCCCGGTGGATTTTCACACCGAGGACAATCTACTGTCGCACTGGGTACGAGGCGTAGACGTTGAGCGGATGGTCAGTTGCTATGGCAACGTGCCCGGCGCCTTTCTCAATGCGCTGTTCGTCGCCCTGCAGCCCTTTCGCCTGGGCGGAAAGAAAGCTCTCGAGCTTGCGGACCTGGCAGATGACCACGATCGACTACAAACTTTTGCGCGCATGGAACGCTGGATCGCTGACAGTCCCGACCAGGCAGGTCGGGCCTTTGCCGATTTTCTCACGATGCTGTTTCAACGTAACAGCCTGGTCAAAGGCCAGATGGTGCTGGGCGGGCGGGCGGTCCGGTTGGACGACATACGCTGCCCGATACTGAACGTTTACGCATTGGCAGATCATCTGGTGCCCGCCACCGCCTCGCGGGCATTGGCACAACACGCTGGCTGCACCGATTACACTGAGCTTGCCTTTGACGGCGGGCACATTGGCATCTACGTCAGCCGCCATGCCCAGCAACAGATTCCACCCAAAGTTGCCGCCTGGCTACAGGCGCGACAATAGATCCAAAAGCATCAGGGTTTGCGTGATACCTTCAGACGCAGCGCCTTGATCTTCATTTTTGCTAATCGACGATTAGCGGTTTCCATAAGGTCCATGGACGGGTAAGGGCCTACCCGCACACGGTAGAAATCGCCTCGCCCCTGTACCGAGATATGCTGAATACTGGGCTCAAAACCTGCCAAGGCCAGGCGAGCCTTCATGCGCTCGGCCTGTCCCGGATCTTTGTACGCACCGGCCTGCAGCATATAAAAACCCCCCGGCGAAGCCTTGCTCTTTGACTCAGCAGGCAGCGACTGGCTCTTTGGGGCGGCTGGCGCGGTTTCGAAGGCGCCGGTCTCGGAAATCACGCGCTCAATCTCCGGCAGCACAGTGTAAAAATCAAAACTGGTGCGTGCCGGTGCTGTGCTCTTGGCAGCCGTTGACGATGCGGGCGTGCTGTCTCGGGCACTGTCGCGCGATTCGCGCAGTAACTGGCTGATACCCGCGCCCAGACGATCCGGATCTCCGCTGGTAGCACCCTGATAAAGCAAGGTGCTGATCGATCCCACGGCAACCCCCACCACCAGCATCACCAGGTCATGACCAAAACGAGCGCCGCTGGAGTTCTTTTTTCTGTGCGAGTTGCGAGCCATTGCCTACATACGCTCGGGCGCAGTAACCCCCAGCAGCGCCAGCGCATTGGCCAGCACCTGTCGGGCCGCATCAATCAGCGACAAGCGCGCCAGGCGCAGGTCGGGTTCGGCCGCGATAAACGGGTGCGCGTTGTAGTAGGTATGAAAATCATTAGCCAGTTCGCGCAGGTAATACGCGACCTGGTGGGGCTCATAGGCACGTGCGGCTGACTCGACGATCTCGGGGTAACGCGAGAGTTTGTGCAGCAGATCCAATTCACGCGGCTCAATCAGCAGGCCATGGTTCGCCTCGGCGAGGTTGATCTGGATACTTTTTTCATCAAGCTGGCGAAACACGCTGCAGATACGGGCGTGGGCATACTGCACGTAATACACCGGGTTATCGCTTGACTGCGACTTGGCCAGATCAAGGTCAAAATCCATGTGCTGATCAGGTTTGCGCAAAGCGTAAAAAAAGCGCGCGGCGTCACGGCCGACGTCCTCGCGCAGTTCACGCAGCGTGACAAAGTCACCGCTGCGCGTAGACATGGAGACTTTTTCACCGCCCCGATAAAGTATCGCGAACTGCACCAACAGCACGGTGAGAGACGCCTGATCGATCCCAAGTGCTGACAGTGAGGCCTTTACCCGCTTGATGTAACCGTGATGATCCGCGCCCCAGATGTTGATGACGTGGTCAAAACCACGCGCTATCTTGTCACGGTGGTAGGCAATATCGGTGGCGAAATAGGTATGGTTGCCGTTAGCCCGCAACACCACCCGATCTTTTTCGTCGCCAAAGTTGCTGCTGCGAAACCACCAGGCATCACCCTCCTGGTACAGAAAATCGCCCTCCTTGAGATCATCGATCGCGCGCTGCACAGCGCCGCTGTCGATCAGGCTGCGCTCCGAGTACCAGGTCTGAAATTCAACACCGAAACCCGTCAGGTCGGCACGGATATCCGCGACCAGCGTCTGGCTGGCCAGAGTGTGAACCCGGACAAATCCTGGGTCACCCAGCAAAGAGCGTGCCCGGCTGATCAGCGTGTCCAGTGCCTGATCGTCATCGTCGGGCAGCGAGCTCAGCAGTGCCGCGGCGTCGCACCGATATTTTTCGCTGTCTTCACGATGCAGCGTAGCGGCAATATCGAAAACATAATCGCCCTGATAAGCGGCCGGTGGAAAAGAGCTCGTCTCACCACATAGTTCGAGATAGCGCAGCCAGACACTTAAGGCCAGGATATCCATCTGTCGTCCGGCATCGTTGATATAGTACTCGCTGAGGGCATCGTACCCCGCCGCACGCAAAACACGGGCCAAGGCATCGCCGTACGCCGCCCCACGACCATGTCCCACGTGCAACGGTCCGGTCGGATTCGCCGAGACAAATTCCACCATGACCCGCTGCCCGGCCCCATCACGGCTGGTGCCATAGGCCTCGCCCTGGGCGCGGATCTGCACAGGCAACTGCTGGTAGGCATCGGCGGCCAGAAACAGATTGATAAAGCCCGGCCCGGCGACTTCAGTACGCACCACCAGGGACGACGCCGGAAAGTTGGCACAAAGCTGTTCGGCCAGATCGCGCGGCTTCAGGCCGGCCCCTTTCGCCAGAACCATCGCCAGGTTGCTGGCATAGTCGCCATAGCCTGCCTTTCGCGCCCGTTCAAGTTGAATCGGGATATCGGCCGAGGCAGGCAGAACACCTTGGCGAATCAGTGATGCCAGGGCATCACGAAGCAACTGACAGACTTCATTACGCATAAACAGAAAACCAGCAACCGTGGGGAATATATGCCGACCGGTGCGTACTGGCACCGGTACACGGCAAGGAACAGCACGATTCTAACCAAAGCGTGCCGCTCACCAAAGCGGTCTGTAGTACTCTTGGCGCAGGCCTGTCCACAACCCCTTACTCACAAATGGATCATCTGCAACAAAGCCGGCTGAATCTGCTGACCAGTCATGCGCTGGATCGTGCTGCATTGGTGCGCCTTGATGAAGAAAATCTCGGGCAGCGCATAATGAGTGAAAACGCGCGTTTTATCGGTGTACACCACCTGCAGATAGCCATTGATGAAGAGAACAGTAGCGCACGCCCGGCACTACTGACCCGCAGTGAAGCACAACAGCGTTTTGGGCACTGCGAACCCTGGGTGTACCTGGGTCGGGAAGACAGCAAAGACTACTTCGCCGTACTGCTGGATAACGCCCGCCCGCCCCAGACGCACGGTTTTGCCGGGTTACGGGCACTTGCCGCTACGACAGATGGTGCAAAGGCGACTCTGCTTGCCTATGCGCGGGCCATGGCCGCATGGCACCAACGCCACCTTTACTGCAACCGCTGCGGTGCCCAGACCGTATCGCAACACGGCGGGCACGTGCGTGCCTGTACCCATGCCAGCTGCGGTGAACAGCATTACCCGCGTACCGATCCTGCGATTATTGTCCTGGTAGAAAAAGGCGAGCGTGCCCTGTTTGGGCGCAAACCTGAGTGGTCTGCACATCGGTATTCAACGCTTGCCGGTTTTGTCGAGCCCGGCGAAAGCGCTGAGCAGGCCCTGGTCCGGGAAGTCATGGAAGAGACCGGGGTTGAGGTACTAAGTGCCCATTACCATTCGTCCCAACCCTGGCCCTTTCCCGGCTCGCTGATGCTGGGTTACAGCGCGCAGGCGGGAAGCGAAAAAATTTCCCTCAATGATCAGGAACTGGAGCATGCGTGTTGGTTGGATCGTGATGAAATCACCTCACGCATGCAGCAAGGTCTGTTTGTGCTGCCGCCGCCAATCTCGATCTCTTTTCGCCTCATTGAAGACTGGTTCGACCAACACTCGACCATCCCGCTGCGAAAGTTACGCGAAGACACAGGTGCCACACATTTTTAAAGAGTTGCGCTCAACCGCCACACGGATACAATGTGCGCGGGGGATGTGCTCCGAGCGATCACATCTACCCGGATTGTTGCAGTCACCATAGTGGAGGAGTTCATGTCGGAACGACAAACCGGAACCGTAAAATGGTTCAACGAAAGAAAAGGCTTTGGCTTTATTGAGTTAGAAGGTGGGGATGACGTATTCGTCCACTACCGTGAGATCAGAGGAGATGGCTTCAAGACACTGAACGAAGGGCAGCGTGTTGAGTTCACCCTGACGACCCGCGATAAGGGTCCTGCAGCGGAAGACGTTTCACCCGTCGACTGATCTGGCTTCGACAGGCGGCGCAAACCGCCCTGTCGCACTTATTCGTTTGATATATCCTGTGAGCTGTCTGCGCTCGCAGGCTCTACAATGAAAATTGTCTGCATCGGCTTTCTCGCACTGGGTATCGCGCTGGCCGTGCTGGCAACGGGAGGCATTGCCGCGCTGCTGCTGAGTAGTGCCAACCTGCCCTTGGTGTCCTTCTCAGCCGTTATTTTCGCCCTGGCGTTCAGTACGCTCGCCGGGATGATCGGCATTATCGGCCTGGCGCGCGGGGCGACCCAACCGTCACCTGCAACAACAACAAAACCCGCCTCGGCAGACTGGCGCGCCAGCGTGCAGCACCTGTCAGCACTTCTGACTTGTGCAGGGCTGCCGCTGGGGTACCTGCTGGGGCCATGGCTGACCTGGCTGATATGGCGGCGACACTCCCCCTGGCTTGATGCTCACGGCCGTGCCGCACTGAACTTTGCGCTGACGATGAGTATCTTGTATGTCACCGCGTTGATACTGGTCTTTATTTTTGTCGGCCTCATTCTGCTGGCGCTACTGGCTGTCTTCCACATGCTGACGGTGGCACGCAACGCCTGGCGCGCATCCGTCAACCTGCCTCCGCACTACCCCCTTTCGATCAACTTTTTGCGTTGAGTGTCGCAAAAACCGCGCGCGCGGCTTCGATGGTATCGTTGATCTCAGCATCGCCATGGGTGATCGACACGAAGCCTACTTCAAAAGCCGAGGGTGCCAGATACACACCGTGATCAAGCATGCCGTGAAAAAAGTGCGAAAAGCGCACGGTGTCACAGGCCATCACCTCGGCAAAAGAACTCACCCGATCCTGTTCGGTAAAAAACAGACCGAACATTCCACCCACAGACTCGGTAGCCAAAGGAACCCCGGCATCATGCGCTGCCGCTGCCAATCCCGAAACCAGAGTGCGGGTTTTGTCTGTCAGGGCATCGAAAAATCCTGGTGCTGCGATTTTCTTCAAGGTCGCGATCCCGGCTGACATCGCCAGCGGATTGCCCGACAAAGTGCCGGCCTGGTAGACCGGGCCGGTCGGCGCGAGTTGCGCCATCACCTCAGCCCTGCCGCCAAAAGCGCCCACCGGCAACCCGCCGCCAAGTACCTTGCCCAGCGTAGTCAGGTCGGGTCGGATGCCGTAGAGCGACTGCGCCCCTCCTGGCGCGACCCGAAACCCGGTCATCACTTCGTCAAAAATCAGTAGCGATCCGCTGCGGTCACAAACATCACGTAAAGCCTGGAGAAACCCCGGCAGTGGGGCGATGCAGTTCATATTCCCGGCAATGGGCTCGACGATAACCGCAGCGATGTCATCGCCGGATTCGGCAAAAACCTGCTCCAGCTGCGCTGTATTGTTGAATTCCAGAGTAAGCGTATGGCGTGCCACATCGGCCGGCACACCTGGCGAGGTGGGTATACCCAGGGTCAGCGCACCAGAACCCGCTTTTACCAGCAGGGGGTCGGCATGGCCGTGATAGCAGCCTTCGAACTTAACCAGGGTATCGCGGCCGGTAAAGCCACGCGCCAGGCGTATTGCGCTCATGGTCGCCTCGGTACCCGAGTTGACCATACGGACCTGTTCGATGGACGGTACCGCAGTACAGACCTGCTGCGCCAGTTCTGTTTCCAGCGCGGTGGGGGCGCCGTAACTCAGGCCCCGCTCAGCAGCGTGCTGCACGGCGGCAACGATATCTGGATCGGCATGGCCGAGGATCATCGGGCCCCAAGAACCCACATAATCGATATAAGTTCGGCCGTCAGCACCGTAGAGCAAAGGGCCGCGCGCATGGTCAATAAACACCGGGGTTCCACCAACTGACTTGAAAGCGCGTACTGGAGAATTAACCCCGCCGGGAATAACCGCGCAGGCCTGGTCAAAAAGCTGTTTGTTTTTGTCGTTCATGAGGGGCTCCGTAGGTCAGTGCTACGAGTATAAAAATAGGGTCGCGCGTATTTTCTGAATGTTTTGGATTGAGTTGATCGGCTAGAATCCGCCGCTGCTATTTGAAAACTGTCAATCGGGTCATGGTCAACCGAACCTTTATGTGCATTATCTGCGGCTTCGTCTATGAGGAAGCTGAAGGCCTGCCCGAGGAGGGTATCGCTCCTGGAACACGCTGGGAAGATATTCCCGATGATTGGCAATGCCCGGACTGCGACGCCACCAAGATCGATTTCGAAATGATCGAGATCTGATCGTTGGTCGGTGCCCAGTTTCACGGCTCTGCCTGCCCGATCAGCGCCTCAAGTTCCTGCGCATTTACCACAAACACCACCGCATCGTCATTCATTGACATCAGCCAGGTGAACGACACCTGCGGCCAGGCGGCCTCGAGCGCATCACGAGCACTACCGGCTTCTACCACCAGCAGGCCATCGTCGCTGAGGTGAGCGCGGGCCTGATACAGCAGGGGGGTAATGAAATCGAGCCCTCCATTGCCACCGGCAAATGCCAGGGTTGGCTCGTGATTGTATTCGTGCGGCAGAGTACGCATCAAACTGTCGCTGACGTAGGGCGGGTTGCAGACGATGAGGTCATAGCGTTGCCCCTCTAAGGAGCTGAAAAGGTCGCCTTGCACCAGGCGCACCCGATCACCGACCGCGTGTCTGTCGACATTGATGGCGGCCACTTCCAGTGCTGCGGCACTGATATCGCTGGCATCTACCTTTGCTTCGGGAAAAGCCAGCGCCAAAGATACCGCGATACAGCCACTGCCGGTGCAAAGATCAAGTATGGCGTCTAACGGCCGATCTACCCGCCAGGGGGTAAAGCGCTCCAAAATCCATTCGCCGATGTGCGAGCGTGGCACGATAGCACGCGAATCGATAAAGAAATCGCGCCCCCCAAACCATGCCCGGTTAACGAGGTATGCCAGAGGTTGGCGGGTCTCAATGCGACGGGCAAGCAACGTATCTATGGCCTGGCATTGGTCAGCGCTGAGAATGCTTTGCCAGGGAACCTCATCCCCCGAAGGGTCAAGTCCCGCCGCTTCTAGTACCAGCCAGACCGCCTCGTCAAAAGCGTTGTCGGTACCATGGCCGAAGAACAAGCCCGCCTGATCCAGTTCAGACGCAACTGCTTCGGCCTTATCCTCAAGTCGCATGGTCTGTAGATCCTTTATCCAGCCAGTACAGTGCGCACGGCCTCAGCCATCTCCTGCGCGCCGACCCTGTGCCGTACCAGATCGCGAACCTTGCCCTGTGTACCGATCAGGTAGGTCGTCGCTGAATGATCCAGGGTATAACCCAACGCAGAATCCTCTGTGTCGACCCGCTGGTACAGCACGTAATACTGCTTCGCTACCGCCGCTACTGCCTCGGCAGACCCGCTGAGCCCCATGATCCGCTTATGGAAAAACGCCGCGTACTTGGTAGCGTGCTCGGGCGTATCGCGATCGGTGTCGACGCTCACAAACATGCCCACAACCCGCTGTGTCTCGGCATCGGACAACTGATCGAACACGGCGCTCATCCGCGCAAGATCCGTGGGGCAGACATCCGGGCACGAGGTGTAGCCGAAGAACAGCATCACGACCTTGTTACGGTAGTCACTCAGGGATACCGGACCGTGAGCTGACGCCAGAGTGAAATCACCACCGAGTTTCTCGTAGGGATTGACGGCTTGACTGCCACGCTGCTGCAGCCATACCCCGGCCCCCAAGCCTATCGCGGTGGCGCATAGCAGCACGAGCAAAGGAAGGCGCCATGTTTTTGTCGTGATCATCGCTCTTTCTCTTATCGATGGGACCCGGGTGACCCGTACCACCCCTGCCCTTATCCGAATCAGTCGGCGTGTTTGGTGTGATCTGTTGGGGTGTGCATGTCCCCTGCCATCTGCACCGGCGCGTTAACTGTCAGGCGATCACCGTCAGCGAACTCCAGATTAATAGTAACTCGCTCACCTAACTGCAGGTTACGGCTCAGTCCGATCAGCATGATATGCAGTCCGCCGGGTTTCAGTTCCACCTGGCTATGGGCCGGTACCACAATCGTATCAACACGGCGCATCTTCATCATGCCCTCAGCCAGGATGTGATTGTGCATTTCCGCCGCGCCGGCCACGTCCGAGTGTACCTTCACCAGTATTTTTTCATCCATGCCATGGTTATGCAGGATCATAAAGGCGACACTGATAGGCTGCCCCGGTGGCACCATGCGCACCATGGGTTCATGTACCCGCACCTCGGCCCAGGCGGGGGTCCCAAGAGCGCCGACCAGTACGGCGAGCAGGGCAGCAATCGTCTTGGTCATGTTTTATCTCCAAATTCAGCTTCAGGCGCTCGGCGGTCGTTGCAACCAATGGGGGGCGCTGGCCCTATGAACCCCGCTCTGATTGAAGGAGTGGCGCCGGCCGGGGAAAGCACGAACAGTGGATGAAACGCCAGTGTGCAGGTCGCAAGCCAGGAAATTGCAAAAGCCACATGCCGATGCAGCACGCGCGTCAGTGTTCTCACTTGCCTGTGAAGCGACATGGTGTCAGCACGCGAAAGGGAGGGCGATAAGCTGAGTTGTATCAAGAGTTGATCTAATTAGCAGGGCACAACCGCTGGGGGTCGGTACTGCAGCGCTCGAGCATGAAGGGATGGCTGATCACCAGTGTGGCGCGGGACTTCTTTTGGGAGACCCACCCTCGTGCCACAATTGTAGCCTGGTCAAGTGCCCACGGCGAGTAACCAAAATAGGCCTGCCAGTCAGTGCGACGAACCAGAATCACGAACTTTTGGTCCAGGGAAAAGATGAACCATTTCTCGCCGATTTCAATGCGTGACAAACGGCCATGGACAAACTGGTAACCGCCACGGACGCGATCAGGTGGCTGGGGGGCATAGTACGGCAATGCCCAGATGCCGCGGTCAAAACGGCGGGCAGCATCTTCTGCCCAAATGAATCCCTCAAGATAACGATCATTGGGGGAGATCACTACTGCGCTGGCCAGTCCTGCACGCAGCAAGGCTGCCTGGATGCTGGCACCGTCAGGCGTGAACAGGTAGGCCAAGGTACGACCGTAACGGTCTTTTGCCTGTGGCGCAGTCTCGACGCTAACCCAACCACTCGATACCTGTGCCTGTAGCGCATCGCGCGCCTCAACAGCAAGCGGCTCGCCGGGACGACTTTTGTACGCCATCTCCGGGGTATTGATACCGGCAAGGCGAATAGTCTCGCCGGAGGTCAACGTCAGGGTATCGCCATCGATCACCCGAGCCACCTCGGCGATACGCACCGACTGAGGGAATACTGGCGTGCTGACAAGGCAACACAAAACCGCCACCACAACGGTGGGTGCTGCGCAAGCGCAGTTTTTCAGATGAGCAAATACCCAGGTCGCAGCAGCAGCTGCCGGGCTGTCAAGCAGAGCGGCCGTACTTTTTCTGGAATTTACCAACGCGCCCGGCGGTGTCGATGATCTTCTGCTGGCCGGTATAAAACGGGTGGCAAGCTGAACAGATTTCCACGTGCAGTTCCTCGCCCAGCGTAGAGCGGGTCTCGAAACTATTGCCGCAGGCGCAGACCACTTTGATGGTCTCGTAGGCGGGATGTGTGTCTGGCTTCATGAGTGTTATATGGCTTTGGTCGGGGCCAAAGCCCCGGCGGGACGCGGATCATAGGCGAAACGCGCGGGTGTCGCAAGTTCAGAATTAGCGGTTCATTGATTTGAAAAACTCAGCGTTGTTCTTGGTGGCCCGCAACTTGTCCAGCAGGAACTCGACGGCCTCGATATCGTCCATCGGGTGCAGCAGTTTGCGTAGCAACCAGATCTTCTGCAGTTCGGCCGGATCGATGAGTAGCTCCTCGCGGCGGGTCCCGGAGCGGCTTATCACCACCGACGGGTAGACGCGTTTTTCAGCAATACGGCGATCAAGGTGGATTTCCATATTGCCGGTACCCTTGAACTCCTCGTAGATAACGTCATCCATCTTGGAGCCGGTATCGATCAAGGCAGTGGCCAGAATCGTGAGGCTACCGCCTTCTTCGATATTGCGTGCAGCGCCAAAAAATCGCTTGGGTTTTTGCAGAGCGTTAGCATCTACACCACCGGTCAACACCTTGCCCGATGCGGGCTGCACAGTGTTGTAGGCGCGCGCGAGGCGAGTGATCGAGTCAAGCAGGATGATCACATCTTTCTTGTGCTCCACCAGGCGCTTGGCTTTTTCGATAACCATCTCGGCTACTTGGACGTGACGCGTGGCAGGTTCATCAAAGGTTGAGGAAACCACCTCCCCGCGCACGGAGCGCCTCATTTCGGTCACTTCTTCCGGGCGTTCGTCGATCAGCAGCACAATCAATGTGCTATCAGGCTCGGTCGCTGTGATCGCATGGGCGATCTGCTGCAACATTACAGTCTTTCCGGTCTTTGGCGCTGAAACCAGCAGGCCGCGCTGACCCTTACCTATGGGTGAGACGATATCGACCACTCGTCCGGTCAGGTCCTCTGAAGAACCGTTCTCCTGTTCCAGGCGTAGACGCTCATCAGGATGCAACGGGGTGAGGTTTTCGAACAGAATCTTCTTCTTGGCTTCTTCGGGCAACTGAAAGTTGATGGTCTCGACCTTGAGCAGCGCGAAGTACCGTTCGGAATCCTTAGGGGGACGCACCAGGCCGGTAATCGTGTCACCGGTACGCAGGCCGAAACGGCGAATCTGGCTGGGAGAGACGTAGACGTCATCCGGCCCAGCAAGGTATGAACTGCTGGCCGAGCGCAGGAAGCCAAAGCCATCCTGCAGGATCTCGACCACACCCTCGCCCTTGATCTTCTCGCCGCGCTTGGCCTGAGACTTGAGGATGGCAAAGATCTGGTCCTGCTTGCGCAAGCGGGTTACGTTGTCCAACTTGAGCGAGCGTGCGAATTCGGCCAGTTCCGTGGGGGTTTTTTCTTTTAGCTCGGACAGACTTAGGGACATAGCTGTAGAGGTCTCGGTGGGTTTGCAAAATCAGCGCCCGGCGGGCCACTGGGCCCAAAACGGGTCACTTTATGGCGGCTAAATGCTGGGAAACTTCTGAAAATAAAGGGGTACGGACGGGGTGGGCTCTCAACCCAGGGTTAACGTTATCATTAAAATGCCGGCCAGGTCTAGTCCCGGCCGGACGCCTTGGTGTGCAGCTGCGAGCTCGCAGGGGCTGGTTTGTGCTCAGATATTCTCATCCAGAAAGGCTGCCAGTTGCGCTTTGGAGACAGCGCCCACTTTGGTCGCTTCGACCTCGCCGTTCTTAAATAACATCAGCGTGGGAATACCCCGGATACCATATTTCGGTGGCGTCGCCGGGTTGTCATCTATATTCAATTTGGCAATCTGCACCTTGTCGGCGTACTCGTCGGCCAGTTCGGCCAGCACCGGCGCGATCATCTTGCAGGGTCCACACCACTCGGCCCAATAATCAATCAGGACCGGCTTATCGGATTGCAAAACTTCCTGCTCAAAAGAATCATCGCTGACGTGAATAATATTTTCCGACATTTGTTATTGACCTGGGTTTTCCCCGAGGGGACATGAAAGGGGTATGACTCTGTGACAATCAGGACGTGTGGTATACTGATTTTCAGTTGTCACCTGGGATTATTGTACCGGACAGCGCAACTGACGGCTCGCTATTTCCGGCCGGCACAACAGTTTTACCAGAATTCCACCCAGAGAATCAAGGACAAATTATCTATCCGCGGGAGGCTTCGCTTGCTCCTGCATTAAACCCGCGACCCGCCCAAAAGACCATGCCAGCTTTTTGGCGTGGCTGATATTCCCGGCCTTTTTATATTCATAATCCTGCAATCACGCTGGTCGTAACAGCAACCACACGATACTCCAATCACGCTATAAAGCTATAAAACCCTATGGAAGATACCAGTTACCTCACCAAAACCCGCTTTACCGAATTTGCGTTAGAGCCCCAACTGCTCGAAGGGCTGGCTGATGCCGGCTTTGAGTATTGCACCAAGATTCAGGCGGAATCCTTGCCGGTGGCACTGGCCGGCCGGGACGTCGCTGGCCAGGCCCAAACTGGCACTGGCAAGACCGCCGCTTTTCTACTCGCCATTTTTAACCACCTGTTGACCCATCCCCGGCCGGAATCGGCAGGACCCCTCAGCACTCGTGCCGTGGTGCTCGCGCCGACACGGGAACTGGCGATACAGATTCACCGTGATGCCCAAGTACTGGGAAGAGCCACCGGCCTGAAACTAGGGCTGGTCTACGGTGGCACAGGCTATCAAGAGCAACGCGAGACTCTGGCCGGTGGTGTGGACGTGCTGATTGGCACGCCGGGTCGATTGATCGATTACTTCAAACAGCAAGTCTTTGATCTCAACGCAGTACAGGTTCTGGTGCTCGATGAAGCGGACCGCATGTTTGATCTGGGTTTTATCAAAGACATCCGCTACGTACTGAGACGGATGCCGCCGCCCACTGAGCGACTGAATCTACTGTTCTCGGCCACGCTCTCACACCGAGTGAATGAGCTGGGCTACGAACACATGAACAATCCCGAGGAGATCAAGATCGACGCCGACGTGATCGTCGCCGAACGACTGCTCGAGGAAGTCTACTACCCTGCCAACGCCGAGAAACTACCCTTATTGCTGGGGCTGATGCGCCAGACCGCCGGTGACCGGGTTCTGGTTTTCTCCAACATGCGGGTCACCTGTGACCGGGTGGGCCGGGCGCTCAAACAACAGGGCTATACCGCGGCCGTGTTATCGGGTGACGTTCCACAACAAAAACGCGAACAATTGCTCAATGCCTTTAAGGAGGGCAAGCGGCAGGTACTCGTAGCGACCGATGTTGCCGCACGTGGCCTGCATATTCCCAGCGTGAGCCATGTCATTAACTATGACCTGCCGCAGGATGCCGAGGATTACGTGCACCGCATCGGTCGCACCGCCCGGGCGGGTGCCAGCGGGCACGCCATCAGTTTTGCCTGTGAGGACCATGCCTTCTCACTGCTCGATATCGAACAGTACATTGGTCATCCGCTGGTGCGCCAGGAGATTTCTGAGGCTGTGCTCGAGCGGCCGGTAGCCCGTAGCCAGACAAACTCTGACAAGCCGCGCAAATCACCTGCCCACGAACGCACGCCCAAACGCGACGAAAAAGCCAGCGCTCGCCCGCCACGACGTGAGCGCGCCTCCCAGTCCAACCCAAATACCACTGATAGGCCACGGTCCGAGGCAAAACCGGCGACTGCCGCTGCAGCCGCTCCAGCCGCACCGGCACCGATACCGGTCGCAGCAAAACCCGAGGTCGTGCGAAGAGTTCAATCATCGCGCCATCGGCCCAAGGTAGAGGTTCCGGCTGTCGGCTGAAAACTAACATGGTTTTCTATAAGATTGGCTTTTCCATGATATTCAAACGATAACCTAACCCCAAGTGACGAGTTTCAGCCTTTTGCAGATCACAAAGAATAATAATAATATCGTGCCTATCAATGAGCTCAGTACAACAGAAAACATGCGGCGGAACTTGTTACTCTAACGCTGCCGCGAATCGGCCCAGTCCTGGTGTGGGCCTTTCTGGATTAGCGCTTCTTCTGAGCGTGGTAACCGCTCTCATCTTTCGGCCAAGCCCGGCTGATGCCGATGTGTTCATCGGCTTACTCGATACCGGGGTCAATATTGCATCACTTCCTGCCGATGCGCAGATCGCCGCGGGTGGATGGAATTTTGTCGAGAACAATGCTGATACTGATGACACCAGCACTGACCGTCATGGTACTGCGATGGCGAATATCCTTATGGAAGAGGCTGGGGGCGCCAGCATTGTCGTAATTCGTACGGCAACTGGCGATGGTATTTATGATGCAGGAGCCGCCACGGCTGGCCTCACATATGCGACCACTGCGACGGGCGCGAGCGGGGGCATCCAGATCATCTTGCGCCCGAACTCCGCGGTAAACCCGGCCAGCACAGCCTCGGTGATTGGTGCTGCCAATGCCGGCAAACTGATCGTTATGCAGGCGGGCAACCAGGCGGGGCCCGAGCCTGTCGGCGATGCCATACTCGCTTCGCTGCTAAACGGCCGGGGTTTAGTTGCCGGTGGATTAGATGAAGCAGGCGAGCTGCTGCCCATCAGCAATCGAGCAGGCAGCCAGGCCGACTGGTATGTGACTGCCCCAGGCACTTCTACGTTTTATCCCGGAAAGGGCACTTCGATAGCTGCTGCGAAAACGGCGGCGCTCGCTGCCCGTGTGATGGGGGCTTCGCCTCACCTTACCGCTGAACAGGTTGCCGAAATCATTCGCATCACGGCGACTGACCAGGGTGCTCCCGGTGTTGACAACATCTACGGGTGGGGCAAGATCAATCCCGAAAAAGCACTATCACCGATAGGCGACATAGAGACACCTATCGATGATGATGAAGAGACGCCTATCGATGATGACGATTCGACTGACGATGACGAAGGCTCAAATGATTCAGGCGAAAGCTCCGGTGGCGGCTCTGGTGTTGCCCTGGCAGCGCTGGTCGTCGGCGGAGTGGGTTACGCACTGCTTGGCAACAATCCCGACCTTAAAGAAACACTGGTACTCGACGAATATGGTCGCGCTTTCGAACTCGACTTGGAAACCCGGGTCACTGTGCGCAACCCAGGACCCTCGGCACAGTCTGTACTCGAGGAATTGGATACCAAGCAGGTCGACGAAACGCTGATTCACCGTAGCGACTTACAAATAACAATGAGCTACACCCTGGACTCAAGACATTCGTTGTGGCTGATAGATTCAGATAACTCTATCGACTCGGAACAACTCGCGCGTATGAGTATGTCAGCGATACACAGCGATGGCACCCGTTATGCCTTTGGCGTTAATCAGTCTCTGTCGGGTTTTCACAATACTCTGGCGGGACAGGCCGGCACACCTGGGCTTGTCAGTACATTCCAGACCGATGCGTTCTCGGCACCGCTCGCCGGTTTCACAGACCTGGGTTACCACGGGGGTTTGGGATTTGTCTCCCAGACTGGCTGGCAGGGAGGGCTATCTTTTGCTTTTACGGATGAGCAAAAACAATACGGCCTTAAAAGCGACAGCTCGGCTGTCCATGCCGGCTTCCAACAAGATCGCTGGGGTGTAGGCTTACGGATGGATTTGCTCGAGGAAGACGGCAATCTGCTGGGTGGTGCCTCAGGCGGAGCGCTTAGCGTCTCGCGGGCACGAACTGTTTCTGGGGCGTTGCGAGGACACCTGAACATCGATCAGCGATGGTCAGTCGTGGGTAAATATACCGAGGCCCTGACATGGACAGATGATCTTCATGCAAGCCTGGTTCAAGATTTCAGTGAGATCCAAAGCAACAGTTGGGGGATCGGGTTGGTTGGGCGTGACCTACTCACCCGAAACGATGCCTTCGGTGTGGCCTGGTCTCAACCACTGCGTACCTACAGCGGTGATGCCACGATCAGCGTGCCGTACTGGAACGACAATCTGGGTGGTGTTGATTTTAAGACCAGGCGTACCAAAGTGGCCCCTGACGGGACAGAACACGCATTCGAACTTTTCTACCGCAAGCCTTTGGGCAGACAGGCTCGGCTGATTACCTACCTTGTGCACCGCGAACAGCCTTTGCACCGACACGGCAGCAAAGCCCGCACCAGCCTGGTCGGAGCATGGCAAATGGATTTCCCACCACGCTGACGTTGCCCGCTACTTGTTGTTAGGCTAGTGGGTGAAAGAACTCATCTCTACCAGACAAAAGATACCGACAGTAAAAGCTTTGAACAACATTCGCCCTACCCCAAACCGCAATGGCCCGCTGATTGTCTTCGCCGCATTCCTGGCGTACTACCTGGCGACTGCAATGATGCTGCCTTATAGTGCAGGGCCCGATCACACGGCCCACATCGACGGCGCAACCTTTATTTTCGATCAGGGGCGACTGGCTGTTCTGCCGCAGGATGAAGAGCAACTTCATTTCACCGTCTACGGCTCAACGCGCGCGCTGCGGCCACCGCTATCGTACATTACGGCTGCAATAGCAGCTCGCGTCCTGGGCTGGACAGGAATCGATACCAGGCTGCTGTTTCGTGTTGGGCCAGCCTTGCTGTGTGCGTTGACCGTAGGACTCATCTTTGCTGCCCTGCGGCGCTATTTCAACAACACCTGGTTTGCCATCGGTGGTGCGCTACTAGCCGGTTTGATGCCGCAGTTTACTTTTATTGCCTCGCACCTGAATGACGACTGTGCTGCGATTTTCTCGGTCACCCTCACGCTCTACTTCCTGGTGCGACTGCTGCACGAAAAGTTAACGCCAGTTCTTGCCGGCGCTATCGGCATTGCGATTGGCCTGGTGATTCTATCCAAGTTCACGGCTTGGCTGTTCTTGCCTTCCGCTGGCCTGGCTCTTCTTGCTTTCGCGCGGCCTCAATCGAAACACTGGCTACCCTGCCTGGCACTTTTTGTCATCGGAGCTGTAGTCGGCGGTATCTGGTGGATCGGGTTCAATGTTTTTCACTATGGCTGGAACGACCCCCTTGCCTTTCATATCAGCGCACAAACCAGTGCGGGTCATATCCGTATAGACCCCGACTCAGTACGCAAATTCGCTGACGAGGGAATATCTCTGGCCCACTTAGTGCTAGGCAACTACAAGGGTTTTGTCGACGAAACCTTAATTTCGACCATTGGTAATCTGGATAAGCTCAGACTCAGGCTCGGACTACCCCAGTACCTGCTCTACAGCCTGGTACTACTTCTTGGCGCGATCTATCTGCCCCTGCGATGGCTGTCGATCCTTTGGACACGATTTCTCGGCGGCGCCTCGCACCAAGCTCGAGAGAGTCTGTTTGAAACGCTTCTGCTCGGTGCCGTTGTATTTCAATTTTTCATGTATGCGAGATACAACCTTAATCAGGAAGCGCAGATCCAGGGTAAGTATCTATTACCCGTGTTGTCTTGTAGTTTGTTACTTTTTTTCTCCGCTACCGAAAAGGTCGGGCGTTGGCGTTGGCTGCGCCAGCATATGCCGCTACTGACTTTTGGAGCCACACTGGGTGGAACTCGTATCTCACTCACGCCGATTCTAATGGTTAGCGTAATCATCCTGGTACACGCCGATGCGCTGGCTCGCTTCGTAGTGCCTTTTTATGACCCGCCAGCAATGGCCTTGCGACTTGGGGGCTTGCGCGTTTTGAATCTTCAAAACGATATGCTCATCGACGATACCCGAAATCTTGAACTTCAGGTTACTGATGACGGCTGGGAGATACATACTCTGACTGCAGACAGTCAGATTATTTTTAAACCGAGATTGTGTGACTTTTTCCAGGCAAATAACCTGGTGCTCCTACAAATGCACAGCGACACTGCGGGTATGCTGCAACTTTTCTGGGACAGTGGAGAAAATTTTGTTGCGGGCGAAGGTATTTCTTCAACTACCGCTAGAATCCAACCAGGAGAAAACGTACTCGCACTGACGGCTGGAATCGGTGATTGCAAGCGTATTCGGATCGACCCGACCAATGAAGTCGACAGAGACATTGTTATCAGGTCACTTGCAGTTGCGCCACTGTCGATCAGCCGCCAACCCTTCAAGATCCAGTGAGGTGTTACTGGACCAATAACTGTCAGGTGGCACGCCATGACTAAACATGGGCGCGGCGCTCAATCACTGACTGACCAGATTTTTGATGTTTTGGTGGTCGGCGGTGGAATTACCGGGGCTTGGACTGCACTGGACTGCACTCTGCGAGGCATGTCTACCGTGCTGATCGAAAAAAACGATTTTGGCAGTGCCACATCTATGCGCTCATCCAGGCTGCTGCACGGCGGTATACGCTACCTGCAACAGTTGGAGCTTGCGAAAGTGCGCGAATCATCTCGCGAAAGGGCCTTTCTGATACGTTGTGCACCACACATGGTTGAACACGTACCGTTCATCGTGCCCACATACCACGGTCTGCGCCAAAGCCGCGGTTTTCTATACAGCGGCATGCTCGCGTACCGGCTATTGACTCTGGGCACCCAGACTGGGTTGACCGATCCTACCACTCAAATACCCAGGGACCAGGCTCTCAGTCGTGCGCAAACCATAGCGGGTGGGGCACTGGATGGCGAAAACATTACGGGTGGGCGGGTACTGTACGAGGCGCAGATGAATAGCTCCGAACGAATGACACTGGGTGTGATTGATACCGCCCGCGCCTCCGGTGCCGCCACGTTCAATTACATCGCGATGGAGAATTACTGCATTGGTGATCGCAAAGTGGTTGGTGTCAAAGTCCGTGACAGGGTTAGCGACAAGTCATTTGAAATTCGCTCTCGCGCCGTAGTCAACGCCGCCGGCCCTTGGTGTGACAGCCTGAACCGGCCAGCATCATTGGGCCGACTGAACACCGGCTTTGCTCGCGGGGCTCACATCATCACCCGGCCACTACTGGGTAACTTTGCAGTCGCCTTGCCATCCACCTTTCGTGCTGACGGTGTGGCCACACGTGGGAATCGACATATTTTCGTCATTCCCTGGCGGGGCCACTCTCTCATCGGCACGAGCTACATTGAAGCCAATGAACCCTCAGGGGAACTGGTTCCGACCAATAGCGAAATCGACCAGCTCATTGAAACCGTTAACGCGTCCCTGCCAAAGGCAAATTTGAGCCGCACCGATGTACGCCAATCTTTCGCCGGCTATTACCCGTTGCAGAATCCAGCTATCCAGCGCGGGGTTTATCAAGGCACCGGTGAATACCAACTGGTAGATCACAGCATTACTGACAATCTAGGCGGACTGGTTACTGCGCTGGGCGCCAAGTTCACTACCGGCCGTCGGCTCGGCGAGATGACAGCTCAGTTGGTAGAAAGAAAACTCGGCCGACATGGGTCAGGCAACAACCCAACTAAAAGAGTCCGGCTGGTTGGCGGCGATATCAACGACCTGGCCAAGTTCCGCAATGACTGCCTTCAGCAATACAGCGCTCTTTGGTCAGAACAAACCTGTCTGCACCTGGTAAGCAGTTACGGGACACGAATCGATGAGATCGCGCAATTATGCCGTCATCGACCGGATCTGGCCGAACTGCTCGCCGGTGGGCGCGATACCATCGCCGCCCAGGTGGTGTGGGCAGCACAGCACGAATCTGTCGTGCACCTTGCCGATATCCTCCTGCGCCGTACCGACCTGTGTCTGCTGGGCAATCCCGGGGGTGTCGTACTGGAACGCTGCGCCCAACTCGCCGGCGACGTGCTCAACTGGAGCGAAGAAAGACGACACGCTGAGTTAGAATCCCTGCGTATTGAACTTGGCCGAAGCATCCCGACGGCCAGAACCTGATCTCTCCGGCTTGAAAGTACTCCACATCGCTCCGACCCCGTTCTTTTCAGATCGGGGCTGCCACATACGGATACTCAGCATCCTGCGCGCGATAGAAACCCGCGGGGGCACCAATATCTTATGCACCTACCCGCTTGGGCGTGATGTCAGCGGAGTGGGCACGCATCGGATCTCTGCGGTACCTGGCTATGAAAACACTGAGGCCGGCCCGCAGAAAGGCAAGCTGCGGGCTGACTTGATGCTGCTGATCCTGTGCCTGCGTACGGCCTTGAAAGAAAAACCAGACCTCATACACGCCCACCTGCATGAAGGATTACTGATCGGCTGGCTGGTGAGAATACTTCTGCCATGGAAGCGCCTGGTGCTGGTTGCCGATCTACAAGGTGGGCTGGTGGGTGAGCTGAATGATCACGGTTTCTTCTCGCGAAGGTCAATTGCACCAGGCCTGCTACGCTTTTGCTTTCGCGCACTTGAGGCATGCCTGCTAAAGCTGCCAGCGCACATTTTCTGCTCCTCGGGTAACAGCGAGCAAATTTTCCGAATAGACTACGGAACCAAGCCAGGCCGGATCACCCGACTGGACGATCGAGTAGACCTCAGCGCCTACGATCCTGCGCGGGTGTCGCTATCGGTTTCACCTTTTCCAAAAGATGCCTTTGTCGCCATCTACAGCGGCTCCTTGCTGCCGATCAAAGGTCTTGATGTACTTAAGAAGTTGATACTGACGGTGACGGGTCGTCGGCACGACATCTGTTTTCTTCTGTTGGGTTATCCCACGGCTGAAATGGAGGCATTTGTCGCGGAGCATCAAATCTCTACTCAGGTTGCTCTGACGGGGCGCATCGCATTTGAATCTCTTCCCGGTTACCTGCTACTGGGGAACGCCGGTATTGAACCGAAGCACTCGGTCTCGGGTGAGGGCAGCGGCAAACTGCTACATTACATGGCTGCCGGCCTTGCGCTGGCAGCGTTCCCGACAGAGCACAATCTGTCTTTCGCTGGCGCTGATGCCCTGGCCACAGGCAACACACCAGCCGATCTTGCCCGACGAATTGAAATGCTGGCTGATGATCGGGCACTTTGCCGCACAGCCGGCCGGGCAAACCGTGATCAGGCGCGAGCCTACTCACTGGAGGACGGCGGGGAGACTATTGCCGGTATTTATCAGGCGCTGGGCTTAACCCTCGGCCAACAGGATGCCCGCGGGGGCTGATGGAGATTCAACAATGCGAGTTCTGGTAACAGGCGGGACCGGGTTTACCGGCAAAGCGCTGGTCAAACGACTGCACGATGCCGGGCATGAGCCGGTCGCCCTTGACTACAAAGAAGGTGTCAAGACCGATGAAATACGCCAGTGGGGCGTGAAAGTGATTATCGGCAGTGTTACCGATGCCAAAATTGTCCGTGAAGCCGTGCAGGGGGTTGAGGTTATCCATCACCTGGCGGCTGCATTCAGAGAACTGGATGTGCCTGCCAATTACTACCACGAAGTCAACGTCGGCGGCACCCGCATAGTGCTCGATGCAGCCAAAGACGCCGGGGTCAGACGCTTCATCTACTGCAGCACTTGTGGGGTACACGGTAACGTCAAGAATCCACCGGCAAATGAAGATGCGCCTATCGCTGCGGCCGACTACTATCAGCAGACCAAGTACGAGGCAGAACCCCTGGTACAACAATATGGGCAACAGGGTCTAAGAACCGTGATTGTCCGCCCTGCTGCTATTTATGGGCCGGGTGACCCCGAGCGTTTTGGGATGATCTTTCGGCGGGTTTCCAGGGGCAGTTTTCCGATCTTCGGCAACGGCCAAGCCTTTTATCACCCGCTCTACATCGACAACTTTGTTGATGCACTAATGAACGTGACACAAGACGGTGTTGGGGACGGTCGTACCTACCTGATAGCCGATCGCGAGTACGTCACCATCGAAAACTTGGTGCAGCGGGTAGCTGGCGCTATGGATCGGAAAGTAAAAACCCCGTATTTCCCTTTCTGGCCACTGTGGCTTGCTGGACACTTTTTTGAAAAAGCCTGCAAGCCTTTCAAGATCGCGCCACCCATCTTCCCGCGCCGGGTCGACTGGTACCGGCAAAACCGGGCCTTTGATATCTCCCGGGCGCAACAGGAAATTGATTACGACCCACGTGTTGGCCTCGATGAAGGCCTACGAGCCACGGCCCAGTGGGGCCAAGAAGAAGGCTACCTGTGAGTTCCGGCAAGGCCAACCAAAATGACGCGCTTAAGAATCAAGCCAGAGGTTCGCAAATCCGGCGATGCTACAGCCAATGGAATCCCGGACAACCATCACACAATAGCCCCAAACGTCGCGATGCCACAAACCGATCTTCCACCTCCCTGGTTAATTTTTAGATGTGCGGCATTGCCGGAATACTGAGTCCTGACCCGGAGCATCGAGCCGCCATTGAGCGGATGACCCGGGCGCTGCATCACCGCGGGCCGGATGATCAGGGTCACTACCACAACGGGAAAATTGCTCTGGGCCAGACCCGGCTCAGCATTATCGATCTTCAAACCGGCCACCAACCCATCAGTAACGAGGACGACACCCTGGTGCTGGTGTGCAACGGGGAGATTTATAACAGCCCTGCATTGCACAAAGCACTGGTTGAGAAGGGCCATCGGTTTCGCACCCGCACTGATGTCGAAGTCATACTGCATCTTTACGAAGAACATGGCGACGATTGCGTCAAGCACCTGCAGGGTATGTTCGCCTTTGCGCTGTGGGATCGGATCCGGCAAAGACTGCTGCTGGCCCGTGACCATATGGGCCAGAAACCATTGTTCTTCACGACTGGGCCGGGTACCATTTTCTTTGCCTCCGAAGTCAAGGCACTGCTCGCATCGAACCTGGTACAGCCCGAGATGGAACTCGAGGGCATGTGGCACTACATGTCGCTGCGATTCATGCCAGACCAGTTCACCTTTTTTAAAAACATTCAAAAACTCCCCGCGGCCAGTCGCCTGGTTTTCGAAAACGGATCAACCCGGATTGATCGCTATTGGGATATCGACTTCCTGGCCAAACACAGCGGCTCGGAAAAAGAGATCGAGGAAGGCCTCCATCATACTTTGCTCGAAACCGTGAAATCCCACATGCTGAGCGATGTACCGGTCGGGGCCTTTCTTTCGGGTGGCATTGACTCTGGCATCGTCTCCGCGATGATGGCCAGCGTGCAGGAGCAGCCAGTGCCGGTCTTTTCCATCGGTGTGAAGGAGCAGTCCTTCAATGAACTACCCTACGCACGCATGGTCGCGCAGCGCTACGGTATGGAAGCGCACGAAGAGGTCGTGGAATCAAACATGATTCACAAGATTCCTACGATGATTCATCATATGGATGAACCTTCCGATCCCTTCGGCGTTGGCGTATACCTGGTTGCACAACTCGCCCGACGCAACGTCAAGGTTGCCTTATCCGGAGATGGTGGTGACGAGAGCTTCGCTGGGTACGACCGGTTCGCCGGCCAGAGACTGGCGGACTATTACGCCGTGTTGCCGCGCTGGCTGCGCCAGACCGTGATGGACCGGCTGATCCGCCTGATACCGGATTCTTTTCAGTACAAGACTATTGCGCAAAAAGCGCGCTGGCTCAATGAGATGTCATTGCGAGAACGTGGTGACCGTTACGCCCACAGCATGAGCTTCCTGCGCTTTACCGATGACGCCAAACGTTCACTGTTCACCGAAAAATCCCAATCCACATTCGACTCACAGGATTCACGAGAAAAAATCCTGGCGCATTTCAATGCAAGCAATGTCAATGAACTGGTCGACCGCATGTTATACACCGATCTGATGACCCGCATGCCGGATCACTTGCTGGTGATCGCAGACCGTATGTGCATGGCGCACTCACTGGAAAACCGCTCCCCACTGGTAGATCACCGACTGGTGGAGTATGCCGCTGCGATACCCGGCAATATGAAACTCAAAGGTATGAAGCTCAAGCACATCCTGCGCTCAGTATCTGCGCGCTACCTGCCGAGAGAGCTGGTGTATCGCGAAAAACAGGGTTTTGGCTTTCCCATCGCTTTGTGGTTGCGCAACGATCTTGCTCATTTTCTACGCAACCTGTTTGCTGAATCTCGTTTCGTCGAAGCTGGGATTTTTGACCAAAAAGTCATGCAGACCCTGCTCGACGAGCATCTTTCAGGGAAAGTTGATCACAATTTCCGTTTGTGGATACTGCTTAACCTCGAACTATGGTACCGGATGTACTTCGAAAATACCTCGGTAGACCAAATGCACGAGATAACCAACCGGATGATGAGGCCAAGCTGAAGTGCACGGGCACCACCAGGCGATATGGTATGAATAGTACACGACACAAAACCCATCATGCCGTAACACAGGGAGGCTCCTCCCTGTCGCGCTACCAGGATGTCATCGTGGGCAAGCGGTCAATCGCGACAACTCTGTATTTCGAGCTTTGTGCCTGGCTCGCGCCCATACCTGGAGCCATTGGTCTTTTCCTGCGCAAACTGTTTTGGCCACGTCTGTTTGCTGCTTGCGGTACTGGCGTGGTCTTTGGCAGGGGAATAATCCTGCGTCATCCGGGGCGAGTCAGCCTAGGTCAACAAGTGGTTATCGGCGACGGCGCCACACTGGATGGACGGTCATCATCTTCGCAGCTATCCCTTACGATCGGTGATGATGTAATGATCGCCGACCATTGCACCCTTTCATGCAAAGAAGGAATGTTACGAATTGGCAATCGTGTTGGACTGGGCACCCAGACTGTAATCCAATCGACGCACCAGTGCCCAACATCTATTGGCGACGACGTCATTATCGGTCCGGGCTGCTATATCGTCGGCGGAGGGAACTATCAACTTGACAACCCCGATCAATTGATACGAACCCAGGAAATCCGCTCCGACGGCGGTTGTATGATCGAAAACAATGTCTGGCTGGGTGGGAAAGTCACGGTACTGGATGGAGCCCATATCGGACACGGTTCGGTGGTGGCTGCTGGCGCGGTTGTGACCCAGGAAATACCGCCTTACTGCATCTGCGGCGGTGTTCCGGCCCGGATTATCAAGCATAGAAAAGAATAACTTTACACGTGCGTACCAGGTTTTTACTCACTGCCCTAAAGATTCTTTTTTCCGGTGGCCTGCTTTACTGGCTCATCCATGATCTCGAACTGAAACAGGTTGGACTCGTGATAGCGGATGCCAACGTCGGCCTGCTGTCACTGGCTTTTATGATGTTTTTCCTGGGCTACCTGATTACTGCATTTCGCTGGCGTATGCTCCTGTCCGCACAGGGCGTGCATGCGCGCATCGGTTTTCTCGTGCAATCTTTCATGGTCGCGATATTTTTCAACAACCTGCTTCCTTCGACTATTGGCGGAGATATTGTGCGGGTCTATGACTCCTGGCGTCTGGGGAACAGCCGTTCTGGCGCTGCATCGGTAGTTATCGTTGACCGACTGATGGGTCTTTTGGCCCTGGCAAGCTACGCGTTGATTACTGTAATGACGGCAAAACAGTTGGCCGATTTGATTCCAGCACTGCCCGCTCTGGTACTAGGTGCAGCACTTGGCGTTGGTGGCTTAGCTTGGTTTGTTTTTTTCGCACCGCGGCGGCTTTATCAAAGCCTCGAGCAATGCCTCGATCGGCGGACAACTCAACCCTGGCGTATCATTGCCAAAATCGCCTCGGCATTCTCCGCGTTTAGAGGTAGGCGGGATCTTCTGGTTCGCGCATTTGGTTTATCCCTTTTACTTCAGCTTAACGTAATCGTTCACTTCATTATTGTAAGTCGGGCATTAGGGATAGATATTCCAGTACTGGCCATGTTCACAATGATCCCCCTCAGTATATTCGTAACCATGCTGCCAGTTTCCATCAACGGCATTGGCCTAAGAGAAGGCGTGTTCGTTTTCTTTTTCAGTGCGTATGGTATTGATGCTGTCGAGGCAATCGCTTTTGCCTGGATGGCACTCGGCTTTGTGATGCTGCAAGGCGTGATTGGCGGGATACTTTTTGCGGCCCGTGGAGAAAGTAAACAGCTCTCTTAACTGACCGCTAGGTTATAGTGAAACTCACTCGATGGTAGTGGTCGTTAAGGACGTATATAAACCAGCACCCTGTCCCCAGAGTCGCCCTCAAAAACCTTTTCGGGGGCATTACCCAGGGCATCCAGCACCCACGCCTCGGTTTTGGTAGCTGAGCGCGACAAACGTAATGCCACGTATGCGGCATCAGGCCAGCGGCCCTTGCGCAGTCCGTGAAGAATCTTACCCACATCCTCGACGATGAGATTGCTATCGTTATGGCGCCCGGCATAGTAGGCAATGCGCCAATCGTTACTGACCAGTGAGCCGATTTCGGTAGTATGGCTCGCGAGCCACAGGCCAGAATCTTTGATCGCCCGGGCACGAGTAACATTATCGAGGCCACTGACACATTCCCCCACACCCCAAAGCAGCAGCAACACAGCCAGAACCCGGGCTGCTGTCTTCAGACGGTGCCAGCGAATCGCACCCAACACCCATTCCAGGGCGAACGGCACTATCAATAGCACTGTGACGCTAAGCACCAGCGGATAACGCGCAACCAGAAACAACTTCACGATCGCGAATACCAGCAGGATCATCAGATGCATGCCCAGCAGGGCGGCCCAAAGCCTATTCAGAGCTTTGTGCGGGAACCGAATTCCAGACCATAACCCAGCGAAACTCAGCAAGCCCCAGGGTACAGTCAATTGCGAAAACACCGCAGAAACCAGGATCATCAGCACGGAAAAAATAAAAAGTACCCAAGCATATTCGTTTGCATACTGACCGAGAAATTCCTGGCGCAATACCGTGATCTTGTGTGCAAAGGTGGCACTGATCTGCTGCCACGCGCTGGCTACGACATCCAGTGGCGCACTAAAAGCTGCTAACGGATCGACCCCGGCGTTAGGCGCTAACAACCACCAACCCAACACTATCGCGAGCAACCCTGCAGACGCCGCCAGCAACAGTAGCCAGAACCAGGGCGAACCCCCAGTCGCGCGTCGAGTAAAACTCAGCAACAGTGGTGTCGAGAGCAAAAATACCACTCCCTCGATACGAAACAGGCTGGCAATCGCGAACGCAGCAGCAACCAGGAGCCGGTAACGCAAGCTGGGCTCATTGACACAGCGTGCCAAATACAAGGCGGCCACCAGATAAAAGGTCAGGTAACCAGCATCACGAATAATAAAAGCACGATATTCGTTAAAAGCCGGATGCATGACCGCAACCAATACCGCAAAAACAGTTAACCGCTGTGAGGTGCCGCCAAATGCACGCACTACCAGCACGAACAACACTGACGATGCGGTAAAAAACCCGGCGTTGAGCAGTTGTCCGGCCCACTGATAACTGATACCCAGTAACTTACCAAGCAGCAGCATCAACAACGAAAAAAACGGCCAGTGATGCGAGGCAAATGCACCAGCCCAGTCGCCAGAGGCCAGGAGTTCTGCCGATCGCACATAGATAACGCCATCGTTATTGATGACATCGTCAATATAAAGACACCATGCCGAGGTGAGCACGCCAGAAAGAGCGCATAGCGCCAGGACGCTAGTGACAAAACGCTTATCCGCTGGCTGGTCAGTCAACAACTTCATAACAAACTATCGTCAAACACTCTGGCAGGCCCAGCTGATACAGGTTTGTGCATGCCCATTTCTTCAAGGTAGCATCTTTTCGTGGGCAAACAATTCTGCGGTGGTTTCGCGGTTGCGCACCACATGGTATCCCGCACCATCGACCATGACTGCTGCGGGGCGTGGCCGGGCGTTGTAATTGGAGCTCATAACCAAACCGTAGGCGCCGACTGAGCGCACCGCCAGCAGATCTCCCTGAGCCACCGCAAGGTGCCGACCTCGGGCAATAAAATCACCACTTTCGCAAATCGGGCCAACCACATCGCAATTCCGTGGTTCACCACTCCCCGGATTCACCGCAACAACCTCGTGCCAGGCCTGGTATAGCGCCGGGCGCAACAGGTCATTCATCGCCGTATCGACGATAACGAAATCTCCATCGGGACCCGGCTTGATGTACTCAACCCGGGTTAACAATACACCGGCATTACCAGCAATCGCGCGGCCCGGTTCAAGTGTCACTGCGAGCGTACAACCCCGACGCCGGAGAATCTCAAGCATCGCCTTTGTATATTGGGCTGGGTCCGGTGGATTTTCATCACAATAACGAATGCCGACCCCGCCGCCCAGGTCCAGATGCTGTAGGGAGATGCCAATCTCGGACAGCGCGTTCACCAGATCAAGCACGCGTTCAAGTGCGTCACAAAAAGGAGTAATCTGTGTCAATTGCGAGCCAATATGGCAGGCAATCCCGGTGATGCATACCCCTTCCATGCTTGAGGCCCGCTGGTAAAGGCGAAGCGCATCGGTTGCCGATACACCGAACTTGTTCTCGCGCAGGCCGGTCGCGATATACGGATGGGTTTTAGGGTCCACATCGGGGTTGATTCGAAAAG
>Ga0233427_10000427_pt1 | contig 54038 bp, 52 predicted proteins | sample SI_118_April2016_5_FD_179885 | JGI IMG/M metagenome (GOLD analysis project Ga0233427, IMG submission 179885) | Seawater microbial communities from Saanich Inlet, British Columbia, Canada - SI_118_April2016_100_MG | ecosystem: Environmental > Aquatic > Marine > Inlet | place: Canada: British...
CAATCAAGTTCTTCAAATTATCTGGCGGATAGACTCTAAGGCCGTTGATGATAGTGTTATGAATACTCGCAGCATCATCTATAAAAGCGATAGGATTGTATTCTTTCGACTGCTTTAGTGCATTTAACAGCTGCCTACCGGCTGAGCCGGCACCATAAATTACAACACGATTTTGACTAGTTGCTTCTGAAAACAACCAACGCGCAAAAAGTCTTGAACTGCCAATCACTATAGTTACTAACGCCCAATTAATTAGAATCACAGAGCGTGGAACATCTTCTATATTAGCCATAAATATCATTAAGCCCCATAACATCGCATAGATGGAAGAGGCCTGAAAAATATTCCACATTGCCTTAAAACCAACAAAACGAATCACCTCACGATAAAGTCCAAAACCAGTAAAAATAGGCATTGCCAATAACGGCGACCCATAAATTATTATCAGCAACAACTCATTACCGGATGGATAAAAGAAATGACCGAGACGAATCCAGAATGTAGCATATATGATGCAGAGAATAGAAATAGTATCAAAAGAAAGCATTATTGCTTGCTTGGCTCTTTTAGGAAGACTAGTTATAATTTGAATCATAAATGACATTATAGTTTAGCTTGAATAAATATTTATAGTTTAAAATGAAGCATATCATGGAAGAATTATTTAGAACAAGTCGCTGGTATCTTCTTTCCACCAAATCAAGGTCGGAGAAGATTGCATATGACAATCTCAACAACCAAGGCCATGAGACATTTTTACCAACATTAGCTCATACAAATAAACCTAAGGCCCTCTTTCCAGGATACATATTCGTTAAACCAAGACCAGGGGCTTCCTATGTCTCAATCAAGTCAACCAGAGGGGTGAAACAGTTTATTAAATTTGGCGATATATTTCCAGGCATCTCTGAGAGCTTAATTGAATTCCTCAGAGCCCGTATAGAGCACTTTGAAACACTAGCCATGCATCAAAAGAAATACCAAAAAGGTCAGATAGTTAATGTTGAAAATGGCCCCTTCAAGAATTTTGAGGCCGTCTTTGATGCTTACGACAGAGACCAGAACGTCTTCATTCTCTTGACATTTCTAGAAAGAACTCAAAGAATCAAACTTAAAGAAGCCGACTTAAACTGACCTTTGATAAGGGCATTTATCAAAGGTCAGTTCGTTTCGTAAAAAGGTTTTTTTGGGCGCATATAATTTTATAAATCCAGTTAAAATAAGGTATATAGATCAATTATAACCTTAACGCCATGACTAAAAAAGATAAACACAGCTGTGGCCCAAAGACCTGCAGGTTCAATTCATACTCAAAGACTTAGACAAGCCCACCCAACAGATTAAGGATGCCGCCATACCCGACACCCAAAAACTGAGCCTGGTCCAGCGCTATCGAACTGCAGATGAAAGGCAGTTCTCGAAGACACTTGGGGAGTTACTTGAGCTGCAAAAAAGACGACAAAGCGTCTAACTATTCTTCTTGATTGAGTGACACTCCTGGGCTCTTAATAGGGTCTCCAGAAAACACTATCCCCGCCCCTTCCAAGCAATCTTTGATAGCTTTAATCACAAACGTATTTGCATTGGGTATTCCGTCTTGAGCCTCATACCTTCTTAACGTTGTAATTCCAACGCCGCTCTTATCAGCAAGATCTTTACCCTTCCAGCCAAGGAGCGAACATGCGGCTTTTATTTGTTTAGATTATATGCATTATTCCAACTGGTGTCAGAAATATCAATACGATCTCTTCAATATTCATGAAGAGCAGTTTGCAGACTAAATCCTACAGATGGTTAGAACCCTAACGGTTGCAACCATTCAGAGGCGGGTGGCCAGCCTTAGCAGTATATTCAGCCTCACTAAAAGCACTAACCCCACAAAAGAACCCGTGGTCATCCTAACCTTTAAAAAGCTTCGAAGAAAGTTTGGAAGACCCCAAAAACAGGCAGTACCTCTAACCTATGACATCCTAACAAAACTCAAAGATGTTTGTTCTGACGATATAGTCGGCCTCAGAAATAAGCTGCTCTTACAGCTCGGTTATGAAACCATGCGCCGTCGCTCAGAAATATGTCAATTTAAATTTGAAGACCTGCAGCATCTTGGTAATCACAGACATGCACTTTTACTGAGGCACTCTAAAACTGATCAGTACAACGAAGGGAAAACAATTCCAATATCTGGGGAGCTATCGGAGATGATTTCAAGCTGGTCGCTGGCAATTGATCAAGATAGTGGCTATATCCTTAGAAGTTTCAAACGAAATCTATCTACCAAATATTATCTTACGCCTGCATCAATTAACAATATTTTAAAGAGTCTTCAAAAGCAAGCTGGACTGAATCAAATAGGAGAACTGTCTGGCCACTCATTTAGAGTTGGCGCTGCACTTGACCTATTAGACAAAAATATCCCACTAGAGAAAATTATGCTTAGAGGTGGCTGGAAATCAGAAGCTAGTGCAATGAGATACCTTAGAAATTGGAACGATAGCAATTGGCTTATTGTTGCTAACCATCATAATTAGCCAAGGCCACTTCTGTCAATACTTCGCATGTTTTTTGGATTTCTTCCTTAGTTAAAGTTGGGTGAACTAAAAACATTAAAGAGGTTTCTCCTAGCTCTTTTGCAACCGGAAGTCTTTCTTTAGGTCTAAATCCAGTATTGTCGAATGCCTTTTCTAGATAGACTTCTGAGCATGAGCCGGAATAGCAAGGTACACCTTTTTCATTGATCTCTACTATCATTTTGTCACGAAGCTCAACGCCACCTTTGACAAAAACATAACACTTGTAAGCTGCATGCTCCATATAGTCGGGAATAGAAGGCACTCGTAATCCTTTACATTGTTTAGCAGCACTCCAAATACTGTTAGCATTATTCAAGCGCTTTTTATGCCAATCAGGCATTCTTTTTAACTGAATTCTACCAATTGCAGCTTGCATTTCAGTCATGCGCCAGTTAGTGCCGAATGATTCATGTAACCATCTAAATCCTCCGGAATGCTCTCGTTCGTACACAGCCTCATAACTCTTACCATGATCTTTGTATGCCCACATCTTTCGCCACAAAGATTCATCATTAGTAGTTACCATACCGCCTTCACCACCAGTAGTCATTATCTTGTCTTGACAAAAACTCCAACAACCGATATCTCCAATTGACCCAATAGACTTACCCTTGTATTTCGCTCCATGCGCTTGAGCACAATCCTCAATTACATACAAACCATGCTCATTAGCAATAGCCACTATTTCATCCATATCACATGGCCATCCAGCTAAATGTACACAGACAATTGCTTTTGTTTTGTCAGTGATAGCAGAGCGAATAGTTTCAGCCGTTATGTTCTGAGTGTCTATATTAACATCGGCAAACACAGGTATAGCACCAGCATTTACAATAGAAGAAATAGAGGCGATAAAAGTGCGAGAGGTTACAATCACCTCGTCTCTATTTTCTATATCTAAAGCTTTAAACGCAACATCAAGGGCCAATGTTCCATTACCCAATGCAACTGCATATTTTGACTCAGACCAAGATGCAAACTCTTTTTCAAATCCCCTACCTTCTCTGCCCGTCAAATAATTAACTTTGTTTGATAGTAAAACGTTTTGTACTGCATCAGTCTCTTCTTTTGTAAAGCTAGGCCACGGTGTAAAGATAGTGTTTATCATTGCATGCTCCAATAAAATATATTCTAAGAGTTAAAAGTTATACAACAAGAAGGCTTAAAGCTTTGAAATCAACTTTACCTCCATTTTTACGTGGAATGTGGTCAATTGAAACAGCTTTAATATAGTTCAAATTTAGCTTAAACTCTTTTGATAATAAAACTACAATTTCAGTTTGCTTATCAAAATGAACACCTTCAAAGCAGATTTGTAATAAATCATCTGAGCCTATAGATACTCCATCTACTCCCTGGTGATTCAGCCAGTTATCAATCGCATCCAGACTAATTCTCAATCCAAATAATTTAATGAATCGCCTTAACCTACCTGTAATATAATAAAAATTATCTTCATCAAAATAACCAACATCACCTGTGGCTAATATACCTCCCTGGATATCTCCTTTTCCAAAATCGAAGACCGACTCAGCGTAACCCATCATTACATTTTTACCTTCGTAATATATTTCGCCCTCTTCATGTGCTGTTCTGATTGTATTTCCCATTTTATCTTTCAAAAGAAATCTCCCCCCAGGAATACTCACCCCAATAGATTCAATTTTTTCTATTAGCCTATCAGCCGGAACATAACTCATTCTTGGTGATGCCTCCGTTTGACCATACATTACAAAAAATTCTTGACCTAATTGGCCGCACTCATTTACAAAATAGCGAACGACGTCTGAGTCTAACTTACCGCCCGCTTGAGTAATATATCGGATAGATGATGTATCAAACCTTTTGTATTTTAGTTTCTTCAAGGTCTGGAATGTGAATGGGACTCCTGAGAATGTAGTTACTCTATTATCGGCAATTGTTTTCCAAAATTCTCTACTGATAATTCCATGTGAATTAAGTGCCACAGTAGCGCCAGCGCCTAGATGCGAATTAATTATTGACAGCCCGTAAGAGTAGCTCATAGGCAATGTCGTGATAGCTGTATCCGATTTAATAATATTTAAATAATTAACTATTGATTCAGAATTACAATGTAGATTAGTATACGACAATCTAACTAGCTTAGGGTCCCCGGTGGTTCCTGAAGTTGACATTAGCATAGCTAAATCATCTTTAAACACATGGGAAAAATCGCTATTTTTGTAAATCCCATCATTGCACAGTAAATAATTAGGCTTAAACCTCTCTATTAAAGCACTAGTTACTTTTTCATTCACACCGGCATCCAAAAGTAAAAATGGATGTTTCCTTCTCAAACAAGCCAAATAATTTACTACGCTTGTATATGTATTACTAGCTTGTAGAAATATTAATGATCTATTAAAATTTAACTTATTTATTGCACACTCAACATCTTCATTGAGTTGAAAATAAGTCTTTTTTTCATTTTCTTCTGTAATTACAGCTATATCATTGAAACCCAAGTAAGTATCAAATTCCCAAAAGAAACTGTTGTTCATGTCACTCATACTCTTTACCAAGTGCTATTGGTTTGATTTGCAATACATTAATATTTATCATCAGCAGCACTATCTCAAAGAACCTGCATTCTAAAGCTGACGCTCGATAATGCGATTATTGTGTTCTTTTTGCTCTGTTCTCTGAGATACTATTAAGCGACTACCAACACTATTCCTCAGTATCACTCCTGCATCTATAATCGTATAATCTCCAATGTGGACATTGGGAAACAGCATTACTCGAGAACCCAAGAAGGTGGCCTCCCCTAATTCGCAGTTCCCATTGATGCCGCTATAGGGTGAAAATACGCTATGTTTACCAACTTTTGCTCCATGCCCAACCCCACAATATACATTTAAAGCGACATTACATTGAATCCTAGCATTAGCATTGACAACACAATAGGGAGGTATGACTACCCCTTCGGCTAGACTTGCCCTCTTCGAGACAACTGAAGTTGGGTGAATATATGTATAAAAATTCACGTTTTTTTCCTTTAACAAATGATAAAATTTTCGCCTCCTAAGCTGATCACCAAAAGTGATGATTACTCTCTCATCATTGCCAAACTCATATTCTTCGATCTTCCCCAGATATGGGATATTTGTTTCACGAACAAGCTCACAATCCCCCAGACCATCCAACACGCCCTTAATTCTTACATTGTCTTTAACTCCTGATTTAATATCGGATTGCAAATAATCAAAAATCTCTAAAGCAAAGCCGCCACCGCCAATTAAAACTATATTAGTCACAATTAATTACCTCTATTACAGCCAACAATGATTCTTTAATTCCTTCATCATCTAACTGATTGGACTCTAATAAATACTCGTATTCACCAGGAGTCGTAAATTCACTATCAACACCTAACCTATACAGTATTGGTTTTTTATAGCTCCTAACACTTGCTATATATTCTGAAAGAATGCCACCCAAACCTCCAGTGACAAAATGCTCTTCGATCGATACCCAGGCTTTCGCGCCAACAGAATCAACTAACGCCTCTGTGTCAATAGGCATTAAACTATACATATCGAGTAAAGCAATAGAGATGTGAGAACTCTTATTGATTTTTTCGATAGCAGATTTGGCGTTCCTAATAATCGAACCGGTGCAAAATACAACGATATCTGTACCAGATACAACTGTAGTGGAGCCACCAACTGATACGTCAATATCCTTTGTATAAAAAGGGGCTTGACCTGGAACTCCTGTGCAACGAATATAGCATGGAGTGTTTTGCTCTAAAGCAAGTTCAAGAAGTTTAGCCGCTTGCCCTGCATCCGAGGGCGCCAAAACTGTCATACCTGGAATATTACGCATTAATGAGATGTCCTCTAACGCATAATGGGTATTCCCAAAAAATGTTAATGAAAACCCAGAAGATACTCCGACATAAATAACTGGAATACTCATATAACCGCTATATTGACGAACTTGCTCAAACGATCGCATTGATAAAAAACAAGCTTGTGCGCTTGCTATAACAGGAAGAGTCTCACTGGCCATTCCTGCAGCAACACCAACTAAGTTTTGCTCTGCGATACCAACATTGTAAAAATGTTCAGGGTATTTTTTTTTGAACTTCCCGAGCCCTGCAGGGATAGCCATATCTGCTGAAATAACAACAACGTCATTACCTTCATTGCAATACTCTATTAAAGCAACACCGAACATTGCTCCAGATTGGCCCAACATACTGAAGAAGCGCGCGCTTGTTCTTGTAATTTCAACCACTATACGCTTCCAATTTGTGCGACTGCTTCATCAAAGAGTTTTTGTGTTAGCACCCCATGGTGCCAATTAGGATTAGACTCCATAAAACCAACTCCATAGCCTTTTATGGTATTGGCCACAATGGCTATTGGCTTATCGCAGCTTATATTGAGAGCATTGTTAATATCTTGATGGTTATGACCATCTATCTCTACTGTATAAAAACCAAAAGAACTGAGCTTATTAACTAGATCTCCATGGTCTAAAATTGTTGATTTCAAACCGTCCGATTGAAGTGAGTTTCTGTCAACAATGAAGGTAAAGTTTTTCAACTTATAGTGCGCTGCTGTCATTAAAGCCTCCCAGACTATGCCTTCGTCACATTCACCATCCCCAACCAACACAATTATCTTAGAATCTATTCCTTTTAACCTATTTGCAAGGGCGACCCCTACAGAAAATGACACTCCCAAACCCAAGCTTCCACCTGAAAATTCGATACCATTTTCCAAGTTTCTATGGGGATGAGCAAAGTAGTTTGAACCATTTTTTTCAAACAATGTTGTTTGACTCTCAGACAAAAAACCACATTGCTCCAACACACTAAAGTAGCCTAAAGCACCGTGTCCTTTACTCAAAATAAATCGGTTGCGATTAATATTTTCTTTTGAATCACGGGCTATATGCTTGTCATACAACACGGTCAAAAGATCGACCAAAGATAGGCTACTTCCAAAGTGGGCGCCATTGCGTCCTGATGCAAGCCCTAATTCAAGAATTCGTTTTCTTGCTTTATTTGCTTTTTGAATCATTAGTTCACCATTACATACCACCATCAACCCTAATGGTCTGACCTGTGATATATGACGACCAATCCGATAGTAAAAATACAGCTACGTTAGCTATTTCGGATGGCTTACCACACCTTTTCAATGCAGTCAATGAAGCTGTTTCACTTATAACCTCATCAGACATAGTTGACAACATTTCTGTTTCAGTAATACCTGGAGCAATACTATTTGCCCTAATATTTAAGACCCCCACTTCCCGAGATAATGCTTTAGTGGCGCAAGATAGGGCGGCTTTGCTTGCTCCGTATATTGCACGACCTGAATTAGCATCATGAGCTGCTGAAGATGTGATGCTGACTATCGAGCCTGAGTTTTGTCTAGCCATCAGTTTACAAATATACTGAGTAAGAATAAGTGGCCCAACAAAATTAACATCAATATTCTCATGCAAGTCTCTTTCTGAGCTCATCTGAAATAACGCGTTATAAGTAATGCCTGCATTATTAACAAGACCGTCAATAGACACTTTTTCAGAACGAATTTTTTTAACTGCCGCCACAATTTCATCTTTGCACTTCAAATCAAAATAAACAGGGGTAACTTTAATTGAATGCTCTTCTGACACCTTTCGACACATTTCCTCAAAGTCTGAAGTTTTATTACGTGCATTTGCCCAAACATTTGCCCCGTTCTCGGCACAAGCTTTCAGTATCATGCGACCAATGCCTCTAGCACACCCAGTAATTAAGATATTTTTTTCTGTAAGTAATTTCATTATGACATCCCACCATCAATTCGAATATTTTGCCCTGTGATGTAGCTGGAAAGATCTGACATGAGAAAGGCAATCACTTTAGCAACTTCAATAGGTTCTCCTACTCGATTTAAACTTGCCAGGTCAACTTTGACATCAATAATATCTTTGGGTACGGCCTTGATCATACTTGTATTAATAACACCTGGTGAAATCGTATTTACACGTACGTTTGCGACCCCCAACTCCTTGGATAGGGTTTTCATTGCACCGATCAGGGCGGCTTTACTTGCCGCATAAGCCAACTGACCCTCGTTTCCATCAATAGCAGAAATCGAGGAGGTAAATACAATTGAGCCTCTTTTATATTTGAGCATATTACGAGCAAGGCCTTGAGTTAGGACCAAAGAGGCTACTACATTTATTTTATATACATCAGTTAAACTTTGAGAACTTGTCATAGCAAACATGGCGTCGTTAGTTACACCAGCGATATTGGCTACGCCATCAATTTGAATTTTTTCTTTTAATATTTTTTTAGCTAAGCCCTTAACTGAATCCAAATCAGAATAATCTGCAACTAATACCGTTACTGTTACGTTATATTGACTTGAAAGATCTTCACAAAACGCCTGAAAATCATCAGTTAAATAATGGACGCATGCCCAAATATTACAGCCACTCTGGGCTAGAAAAGACACCGTCTCCTTCCCTATCCCTTGCAGCCCACCACTTACTACTATATTTTTACCTGACAACATTCCCGCTCTCTCTATAATATAAATTTATTTATTAAAAACAATTATAAACTACTCAAAAGTTACGCTTCTAGTCATACTTTCTAATAGGTCGTAACCATCCCAAACAGTTGAAAACTCTAATGATTTACCCAAAGGTACTACCCTGTCAGGAAGAATATTATATTGTAATAGTTTATTTTTAAGACTCTCCACTTCAAATCCAAAATATGAAATGGTTTGCGTGTCCCTGCCGACAACACCAATTAAATCAGAGATTTCTGATAAATACTCCTCAACAAATAGGCCACTACCACAATGATACTCCTTAAAGTCATTATGCCCACCTCTTCCGGGATCTTGCACACGGGTGAGCATTTCGGTATTAGTTAAGATTTTATAGCCCTCATGGTTAGCCACCATCATATTTGAGGCTACTATTTTATTTACTACATCCGCAGCAACAATTAAATCTGGAAACAGTTTTTTAGCTTTCCCAGCTACAGCCTCCCAAAACTTTTCTATTTCATTTAAGTTATCAACACTATTAAGCCAATATACACTTCTCGGTGAAGAGCAGCCTTGTTGAGAGAACCAAAAACTGTCATTAACAAAGTGCTTTATCAATAGCTCAAACTCTGTAGACTTAAGATCTCCAAGACTATTACTATCGATTAAAGCAATAGAATATTTATTTGCGAACTTAATTTCATTGGCCCTTGGCAATAGTGGCATGCTACTAATTTCGTTTACCGCATCATCTCCTCCCCATATAACCCGCAAATCTGCATTTTGAGATAAATATCCGCTTATTTCTTGGGAGTGTAAATAATTAACGATACAGATATCATTCTTGATAGTCGAAAATTCAGGCTGACACAAAATTCTATTAATCAAATTAACTAAAATATCTTTTTGCTCTGAAGGTTTAGAAGATACACGAACTATGTTTTTATTGCCCAATAAGAAGGATAAGAACAAAGAATAAATAAATATTGTATCCACATTAGATGGTGCAAAATGAACAACAGTACCAACGGGAACTTTAACGACTGAACTGTTCGATATTTGTTGTTTTTCTTCAAATTCAGACTCAAGCTTTTTTATATTGCTCCGACGCATCCAAAATCCAAGAGATACTATATCTGGATACATTTTTAAAGAGCCTTCTTTAAGTATGCTTTTTGAGAAACATTCAACAAACTTTACCGCTATTAATGAAAAAGGTTTACGCAATTTTTTTTCATTTAAAAATCCATCTATTGAGCCCCCATGCGGGGCTAAAATGTTTATATCCATGTACCTACCTTCACTTATTATCATGGGTATCACTACAACCTCTTAGTTCTGCTTTTGGCAACCTACCCGTTACAGTGAAATATTTGCCTTTATTACCACATTGGCAATCGTCCTCACCAATCAAATAGCCAATATCTTCTGTTAGAAGATTATGCCCGGGATAACTTCTTGGCAGTATTGACCTGACAACTATCACACCAAGCTCACCTATGGAGCATTCGCTCATAGTTTTTAAATCTAAAAACTTGACATCAGAGAAATTGGAACAATGAAGGTGCCCTTGGCTGCATTCTAGGTATATCGAGCCCACCTGTTCGACCATTCCATAAAAATTGTGAACCCTTTTAATGCCACAATACCGGAGTAATTCAGCCTTATAAGTGTTATTATCTACAGCCTGATCTTCAAGTTTTTTCCAGCCCCCACTATGAACAACTATAGCTTTAGAAAGATCAAGATTTTTGCCCATTTCTTTTAATTTGGTCAGGAAATACTGCCAAATCATAAAGGTAAATCCAAAAACAAATATCTCCTCTCCTTTGTGTGCTGTCAAGAACTCATTGATTTTTTCAAAATCAATGTTCATATTATCATCTAAAGCATAAGTATGTTTTCTTCCAAAATTTGATAGACCTAAAATCCCAGCTCCCCTTGCCGAAAAGCTATCACGGCTTTTTACGACATTAGGATGGTCAATAATTAGCATTGGCAACCTCTTTCTCCCCAATAATGATTTCATTATGTGGGCCAATATTTTAGTTTGAAGTTGGGCCGTTAATTTATCCAAATAGATTTTGGAGACGACTTGTGAAGTAGTTCCTGACGAGGTTAATACTTTAAAAACCTCCTCTTCAGGAATACTTTTAAGTTGCAATAACTTAAAGAGTCTAACCGGCAGGGGGATGTCGTCATTTTGGGCAGCCGAGGTAATGTTCTCGTATTGTTTGCAATGTTTTCTATGAAATAAGTGAAGCTCGTTCATTTCATTATTTAAGAGCAGGCTTTTTTCTTGTTTACATAAGTGATACGGAGAATCAAAGCCCAATAAAAACTCTATTGTTTGACTCATAATCAATTAACTTTTTTTATCATAGTTTTGACAAGAGGCATGAACCACTTTGACTCGTGTATAAATTAATAAACCAGATCTAGAATTCAACATCGTGAGAAGCTATAATCTCTTTGGCTTTAGCAACCGAACTCATATCTATAATTTCATCTATATCTAACATAATATCAAAAGAATCTTCTAACTCTGCAATCAACGCCATATGAGCTACTGAATCCCACTCATTAATACTCGCGTACTCTAGATCATCATTAACCACATCCGAATTAACACCTAACGCACCGGTAAAAGCTTCCACTAATTTTTTACTATTATTCATATTTACTCTATATTAAATTATTAAAATATTTAATTAACAGGGTGCGGAATCCATCATGAATGCCCTTAGGGTATAAAAGTGCACTAAATATGGACCTAAGAGCGCCCTAAATCAAAAAAATTTTCATTATATATTATTTTCAGGGGTGGCTATCGCTCTTATTACCTGCCTGCAATCCATTATAAGACCTGGTAATTCCTCGCAATCACTCACCCTCACTACCTTTGAATGCATTCATAGTGACTTCGTCTTTCCCAGAAATATCATCTCTATTTATAACTTTTTTTACTGTTAGCCATAATATTTTCACGTCCAACCAAATTGACTGATTATCAACATACCATACATCCAGCCTAAATTTCTCATCCCAACTAATTGCATTGCGTCCATTAACCTGTGCCCAGCCAGTAATACCCGGCTTAACTTCATGGCGCCTAGATTGCTTTTCCGAATACAAAGGCAAATATTCTACCAACAAGGGGCGCGGCCCAACTAAACTCATGTCCCCTTTTAAAACACTCCACAATCCTGGCAACTCATCTAAACTAGTTGATCTTAAAAATTTACCAAATTTAGTGAGCCTAACCTTGTCAGATAAAAGAACTCCATTTTTATCACGCTCATTAGTCATTGTTCTGAACTTATACATATTAAATATTTCTCCATTTAAACCAGGTCGCGCCTGTTTAAAAAATATTACAGATCCCAATTTCAATCTAACTAATGCGGCGACTAAAATTATTACAGGCACTAGAAACAACAGGCCAATAAATGACGAAATCAAGTCAAAAAAACGCTTCATTGCTTTACATCCAAAACCCATTCGGCCCAGTTACTTGCAAGATGAACTCTATCGAAGTCTCTTTCAGCTAATGCTCTTGCATTTACTCCCATGAATTCTACTTTATCTTTATTATTAAATGCATCTTCTAAAGCATCTACAAAAAGTTTTGGGTTTTCCGGTGTCACACTATATCCGCATTTATTATCTTCTATCATTTCAGCCAGCCAGCCAGGATAGTTATTTAATACTGGCAATCCTGCTGCAATATAATCAAAAAATTTATTGGGAGATGTTCCATAATAAAAAGCAGGAACATTTGCTAAAATTTGTAAACCCAAATCTGCACTTTTCATCAGGCCTGATAATTTTTCTTTATCAACAGGATCGTGAAAAATCACATTATCTAAATTCATACTCCTTGCTTTGCTTTGTAGGAATGGCTTTAGCCTACCCTGACCAATTAACACTATTTTTATATTGTCTAACCCTCTATGTTTTAACTCTACTGCAACGTCAAGTAAGGCCTCTAAACCATTAGCCATTCCATGTGTGCCAGTAAAAACTGCCATAAAGTCATCTGTCTTTACCTCTTCTGGCCTCCACTCTTCTGACTCTGAATTAAAAATATCCAAATCACAACCATTGGGTATTAGTTTAATCTTATCTTTAGACACGCCTCTTTTGCTGATTCCTTCAACAATCCCTGGTGACAGGCCAATACACCTATGTGCAGAACGATAGGACAACCATTCCAAAGCTGACATACTCTTCAATATAATGGGGTTGGTAATGACTCCCATTGCTCTGGGTAATTCTGGCCATAGATCCCTAACTTCAAAAACAAATTTTTTACCTCGAAGCCAACGAGCAAAAATACCTGGAATTCCTACTGTCAGAGGGGTAGTGGTAGCAAAAGCCACATCATATTTTTGTGTGAGCGCTAAACCAACACCCTTTATGGCGAATGATAAAAATAACCACCCACGCTTCAAAAATCCATCTGAATTAGAATAAGATAAGTCATACTCAATTACACTTATACCCTCTACTAATCCCGACCTTTTTCCGCTTAAAAAAGCACTTGATAATCCTGTATCTCCACCATTATAACTTCCGCAAACCATTGTAACCTTGTGCCCTGTTTCAATCAACATGCGTGCCATTTCATAGGAGCGAATTCCCACCGATCCATTTGGTGTTGAAAAATGCTGATTAAAATACATTATATGCATTAATTAATCTCGTTGGCTAAAGTGATGATAGTTGTTATAGTGCATGGCTTATTTAATTTAATTTCCAATACATTTATATCTGATACTTCATTGTAATATTTAGACTCAAATCCTTTTACTAATTTCATTTCCTCAATTTCACCGCTACCAACATGAATGTTAATACTTGCTATCTTGCTAGACACTTGATTACCTTTAACAGCCCATTCAGATTTACCTAGTCTCCATCTTAATATAGCATAATTTGAAAATCCTGATATTTGATCATTTATAGTCCACACTCTATTTTCTACTGACACTGTCCTTTCATGACTTCTTCCTAAATGATCTATATATTTAGCAGATACAACTATAGATCTATTATCATTATTAAATGAATAATGCTTAACTTTAGGCCACCCTCCAAACAAAAAGCGACTTAACCTTGGCATTGGCTCAGAATTATCAAATTGAATAGTGTTGTGTGACTCGATACCGGAAAAATAACTAAGCCATTCTTCCCCCTTGTTGTAACTATATGAGCCCCCGTCTCCAACTATTGTCAAACCATCACTCGTAATATCTAAATGCAGTAAGTCGGCCTGACTAGGACGAAATTTAAACTCTGGATAGCAAAAAAGTCCATTACATCCCGTTCCAATTAATAACATAAAGCCGCCATCTTTAAATATTTTAGATTTTTTATTTGTTTTTTTGCAAGGAGTCTCTTCAAAGCTGATATTTAGCCATTTCAGTATTTCATTACATCTCTCATCATCATATACGAAATACCCTCTAAACAACACTGAGGCAAACTGAATAGACGGACGAAAGTCTCGATAATCACTGCCTGATAATTGCAACAATTGTGCACCATCATTAGCACCTAAATTTGGAATATTTCCAGTATCTTGGTCTGTTAATTGCCACATCCAATCGATGGCTAAATTGATTTTTTGTTTGTATTTTTTACTAAATTGGTCTTGCTGAAACTTAACTCTAAACAATTCTACCAATGACATCGAATCTAAAAATAACCGGTGATAGTTTGTTGAATATTGAGAAAAAGTACCATCATTCATTACCAAATGATTTACTCTTTCTTCCAAGCCAGCCCTGCCACGTTTCAACCATTTATTAGATTCATTATTGGATTGTCCAATAAAATTTATCCAAGCTCCAGCAATAAATAATGCAGATACTTCACTTGTGCCATGATTATTATCCTGTGCAATTGCATAATGTAATGTTTTACTAATGCGCCTACAATGCTCTTTCACTATCTGTATTAATGACGATTTTGGGTTTGTATACTCACCCAAAATATAACTTGATACCAATAAATTAATCACTCTAAAAGATGCTTCTTGTCCGCACTTCCAATTCACACCTTGATTAGTTGGATTGTTTTTTGACCAATCATCAAGCCAACAATTTATCAAGTTAATATAAGCATCATCTTTAGTTGACACATAACCTTGGGATGCTAAAACCAACCATTGGAATCTTGACGCCTCCCAAACTAACTTTATGTCACCATTGGAAAAATCATCTAAACTTGACCAGTGTCTATCATTTGGGAAAACATGGCCAGACTCTGGATCAATAAACCAATTTGGCGGACTTCCCACATCAAACAATTGATGGGAAAAATAACGCACTTTGCCCTCTAATAATAAACTCGCATCTTTGGGGTATTTGATATCCATATTGGGTATCAGGCCACCACGAAAAAAACCTCCCACAATGGGTTGCGATACTGAAAGAGTATGTTTAAACCATTTAGACTTTAATTGAAATCTATAAAAAGAAACTAGAAATAAATTAAATAGCCCTAATTTCCAATATGTTTTTAATTTGACTAGCAACTTAGCTACTGACTCCTTGAAATTTGAGCCACATCAATCGTAGCACGTGCAACTTCAAAAATTTCGTCAACTGGTATTGGTGTATTATCTCCGTTTTTAATAGCATCCACACAACCATCAACATCTTCCGAATTAAATATAGTAGCATACGGCACATTATCTACGATAAATTTGGCAGAGTAGCCACCCAATCCAACTACTATTAGCCTCGTTAGGGCAGTATATTCAAATATTGTACATAGCAACACTCGACGAAAGGCAGGAATGTCATTTAAATGTAGAAATAAAATATCCGCATCTTTATAATATTTAATAAGTTTTTCACGCTTAACTGGTGGCAATATTTCGATATTATTAACATTATTACTTTTAATAGAATTGATTAATTTAGAGCTAGCCCCACCACCACCAATAACTAAAAAATGATACTTACTACCCATACGTTTTGCTGCAGCAGGGAGAACCATTTCAAGACCAAATGCCACGAGTGTCTATCACTTGTTTCCCAGATAGTAAGCTTAAATCCATAGATTTAAATGAAGCATGATCAACTAGTAAAACGATTATGTCAGCACTTTTTACCGCTCTTTCCAAGCCAATCAACTCTATATTATCACCATCAAAGCCACTTGGTATACGATCAATATTAGGTTCAACCAAAAAAATAGAACTAAAACCAATAGATCCAATTTTCTGTGCAATACTTAAAGCTGGACTTTCACGCAGATCATCAATATCTGGCTTAAAAGATAGGCCTAAGCAAGCAATACTTAACTCGGATGTATCTTTTCCTATAGCTTGAGACGCTTGATTAACCTTATTCATAACAAAGAGTGGTTTACTATCATTAACCAATCTAGCCATTCGAATTAATTTTGCCTCATCTGGAGCAGAATCAACAATAAACCATGGGTCAACTGCAATACAATGTCCACCTACGCCAGGACCGGGTTGTAAAATATTAACACGAGGATGTCTATTGGCCAATTTAATCAATTCCCAAACATTAATATCTAACTTATCACAAATTAAAGATAATTCATTTGCAAAAGCAATATTAACGTCGCGAAAAGAGTTTTCAACAAGCTTACTTAACTCAGCTGTACGGCAATCTGTAATCAAACAATCAGCTCCAACAAAAATCTTATACAGCTCACGAGCTCTCTCTGCACACTGGGTAGTAACACCACCAATAATTCTATCATTTTCTACAAGCTCACGCACTACTTGGCCTGGTAATACGCGCTCTGGACAGTGTGTCACTGCTATATCTGCTTTAAATTTATCATCTCCAAATTTAGGAAAAGAGAGATCTGGTCGTTCCTCTCTCATCCATTCCAACATTTTTTCTGTAGTGCCTACAGGAGAAGTGGACTCCAAAATTACAAGGTTACCTCTCTCCAATACTGAAGCAATTGCCTTGGCTCCTGATTTTATATAGGACAGATCAGGCTCATAATTATCTTTAAAAGGTGTTGGCACTGCCACCATAAATACATCTGCTTTTTCCGGCTTCGTAACTGCTTTTAAATAATTACCTTGAACAGCCTTATAAACTAAAATATCTAATTCTGGCTCCACAATATGAATTTTTCCCTGATTAATGGCATCTACAACATGTTGATTCACATCTACTCCAACTACCTTCACCCCTTTCGATGCTATTACTGCTGCAGTTGGAAGTCCTATATACCCCAATCCTATTATAGATACAATCACACTACACCTCTATTGACTAAAACATCACAAATAATACCACCAGCCTTTCCATCACCATATGGGTTATGTGCTTTTGACATTTGCATATAAAAATTACTATCAGTTAATAATCGGGTAACCATTTTTACAATCTCATTTTTATTTGTACCAACTAGTTTAACCGTTCCAGATTCTACTGCCTCTGGACGCTCAGTAGTGTCTCTCATCACTAGAACTGGCTTACCTAAACTAGGCGCCTCCTCTTGAATACCACCACTATCTGTCAAAATTAAATACGATAAATCCATTAACTTAATAAAAGTTAAATACTCCATTGGCTCAATAAGATGAACATTATTTAAATTGGATAAAATCCTTTTCACCGGTTCTCTCACATTAGGATTTAGATGTACAGGATAAATAATTTGAACATCTGGATTTTCATTTGCAACAACACTTAATGCATGACAAATTTCTTCAAACCCTAATCCAAAATTTTCACGCCTATGTCCTGTTACTAAAATAATACGATGCATGCCACTTTTTTCTTGCTTCAAAAATGGCATTTTTTTCAAAAGAGTGTTTGAAAAATCAACAATTCTTGCTTTTTCCACCATAGAAAGTAAGGCGTCAATAACCGAATTACCCGTTACATAAATTTGACTATCTGGTACCTTTTCATCCAGTAAGTTTTGACGAGCAATCTTAGTTGGTGCAAAATGCAAAGTAGCAATTCTTGACGTTATTTGACGATTAAACTCCTCTGGAAAAGGAGAATTGATATCATAGGTGCGCAAACCTGCCTCTACATGGCCTACTGGTATTTTCAGATAAAAAGCGGCCATAGCTGTCGCCATAGAAGTGGTTGTATCTCCATGCACCAGAACAACATCCGGCTCTTCAATTTGTAAAACTTTTTTAACTCCTATTAATACATTACTGGTAATGTCAAACAAATCTTGTCCAGGTTGCATAATATCAAGATCATAATCTGGTGTAATCTCAAATAACTCTAAAACTTGATCAAGCATCTGACGATGCTGCGCGGTTACACATATTTTTACATCGAAATTATCATCCAAGGCGTTTATTACAGGTGCCATTTTAATTGCTTCTGGACGAGTGCCAAATACAGCTAATATTTTTACCATGATATCCTTATTGTTATTTTAGAAGGTAATTTGCCATTGTAGTCATATATAAGATGTTTATTATCAATAGGGCGGCCAAACTCTGGATAATATTGTGACTCTATTACCTTCAATTACTTAATAGTATTAAATAAAACCTAAATTTTTTTAAACATTAATTACGCAATAAATTAGAAACTTCAATAGATACTCTTGAACTCTCCATTACTTCTTCATAAGATATAGGTGACTCTTTCCCATTAATGATAGATTCAATAAAAGCTTTAGCACAAGCCTTTTGCCCTTTATCTTGCTTAAATAGTTTCATTTTCTTAAAGCCAGGCCAGCCATAGCCTTTAAGTTCACGGTAATTATCCATTTGCAAAACTGCATCATCACAAAAAACTTCTACACGTTCCTTTGGAAATACAGAGCCACCATTGGCTAAATAATGAATTGTTCCAAATGAGCCATCCTCAAAAGAAAGAGTAATGGACGCCTTATCCTCTCTCACTTCAACCCCTGGAACATTACCCATCATAGTAGCGGTAAAGCCGTTAATCCTATGACCAATTAAGTGTCTTATAAGGTCTATAAAGTGACATCCTTCACCAATAATTCTCCCTCCACCAACCAGAGAATTTTGCACCCAATGCTCTACAGGGATAGCGCCAGCATTGATAGTCATAATAATAGATTTAGGGGATCTATGACTATTCAACAATTCTTTCATCTTAACTATGTGTGGAGCATAACGACGATTAAATCCAACCATTAGCCTAACAGTATTTGACCTGTTCGCTTCATGATAAGCCTTATCGATAATATCAAGCTCATCTAAAGTTAAAGCCAGTGGCTTTTCAACAAATACATTTTTTCCAGATTTTAGTGCATCCACAACTTGTTGTGCATGGGCATCGTGCTTAGTAACAATTGATACTGTATTAATTCTGTCGTTATTCCACAGATCTTTAGTTTCTGTAGAAGCTGTGGTAAATTGATTTTTATTACCATGATGCACGCCACTAATTCCGCCACTAGTTACCAACGTATCCAATACGGCACCAGCTTCTTTAAATGCAGGAATTAGAGTTCTTGAAGCATAATTTCCAGCACCAATAAACCCTACACAAGGGATAGAAGAATCAATAACTTTAAAAGTCTGATTATTTAATTCAACCTTAGATTTAGTTAAAATCTCTTGATTTTGGCTGGGATAATTTAACACAATACCTAGTGCATCAGGATTATCTAATAACTCGTAAGCATCGATTGCATTTTCAATATCAAAACGATGCGTAATCAAAGATTTAACATCTAATGCACCAGATGACATCATATCCAATACTGCTTCAAAATTACGCTGCTCAGTCCAACGCACAAAACCAACAGGATAATCATTACCCTCATCCTCATAGAAGGGATCATATCGACCAGGGCCATAAGAAGCGGACACTTGAAAAGTAATCTCTTTCTTAAAAAAATCATCCCGACGTAAATTTAACCCAACAACACCAATCAGTATAATTCGACCACGTTTACGGCACATTTCAGCAGATTGATGCATAACTTCATCAGACTGAGTAGCTGCGGTTATTAATACGCCATCAGCACCCCGACCCCTTGAAAAGATTTGTGCGACAATAATCGGATCCTCTCCTTTTGATAGGTCAACCGTTTCAGCACCAAATTTTCTTGCCAACTCACATTTATTAGAATCAAAATCAATACCTAACACTCGACAACCATTCGCACGAAGCATCTGTACGCATAGCAATCCAATTAAACCAAGGCCAGTGACCACAAAACACTCCCCCATTGTAGGCTGAATCAGCCTAATCCCTTGTAATCCAATAGCACCTAACACCGTAAATGAAGCAGATTCATCGTCAACACCATTTGGAATTTTCACACAAAGATTTTTTGGAACACGCACTACTTCAGCATGATTTCCATTAGAAACAACCCTGTCACCAGATTCAAATCCATCAACATCACTCTCTAAAATTACACCAGCATTGCAATAACCAAGTGGTAAAGGCTGGTCTAGTTTAGAGCGCACAGCATCAACAGTAGTCATCAAACCATCAGTAATAACCTTATTTAAAACTACCTTAACTTTATCTGGCTGTTGCTTGGCTTTACTCAGTAGATTAGCTTTTCCGAAGTCAATCAGCATACGCTCTGTACCAGCAGATACAACCGTTGTCGTTGTGGCTATTAATATATTGGCTTTAATGTTTTTGGGGCATGGCACCTCAACTAGTGACGTCTCTCCGTTTGACATATTTTGTAAAATTTGTTTCATAAGTTTATTTATTAACCATAAGACGCCAACTCAAAACTATTGATACTGTAGATTAACATAAAAAAATGCTGCCAATAACCCTGCCATTAAAAATCCAAGGGATCGGCCTAAAATTGATGTTGCAATAAGGTTTTGTAGATTTTCTTCTGATGTTTTCTGATCAAAAAATAAAGATAATATTGGGTTGAGGTAAAAAATTACAACAAAAGTACCAAAAGCATGAATTACTCCTGCAACTTGCGAAATTGTAAGTCGGTATTCAGGATATTTATGCATTAAATAAAAAGAACAAGAAAAGCCGCTAGCTAGCATCATATATGAGATGAAGTTAGCAAAAAATATACTTTTATACTTAATCTTAAAACTATCTATATTTTGATACTGGATATTAGAAATATCCTTTGCTACTTGTTTAGTTGCTTCAACATCAATATTTAGTATTTTATTAAGAAAAAATAGACTACTAGTAATTTTTATAAGAAATACAACTACTTGATTATAATACACAGCAGTCAAAAAAATAATAAACGAAATGATTAAATTAGCAGTAAATATTGCACTTAAAGGCAGAGTTATTTCACTGCCAGATTCCATTAAAAATGCTGCTATTGTAAAAAAACCGATAATACTAAAGCCACTTATAAATGCGAAGGCTTTATCTACAGAATGTGCAACATATATTCCATCAAATAATTGGCCAGAATATCTTAAAACAAACCCTAAACTGTGCAATAAATGGCCTAGAATAAACAGAAAAGTTAATAAAATCAAAGATAACATAATTATTTACTAGATATAAAAATTAAAAAACAAAATTTTCTGAAGTTTTTTATCCTTCAATTTAAGAGATAGTTAATTGCACTAGGAAAATTAAATATTTCTTACTTTTATAAAGGTGTTAGATTATAGAACCTAAATTGTCTTTATTAAATGATTATTCACTATATTGAATACTTTTTTTACAGAAATTCCTTCCATACATATCGGATTGCCGCAACCTTGTTGATAGTCTTTGTTGTAACATGGCGAACAATCTAAATTCAATCTTACAGAATCAAAAGATACACCAAAAGGCCCTGTAAATTCTGGGTCAGTAGGCCCATATAGTCCAATAATATGTGTCTGGCATAAGGCAGCAAGATGAGACACTCCATTACAATTACTAAGTACAAGTTTGGCCTTAGTTATCAGCAACAGTAATTGCGAAATTGATAAAGTTCCAGGTTGAAATATTAACCTATTATTAGGAATACACCTATTTTTAATATAAGAAATCAATTCTAACTCAGAAGACGATCCTACAACTGTAATAACAACGTCATCATGAACCTCTAGCAGTCGATCAACTAATAATGCATACTTATCACGTGACCAACGCTTATGCGCTTCTAAAATACCTGAACCAGGAGCTATTATTATATTCTTATAATCAGGGAAAGACTGATCAATAATAGATAACTCTTCGTTACTTGAAAATTTCAATTCTGGATAAGAAAACTTTTCCATAAAATCACATTTTATATTTGTAAATCCAAAAATCTCATAATTCACAAGTACCTTATGCTTACTCTTGTCAACGCGAAAAAACAAATAACGAAGAAAAGTCGGATAGCTTGTAAATCGAACTTTTTTCAACAAAAAAAATAACAATGCGTATTTCGCTCGTGAAATCCCTATCTGAGGAATAACATATGATAAATAGTGGGAGCGCAGATATTTTATTAAACTTATTTTTTTGCGTATAGAACTGTACTCAGAAAAAAGCAAAATATTAACTCGAAAAGGAATTTCGATAGATAGAAGTAAATCTTGTTCAGCTTTTCCCTTTAATAGTATAGTAACTTTTAAACCAGTAAAACTATAACCTTTCAATACTGGCAGAAGCATTACAAGATCGCCCAAACCATGAGTGGCAATTATTAGCACATTTTTCATTTATATCCTCTACACGATATTAATTTTTTTAGGACAGAAGACACTGTGTATAACTTTTCTATGATTACTCAACACAAAGGTTTGCTTTGATTTATAAATAGAGTCAATTACAGCAGAATGAAAGATCGGATTATTACAAAGAATCTTCTCAATTTTCTCATTCCATTCATTAATGTTTCCATAACCAACTCTAAGGAGAGAAATACTAAGAGCCTCTCTTAAGCCACCAATATCATGAGCCAAACATGGGACCCCAAAAAAATGAGATTCAATAACCACACGACCAAAAGACTCCCTTACATCAGATGGCACAATCAATAATGAAATACTATTAAACATCTCCTCTTTGGAAACATAGCCTTTTCGTTCGACATTAATTGGAACAGGTGAATTTGAAACAGAGTTAAAAATAACAAACTTTCGGTTAGGCATTCTAATTGCTAACTCTATAACTACTTTTTCACCTTTATATTTTGATCCAGAAATCATACCAATAGGGGAAGATAAAGATAAAGATCTCGTTTTCATTGGATCTTTGACCAAAGGGTAAAGTGTTGTTTGATGCTTAATTTTATAACTACTAGTTATTTTTTTACCCAAATAGTTTGAACTTGTGATGACACAATAAGCTGACTCATATGCTTTTTTCCAAATTTTGCGCAACAATATATATTTAATTAAATCTCTTAAGTAAGATTTGCCATATTTTGGACCAAAATATGGCAATTCATGAAAGTCTCTTGATACAATTACAAGTGGAATATGATATTTCATGGAAAGTAAATAAGCAGCAATAATTCCTCCTTTTGGGGCAACAATAAAATCAAAGTGATTTTCATATAATTGCATTTTGTTAATATATTGACTAATTAAAAACAGCGGCCATGTATACTTCAGCGCATCAGTTAATAAAATCTGTTTAATATGGTTTAATCGATTACCATGAGTAAAATTGTAAGCATTAGCCAAACTGACGCTGCCTAACTTAGCCAATTCATTAATAATCTCGATATTAGAAAGATCTCCGCCCTTCTTATCATCAATATCATAAAGGTTATATCTACTGAAAAATAAAAAATTCATTGTAAAATCAACATGTTAAAAAATAATCTTCCAATTTGATCTCAAGTTCTGTTCCATATATTTAGTAATTAATACACCCTCATAGCATACTCACCTAAAATAACTTTATAAAAACCCATAATGTATGCACACACAAAACACCAAAAAGAATAATTGAAAGGTAAATTTGGTAGCTATTTTTATTCTTCCTGAGACTAAAATCAGGAATCATTGCAAGAATTAGAATTGGAGTAAAAAATACACCAATATGTCTTGTTTCAAGGCTTGTTCCAGCAACAGCAATGATAAAACCTAAAGAGAGAAATGTAATAAAAAGGTTAGCAGGTGTTCGGCTAGACTTATATTTAACTAATTCTATAAATCCCATACATAACATAGGAATCACAAAATAAAAAAATATTGCATTTACTGACTTAAATAAAAAATAGGCACTTTCGAATGAAAACCCAGACCAGAATGGAATTGGAAAAACGAATAAATAAAGACTGCCAAACACCAAACGAATAGGAATTGGCTGATCAATAATTAATTTCACCCCAAGAGAGTTAGCGCCACTATTTGAGACTGAACTGCTGGAATAACCTTCCATACCAGATCTCAAAATTGTCATAATACTTTCTAAAGAATATATGATTAGTGCAGCAGTAACAAAAATTACTAAGATATTCAAAATATAATAGAGATAATTAACTTTTCGACCATAACTCATAAATAATGCACTAACAGCTGCCAAAGTCATAGCAAAAGGTACAAAGGCAAATTCAGAACGTAAGAATTGAAAATAATATACTGATAGCAAATTCCAGAACAATAATTGCAATAATTCTAAGCCAAATCCAGGTTTAGTAATAAATCTCACCCAAACATATGTAAGAAAAGTAACAGCCAATAAAACCCAACAATCTCTATTATGAATTCCAGCAAACAGCCAAAACATTCCACAGAAAGAGAAAAGAATAGTTAGTCTGTGAAATCTCGCTTCGTCATTACCAAATATGCGCCGAACAATCTTAATGCCCAAGACTCCACTTAAACAAACAGCAATTAAATTAGCAAAGATTCCAACATATCGCATCTTCTCAAATCCAATTATGGCAAAGAAGTCATAAATTGCACGCCATATAACAATTGCTAATGATCCTTCAGATAGTCTCTCAACTTCGAAAAGTGATAAGCCCTCTGCGCTGAAAGTGGCTAAATTAAAGAAGTTTGCAGCATCTTTTGAAATCTGAAGTGGATCCTGAAACTGATTAGCATAAATAGCAGCAATAGCTGACACCATGACACCAATACTAAATACCTTAAGAAACATGAGTCGTTCATATGTCCCGCCTAGTGAAGTAAATGTTAAAACAGAATATGTTGCAATAAAAAAGGTGGCTAACACAGGCAATAGAGCTAATGACCCATATGAAGCTACGTTAATTAACCCTCCCAATAATAATGAGGCTATATAGAAAGGATTAAATGATAAATTTGAATTGAGCTTACTATGCATTCCGACTAATAATTTTTCATAAGATTTAATATATTTGATTCAATTTACCAGATTAAGTAATTAGTAAAAAATAACAATTAATAATTAGCTCATTTTGTTAGCAAATCTGAAATAAGAATTTTCCATGTCAAGCCACTTTTCTGTCCTTTGAAGATCAATATTAGGGTCAACTTGACAAAAAGTATTGGGTTTATGCTTTGAATGTAATTAGATCGAAGCTGAAGAATAGAAGTCCTCCATTCAATGTTTTTAACTAACATAGATACATCAGAATTAAAAGGGCACTTTTCTGGTTTTCTATTTACCACTTTCACGCGATTCAACAGGAGACGCTGCATTTTAATCTGCACCTGAATTGATTCTAATTTTAATCTCTTTTGATTCTTAAAAATACGATCATAGATGCGCTTAGCTTTATCAGATATTCGCAGTTTAAGAGTTGAATTAGGTGCGAAGTTAGAAGTGTTTTCATCATGAATTCGGTAATACTGAAGTGGAATCTGGATCACAGCCCTACGATCAAATACTTTTCCTACATAATGCAACCAGCCATCATAAGCTTCATATTTTGTTGGAAATGGAAGATATATTAACTTCCAAGAAGAGCGAAACACACTACAGCACCCTGGTATAAACTTATCTGAACTGCCGTAAAGATTTTTAATCTGCTGTTTCTTGGTTATTCCTGTTGGGTAGAGGTGCTTTCCTACAATCTCGGCATCATTGATTGCGATAAACACTTCATGGTGAGCTTTCATGTATGCCGTCATAGTTTCGATTTTATTATTGAACCATACATCATCCTGGTCAGATATAAAAATTAAATTACCAGAACAAAGAGAGATAGCTTTTTCAAAATTACCCGTATATCCAAGATTAGATTCATTTTGGATAATAATTACAATAAAAGATGCCGTTTCTTTGAATTCTTCCAGAATCTCAACTGTGTTATCTTTTGAACAGTCATCACATACCACTAGCTCATCAGGTAGGCATGTTTGTGCCTGAAAGCTGTCCAGTTGCTGCTTCAGGTATTTTGCACCATTATAGGTTGCAAGAGCTATTGAGACCTTCATTTGCTTAGAGTTCTAAGAAGTTTTAGAAAAAATTTAATACTATTTCACCATTTGCCGAGTCAAATTTTTTACCTTTCTCAATATTCTAGAAATAAAAGCCCAATTCTTCTTATTCATAAATGGCTTGCCATACTGATCATAAAAAATAAATCGATTGTGGCCATGGTTAATAATAAAATCTTGCGATTTTTCAGGAATTTCCGGAGTTGTAATCCCATTTTTCCACAACACATATCCCAAACTTACCTGATCACGAACACTATGAGCATCTATTTCATCCCACCAAGCCTGCATAACTTGTGAAACTTTTTTTGACTGATGATTACGTATAAGGACAGAAGTATTCATTAATCCATGATGCTCAGGAAATTTAGCAGTACGATATTTTTCAATCTGCGGTTCCAAATATTCGGCAAGATCTTTTTTTTCTTCAATGCAAACCCTTGCCTCTTCATAGGAGCAATTTCTTGTAAAATGAGAGAATGTCTTGAATTCAAAATACTCCCATTTTTCAATAAATGGCACAAAATCTTGAATCAGTTCATTCTTGCCGTCTGTCCAAATGCTGTATTGACAACCCTTAATGAAGTAATGATTTAAAACCTTAAAAAGTCTAGCAGTTCTTCGCGGGTCACGGTGATTTTCTTCCACAAATACCACCCTCCAACCCTTGTTTTTTTTAACAAGTTTTTTATTATCTGTAAAACAGATAAAATCATATTGTTTATTTTTTGAAAAAGCTGGCTTTTTTAGTCCGTCATAACCACCAAAAATTGCAGTGTAGTAAACATATTTTTTATTTGTATTTATAGTATATTTTGAGAAACGCTCTAAAAATTGATAGCCTTTATAGCCTTTGTTCATGTCATCTTCCATAAACACCTAATTTTTAGCCCTAATTAAGTATTGATAGGCTAAAAACCCTTTTAAACCTGGCAAGGCCAGATATTTTGCATAACGATTTATGCCATGAGGACGCTCAATAATCCGATAGTTAATGGATTGCTTTTCAATCACCAGTCCAGCCTGATTAAACAATTCTCGTATATTATACAAGGTAAAAAATCGCAAATGAGTACGGTCATGAATTCCACGGCTACGGTATGGCCATTTGCCTAAAATAGCCACATTAAAAAGACTATTATAAAAACGAATATTAGGAATAGAAGCAATTATTACACCATGCTCGCTAAGATTATTTACAGCAAGGGACAGCGTGGTCCAAGGATCAACTAGATGCTCCAAAACATCTGCAAAAATAATAACATCAAACCTTTCATCTTTTAGGTGGTTTTGTAAAAAGGCTTCTGTTGCATCGCCAACTATAACTTTATCCAATTTATTTCTAGCAACTGAAGCCATTTCCTCATCAAACTCAATACCAGTGACCCAGGCACCATATTTTTCCTTAATAGAGTAACCTAGTTCTCCAACACTACAACCAACATCAAGAACGCGCTCCACAGACTCAGGCAACAATGCTAATACATCAGGTCGACCCCCCATATAACCATCACGAGGATTGTTTTCACTCATATTTATACCTATTAAGTTATCAAATTAAAATCATTTTCTAGATTAGTCTTATCTTCAAGAAGTTTTCTTGCAGATTCAAAACACTCTTTAGAATATTCTTTACCTGCGGCAAGCTCTCGTAACCAATTATTAATCTCTAACTCTTGATCTTTATAATAAAAAAGTCCTAATTTATTAAGCCCATATAAAAACCGAAGATATCTATTAGTAAACATGGAATCCCAATGTCGCTCAAAAATTACAACAAAAGGAAGGCACTGATATATTGCCTGATAAATAAAGGTATGTCCTGGAGCGTTAAGGACAAAAAGTGTATGATTTTTCTCCGTTTCCATCATACTACTCAAAAATAAAATGTTATTGTGACTGACATTTATATTTTTATGATTCTTAGGGTTGCCTAAGAGGTATAAAGGAAAATCGAATGGAAAAAATGATTGCAATTCTGATAATGAGCCAATCTCACTATGATAATCATAAATTGATTCTGGGAAGTAAGCACTATTAAATTTACTATACTTTATGGTCTCTACTACTGCAGCCTGTTTAACGTATTTGCTTTTAGGAGGTCTGATAGCAAATCTATTTTGCCTTATATTATCCTCTCCTAGACCCCAATGAAGTACTTTATGCCCAAGATCTTTATCAAAACTGTCATACTCATTCAAACAAAATTCCCCACTACACCCTCCATGAGTAATTACTGTATATTGAATTTTTTTTGTTATAAAAAAGAGATCTAGATAGGCATCATTAAACATACATGAACTAGATCCATAAACCTTGCCTGGAAATAAAATAAATGATCGCTGGGCTTGAAAAAAGGCTTCGGGTATTACATGCCTCAACAGATCATTAACAGGCTTATTAACAATTTCTTTAGATTTATTCAGAAATTCATCTCTAAATTCTTTATCAACTATATGACCAGAAAAACGAATTTTGTAATATGTTAATAACTCTAAAAACCACCCTAATCTACCTAATCTACCGCCTTGAAAAACACCATATGGGATTGGCATTCTTACTAATACCGACAATATCAACCTCTTCCATAAAATAGGCATAGGGTTTAATTTATGACTACCCACACTTTTATAATTTAAACTATCAAATTGACTAAAATATTGATATTGATTTAACGTATTCTTTGGAATTTTTTCATTGTAAGTTAATGATATTTGTAAATTAAATAGCCAAAATTTAAAGATTGAACCTAATGATTTCACATTTTGATTGCCTTTAGACTCAAGAAGATCTTCATAAAGAAACCTTAGGCTAAGGATATTCTCATCTGTTAACTGCACACTCTCAGAATTAAAAAATCTAGTATCCTCTTTAGATGGCATCACAGTAAATTCTGACTTTTTTTATATTGACTATTGATATTCATTAATCTTGGATACTCATTAAGTAAGTTGACCACATCCATCATTCCAAACTCTTGATTATTTGGCGCAAGAACCTCGACTACCTTACGAACAAACTCCAAATCTTCTTGGTAATCTACAGTCCAACGAAAATGACTTAAATTTTCCAGATTTGTAATACTATAAAGTTGAAATAGGCTTGGGTTTCTATAAATATAAGGTGTTACATGTTCTCGTTCTTCTAAATTAAATGCATTACTTTCTGCACGATTAAGGGCAGTGCGCGAAAAAATCTCTATATGCATACCCATCGGAAATGTCTCTTCCAATATATTGCTAGCATAATCTAAACCCGGTTGCTCGTTATGCCAAGCCTTAATTATCCGATCGACTTCCACTGGGTCGATGAATGGGCAATCTGCATTAATACGCACTATTGCATCGGCTTCAAAAGCCTCAGCAGCATCCCGATAACGCAACAACACATCTTGTTCCGACCCACGAAAACATGGAATGCCAAACTGATCACATAATGATTCTACTTTATCATCTAGTGGACTTGTAGTTGTAGCCACAACTATTAGGTCTGCTTCAAGCGATCTACTCAATCTTTCATACTGAAAAACCAACATAGGACGACCTGCCACATCTTCCAGGACCTTTCCAGGAAATCGACTCGAGCCCATACGAGCTTGGACAATGATAACAGTTTTAAATCTACCTCTCATTGCTATTTAGACTCTCACACTTAAGTAATAGTCCAGCCACCATCCACAGGGAGTACATGGCCAGTTATGTAATCAGAAGCTTTCGATGCAAGAAATAATGCTGCACCCTTCATATCATCATGGCAAGCCATTCGGCCTAAGAGCACTTTATCTGTGTACTTAGTTAGAAATGGCTCAGGCTGATTATTAAAAAAACCACCTGGAGCTATACAATTTACTCTAACCCCATGATTAGCATAATAAGACGCTAAATACTTAGAGAACATTATTGCCCCACCCTTTATAAAAGGGTAATCAGGTTCAGTTTCAAAATTAGACCCTTCATAAATATTCATGTCAGGCGCCACTATGCCATAAATTGAAGATACATTAATAATACTTCCAGAGCCTTGTTCCGACATTATATTAGCAAACGCTCTACAAGTAACAAAAATTCCTCGAGCGTTTACAGACATTGAAAGATCCCAATTTTCGACACTATCTTCCATAAACTTTCGCATAGGACGATTGCTGCCAGAATTAATCAAAATATCTGGAATCTTACTATCCTGTTTAATTGTCTTAAGAGCCTGCAGAACGCTCTTTTCGTCAGACATATCTAATCGAATTCCACGCGCCTTTAGTCCAGCGCCTGACAACTTTTGTAAAGCCTTCTCATAACCATCTTTTCGACTAGAAGCTATATAAACTAAAGCGCCTGCTTCAGCAAGCGCTTCGGCCATAGGGAAGCCTATTTTCCCTGCTCCGCCAACTACAACAGCGACCTTATCTTTAAGTGACAAAAGTTTATTTATATGCATGATCTCCTCCTAAACCTAACCTTTATATAACTTACTTGTAATAATAAATATCAACTTAATAGAAATTCAGACAAAATGGTTTTTTCTTCCATGTACCAACAAGTCTCATGCACAAATTTAATTGAATTTATTTCATCAGAAACTATAGTAGTATCTGACAACTGATTAATAAGACTTTCTAATTCTAAAAACTTTGATGGACCAAGTGGCTCAAGAATTCTTCCTAATGGAATATGCGCCCAACCAGATTGTTTTTTAGGGAGAAATAATAATTTTTCTTTTAAATGTTCCCGAATTAAAAAAATCATACCACCTTCATCATATCCTTTTGCAACAACGCAACCATCTGGGTTAATTTGGATTCCACGAATAGAAAATTGGAATGATGAAAAATTTAACATTGAAAGCTCTTCATTAATAGAAAAAATTTTCGACTTATCTTTCCAAATCTCATCTGGCCATTTAAAAACACAATATTCCACCCCAAAATTTAATGGTAACACCCAGTATTTGAGACTATCACCTAATATTGTATCAATATTTTGTTGAATAGATACTAGCTTATCAGTAATTTTGGTACTAAACGATAGGCCTGAAAGTAGTGCGTAAACCTCTAATCTTTTAGGCTTGGGTATACATAATTCTAGACTTTTTTTGGTAAATAAATTTCTAGAACTATCAAGTGCTGAATTAATAAAATCATCATTCTTCCATGTTCGACTACCTACTTTATTGTATGATTTTTTTAGATATGCATAATGCGCATTGTTATCTGATAATGTATATGAACTTTTCAAAATATCTTTAAAGTCACCTTAAAGCAACCCATTATCTCGAAGCATAGAAGAAACTTCGGACGCAGTCAACATATTCTTATCAGATCGTAATGGTTCAACAAGTCTAGGGGTGTTGTTATAAAATTTTTCATATTTTTGAATAATTTCGACAGGCATTATATCGAGTGTATCTGGTATAATTATGTACATATCACCTTGACAAACTGTACGCTGACACTCGCTCTCTGTCACCAGCTCTTCGTACAACTTTTCACCAGATTTGTTACCTATCAATTCATATTCTAATGACTTGTTACCACAGATTGCTGTTGCCAAGCTTATAATGTTACAACACCCCATACTCATAACAAATATTTCACCGCCCACCATCTTATTTGCAGCATGCAAACAGAGTTCTATAGATTGATTCATAGTAATAAAAAATCTTGACATTTCTTCAGAAGTAATTGTTAGTGGCAAGTTGTCGTTTATTTGTTTTCTAAAAATATGCAATACGGACCCATTAGTATTCAAAACATTTCCAAATCTAACACTTGAAAATCTTGTATTATGTTTTCCAGCATAATGGTTGGCTGCTGTCATAACCCTTTCACCAAGAAGCTTTGTTGCCCCCATAGTACTTGATGGATTAACAGCTTTATCACTACTTGTAAATACCACTCGACCAACATTAGCTTTTATCGCCGCACTAATAACATTATTCGTTCCTATAACGTTTGTTTGCATTGCTTCGAATGGATTATATTCAGAAAGATAAACATGCTTAAGTGCTGCACAATGGAAAACAATATTAATATTTTCAAATGCTTGTGTCAGTCTTTCTTCATCTCTAATGCTGCCAACGAATAATTTCAATTTGCCTTTATACTTAGACGAAAATTTTTGATCTAACTTAAAAAGACCATCTTCATTCTGATCAAAAGCACAAACCACATGTCCTTCACCAAGTAGCCTCTCCAATAATGCAGAACCAATAGAGCCACATGCTCCAGTAACAATTATTCTAGAATTCTCAGATATCATAAAAAACCCTTTACTCTATATATTAAATTAAATCTTCCCATTTTATATACTCGCCACGATTAATATGTTTTTTAAGCTTTTTTCCAATTACATCCTGCATCTCAAATGGTGGAATTCCATCTTTTGGACATGGCCTTAATACAGTTAAATCTTGTTTTTTTATTTCTAAGCCTATTTCCAAATCCTTTGTTGCACATATACTTCGACGCTGAACAATAACAGTGTCTTGTTCGTTTTTCTCAATTTGCTTACAACCATTACCTAGAGATAGCTCCAGCTCCCTAACTCTGTCAACCATCTCTCTCCAAGTTTTTGGCGTCATAGCAAAGGCATGGTCGGGACCAGGTCTATCGTTTGAATCTGTAAAATGTTTCTCTATCACTCTTGCGCCAAGCGACACAGCGCCAAGAACAGGGACATGCCCTGGCATATGATCACTTAATCCAGTAACTATCTCTGGATACATCTTTCTAAACTCAGTGATAACATTTAATTGTAAATGGGAGAAGTTTTCTGGACTTGCCGTATAACTAGTATTGCATTGAAGCAATATAATATCCGAAGTTATCTCTAAGATTGAGTCAACTGCACGACATACATCATTCATACTAGAAGCGCCAGTGGCTAATATAATGGGCTTCCCCTTGGAAGCCATATGTTTTATTATTTCAATCCAAGTAATATCTCCCGAGCCAATTTTGTATGCCGGAACAAACTTATTAACGTAATCCACTAACTCGAACGAATATGGGCTCGTGAGAAAAGTTAATCCTGCATCTTTACACGTCTCTTGTAATGTGCTTGTCCAATCAGAATTTAATGATGCATCTTCATAGGTCTCGTATACAGACTTGGACCACAATGACTGGTGTGATTGATTGTTAGATCTTTTTTTAAATCCAATATCACTTACCAATGAATCTGCAGTATAGTGTTGGAATTTTGCCGCATCTGCACCGGCGTCTTTTGCCATATATATTAAATCTTTTGCTCGATTTAAGTCACCATCAAAATTAGACCCTATTTCAGCTATAAAGTAGACTGGATGCTTTTTGCCAATTCTCTTTTCATTAATTAGTATTTCACCAGATGGGTGTAATTCACTCATTGCCTTACTCCGTAATTCATATATAAATGCTATGGAAAATATTCATCAACTCCCCAATGTTCTTATTACTTAATTTGATAACATCGCCCTTGATATGAATAAAATTTCGTGCCAATTCACGTGTTAGGAGGACGTTAAAAACAAAATCATGCCCTTTATTTGAATGAATTATAGCTTTATTTTGAGTGCCAAAAATTTCAGACATTGCTGATGAATACGATACATTATAAGGGGATCGAGACAATGAAAAATCAAATCCATCTAACATTAACTCCTGTATATTAAATTTTTTCTCTAAAATGATAATTGCCCTCTGCATTCCCATCGGACTTACGCCAAGAAGTGAAGTTGGCATATTATTGAATTCTGGATCTCTTACATATACAGAGTTTATGTCAATTGGCGAGATAACTATTGAAGTTGGATTGTTTGATATCCACTTTAATATAGAGTTTTTCCTATTTTTCACCCAAAAATTATTAAGAATAATTACAACCCTAAGGTTATGAGTATCAAGACCTTCTGGTGGGGGCTTTAGGAATACTAGTGTGTCAAACTGAGCAAAATTTATTCTAAAAATGTCCAGTTTAGGTCCACAAACAAGTGTGCGCCCTATTGGCATTCTATTTTTAAAATTGATTTCTATAAGTGCTGAACTATTACCATTTAGAGCGTGCAATACATCTCTTAATTCAGAAGTTAGATTAATTGCATCAATAAAATCTGGTTTTGAAACTATATCTAAATACAATTTAGCTTTCTTACGATCTCCTGTAATCATACCTAAATATACAGCAATAAAGTATTTAATGCGGTATACATATGCTGTCTTCAACTGCATCCTATTAAAATTACTCTCATAGCCAAGTCTTAGTTCAGCTCTCAATAGTTTTTCTCGATACCCCTTGAGAGGTGCTTTATTTATTCTATCAAAATACCTTAACCCAAAGAAAAAAGAAATAATTTTAACTGCCCATAACATAGGAACTGCATTGTAAAAATTTTCAATTTTTTTAATAATATTAATAGCAATCATTATTTAGCCTTCTTATTAGAAGATTCGATAACATCACTATATGTCCCTTCTTCAAGTAGTCTGCCATCTTTCAATCTATATATACGATCACAGTGTTGTAATGTACTTAACCTGTGAGCAATAATAACCATGGTTTTTAAGCCTTTAAGTAGTTCAATTTCTTTAATTATCTCACTCTCGGTCTCATTATCTAAAGCGCTTGTTGACTCATCCATAATAAGGATGTTTCTTCCGTGATATAAAGCTCTAGCAAGTGCCACTCGTTGTCGCTGGCCTCCAGATATTCGTGCACCTCTTTCACCAATCATTGTATTTATACCATCTGGCAACTGATCTAAAAGTTCGGATAATCTTGACTGGGCTACTACTTTATCTATTAATTGACGGTTCACATCTTTATGATTAACACCTAAAGCAATATTCTGCTGCAACGTGCCATCAATAAGAAAAACCTGTTGTGGTAAATATGCTACCTGCTTGTGCCACTCATGAACCACATCATCCATTAAAATACCGTTAAAGAATATCTTACCAAGACTCGGCTTAAGTAAAAATAGCATGACATCAATCAATGACGTCTTTCCAGATCCAGAGGATCCAATTATTCCAATAGATTCACCTGCATTAATTTTCATGGAAACACTTATTAATGAATCATTTTTTGCATCTGGATATGAAAAGCTAACTTGTTTTAATGTTAATGAGCTAAAGGTCTCAATATTTTTAGTTCTAGTTTTTTTAATAATATTTTCTATATGTTTAAACTCGCTCAGTTCATTAATATCTTTATAGAGTCTTGATACGCTATTTCTATTTTTACGCAAGGAGTTAGCGCTAGAAATTATTGTGGTAATTATAGGTAGAAATCTTAATGCTGCCACTGAAAATGCCGCCATAACGGGAACAATAGTTCTTACATCTGTTCCAGAAGCTGAAGTATATAAAACAGTTGATGCGATGAGTGTGATTACTACAAATTCAACGATATGCCTTGGCGCAATAGTTACAACCGTAGACTTGGTTTTACAATCAGCAATAACTCTTGACGATTCTCCCATTGTCCTATAAAAATAACCTTCCTTGCCAAGAATTCGTATCTCCTTTAATCCTTCAATCCCCTCATGAATTGCCTGGATCATTTTCGAAGAATTTTTATTAATTTTTGCACCAAGAATTCCTAAATACTTCTTAAATAAAAAATCATATCCATAAGCAATTATTAAAAATATACTACAGACCAAAATTAAAGCTTTATAGTTAATAATTGCAAGAATTATCACAATTGCTATGCTTAATATAAAATTACTTAAAGCTTGTAATAATGGAAGAATAACCCTATTTGAGTAATGCGCAGTTAAACTTGAAATTGAGACTATATAGTCAGCACTATTCCTCTTTAAGTAGGTTGTATAAGGAAGGCTTTGATAAGATTTCATTAATAATTTTTGCAACCTTAGTTGAATATTATTTGAAAATTTTTCAATAATATAAGCAGTCAATATCGAACCAATTGCTTTAAACAAAAACATCAATATTAATAAAAAACTTGCTAAAACTACCAAGTCTTGTTGATCGGATGGCAAGTTAAAATTATTAATTAAATACTGAATGTATTTGTGATTTATCGACTCTTGGTCCACTATTATTGATATATACGGAACAATAAGGCTAATACCTATTGCATCCAACATGGCAACAAGTAAAAATACTGCCAGCAGGGCTGGCAATTTCTTCTTGTCATTACCCAAAAGGAAGTAAATCTCTTTAAAGTATTTCATGGTGCTTCGGGCATATTTATGGAATTTGGGAAATTAAACACTGGACTATTATGAATAGTTAAAAGATTCCTCTCTTTAAGTATCTTAATTGTAGGTAATAGATCTAAAATAAACACGTCACACTTTTCAGCAATTTCCAACAGACTTAAAATCGCCAGTTACTAGTGCTTTCACTTGAAGAACTCCATATCTAAAATCTCTAAAGGGGAAATATCTTTTTGAGTTGTTTTTCCAATAATTTTATTTAGATCCCACATTGAGACACCTAACTCTGGTCGTAAAAACGAAAGATCATCAGCTTGGACAATCTCGCCTTTTTGAATAGGCCTATTAAAATAAACCCCTCTTCTAAACTCTGTTTCATTACTTTTTTCACTTGGGTGAACTGTCTTTGTAGAACCTCCCAAAATACTTATGAATTCATTGTTAAAGGAAACAACACCTCTAAGATCAGCTGTATCAAAAGAGAGTTTGTGGTCCCTAAACTCAGAATTCTTGGAATCAGTAAAATGAAATTCGATTACTTTCGCACCTAGAGCTATTGAAGCTATGGTTGCATTTGTACCAACTGCGTGATTGCTGAAACCAACTAGACATCCAAATTCTCGCTCAAATTGTGCCATGGCGAGTAGGTTTACATAGTGATAACTAGGATCGTCATACATTGCTGTACATTGAAGTATTGCCAGACGATCTTCTTCTATGATCGTTTTATCCTGACCTAAAACAAACTCATACGTTTGGCGTATCTGATCAATAGAAGACATCGCTGTGGATAGTACAATCGATTTTTTAGTAGATATGAAGCATTTCATTAATTCATGATTACTAAGGTCTCCCGAGCCTACTTTGTAAATACAAATATACTTATCTAGTAAATCAAAATACCGCTTCTCCCAAATTGATGATGCAAAATTAATTCCATTATTTTTTGCTAGTTCCGCGAGATCAATCCACTCGTCTTCGGTGAGCATAAATCTGCTGAAATGATTATATCTATCGAGTCGCAACTTTTTATTAACCAATCCCTCTCCTGAGTATGACTGGAATTTGACGATATCCGCGCCAGCTTCATGGGCTTGAAACATCAAATCCTTTGCTTTACTTAAGTCACCTTCATGGTTTCCACCGATTTCAGCAATCAGAGTGGCTCTGCCTTCCACGAACCTAAACATTAGACTTAATAATATCAAAGGCTAAGGTGGCAGCTTTCTTTTGAGAGCCATAGGTTGCCCCTGCAATATGGGGCGTAATATTTATTCTGTTACTTTTGTGGAGTAGCAACAACTGCTTATTTAAGGAGCCAGACTCTACCTCTCCTGACAAAACATCCGCGGAAAACTTAATGTCCTTTCGACTCTCTAAAACTGTTATTAAATCATCTTCATTAATTATCTCTCCTCGAGAAGTATTTATTAAATGAGCATGTCTCTTCAGCTTTGATAACAAGTTTAAATCTACCATTCCTTTAGTCTCCACATTTAATGCGACACAAATGACCACGACGTCACTAGTTTCAAAAATATTTTCCAAAATTGCAAACTTCGCTTTATCTAGATCATCTTGATCAACAGCGATATCGTAAAATGCTATGTTAGTCGCACCGAAACTATCGAGGTACTGTACAATTTTGTTTCCAATTCGCCCCATGCCTACAAGACCATAGCTCTTTTCTTTTACTTCATACCCTCTCATATCGTCTTCGTTATGACGCCATCGACTATCACTCACCTCGTTCCATGATTCTCTTAGATTTCTTAGGGATGCTAATATTTTTAGAAACGTGAACTCAGCACTAGCCGATATTTGATTTAGACCTTGTCGTTGATCCATCAAACCAAACACCTTTACAGATCTCTTAGTACAATCTTTAATGCTGATGTGATTTGTCCCCGTGGAAGGAGTAGATATCAACTTGAGAGAAGAAAAATTTTCTAAAATTTCATCTTCGATAATAAAATTTTGGCCCGGGTTTGGGATCCATATATCATAATGATGGGCTTGATCTGGAATATCTGATACCTGCCATATTTCTCTAAATTCCACATCATATTCCTCAATGTACTCATCAAGAAATTCAAGCAAAAAAGAAAAAGGCGCTGAAAATAGTACTTTAATTGGTTTTTCATTCATTATTTTTTTTCCTAAAGAATCTTTCCGCCTGATCCGATGTTTTAATTAGCTTAGAGTCAGCAATGCTCATCTCTATATGACCAATTCTTTTGCCGAAAGGATCATCATTAATAATGTTAACGCTCTTAAAAATTCTTAAAGCTCCATTAAAAATATAAACATAATCCCTGTCTTTTCTTATCTTAAACTGACTATCATAATTTATCGGATGTAAACCAAACTTATTCATTTTGTACATAATCCCATTTTCTGGGTACACAGAAATTACGCTGTCTGAGTTGTAAAGATAAAATGTGTTTATTATCTCCTGCAGATGGTCTTTCCGAACATTAACACTGGTTAGATTCACAATACAGAAAATTTCTTCCTCAACATTACCAGCGATAATAAGACTTTTTAGAGACTCAATTATATCAACGTTTTGAACTGTCAAAAGCTCAGATCTATTATGGAATACCAATTGATTATCTAGACAATACTTTTTTAACTCCTGAGAATCTGATGAAATAACAATAGATTTAAATTTTTTTGATAACTTAATTTCATTAATTAAGCTTGTTAGTCGATTGGTCATTATCGGGTCAAATATCTCAAAAATAGTTTTCAGTATAGGAATAAAAGCTATCGCAAGACCACCGTTATGATTTAGCTTCTGCTTTAAAGCACGCCTGTCTTGATGCACCAACTCGTTATTTGACGATAAAGAATCTCCGTGTTTCCGATAATACCATAAAGGCAAATCCATGTGTAAATAAGAAACATTATTTTGAATCAATTTAATCCAGAGCTCATGACCATCCTGCCGCCGGATCATTTCATCATAATACCCATATTTTTCATAAACGCTTTTGGCCACAAGACAACACGCCCCATGGGGAGGCAAAGAGGTGGCTTCATAAATACCATTATTAGTTTGAATTAATTCAACACCCAGTACTTTATCTTCATCGCTAATATAAAAATAATTTGAAAAAATAAAATCTAGCTGTATATCCGATTTTTTAATCTTAGTAACCATGTTTTGTATACAATCTTCATGAAGTATATCGTCAGCATCAAGCCTAATGACATAATCCCCCTGTGCAGCTTTAATACATACATTACAAGCCTTCCTTAAACCATTTGATTCCATCGATAAGGTGGCTTGCACGTTTGGATATGACGAGTATTTATAAATAACCTCTGGTGAATTGTCGGAGGAATTATCATCAAAAATGATTATTTCGATATTCTGGTATGTTTGATCAAGCACACTTTCAATAGCAGCTTCGATGTAATTTCCGTAATTATGGGAAGTTATGTAGACTGAAACTAGAGGGTTATACATTTTTTTGACTCAGTAAATCCAGCAATTTAGGGTGTATTTTTATCTCCTCCAAAACATCTGAAACACAAACATCATTCCCGAACTTTTCAAAAATATATCTGGCAAACTCTAGATTTTGAAGATAATTTACTGAGATGTTCAAATCACTTCCACCAGACATCCCAGTAAATTCGCCCTCAGCACCAAATAATTTCACAAAGTATCTATCTGGGTTTGCATATAGAAAAGATGTGGGATGCGATAAAAAAGAAATGTCCTTCCTTGAATAATCTGCTGCTGCAGCCCTGCTATAAACTTGAACTCTGACACCTGTGGGAAATTTTTCAAGCTTCAATGGAGCTAAATAGTCATTGCTGTAGTTAGCAACATAATCATAATTACCGATTTGAAAAAGCCTCACTGCTGCATCCACTAATTCAGACTGCACGAAAGGATTATCGCCCAGCACCTCAATTATATTTTCTACACTAAAAAGATCAGCAACTTCACATATCCGCTCCATGACATTTTCCAACGAACCCCGGCCCACTAATATATCGGTAGCTTTGCAATAGTCAACTAAAGGATCATCAGTTGCTTCATTACTAGTGCAGACAATAATTTTATTAGTTAACTTTGATTTTTTAAGTCTCTCGCAAAGCCTCGCAATCATTGGAATTCCATCAATCTCAATAAGATTCTTTTTCGGTACTCTTTTAGAACTCAATCTAGCTATGACAAATATCGCACCATCAAATTCCTTCATTTAATTAACCACACCTTTTTCTAATAACCTTTCATACAAGTTGGTAGCCTCTTCCATATCTAGATTTAGTAATACTGCTATTTCTTCAAGAGCGGTAAGGCCATCTGCATAGGTAAGAAAGTTTTTAATATTTCTGACTTGAGAATCAATTTTTTTAGCCCCCATTAATGGGTAAAGCCCCCTTTTACCGAGGTTTGGCTCACATATAAATCTGTACTTTGGAAAAATAGTTTTTTCTATTGCCAAAATTGAGTTAACCAATACATCTATAGCGCCTTCCAACCCTTTCTCAGTAACAACATCAAAGTTGTCATCAGATGTGTGATACTCAGGATAAGAGCCGTATTTGGATCTACAGAAACATGAAATCGGCAAGTCAACCCCGGGACTACAGTACTGCCTCTCGTCAGATTGGCGCAAAGCAAAATCATATATTTTTAACGGAGAACTATATTTACTTTTAAGTTCTATGCATTTGTCGATAACAATTTTTTCCAGAAAATTTTTATTGTTCTTATTTTTCACAATCGAGAAACATCTCTCATCACCAACACACGTTAAAACTAACCCCGAAATTATTCTATCCTTCATAGCCTCAAGATTGGAATTAATATAGGAAATAGCTCCAATCGTTTCTGGCATAAATAAAAACCTATAGGAGTAAAAGGGTTTTTCACTTAGTGACAAGAGAAACCGTATCAGGGCCATAGCCACAACAGGACCAGATAGCTCATTATTGGCCATCGATGGATGGCATATATAAGTGGAAAAGAGAATCTCTTTTTGACCGTTTGAGCCTGGTATTAAAATTTCACCATATGGCATTGGATCATTAGTAAAAAATGAATCAATCTCGACTTGATACTCATCATCATGCATCGATAAATATTTAGAATGCTCCATACAAAAACCCCAGTCTTCCGTGTAAAAAGATGTTCTATATGGTATGGCATCGGGCTTATCACTAAGAGTATGAATTTTTTCCTTTAAATCAACTAACTTGATAGTAGATTTTACTGGTACAGAGTGGGAGACAACATGTAAATTATTAACTGCAAAATCTACAACGATCTCTCCATTCAACCTTTTGATGGAAGCCTTTTTTATATGCCACCTTCTGGGTGAATCCCAATCCAAAGAACAATCAGAAAAGCCGAAGCTCTTAATCTCCAATTGAGGGGTATTAATCTGCAACTCTTTTAGTGTCTTAACTGTACCTGGACTGTTAATACTTCTATTTATGAGAAACAGTCGTTTTGCAAGATCTAATGCTTCTTGAGCATAATCAGAGATTTCGTTAGAGAGTTTTTTTTCATCCATTATTTTATTCACTAGGCTTTTGAAAAACCAACTCCATACTGCTTTTCCAGAATGGAAACTTGACCTTAAAACCCACTAACTTTAGTAGGAATTTAAAGTGATCTTTTATCGGGTTGGCATATGGTGACTTGAGATAAGGAAATCGTTTTTCTCTCAACGAAAACCCAAAATTTTCTACGGACTGAATGAACCACTTTTCATGAGGGATGAAGTAAGTAGCCGCCGGCATGTCCAGAAAAGGAAGAGTTTTCCATAACTTGAAATATATCGAATCAGCATTTGGAGTAGCTAGAAAAACCAAGAACCCACTAGGCTTCAGTGCCTCAAGCGCCATTTTTATATATAAAAATGGCGTATCAACATGCTGTATCGTACCTCTGAACACAATCACATCGAAAAAATCCGTAGTGTTGGTCAGATCTTTATCAAAACTAATACTTCTCTTTTTTGCCTCATCAATTGCATATTCTATGATCTCCATGCCATAAGCATTCCCGTCCCAGCTATAAAACTCTATCATTTCACCGGTAGAGCAACCAACATCAAGAATATTTCCTGAACTTACATACTTCGTCACAAGCTTCTTTTCAGAAGCAAAAGAAGCTATGCGTAATTTATCATTCAGATTTCTTTGCTCAAAGTATTCAGCGTTTAATATTTTTTTTTCCATTATTGCTCACTTTTTTCTTGAAAAATATGTACGTTAAATAATCAACCCAATCATTCATTCAAAACTACTTAGGTAGGAGAAGCTCAGAATTCAGATACTTATCAGGGCAATAATAAAGCCTGATTGGGGATTTATTTACATTTATTTAAGCTATTCATATACCAATCTATTGTTTCATCTAATCCTTTAGAAATTTTGTATTTTGGTCGATAGCCTAACAATCTGTAAGCTTTTCCAATATCAGCCCGAGAATGCATAACATCTCCAGCTCTAAAATCTCTATAGATTGACTCCTTCTTTTCTAACCCTTGGGTTCTTTTAATTAGTCTTTCTTCAATCATTTGATGAAGCTTGTTTAGACTTGTTCTATCATTAATAGCAACATTAAATATTTGATCAGTAGCTTCATCATTATCGGTAGTAGCCGCTATAAGATTCATCTGTACTGTATTATCAATATAACAGAAGTCTCTACTAGTTTCACCATCGCCATTAATAAACACATCGTCTTTGTTTAATATGGCTGCCACCCATTTTGGTATAACTGCTGCATAGGCGCCATTTGGATCTTGACGCTTGCCAAAAATATTAAAGTATCTTAATCCTATGGTTTTAAACCCATAAGTTTTTGCAAATACATTTGCATAAAGCTCATTAACAACTTTAGTTACTGCATAGGGGCTCAAAGGATTGCCAATCTTATCTTCTACTTTCGGAAGATCTGGGTGATCACCATAAGTGGAGCTTGATGCAGCATAAACAAAACGCATAACATTTTCATCTTTACTAGCCACTAGCATATTTAAGAAGCCATCAATATTGGCTCTGTTGGTATTAATAGGATCTTCGATTGACCTGGGCACTGAACCTAATGCAGCCTGGTGTAGTACATAATCAACACCATTGCACGCTTTCTTACAATCATCAATATCTCTTATATCACCATTGATAAACTTAAAATTACTGCTTAAGTCTTTACCAGTAGCATTCTTAGCATCTTGGATTGCTTGATCAATATTGTGTTGATAGCCTGTATCAAAGTTATCCAGACCCACTATCTTTTGATTAAGAATTAGAAGCTTCTCTAGTAAATTAGAGCCAATAAAGCCCGCAACACCAGTCACTAGCCAAGTATTTTGATTATCTTTTAAATGTTCTTGCAGTTGTTCGTACTTAGTCATTTATAATCTTCCATCTACTTCATCAGCACCTAGCAAGTACTTAATATCATAAAGTACATGATTGTCCTTGCCAAAGGCTTTTATTTGCTCTAATGATAATTCTTTAAACTCATCATGTGCAACTGCTAACAATATTGCATCATATTTACCTTCTACCGGTTGATCGATTGGCTTAAAGCCATAATCATGTATAACTTCATCCTTATCAGCCCATGGGTCATACACATCAACATTGCAATTAAAACTCTCAAATTCTTCAACTAAATCTACTACACGAGTATTGCGGATATCAGGGCAATTTTCTTTGAATGTCAGACCCATGATTAATACATTTGCATCCACAACGTGAATGCGTTTCTTAGTTATGAGTTTTGACACTTGATCTGCCACATAAGAGCCCATACTATCGTTCAGTCTACGACCTGCAAGAATCATCTCCGGATTGTAACCAACCTCTATAGCTTTATGAGTTAGGTAGTATGGATCAACACCAATACAGTGCCCTCCTACTAATCCTGGTCTAAATGGTAAAAAATTCCATTTAGTACCTGCAGCTTCTAAAACTGATTCAGTATCAATATCTAGCTTATTAAAGATAAGTGCAAGTTCATTAATAAGAGCAATGTTTACATCTCTTTGTGTATTCTCAATAACTTTGGCAGCTTCAGCAACTTTAATACTACTCGCCTTATATGTACCAGCAATAATAATCTCTTGGTATAACTCGTCAACTTCAGTAGCAATCTCAGGGGTCGATCCTGCCGTTACTTTTTTAATGGTGGTCACACGATGCTCTTTATCTCCTGGATTAATGCGCTCTGGAGAGTAACCACAGTAAAAGTCTTTGTTGAATATCAAGCCTGACTGCTCTTCAAGAATTGGCACACAAACTTCTTCAGTAGCGCCTGGATAAACAGTTGATTCATAAATAACAGTATCGCCTTTTTTAAGAATGGAGCCTACTGACTCACTAGATTTTTCTAAATGGGTTAAATCAGGCCTTTTATGTTTGTCAATTGGTGTCGGAACAGTGATGATAAAAATAGCACAATCTTTAATATCATCAAGATTAGTTGTGTAGCTTAAATGAGCTGCATCTTTAAGCTCTTCAGAGGTAGTCTCAAGAGTCGAATCAACACCATTTTTAAGATCATTAATTCTAGGCTGATTAATATCAAAACCAATTACTGTTCGTTTTTTGCCGAATTCGACAGCAAGAGGCAGGCCTACGTAACCAAGGCCTATTAGGGCTATTTTTTTATTACTCATATTGGCTTAATCCTTTTAAATATTATTATATTCCTTATACCACACCGCAAAATTCTCAACACCCTGCTTAAAACTCATACTTGGCTTATAGCCAAACTGTTCTACTAAGTCATCTATATCTGCATAGGTGTCTGGAACATCTCCAGGTTGCAGAGGTAATAGTTCTTTTCTGCTTTCTTACCTTATGAGGTTTCCAGCGCTTCAATGTAATCCATTAACTTTACTTGATTATTGTTACCGATATTATAAACCCTGTACGGAGCAATACTCGTTGCAGGATCTGGGTTGTTACTATCCCAATCTGGGTTAGGTGCTGCAGGTCTGTCTAGTATTCTAATAATGCCTTCTAAGATATCATCAATGTAGGTAAAGTCTCTACGGTGCTTACCGTAGTTAAACATGGTAATAGGCTCATCATTTATAATGGCTCTAGTGAGCTTTTGTAGTGCCATGTCTAATCTGTCGTATGGACCGTACACAGTGAAGAATCTTAGGCCTGTGGTTGGTAGATCATAAAGATGAGAGTAAGTATGCGCCATTAGCTCGTTAGCTTTCTTTGTAGCTGCGTAGAGACTTACTGGATGATTAACTGCATCATGGGTAGAGAATGGCTGCTTGGTGTTAAGACCATAAGTAGAACTTGATGATGCATACACAAGGTGTCACACTTTGTTATGTCTACAACCTTACAAATAATTTATTAAATTTTGGTTTAAATAATCCATTTTATTTATCAATTCAACGATTTCTTCTTGGTGTTTGTTTGTTATTTTATTTTGACCCCTGCCTTTTATGCCTAAATTAAAATTCTCCTGTTTTTTTGTTAGATTGGAATATGTATCTGGCAATTTCAAATCGTAGTCTTGAAAGGCGTACTTAAAACATTTATACTTATTTTGAACATAGTCATCATATTTTATCCACTTTACATTTATGTGTTTACCCGCAACCAACCAACCCTGGATAAATGTTAGATGAAAAGGCACATATTGAATAATCAAATCTTGCACTTTTTCATCATATGTTAAATTTGACCAATAGTATTCTGCATTATTCGCCCAAGGTTTAGATGGCGCCCTATCCATATGATCAATTATTGACGTTATAGTATCCAAAATACCTCTGTATTGTAGAATAACGGTATGTTTATCTGAAATTAGTGACTGAACATCACTACTAGGAAGAGTGTGAGACCGTTCACAATAATATACTTTTTGCTTATTATTTATTTGGCTTTTTATATGATACGCATCTATCACCTGAGGTCTATTCTGGCCAAATAAACATGGTGAAATTGATTTAACTCTATTATTTAACTTTGATATCTCCTTAACATTGTAAAGAAAACTAGTAGATGCGCACTTTGGGGTGCAAAAATGCCAAACCATATCTCTATTTCTAATAAATGAGATTAATTTACGCTTAGAATTAGTATTAAACCCTAATCGAGTCAATATAGCCTTTATATACTCTCTGTATTTCAACATGAAACCCCTAAAAAATACAATAAATCATTTTAAAATAAGATATAAGAAAACCCCAAGTGATTCCTTCCAATCAAAAATATTTGTATCAAATATATTAACAATTTTATCTTTACTCATTAAGGCATTCCTTGGTCTTCTAGCAGGCGTTGGATATTGCCTCGTTGTTATTAGATTAACCTTACAATTTACCCTTGCTATTTTAAAGATTTCTTTAGCAAAATCATACCAGCTTATCTCGCCTTTATTCGAGTAGTGATAAATTTCAGTTGATTGTTCTTTGCTTTGATAATTTTTCTTACTTATTATCTCTAGTAATGCTCTTGCTAAATCAGTTGCATAAGTTGGAGACCCTACTTGGTCACTCACGATATTTAGCTCATCTCTTTCTTGGCCAAGTCTTAGCATAGTTTTAACAAAATTATTGCCAAACTCTGAGTATAGCCAGCTAGTTCTAATAATCACAGCATTGGCTGGCATTGCTTTTTGTAGTGCCTTCTCTCCAGCTAATTTAGTTTTGCCGTAAACGTTGATTGGGTTAGTTTCATCTATTTCAATATATGGCTTATCACTTTCTCCATCAAATACATAATCAGTAGAGATGTGTATTAATTTAGCTTGCTGATTTTTTGCAATCTGAGCCAACTGTCTCACTGCCAAATGATTAACCTGATTAGCTAAATCTTGCTCTTCTTCAGCCTTATCTACTGCTGTATAGGCAGCGCAATTAATAATAATATCAAACTTATCATTAGTATTAAAGTAACTGGTAATATTATTTTCACCACTCAAGTCTAGCTCTTCCCTACCAACAAAAATAAAGTCGTTAGCTTGCTTTGTATTGACAGCAATCTTCTGGATAGACTTTCCTAATTGGCCATTCTTGCCAGTGACTAAAATTCTCATAACTCTTGACTACTCAAATAGTTCTTTAGCATTTGCTAAATTTGGATGAGATTTATCTTTGTTCGAGAGTTTTAAGGCTTCTAGTGGCAGTTGCCAATCGATATTCAAATCTTTATCATCAAATGCAATACCTCTATCATGCTCTGGCGCATAATAGTTATCTACTTTATAGGAAAGGGTTGCACTATCACTAAGCACAATAAATCCATGTGCAAATCCATGTGGTACAAACAGTTGATGTTTATTCTGAGCTGTTAGCTCTATAGCTACATATTGGCCAAAAGTAGGGCTAGACTTGCGTATATCAACTGCTATGTCTAGTACACTGCCTTCAATCACTCTTACTAGCTTTGCTTGAGTGTGGGGAGGTAGTTGGTAGTGCAGTCCACGCAATACACCTTTAATAGATTTTGATTCATTGTCTTGGATAAAATCAACTTGATAGCCAATAGCTTTTTCAAACTGGTCTTGCCTAAAGGTTTCTACAAAATAGCCACGCTTATCACCGTGAACAGTAGGTTTTATCAACACAACATCAGAGATTAATTGAGGTGAAAATTTCAACTTACTTCCTCTGCGCGTCGAAGTAAGTATTGCCCATATTGATTTTTAGCTAATGGCTGCGCCAATTCTATAAGCTGCTCTTTATTAATATAACCTTCTTCAAAGGCAACCTCTTCAATACAAGCCACTTTCAAGCCCTGTCTTCTTTCTATAATCTCAACAAAGGTTGAAGCTTCCAACAGGCTTTCGTGTGAACCAGTATCTAACCAAGCATAACCTCTACCCATAAGTTCAACAGTTAAACGCTCTTCACCTAAATACATTTGGTTCACAGCGGTAATCTCTAACTCACCTCTGTCAGACGGCAAGACTTCCGCAGCTTTTTTAATCACATCATTTGGATAAAAGTACAAGCCTGTTACTGCGTAGTTGCTTTTTGGATTCTCTGGCTTCTCTTCGATGCTGAGTGCTTTTCCAGTCTGATCAAAATCCACCACACCGTAACGCTCTGGATCGTGCACATGGTAGCCAAATACTGTCGCCATATTTTTATATTTTGCATTTGATACAGCATTAGATAACATGCTTTTCATTCCGTGACCATAATAAATATTATCACCTAAGATCAAGCAAGCGTCATCATCACCAATAAAATTTTTACCCAAGATAAACGCCTGAGCCAGGCCGTCAGGAGAAGGTTGCACAATGTATTCAAACTTCATGCCAATATCAGAGCCGTCACCTAGCAGTTTCTCAAACCTTGGCAGATCTTCAAGCGTAGTAATAATCAGTACTTCTTGTATACCAGAAAGCATCAGCACGGACAAAGGATAATAAATCATCGGCTTATCGTAAATTGGCATAAGCTGTTTTGATACGCCTTTAGTAAGAGGATATAGGCGAGTGCCTGAGCCACCTGCTAGAATAATTCCTTTCATGATTTAACCACTCCTAATCTTTCACCTTGATAGCTGCCATCCTTAACCTGGTCGCACCAAACAGTGTTTTCCAAGTACCACTCAACAGTTTTTTTAATGCCTGTTGCAAAAGTCTCATCTGGTGTCCAGTTAAGCTCATTAGCAATCTTAGTTGCATCAATAGCGTATCTTACATCATGTCCTGCTCTATCGCCTACATAGGTGATGAGCTGTTCATATTGGTCAATACCGTCAAGTTTACTCGGTACTAACTCATCCAGGATACTACAAACAGTTTTAACAACCTCAATATTTTGCAATTCATTATGTCCGCCAATGTTGTATGTCTTGCTAATCTCACCAGTAAGCGCTACATGGAGCAGTGCTCTTGCATGATCATCTACATAGAGCCAATCACGTATTTGTTTACCATTGCCATAGATTGGTAAATCCTTACCTTCTAATGCGTTAAGGATAATGAGTGGAATAAGCTTCTCAGGGAATTGGTAAGGACCGTAATTATTTGAGCAATTGGTAATCAATGTTGGGAATTTAAAAGTGCGTTGCCAGGCTCTGACCAAATGGTCAGAGCTTGCTTTTGCTGCTGAGTAAGGCGAGTTAGGTGCGTACGATGTTTCTTCAGTAAAAAGATCATCTGTACCTTCAAGATCACCATACACCTCATCAGTAGAAACATGATGGAATCTAAACCTATTTTTTTTGTCATCTCCTAAGCCAGACCAAAAGCCTCTAGCTTCTTCAAGCAATATGTAGGTGCCAACAATATTGGTTTGGATGAATTCACCAGGTCCATCAATTGATCTATCCACATGTGACTCGGCAGCCAAATGCATCACAATGTCGGGCTGATGCTCATTAAATACACGCTTAATCTCTTTTACATCACAAATATCAACTTGTTCAAATGCATACCTTGAATCTCTCTCAACTGAAACTAAAGATTCTAGGTTACCGGCATAGGTTAGCTTATCAACATTAACAACACTATGATTGGTGTTATCAATAATATGACGAATAACAGCAGAGCCTATGAAGCCTGCACCTCCAGTAATTAATATTTTTTTATTTTTTATCACAGAACTACAAACCAATCATTTAATAATTTTTTTTGTTATAAATATGTTTTTTGAAAACAGAATTGTTATATTTATTGAGGGAAAAGCCAGCCTCATGTGTAATTATATGTGCAGCCCCAGTATCCCACTCCACAGTAAACCCTAATCTTGGGTATATGTCAGCCTCACCTTCTGCAACCAAACAAATCTTTAAAGAACTACCAATGCGTTTTATCCTCATAAGGAGTCTCCTTGCCTTCTTCAGATAGAATAGGAAAGTTGGCTGGGAGTTGATTTAAGCCATTTTTAATAATCTCATTGGCCTTTTTATCAGCTAACGTTAGTGGAGAACGCTGAGCCAATAAAGCCTGCTGAGCCTGTTACTAATACTTTCATATAATTATTCTTGTTTTTTTAATTTATTGTGTTTTTATATTTTTAACTCTGATTAATCAGAGTTAAATAAATCTCTTGTATAAACCCTATCTTTAACATCACTAAGCTCATCTACCATTCTATTAACAACAATCACATCACTTGTTTGTTTGAACACCTCTAGACTATCAATCACCTTTGAGTGAAAGAACTCATTCTCACCTTGCTCACTAAGAACAGGCTCGTATATTACTACTTCGATGCCTTTAGCCTTAATACGCTTCATAATGCCTTGAATAGATGACGCTCTAAAATTATCAGAGCCAGACTTCATAGTTAATCTGTATACGCCAACAACCTTCGGTTGTTTAGCAATGATAGAGTCTGCAATAAAGTCTTTGCGCATTGAGTTGGCATCAACAATGGCACTGATTAATGCATTAGGTACATCTTTATAGTTAGCTTTAAGTTGCTTAGTGTCTTTTGGTAAGCAATAACCACCATAGCCGAAACTAGGGTTATTGTAGTGTGATCCAATTCTTGGATCAAGACTCACACCTTCAATGATTTGTTTAGAATCTAGGTTGTGAACTTCTGCGTATGAATCCAACTCATTAAAGTAAGACACTCTCATGGCAAGGTAAGTATTACTAAAAAGCTTAACAGCTTCTGCTTCAGTAGAATCAGTAAACAAAACATCAATATCTTCATTTATAGCGCCTTCTTGCAGAAGGTTCGCAAACACTTTGGCTCTATCAGACTTCTCACCCACAATAATACGTGACGGGTGAAGGTTGTCATAAAGAGCGGAGCCTTCCCTTAAGAATTCTGGTGAGAATATAATGTTATCAATATTTAACTTATCTTTAATACTTTGTGTATAGCCAACTGGTACAGTTGACTTAATAATCATAACTGCACTAGGGTTAATATCAATCACATCTTGAATGACTGCTTCAACAGAGGTGGTATTAAAGTAGTTGGATTCAGTGTCGTAATCAGTGGGTATAGCAATAATAACAAAGTCTGCATTCTTATAAGCGAGTTCTTTATCTAGAGTAGCGGTAAAGTTAAGGTCTTTATTGGCTAGAAAATCTTCAATCTCAGCATCAACTATTGGAGAGATTTTATTGTTAAGTTGCTCTATCTTCTCAGGAATGATATCAAGAGCAACAACCTCATGATGTTGAGACAATAACATGGCATTGGAAAGACCGACATAGCCGATACCGGCAATAGCTATTTTCATTTAAGATCCATAATCAATAATTCAGTAAATATCATTTTTCAATTGGTTAATATTGATAGGTTTTGTTAAGTTTTAATTCTTGGCTTATCAAGCATGATAATGGCTATTATCGTTTTTCATTAGTCATTTCTTCTGATTCAAGTTTTAGCTCATTAATCTCTTTTTTTAGTAATTCATATTCAATAACCTTTCTTTTAAGAAATGAAAAAGTTAGTTTTGTTTTCTCTTCGATTCCTCTGGGAGTAAGGAAATAAGCATAGCCCACTTTGTTCGGATTTTGTTTGAAGTTTGTTAGTTTTATCCAGCCTTTCTCAGTCAGTTTTTTTATGCAGTAATTTACCTTACCAAGACTCACCCCCATCTCTTTGGAGAGCTCTCTTTGAGTATATTCAGGGTTTGATTCTAGCTTACGAAGCAGATCAAGACGAATATCTTTTTGATTCATTGGGTGCTAAAAAAACAATTGGAAGTAATAAATTAGGCAAGCTACCGCAGCTTTGTACAAGAATATTCATACAAAAATAGGGGCTTAATGGTACTATATTCTATCATTAATAACATTATTGTTCAACTAATGAACATAGTTTATTTATTAATGAATATGATTTAAATCTATCACTTGTAGTTTCTTCTCTTTTTGTGTTTCTTCATTATGCTCTATAATTAGACAAAATTAAATAAACTATGATGTATAACAATATAGATTTCAATAACAAAACTATTCTTATAACTGGTGGCGCCGGTTTTATTGGTAGCAACCTTGCTTTTTATTTTCAAGAAAATTTTCCTAACTCAAGAGTCATAGTATTTGACTGTTTCAGAAGTACTGAAATTTTTGCAAATGGCAATCTAAAGAGCTTTGGACATTACAAAAACCTAATCGGCTTTAAAGGCAGGATTATCTGTGGCAACATTAATAATCAAGCTGACTTAGCATTATTGGCTGTTTACAAGTTTGACTTCGTGTTTCATCAAGCAGCAATTTCAGATACTCGTATCTATGATCAGGAGATAATCATGAAAACGAATGTAAATTCTTTTTATGATTTATTAGCAATAGCAAAAAAAAATCAAGCTGTAATGGTTTATGCGAGCTCAGCCGCCACTTATGGTAATCAACCCTCCCCACAAGCTGAGGGTAAAGAGAACCCTGAAAACCCATATGGTTATAGTAAATATATAATGGATCAAATTGCCAGCCAATATTCAAAAGAAAACCCAAATTTGACAATAGTTGGATTGAGGTTCTTTAATGTCTATGGCCCAAGGGAATATTACAAAGCTAAGACTTCATCGATGGTAATTCAACTAGGACATCAAATCTTGAGCGGTAAAGCGCCAAGGTTATTTAAAGGATCCGATAAATTTTTGCGTGACTTTATCAATATTGAAGATGTTTTACAAGCTAATATCAAAGCCTGCAAACCTATTAAAAATGGCATTTACAACGTTGGCACCGGAAATCCAAGAAGCTTTCAAGACATAGCTGATATCTTGCAGCAAGAGCTGGGCACTAATTTAGGTACGGAATATATTCCCAATCCTTATGACGGTTATCAGATGCATACACAGGCTGACATCAGAGCCTCGAAAGTTAACTTGGGTTTTGACCCAGTTGTAAGCCTCGAGGAGGGTATCAAAACCTACATTCCAGAGATTAAACGCCTTCATGGCACTGATATGTCATGATTGATTTACAAGGAAAATCACCAAAAATATTGGTTATTGGAGATTTGATGATTGATCATTACCTCTGGGGCTCATGTGAGCGTATTTCTCCTGAAGCGCCTGTTCAAGTGATTGATGTTGAACGTGAAAGTTCGGTTTTAGGTGGGGCTGGAAATGTGGTTAATAATCTTAAGAAACTTGGCGCGCAAGTAGATATTATGAGCGTAGTAGGAAGCTGTAAGATATCAAGCGAACTAATGAAGCTCCTAGAAGATATAAAAGTTCACACAAAATTCTTAATCACTCAAAAGAATCGCACAAGTTCAAAAAAAACTAGGATTATCGCCTCCCAACAGCAAGTGGTTCGCTATGACCGAGAAAGTTCGGACGACATTGATGCGGAATCACAAAAAACTATTATTAAGACTTTTACTAATATAGTTAATGACTACGAGGTAATACTTTTCTCTGACTATGGGAAAGGAGTTCTTACTAGTAAGTTAACTCAATTATTAATTAATACAGCAAAAAAATACAACAAGAAGGTTTTAGTTGACCCCAAAGGTAATGATTATCTGAAATATAAAGGTGCATTTTTACTCACTCCAAATAAAAAAGAGGCAAGTATAGCAACTAACATTAATATTCTGGATGAAGCTAGCTTAA
>Ga0233427_10000428_pt1 | contig 53947 bp, 39 predicted proteins | sample SI_118_April2016_5_FD_179885 | JGI IMG/M metagenome (GOLD analysis project Ga0233427, IMG submission 179885) | Seawater microbial communities from Saanich Inlet, British Columbia, Canada - SI_118_April2016_100_MG | ecosystem: Environmental > Aquatic > Marine > Inlet | place: Canada: British...
GATGACTGCCCTCTTGAAGGAGGAATATCGGCAATCAATGTGTGGGGTTGCCCTGATGCTGATGGTGATGGAATTCAAAATCTTGATGATGATTGCCCAACACAAGCTGGATATTCGTCAGCAAATTTGATTGGTTGTCCAGATTCGGATCAAGATGGCATCGCCGATATAGAGGATCCTCTCCCCCTAGATGGGACTGGGACTGTTGATGACTGGGACGGCGATTTGCATAATAACTCAGCTGACGCCTTCCCTTTCGATGAGACCCAATGGGCCGATGTAGATGGAGATGGACTGGGAGATGAATTGAATGGCAGGAACCCTGACCCTTCGCCAGGAGACAAGGATAACGATGGCCGTTTGGACCCTAGCGATTTGTCGATCGATGAGAATGGTTGTCTGCTTCATCCAGAGGAGAGTAAGGATGACTTCCCCGAGGACCCCCTTGAATGGTCGGACTTCGATGGTGACTGCATCGGCGACAATGTTGATGCTGATGATGACAATGATGGCTACACTGATGACGCCGAGTTCCTGGCTGGAACCTCCCCTTTTTCAGTTACCAGCAAACCGGTAGAGTCCTTTGAGGTAATATTCCCTGGTACTACCATCGGTTTGGGTGCATGGGACTTGATTGGCATGGTAGGGGGAATCCCTATGGCCATTTGGTTGCTCAGTGGCCTATTGACCCGGAACTCTCGAACGATGAATTATGAGACGCGATTGTTCGAGGCTCGCAGCGAGAAGGAGCTAACCGAGATATCCACGGCCTACGAACGGTCCCTTTTGAGGCGCATGATTGCACCACATCAGGCACTCCGCCTCGAGCGGATACGCTCCAACCTCGATGCTAAGTACATCCAGATACCGCCCACAGATGACTTGGCCGAACAGAACGATGTGGTAAGCAGTGAACCACCTATGATTACTCAGACTGGACTCATAGGCACGGACGGATACGAATGGCTGCAGCATGGTGGAGAGGATTGGTACAGGAATCCGGACAAAGGTTGGCCTTGGAACCGCTGGGAGTAAGCCGAAAGGTCTGAAGCGTACCTCGGCGCGAGCACTTTGACTACTCTTACTCAAACGTGGCACGTCTAGACATTAATTCACTCACAAAACGGGTGTTTCAGATCGCAAAGTGCTTCGACTAATGTGCCACATGACACTTTTATTGAGGACGATGTACCTGTCAATCAAGCTAATCCCGAGGAAACCGTCACATCAATGGTTTCTAAGGCTGCAAATACATCCATTACACAATCAACTAATGCACCTGAAGAGATTGATGAAGTTGAATTAGATACTGAAGCAGAAATTGCGTACTTGCAGGACCTTATGGGAAATGAAGATTCAAGGATTCGAAATTATGCTAGATGGGGTCTAAATCCCTTAACAAATCCATATATCCTCAAGAGTAAAAGACATAAATCTGTTATTGGCAAGATAACAAAGGTCGCAACTCTTATTGCAATCATCATCGCCATTATTATGTCCATCATGGATTTCTTCCTAATCAAAACAACCGAAGAACTGATCGTACTTCCTTTCTGTTTTTCGAGTTCTATTGCAACCTTTGGTTTGCTATTATGGCTTTCTTGGAGAACTAACAATGACAGTGTAATTATTGACGATGTACAGCGCTGCTCATATTGTAATATGATAATTCCGAAAGATGGGTGGTTCAAACAGGCTTTCGCCGACAAGACACCGATTAAGCGTCATTGGAAGGAAACTAATCACCTGAGCGAATTAGCAACGACGGCCGCAGAGATGAGTGGAGAAAAAATTGGATGGTTGATGAAAGCCAAACTAAATCTCATCGAAAACGACTAATGAGGGTGCATAAAATTTCTTTCGGCAATCGCGTATAGCCCCTGATTAGAAGTATGCCCTCTGTATTTGTTGGAAAATTGAAAGGGATAGTATTTGGTGCTGCAAGGTAAGCGGATTGTTGATACATCCTAGCATTGAGGACAAAGTATGTCAGACCCTGTCTTGAGTCCAGATGGGTTTTGGCAATTGGATGATGGAGAATGGGTTGCTAGCGAAAAGCAGACATTGGCTTTAGAGAATGGAGCTGTTCCTCACGGCACAGTAATCACAAATTCTACTTCACTTGAAGAGAGATCGGGCAATACCAGTTTCTTTGCTAAATTGAAGCCCAAACAAAAGTTGTACATCTTTAGTGGAGTTTGTTTGGTATCTATTTGTTTATCATTAATTATAGTGCTTGCATCGTTGTCCCCTATTTCAGAAAGTCATGCTCCAGTAACCGATTGCTCTGCCAATAATACAAACTTAGTGTCAGGTTTTGAAGCAGAGTCAACAGTTAGTGAATCTGAAAACCAAGAGGAAGTGTGCCCCCATGAAGTTAAAATCGGTTCATGGAATTTGGAAGTATTTGGACAATCTAAAGCCAATAATCAACAGGAACTTTCTGAGATTGCAGAAAAAATTAGTTATTATGATGTTATTGCTGTTCAGGAAATAAAGGACAAAAATCCAGGAACTGCGCCCTACATCCTTCAAGATGAAGTTGAGACATATGGTGAATATGGAATGATTCTATCTAACAGAACTGGAGTTTATTGCGAAGAAAACCCATATGCCTCAGAGCAGTATGCTTTCTTTTACAATAACGATACAATCAAACCACTTGAAGAAGGACACCACTATCCAGACACCGATTGTGAGTTCTCTAGGGAACCATTCGCTGCTAGATTTCAATCAACTGAATATGACTATACATTTGTCCTAATCACCTTACATGTGAAACCAGATGATGCAGTGGATGAGATCAACGCTTTGGTAAATGTATTCGAATGGGCTAAATTTCAATACCCCAATGAGGATGATTTCATTTTGCTTGGGGACCTGAATGCAGATTGTAGTTATGCAAGTTCATCCGAATTAGATGAATTAGATATTCGTAATGGGGACTACCAATGGATAATACCTGATGGAACTAATACCAACACTGCTGAATCGTCATCCTGTGCATATGATCGGATGATTATCGGTGATGGTGGAACTCAAGAGTTCCTAGGTTCATACTCAACTGATTGTGAAGTAGAAGCCTCTGACCATTGCATTATTTCAGCTAAGTTTTCGGCACATGAGTCGTGACATCAAAAACCACAATATTCTGTGTTCTTATGTAGAATTAAGAATTGTTGGACCGACTATTTTCGCACCTTCAGGACCTTCGACGCTGAAAGCTATAATGCAGTGCTGAGAGCAGATATTGAATCCATTTTCTGTAACATTCAATGTTTCTCCGATTTCCCAAGTTGAATCATCATCACCTGATTGAATAAGTGTACAATTTCCCTCCGAGGGTGATGTAGAGCAAATGTGAGATCCTGAGCGTTCGATAGTGACGACCAAATCTGAAATATCCATGTCGACACCACCATCATCGTCCAAAATTAGATTGAAAAGAACGTCTGATGTTTCAACCGAATTAGTATTCTTTTCGGGGTCTTCGACTGAATAGTAAAATGATTCTGGCTCACTAAAGCATCCAGGTGTTGAAAATGAAAAAAACAGGATGATGCATAGAACAATACCCCTCCGGTCCATGTGATGTCGTCATAGAGGTTGCATTTAGGTTAATCAGTTGATTTAGCAGTATCAACAAATTTCTCAAATGTCATTTTAGATATCTTTGAGTCTCATCAAAGCCACCGATGAACATTGGGTTATCGCCCCTGTTATCGATAATTACAGGAACTGTACGATGACCAGTCTCGGACACGACATCATTGCGAACATCGGGTTCATGATCGAAATTAATTTCGTGGTAAGTCAAACCTTTAGCATCGAATAAACGCTTTGCTGCTACACAGTATGGGCAAAATGTCGTAGAATACACAATGAAATCTGCATCCGAGGATTTGGCATCATCTACCACACGACTCATGGCGGGTTGTCAGGGTGACCCTTCTTGAATGTATGTTAATCATCATCCGTAAGTACTAGTCCATCATAATCGATTTTCCAGTCGAGAATATCCCAAGGAATCGCTTCTTTAGTCGCCTCGGGGTTTCGGGAAATAATACCGACATAACCACCCGCACCTGCACCCATGCCTTTCCAGGCTAGAACATCTGCCATATCCTCTAGCATCAGGTAAGGTGCATTCAATGCAGGATCCAAGCGGCCTACTGCCGCAGTGTAGGATTTCATCGCCACACATAGATTGAATCGGTCATCTCTTTGGACATGGGTCGCCATGTCTTTACCGCTTTGACGTATATCCATTAGGTGTGGTAAAACTTCCTCATAACGAGCCCACACACTATCGTGTAAGTCTCCTGAACTATGGCGCACACCTGTGTCTGCAAGAATGAGATGTTTCTCCAACCATCGATTGAATGATGGCGGAGGAACAAGATGTACTCTCTCTACATGTTGCCCTATGAATTTGAGATGTTGGATTCCCCCATATCTGGCTGCCCACTGGTCTTGGCGTCCACCGTGATTACCCAGTACTTGTTCAAACTTGAAAGCCAATTCTTCAGAATTTTCAGCACCTTTGATGGCCGCCATCAATGCCACATTGATAGCACCTGAAGTCCCAAGGCCACTACCAACTGGAATATCACAACCGTAGTTAACACTGATTTTGCCATCTGAATCTGTAGTCATTTCTGCATGTGCATAATGATTGATTGCGACATTGACAACATCTCCTCCCACTTGCTCACAGAAAGGCGCTGCATCAGACCATCCCCCTGCAAGATCGATTCTAACAGGTGCTTTCGCGGTGACCATGGTTGTGGCAGAAGGCGGGGGCTTAAGTCTCCTACCTAAAATGTAGCAAAAGCCCAAAAAATTAAATTAAACTCTAATTGAAAAATTAAAAATCCAATTGGAAAAAACACTATAAAGATTCAAGCCATTCTTTGATTGAAAAATGAAATTCAATTGGAATCATGTGGCCCTTGGGGTGTTGGATCCTAGTAACATCCCATCCTGATTCTTCGAATAATTCCGGTATTTCCAAACCCGCTTCAAGTGACACTCTATGGTCGGACTCGCCGTGCATCCATAGCATCTTTCCAGTTGGTATTTCGAGTAATCTCTGCTTGATTTCCATGGGCCTTACAACTCGAGTACCCATTGCGATAATCCCGATTACTTGGTGGTCAAACTGCAATAACTCTTGGGCCATTGCTCCACCCTGGCTAAATCCACCTAGGACCAGTTTGTCATCGGGAAGTATGTTGGAGAGTTTAAGCAAAGATGAATCGACATCGGAAAGTTCTGTTGCTGACAGTATTCTGCGACGAGGGTTATCTCCGCCTTCATAGCGCCACCAAGTAAATCCACGACTAGGGTGTTCAAAACCCGCCTCTGGGACCAATAAGTCCCAATTGTCAGGCAGTATCTTTTCGGCAAGTGGCCGCATCATTTCAGCAGTACCCGTCATGCCGTGCATCATCACCAATGTTGGCATGACACTCCCCTCATAGTTCCCAGTAGTTTTCTATTCCACCTGCGATCATGAAGTGGATTGAACTCTGACCACCGGTAAGAGTTACTTCAAGCGTATATTCATCGGTACGGCTCTGTATTGTTGCCAATTCTTGAGATTGGGTGCCCGCAGTATAGGTTCGAGTCAGTATACTATTTCCAGCGTGGTCTTTAACCGATAAAGTTCCAGTTCCACCTTGTGGCATTGCTACATCAATATAGAATACATAATAGTTGAAATCGATTCCTGAAGGATGACCGCTATCTACGAACGTGTCTGTAACTTCACCATCGATAGGCCCTTCGAATACACGGTCTTTCAGGTCGGTAGCCCGAATAAACCAAGCTTCGCCTCTGTAGTCACTACCGGTATTGGTCAGTGACATTCTGAACTGTAATTCGTCATCCTGGTCTAGCCATTCAAAGTAGTCAATAAATCCGTGAGTCCCATCAAAGTGGTATTCTAGTGAATGACCAGAACTGCTACTTGCCTTTACAACTGCCATTCCATTGAGGGAGCCAGTGGTTTCCGCCATCCAAGATTCACCCAGCAAAGTAAACAACCAGGTATCGCCCTCATTCCAAGGGAAATTGAATACCGATTGAGGCTCACCATTTTCATAGACTGCCAAATCATCGATTATCACACGACCCAAAAAGGGATTATGATTGATGACTGCATGCCTTTGCGCTTCCCTTTCAGAGGATATTCCAAGCATGTATTGATTCTCATCTTCGTCAATCTCGGTAACCACTAGGCGCGCTGTGTCTTCACCAAATTGTGATGTCTCGAAGGTGTATAACCACCAATCTCCAACTTCCCAACCGGGTTTTTCGGTAGCGTCTACTTCGAACTCTTCCGAGCCATCTCCGCCACTGATGCAACCAGACATGCTGATGGAGACCATTAGCAAAGCCGTAAGTAGTGCCCGCATGGTAGCGCCTATGCCCTTTGGGATTTGAGTCCACCGCATCAATAATATTACAATCAGAGCCAACCAGTGATTGTTAGGCTTGGAGCAATTACTACTGCTACAATGCTCATCAACTTGATTAGAATGTTTAGAGAAGGCCCACTGGTGTCCTTGAATGGGTCACCAATTGTGTCTCCAATGACGGCTGCTTCGTGAGCAGCATCGCCCTTTTGTGCACCTTCGATGTGGCCTTGCTCGATTGCTTTCTTGGCATTGTCCCAAGCACCACCAGCGTTAGCCATGAATAGAGCCATTAGAACTCCAGTAACTAGAGAACCAGCAAGAAGACCACCAAGTGCAGGAGCACCTAAAGCGAATCCAACGATAACTGGAGCGATAATTGCCACAACTCCTGGCCCAACCATTTCCTTTAATGCAGCATCTGTTGAAATTTCAATACACTTTGCACTGTCTGGGTACGAGGTACCTTTGTGTTCGATTACCTTTGGCCATGTAGATACAACCTCGAGATCTACTCCCTCTGGAGTATCTGCCCTTAGCGCTTCTCTCATTACACCAAATTGTCGGCGGATTTCATTTACCATTTCGTTAGCAGCCTTGCCAACAGATGTCATGGTCATTGCAGCAACTACGAATGGTAGAGCACCACCAATCAATAGCCCGATAACTACCTTAGGGTCCGATAGGGCTAGTTGAGAGAGGCCGAGGCCTGCTGCTGCAGAGTATGCAGCGAATAATGCGAGTGCTGTTAGTGCAGCACTACCAATTGCAAATCCTTTACCGATTGCTGCAGTAGTGTTACCTATTGAATCAAGACCGTCTGTTATTTCACGGACTTCCTTTCCTAGACCGCTCATCTCTGCGATTCCACCAGCGTTATCTGCAACTGGTCCATATGCGTCAACGGTCATTGTAACACCAACTGTTGCAAGCATTCCCATAGCAGCCATTGCGATTCCGTATAGGCCGAATTCTGGCATGAATCCGCCAGCGCTACTGGAAGTATGACCATCCATCATGAAGTGGTTAGCTCCGAATATACCGAAACAGATTAGGATAATCGGGATGAAAGTAGACATCATTCCAACAGATAGGCCTGCGATTGCGTTTGTAGCAGGGCCTGTCTTGGACATCTGTCCAATGTGAGGGATTGCTTTTGGCTTGAGGCCAAATACATCTTCAATTCCAGTATAGTACTCTGTTACTAGGCCGATTAGAATACCAACGATTGAACCAATAATTACTGCAATCATTGGATCTGTGCCTGTATCTAGGTCCATGAAACCAATTCCGAACCATCCAACAACCCAGAATAATCCTGCACCGATGAATGTAGTGTTTCGTAGCGCAGCACCAGGCTCGCCGTTCTTCAAGAATTCCATGGAGAAGACACCAACTAAGGATGCGAGGTAACCGACCAATCCTAAGAAGATTGGAAGAATGACGTAATCTACATTCATGTTAGCGCTAGAGTCTGCGATAACCATTGCAGCGATAATAGAACCAACGAAAGACTCGAAGATATCAGCACCCATTCCGGCTACGTCACCTACGTTGTCTCCGACGTTATCTGCGATAACACCAGGGTTACGAGGGTCGTCTTCAGGGATTCCTGCTTCGACCTTTCCGACTAGATCTGCTCCTACATCTGCAGCCTTAGTGTAAATACCGCCACCGACACGAGCGAATAGTGCAATAGAAGAAGCACCCATTCCGAATCCTGCAGCGTGTGTGATATTGGAACCTTCATCGCCTGCTCCTAAGAAGTAAGCCACTAAAGAGATACCAAGTAATCCGAGACCACCTACTGAAAGTCCCATAACTGCTCCACCATTATACGAAACGGCAAGAGCGCCTGCTTGACCTTCATTTTGTGCAGCCATTGCTGTACGGCCGTTAGCAGCAGTTGCTGCTTTCATTCCTGAAAGACCGGCAAGTACGCTTGCTACGGCTCCTCCAAGGAATGCCAGTGCGGTCAAATGACCATCTGTTTCGGTTATGAAATACAGCAGAACTGCTACGACGACAACAAATATGGACAGATATCTATATTCGGCTTTAAGGAAAGCCATTGCTCCGTCCTGAATTTGTTGCGTAATACCTGCAACAGTTGGGTTGTCTATCTCTACGCTAATTACTTTCTTGTATAACAATGCAGCAATAGCTAGCCCTACTAGGGATACTATCACGGCAATTAATGCGATGTCCATCATGATTACACCTTCTTGCCCGCCGACCAAAGTCCCCTTCATAAGGACATCCCTAAGGAAAACTACGCTATGAGGCGTTTTAGCATCATTCTACTTTGAAGCCGACGCTCTCAATTGTGCCGGTAAGAACTGTGGATTCAACTCCTTTTGCAGTCACAGAAACAGAACCTTCTGAAGATGATGCTGCAACTTTCTTAACGCCACGTATTGCCGTCAATGCCTTGGAAATCTTACGTTCACATCCACCGCAGTCCATTCCTGACACTTTGAATTCAAACTCCTCTGCTCGCGAAAATAAGCCCATGCTTTACTGCAAAATGCTCTACATCTTGAAAGCGATGGTTGATAGATGGGTGGCTATCGCCAAGGTATGATGGCAATCACTGCTGATGAGGTTCTCAAAGAGATTGGACCTGTTCAAGAGATTCTTGATGCCCATGATGGCGTTGTTACTGTGATTGATACTGCTGATGGAAATGTTATGCTGTCCCTTGATGGCGGCTGTGTTGGCTGCTCCTCTACTCCAATGACTGCTATGCAAATCTATTATTCCCTCAAGCAACTCGATACTGTGAATGATGTGATTTTCGTCAACGGCGAATTACCAGAATATATGCGTACATTCATTGACCAAAAGATGGTAGATGATGCAAAGACTGAAGGCGAAATAATCTGATTATTCGTCTTCACCATTCTTTCCAATCGTGTGAGGATTTGCACCAAAGGAAACATTTTGTCCTTTGATATTCAACCTAGCCGCTATTGCAATGATAATGCAAAGTACAGATAGGGGCTTTGGCAAATAATTCGAACCCCACAACTCTCCACCCGAAAGTGAAAGCCACCAAAGTACGGCTGCTGTAAGTAATAATGATGACATAATGAGATTTTGAGCCATCAACTCAACCTTTTCACTGCGTGAAAAAGTAGCGATAAATGTGAATCCAAATAGCGAAATGAAGCACATTGACTGAGCCAATATTTCGATGGTTCCCGCTTCAACCATAGTTGCGGGAGTAGGCAGGGGTTCTTCAACCCGACATGCGTCGACATTACATGGCAGGCGGATCGTGGAAGTTACCCAAGCCCCGCATCAACGGTCCACCCTTCTTTAGCAGGAACCAAATCAGTACCGCCTTGCATCAAATGGCAATCCTACTCGAATTATCAGGAGCCAATATGTTCCGCACGCGTTCCTATCAAAATGGCTCACGCCTAATTGGTTCATTATCCCAAGACCTTGGGGAATTGGTTGCTAGTGGAGAGTTATTCGAATTGAAAGGAATCGGCAAGGGATTAGGTTCAGCGATAAGCCAAGCAGTAGGTGAAGGTAGGTGGCCCGAAGATTGGACAACTCTGCATGATGAAACTCCTGAAGGGCTAATCCAAATGCTCGGCATACCTGGAGTTGGGCCTAAGAAAATCAAAATTCTACATGACGTATTAGGCGTTCAAACGATAGCTGATTTGCAGGAAGTATGCGTCAAAAATGAAGTGGCGCCGATGAAAGGATTTGGTGCCAAAAGCCAGCAGAAAATCTTGGATGGTATTGACCTACTAGCACGATTTTCTGAGCGAAGACGTTTGGATATAGGATTACGGTATGGCCAAACATTCCTTGCAATGATTCAAAATTTAGTAGGAGTTGAAAGAGCAGAATTAGCAGGTTCCGCACGTAGACGGCGTGAAACAATAGGTGACCTAGATATTGTTGCAGCAGTACAGCCCGAGGATGTTGAACGAGTTACTGCAGACATTCTTTCTTTGAACGGTATTGCCGACGTTAAGGGTGCTGGAGATTCAAAGGTATCTGTCATTCTTGACACCTCGATATTTGACGGTGGGTTTAGTCTAGGCCACTTAGATGCTAATGTACTGGACGCTATTGGTGGAGAAGGCTACGAACAATTGGAGTCGGGTGGAACTATCGATGCCCAAGTGAGATTGGTCCCGCCGCATGTATTCGCATTTACCTTGGCGTATTTCACTGGTTCAAAGGAACACAATATTCGAATGCGACAAGTTGCACAAGACAAGGGCTTGAAATTAAATGAATTTGGTTTGATGCCAGAAACCGAATTGACTGGCTTAGAGGCTGCAGCAACGTCACTTTCCGCCACAACAGAATCTGAAATTTATGCACACCTAGGATTACAATTTGTCATACCTGAACTACGAGAGGATATGGGTGAAATTGAGGCTTCTGCAAGTAAAATGCTACCTGAATTAACATCCCTATCTGACATAAGGGGGGCACTACACAATCATACTACACTTTCAGATGGCGAGGCTAGTCTGGAGCAAATGGCAGACGCAGCACAACGAATGGGTTGGAATTGGCTAGGTATCGCAGACCATTCACCTACCTTGCAAGTTGCCCATGGAGCAAGTGCAGATGACCTGCTAGCACAGCATGCTAAGATGCAAGAATATAATTCTAAATGGAAAAATGAAGGAGTCGACTTCCGATTATTTAGTGGAGTTGAATCTGATATTCTTGAGGATGGAAAACTCGATCATCCGGATGATGTTCTAGCACAAATCGATTATGTGGTTGCCAGCGTTCATGCGATGGGAAAATGGAGAAGTCGGGATGAATCACAGAACACTGAAGACTTACTGAAGTGTATTGAGCACCCAGCTACAACAGTTCTAGGCCACCCAACCGGGAGAATCTTGCAGGGAAGAGATGGCTATGAGGTAGACCTCCATACTGTTCTCGAACATATGTCTGAATACAATAAATCGGGTGTTCTAAAGGCAGTAGAACTCAATGCTTCACCATATAGGCTCGACTTGGATTGGAGGCTTTGCAAACGCGCCAAAGAATTAGGCGTACCCGTAGTAATCAATCCCGATGCCCACTCTATCAAAGGGTTAGGCGACATCGACTATGGTGTGATGATTGCACGAAAGGGTTGGCTTGAAAGAGAAGATATTCTTAATTCCTTGACCGCAGAAGAAATGAGTGGAAAGCTCTTGGGGTGATTTAATGAGGTTTCTAAGAGCATTGATTATTGGGCTTCTTTCTATATTCCCTGGCACAATTATTGGCTATTTGGGATGGCTATTGGTAGGAGCTAGTGAGGATAATTATTCACTCGAAGTTGTATTCTTCTGCAACATTATTCCATTTGGATCCATAATTATGGGATTCCTTTGGGCATGGGCGAGTGGCGAAGAATACGGCGTGAACTATCAAGGGTGATACTATGAAGCGGTCTGAAAAAGCATCGCAGATATTACAAATGCTTGAAGAATTATATTCTGAAACACCGGTTCCTTTGGACCACTCCTCTCCATTCCAACTACTAATTGCTGTTTTGATGAGCGCACAAACCACTGACAAAAAGGTGAATCAAGTTACTCCTGAACTGTTTAGACATGGCCCGGATGCACTTAGCATGTCAAGACTCAGTGCCGAAATGGTTCAAGCAATAATCCGAGAGGTAGGATTAGCGCCTACAAAAGCCCGCAATATTGTCAAACTCTCACAAATGTTGTGCGATTTATATGACGGTGAAATTCCTCAAACCTTTGAGCAGTTGGAGGATTTGCCAGGTGTGGGACACAAAACAGCAGGTGTGGTAATGGCCCAAGCATTTGGCATACCTGCGTTCCCAGTAGACACACACATTCACCGATTAGCAGCACGATGGGGGTTATCCAATGGCTCAAATGTGGTTAAGACTGAGAAAGATCTCAAAACATTATTTCCCCGAGAATCGTGGAATAAACTGCATTTGCAAATTATTTTCTTTGGCAGAGAATATTGCCCTGCAAGAAACCATGACCTCACAAAATGTCCAATCTGTTCTTGGACTGCAACTAAGAAGAGAATCTCTGAAGAGATGCATCGCTAAATCAGGCAGAGAACATACTTGATGCTCCATCAAGAATGAATGCTGAAATTAGACTGGCAATTGCGGCAACCCATAGCAATTGAATCGTTTGTCCTAGAGCACTAGTCATGCCACCGCCTCTAAGGCGAGTTGCAATCATTGATACCGCAAATACCTGAATCAAAATTAGAATTGATGCAATTATTTTGAACATCATAATATTGTCATCAACGGCGCTAGGATCTTCCATTACAGGTAATGCAAAGCCACCTGCGGATTCTGTAATCGCCCCTATGTCCGTCGAGCCTGCAAGGCCTGTAGCGACTCCCGCTATTGTCTCACCTAATTGTAAAACGATAGAGATAGTAACATTCAATGAAATCACTGTTGAAATTAATAATCCAAATGCTACACCCCACATTGTAGCTGCTGAAAGGCTACGGCGCCGCCTTAGAGAGAGTAGATTTGTGACCGACTGGGAGACCAAGTCAGCAGTGGCAGCAGGCTCACCTGATGATTGTGAACCTTCGATGTAAATTCGGTTGTAGCGTGAGATAACCGCAGAGTTAGTATCTGCAGTAAAGTAATCCCATGCTCTTTCACTGTCAATTCTAGTTGAAAGTCGCTTCTCTAAGCGGTCGATTGCAGCATCGAGCGTACCGAAGTCAATTCCTCTCAATGCTCGAATTGTAGCGCTCGGTTCAGCACTTCGAGCCTGAGCAGTACCACCGAGGGCACGAATGAAATCAGGATATGCTTCATCTCTACGCATTACATTACTCTCTTCACGGCGAACGAGTGTTGCTGGAATCATCAAAGGAGTGAGTGGGACTGCTAAGAGAACAAGGCCATATTTGTCCCAACTAACTGTTAACTCGTCCCAATAAGTGATTACAACTACTAAGGTAACAGCAAATAGAACGATGCTAAGTATAATTGCGCCTAACAATGTTTGTCTAAATAATGTTCTAAATGGAGTTGAAAATTCGTCGCGCGAAAACGTTTGGTCATCTGGAATCGTAGCACGGAATGCTAAGAGTGCACCGAGTTGGACTACTATGAAAAGGAAACCTGCCAGTAATAGCCAGCGAAGTCGTGTCGCCACCTCAAGTGGAGTGTCCGAGCCACCATTACCAATTTCAAACAATACTAAATGGATACCAGCTACAACTAATCCAAATAATCCAGCAGTTACGAGAGACACATAAATTTCCTTCATCATATCTACGCTTTCTAGACGAGTATCATAGATTGTATTGTATTGCTCAGCAACTGTATCTTGCTCAGCACGCATGAAAGCATCAATTGGTTGACCAGCTTCAATAGAGAAAGCCATTCTGTCTAGAAAATCGGACCATAGAGGGGATGGTGACTGTTGGGCGACGATTCTCGCAGCCTCTGGCAATGAGGTGTGCCATTTGTCAACTAATGTTTCAATTCGCTTGACTTCTTGTGCCAACTCACCATAATCTTTCATTTGACGTAGAATATCGAAGATGGTTGAGGCACCAACTTCTCCAAGGGATAATATCCCCATACGCGTAATGAACATATGCATCTCTTTTTCGATTTTTATTCCAACACGATTAACTTCGATTACTGGGAAGTAAAAGGCCGCACCCCCCGTTAAAAGTGGCATAACCAACAGAAGAAAGATTCCACTAAATCCTGCGAATAATCCACCTTCTGAAAAGCCTCCTGTCAACCAAATAATCAGCGCAGCAGTAAATAATCCCGAAAGTGCTGCAGGAAAAATATATGCAACGACGAAACGAGAAACAGGCATCTCTAAACGACGAAGGGCGATCTGCCAAGTCGCCATTCGTTCCATCTAAATCATCTCCAGTATTCAACGATCAGTAATACTGACCCATGTCTCTACAGCAGCACGGAAAGCATCCCAGCCACCATTGTAATAGAGATTCAATAAATCGAATACATCATCATAATGAGTTAAATCACGGTCCGCCATTATTTGGATTGCTTCTGCTCGGCGTGTTAATTCATCATATGCCTCTCTTTTATTTTCGAATCCCATTTGAGCTGCTATCTTGTTCTCAAGAAGGTGCGATTGGAACATACCACGGAAGTAGTGTTTATCCTTAACAGGGTCCCACTCGAACATTCCACGGGTAAGTACACCATCGCTGTGCTTATTGTATCCGATAACTTCGTCAATTCCTGTAATACGACGTGCAATTCCGCCACCAGGCGCCTCCACTACTTCTTGGAAAATAGCGAAATTCAAGTTATCGAAGAAACGAATTGGAACATTGATTGGGTCACCTGTAAATCTCTGAATCATCTTGACAATAGATGATGCGTGGAATGTTGCAATAACTGGGTGACCGGTCTGCATTGCTTGGAATGCAGTAGCTCCTTCAACACCACGTATTTCTCCAATGATAATGTATCTTGGACGTGAACGCAATGCTGCCTTCAGCAAATCGAACATCTCGACTCTGCTTTCTTCATTCTTCGAGTCTCTTGTAACTAATCTTTGCCAAATCTTGTGCCTAACTTTCACTTCAGGAGTATCTTCTGCAGTGTAAATTTTGACATTGTGGTCGATGAAAGGTAAAATTGCATTCAGTGTAGTGGTCTTTCCTGAAGCGGTCTCTCCACTTACCAGAACTGACATCCCATACTCCAAGCATATCCAAATATATGCTGCGACTTGTGAACTCATTGTACCCCATTTGATTAATTGAGTTACCGAAATTGTTTCTTCAGCGAACTTTCTGATTGTGAAAGATGGCCCGAGCATTGACACGTCATCTGAGAAGATAATATTGATACGAGAACCATCGAGTAAAGCACCATCAATAATTGGTTTGTTATCTGAAACAGGACGGCCAATACGTTCGGACATAGCACGCAAAAAGCGAGCAAGTAAGTCTCTTTCACGGAATCGGATATTAGAAGTGACCATTCCAAACACTTTGTGGTCCATGTGAACATGCTTCAGACCGATAGAGTGTATATCTTCCAGCATTTCATCTGAAAGTAGTGGCTCAAGAGGTCCATTGCGGATTAGATCTCTAATGATTGTATAACGCAGTCTGTCACGCTGTTCTTTCTTGACGATAATTCTCTTGTCGTCCATTCCAAGAACTTCCCATAGTTTCCCTTGGCGTCGTGTAGCGGTTCTGACTTCAGAATCAAGTACTGTGTATCTATCAATCATTCCCGAAAGAATGTTTTCAAATTCATCATCAGTAGTAAATGTAGGAGCCGATGGTGCTTCTTGGAGTAAAACTTCAATCAGTGACCTTCGTATATTTTCTTCTTCGTCAGTTAATTGAGGCTCCAATCCGAACCACAATGTCTGACCAGGAGAGCCATCTTCAGAAACTGGCTGGTACATGTGGACAAAAATTGGCTCTTTGGTGATGTATATCAGATTCATTGGTTGAATCTTACGTGCATCTCGGTCTAGTGGACCGTAATAGTAAGGGCGGCTGCCATATTTGGCTTCGAAATCTTTGACCCAAAGAGCAACGTGCGGATGTGCTGCCATTACAGAATCAAGGTCCCCGCGCTGGAATTTGAGTTCTTCATCTTCCATAATCAGCTCACCGCCGTAATGTCTACAATGAAGCCCATGTATGGTTCAACACGCCATCCAACGCTTGCTTGAACCGGTCCTGCGGCACGAAGGAATCTAGTTACGACAATCGTTCTCTTGATTTCTCCACCAACGAATCCAGCCTTCATATCGAGTAATACTTCACAGGATGAACGCATTTTATGGAGAAGTTGGTCGTCCATTTCGGAGGGGTCCATAGTAAGAAGTAAGGAACGTGATTCGCTACAGATTCGACGGAGTTTTTGAAGGATTTCTTGCTGCTCTACCGTATCTAGACCTGTTGGCATTAGCGAAGATGCTGAATCTACAACGACCACATCTGCTTTCTCGACAGCCTCTGAATCTAGAACATCGAATAAATTAACGCCTTGCTTTGGCTCAGCAATTACTCCGTACCGAGAGAAGACTAGTAAGCGGCCTGAAGCAATATATTCAGTTATTGGATAGCCGATGGATTCCATTTGTTCTATCCATCCGCGTGTTGTTAACTCAGTGGTAATTACTAGAACTTTGGAACCATTCTCTAGCAATCCATATACTAATCTTTGACTGACCAATGATTTCCCACTTCCAACTTCACCTTGTATCATCCAAAGGCTACGATTTGGCAGCCTAGCACCCATTGCATTGGATAGACTGTCTTGTTCAAGGGTAAATTCATAGCCATCTTCGACTGGTTTTGGCGCTTCATCAGACACTTAGCCTCACCTCTGCTGTTTCGGAAGAAGTTCCCTTAACTCCTTCACTTACTGTTGATTGGACAACAATAGTTACTGTGACTCTGTCGTTGTCACTAAAACTGAATGAAGCATCGGATACCGTTACTTCGAGAACATGATCTGAACCCCATACTCCGCTAGGAGGATACAGGCTTGCTGAACCAACTGTTGTTGAATATGTGCCCTCAATAAATATTGAAAATGATGACTTGTCGAGTGGTCTAATTCCCGTATTTTGGAAATAGAGAGTGATTTCTTGGTTCGCACCTGATGTATCTAGTAAAACATCACTTCTGTCACCGCTAAATGAAACATCTGTTTCTGCATCAGCAGCACGGCCAGTGGCATTGATTCCATTGGCTTGGGTAACTTCACCCCATGATTGGATTAAGACTACTGAGGCAGCACCACTAAGCAATAGTGATGTGACCAGCATAATCATTGTACTTGTACCGCCATCAGCCATAAAATCACCTTCATGCAACGGTTGATGCCTTTGTCAGACCATCGATTGTAATAGCAATACGGCTAACTGTAGACTGGGCGCCGCTGTCATAATAGAATTGAAAATTCTCTCCGGGAAAAATTGTGTCTTGAAGATATCCATCAAAACTGTCAGAGAGATTTATTGGAGCACCACCATCGGTAAACAACCATGAATAATCGGTATTGATATCTTTACTTCCATCGTTTGTTAGATTTAGATATACTAGATTTCCTAAATTAGCTGTAATATTCAGGTTAATGCCCACGTTTAGACCGGTGACCTCCAAGTAGTATGTGGAGGCGTAGAGATACGATGATCCGTGGTCAAGGATGTTTAATCCGGTAACTGTACCACCGGAGATCACCAGGTCTGCGAGGAAAGAGCCAGTACTGCCATTGACTTCGACTTGGGTAGAATTCCCAGGGGTCGATGAATAGCCAGTTCCGCCATTGTTGATGGTGTAAGACACCACTGCTCCTTCAACGTTAGTCGCGTCCTCTATTGTGAAGACTGATTGGGGTTCAGCAGTCGCCTCGATTTCCGCAATGGAATTCTCCACTTGCGATTCGAGCGTAGCCATTGCTAATGCAAATACTACGAGCATGGAAGTTCCTACTACCATGGCTCCAACTGCTACACTACCCATTCATTCTTCACCTCTGAGGTTTCGTGCTCTTCTCCAATTGGAGATTAGAGCAGAGAATGTTAGCAATTCTCTGTGTGGCAAATGGTCCTCTAAGGCACTCTCAGTATCACCTGGAGCTGCCATTTGGACTATCGCTAACACATGCTTTCCTTCATCTGATGTGAGCATGCCTGAACTAATCGCCTTCTGTGTGAAGGAAACTGCGGCCATACCGGACAGATTGTCAAGCAGGAGTGCTGCTACGGTCGGCGCACCGACCGTTCCATCTGCTCCATCGCCTAAATGCGCTGGGGCAATTAGGAATGGATTAGATGCCAATGCTTGAGCTTCATACAACTCTAGTAGAGGTGCTGAATCTTCCAACTTTAGACGCTCAGATGAGGTTCCAGTAATTACATCTCCAGAAGCTGTGACGATAGTATCGCCATCGCTAATTTCAATTTCACTGTCTCCTCCTGAGTCAGAAACACGAACTACGGTTTCATCGTCAAGTCGGTGTTCAACTTTACGTAGAACATCTTCGACCAGATCCATTCGACTAGAGATTAGTCGCTCTAAACCTGATGTGTCGAGATTCGCCTGTACCTGCGAAGCCGCAGGACCCGTGGGTGCTGCGGCAGGCAGAGAACCTGTACTGTTGAGTCGCGCTCGTGTAGGTCCTGGTGCAATCGTCCAAGCATCTTCCTCGGTGAGGCTGCCTTCTTCGGGCATTGGCACTTGCTCAATGGCAATATTTGCCATTACGCGCAAGCGCTCCTCGGTGAGGTCGCTTTGTCCGACATCAGACCTATCACTACTACCAAATGGCCAAGCCATATTAGTACCTCCTAATTCTAATTGAACCCCAGACTCCAAAGAGCAAATTTGGGGTTCAGTTCGAATCAGATAACTTGTGCGCCTCTAGTTGTATCAGTTACTGAAAGTGTCTCAAAGGTTGAGCCACCGTTTTCAACGTGTATCCACAAGGTTACCTTAGAATTGATACCAACGGATGTTGCTGAACAATCATCACCAGGTGCTGCAGCCATAACCAATGAGTAGGAAACTCCTGGCTCAAGGTTATTTGTTAGTGCTCCACCATCGAATTCGGTTGCTGCAGTAAAGTCTCCAGGGACATACTGGTACGCTCCACCTGTAGTTTCACATGTCATCTGGTAACGAACTGTGGTTTCGTCAAGAATTTCAGAACCCGGTGCTGTTTCAAAGTATACCAAGTAAGAATCTGCGTCATCCCAAACAAATACTGATGAGACCGAGATCTTACCAGAAATTTCTTGTTGAGTTTCGGAACCAGTTTGCTGTGCATTCTGTTGCAATTTTTCACCTGTTTGGATAATAACAGCGGAAGCAACTGCTGCCACTAAAATTAGCGCAATGAAAACAATCATTGCACCGATACCAATTGAGCCTATTTCATCATTTTTAATTTCATTATTCTTCATCATAATCACCTCAGACTACAGAGTCTCCTTGAGTTGTACTTTTGTAAAACAGTGTCTCGTAAGTCGAGCCACCGCCGTTTGCGGAGATCACCATCTGGTGTTCTTCATTCAATGCAGGAGCACATGATGCACCTGCACCGCCACCGACAATCAAGTCGATCATGTATGTCTCACCTGGGTTGAATGTCGCTGCTACTGTAGCACCATCTAATTCAGTTGCTGTGGATAAGTCTCCATCAATCAGTCCAGGAGTTCCTGCACCATCGTCACAAATCACTGCCCAGTGGACAGCATCTGAGGCAACCGGTTCAGAGCCTGGTGCTAATTCGAATACCATGGTAATCTCTTCAGCTGCTCCAGTTTGTACTCCGACCCAAACAGTGATTATCGAGATTTTACCCGAAATTTCCTGTTGTGTGTCGCTTCCCGACTGTTGTGCGTTCTGTTGTAGCTTTTCACCAGTTTGTATGATTACTGCGCTAGCGACTGCGGCAACCAGGATCAGAGCGATAAATACAATCATCGCACCGATACCGATTGAACCCCAATCGTCGTTCATCTCGTTTATTTTATTTTTATTTTGCATTGGTTTTTCACCTCTTTTTTCGTATCTCTACATCCTCCCTGACCAGCGGCAAGCCACCATTGCAGGGTGGAAAATGATTAGGCGGCGGATTCACCTCCGTCGCCCATGTCAATCACGAGTGGCATACTTACCACTCCGATTTCGTCTGGAGAGAGCTTTTCCACAAGTGGAAGGTTCTCTGTAACATACCCTGGAGGCATCCAAGGTTGGATAAGGAGGTCTCGTACTGTTTCCATACTACGATTTTGAATGCGCATTGTCACTCTTACTTGGCCAGCAGAAACATCGTATCCAGTCTGTATTGCAAGTTTCCTAGAAAGTGGGATTTCATCTAAGCCAAACCTGAGGCCGGGTTTAACTTCAAAGCGAATGAGGATTACATCACCTGGTCGTAGAATTGGGAGGTCTATGGATGAAGGCACGCATTGCCATTCTTCAGGAACTGGCGGAGCAAGGCGCATTTCCGGAATTGGCCGGTTTCCATCGTTACAGATTCTAACAATCATTACTCCGGTGTCCCCACCTGCAGGCCATCTTGTATCGACGCCTATCCAGAAGTTTCGGAACAAGAATGGATTGAGAGCAACTGCTGAATCTACAACTAGATCTCCAATTAATTGTTCTACTTCTCCAGCAGCGAATCCAACATCGCCTAATTCAGCAGCACCGGTGGCGTTACGAAGTCGACGGAGGATAATTTCAATCTCTGCCTCAGTGAGTGTCTTTTCATTGAGCAGGCGATTTAACATAGCGATATTTCGCCGTAATTCAACTACGTCTGATTCTACGGCTGCTAATGCTTTCTCTGCGCGTCTAACAGACCTCTTAGCACGGAACAACTTGTGTTGCTCAAGACTAGAACGTGCATCTACAATATCGTATTCTGTGGCCGAAAGTGATGAATCACCACTCGAGACACCATACACAATATGCTCTAATTCACGGCTTGCTTGAATCAGACGGTCCGCACTAGTTTGAGAATCACGTATTGCTCGTCGTGCATCTTCGAGGTCAGAGACTTCAACATCGTATTCTTCAGTCATCGCCTTTCACCTCCTCTGCATCTGTTTCTGAGGAATCATCTGCAAAGAGGTCCTCGATATCAATTGAAAGTGATTGTTCGCTGCCGTCTTCTTCGGCATCATCAAAACTCAGTACTTCGCTTACAGAATCTTCTTCCAAGCCATCATCCAATAGAATATTTTCGTCCCAGCCTGTTACTTCGGAAGTTGAAGCGCTACCTTCTGCGGCAACATTTGGTCGAGGTTGAGAAATTATTGATGAAATATCTAATCCATCGCTCGCTAATTCGGTGAGCAAGCGTGCCGGATCCCCCAAATCTCTCTCTATACGGCTGGCTTGAACTTCGATTTCGGTCAAGCGTCCATAGAGAGAACCGTACATTCTGTTAGCATTCCAAATGATGAATACTACGCCGACAATTACAGTCGCAAGATAACCTACTAATGTTAGCATATTGCTTGAGTCTGCATTGATTTGAGGCGGGAATCCAAGAATTACACCAATCATGCCCAGTACTGGCATTGCAAGGATAATTGAGAGTTGGCGCTTGGAATCCGATAGAACATCGAAGTGGTCGCTGTATAGTGTACTAATTCCTTTACGTGCACGTTGGTAATCTTCGTGTATTAATTGGAATTCTACTGTTGAGCGCCATGTCATGGTCCATACCCAAAGAGCCGCAGTTAGCAGAACAACAGGTCCCCACCAAGCCATTTCTAGTAGGTGGAATGCAAATCCTAATGCTAAAACACCAGAATAAATTGCTGCAAGACGGAACTTATCATTTTGCCCAACTAGTCTCAATAGAACAATTGATGCTCCCATGAGTACAAGCATTGCGATAAATGACACTCCAATATTCGGTGACCAAGAATCGACAGTACCTTTGAGATCTTGCGATTTACTATCTAGTGTAGTTCCATTCCAGGACCTAGCATCGAGAATGAGTTCACAATCGACATCGGTTGATTGTGACCACCAATCCAATTCGTCTGTCTCTATCTGGAATTCATGAGTGAATTCTTCAGACGCAGATAAGAAACCATACTCGTAAGTTGGCTCACTGATTGAAACACCTTCACACATTAATTCGAGAGTGACGCCTAAGGCCAAGGAAGTTCCTTCGTTCCTTATTGTTGCTTTAATTGTAGAGGTGTCCCCTTCCTGTAAGTCGCCTTCACCAAACTCCAATTTTTGAATTACTGGATCTGCAACTGTCGCGAAATAGAATGAAAAGGTTGCTTCGGTATAATCTTCAAATCCATTATTGTCGTCTGGATGATAAAGACGGAATGTTAAATCATATCCATCGTTTTGAAGAATATTTGGCCTATTAGGAGTATCGATTACAACACCTATAGGATTAATTGTTACCCAACTTTCCCTAGACGGTAATGAAATTGTGGAATGTGTGTTGCCATCGCAGTTATTTTCCAAATTTAGTATCTCAACGCTGCCGCCGACATCTAGGCCGAAATTCCAAGCGAAATTAGCTTCATCCAATCCTAATTCAGAAATATTAACTCTTCTTTCAGCATTACAAATCTCAATTAAGTAAGCAGCATCTGTGCTTATCCCTTCTGGAATGTGCGACCAAGTTATTATTTCAGTCAAATTAGAATTATCTAACGATGGTATCAATTTGTAATCCTCATACGGGAAAAGTCGAGACATCTTAAGTGCGGTTTCAGCGATTGATTTACCAGTTACCTCTGGGTCATCAGGCGTCATTTCTAACCTTAGTAATGCTTCAAGATAGATATCTGGCTCGTACTCTTTAGCATCAACTGTAAATCTCAATTCGACGGGTACGCCCATTGGTAAAATTATCTTGTTTATAGCGTTCTCACCAATTTCCCAAGCGAGAGAGGGTATTTCATCAAGAGGATCAAAGCCCGGTTTCAGAATCTTATACTCCAAATCTACTGTTACATCCTTGTTTCCAACGTTGGTAACCGTCACTCGCCAATCGCCTGGCCATTGGCGGTGGTATAGCATCTCTTCTGGCCAATCATCAACCTGTACTAGGAATACTGGAGCAACTACTAACGTTATTGTGCGAGATGACAAAAATCCACCATTTGCAGTATGGTAAAGAGAAATTGTGACGTTATGCAAATCTCCATTTGCGAGGGAATCGTTTCCACCAAGAGCCGGAACCATAACTGTCAAATCATTAACTAGGCTACCGTTTATTGGTAAAATTATCTCGCTTTGTGCCCAACTAGTATCCCAGCCACCCTCAACCACCGCTGTGATATTGAGGGATTCCTCTAAATTACCAGTGTTCTCAAATGTTACATCGATTACCTCATTCACACCTGGGGTCACAGTAATTGTGTTCAGCACATTGATTGAAAGATGATGGTCAGCAGTAATATTTGCCACAATTACCGCAGATAAATTCATTCCATTAGATGCTGAAACCCATAATGTAGCCATATGAATCTCATCAGCACTAGCCTCTGTATCAGGAGTTAATCTAATCTTTATCGACTCTGTATAACCCGGAGCAACAATGATTTCTGCTGCCGATTCCGATGTGAATGCTACATCGTTTTGTAGAGATGTGTCAAGCCATACGAGGAAGGTTGTTGCAACATTTCCTGTATTGTTAACATACACTCTTGTAAGTGGAGTTTCATATGGCGATAAGTCGATTGTGTGGTTGGTTGGAATCAATTCGAAGTTTACTGATTCTTCGACTCTAATAAGCAGCGTATTCAGGGATAAGATCTCGCCACTTTCCCGGTCTTCCACTCGTATATGGAGGGCCTGGAGGGTGTCAGCATCTGCTTGTGGGTCCGTGGTTACTTTGAGAGTCACATTTGAGAAATGAGCATCGCCTGTGGTAGGATGGTCTGCCATTGCAGCTGAGAGGTTTGCAACAACTGAAGGAGAGGTTAGGTCAGAGGTTTCTAAACTCGCAGACCAAAGGTCGGGAAGATCGTCTTCGATAACTAAACGGTAAGAGGATAAATCATTCCCAGTATTCTCCAATTGTATTGTGAAATTGGTAAGATTACCAACGTCAGCATCCAAAGGTTCGGCGGGTATGACTATTTCACCATCGGTAATACTTGGAATGATAATACTAATGTTTCTCGTTACCGGATAGGGCAATACTCCATTGGATTGTTGACTAGATGTTAGAATTGGAGTTGCAGTAACTGGTAACAATAATTCACCCGCAAGTGGCATTTCGTCACTTGGGCCATCTATTTGAAGCCATGATTGGAACACCTCTCCGATTCCTAGCGCAGATACGGTGTCTGGAGTCACAGATGAATTCCATCGTTCGAATTCCTGATTGCCCCCGGTATTAGTTGGAGTGAAGGTCGCATTACCTACTGTGATGTTGGCATCAACGCCCACCGAAATAGCGGCACCAAGATTATGCCTAACCTCAACAGATAATGAAATGATTTTGTCCACGCCCCCGGCGCCAACTCCCTCTCGAATTTCGGATTCTGTCAGAATGATTTCTTCTGTTTCAGGTCCAGGGTCGACTGCGATAACCGCTCTAACAATCAATTGAGTAGTGTTGATTTCAGGCACACCGCCGTTGAGAGGTTCAGCGGATAACCAGGCATACAAACTGTCACCTGCACCATTTCTTTCGCTAGTAATTAATGGCGAAGAAATCGGTGCCGGAGTTACAAATACTGTCACTGTAACGTTTTCTCCAACTGCAATAACGTCAGTACTAGACATCGGTGAAACCTGCCAATTATCAGCAGATGATGAGAGTCCTGCATCGAGAGTGAAAGCGGTAGCAACATTTCCTGAATTGATAATTGTGAATAGAAGAGATTCGGTTTTAGCAGGAGTTACTGTGAGTGGTCCAATCGGTGCGATTACTGATGCTTGGTATTGATCTCCAACTGTCACATGAGCCACACTGCGCGCCGTATATGGGTCGGTAGATGCGCTTGAAAGATTAAGGTAAATATTTTCCAATGTTGGTTTTACTGCATCGATTGGAACAGTGACTGAAATGACTTCAGTGACTGTTTCACCAGCACCCAAATTGATTATCTGTCCATTCCGTGAATTATCGTGCCATCCTTTGTCAGAGCCTAACTCAATTGTCAAATCGTCCGCACTACCAAGGTTCGTAATGATCCAAGTTAAACTGGTAGTAGCACCAGGCTCAATCGACCTGTCCCCCGGAGTTGAAACATCAATAATGAAATCTGAAAATGTGATTGTTTCAACGTTAGAAACGATTGTATTTGTCCACAGAGTTCCATTGAAGTGAACCTTTGCTGCAAGAGTCCAAGACCCGAGGAGTGAAGCGGCGTCGAATGACGCTGAAAGCGCTCCCCCAGTCGGAGGGTTCAGTAGATTTCCAGGCTCCAGAATAAGTGTGTTTGACCAATAAGAGATTTTATTTGTAGGGTCAGAATTGTCAGTCAAATTAAGTTCGAAGACAGCAGATACATCCATTACTCCATCATTTCGGACAGTGGCCTCGAATGTGTGGATACTGTGGTCGAGGCGGAGATCGGAAAATCCTCCACTTGGCCCTGGAATGTTATCGCCAAGCACAGTTCCTCTGTGAAGGATAGTAACATCAAATTCAAGTGACTCTTCATCATCAGCAGGATTTGTATCCCCTGTTGATATAATTCTGGCAGTCAGAATTTGGCCATCACCAGAAAGTGCAGTCCAATTAATTAGAATTGGATTTGTTGATCCACCTGCGGAGATTGAAGGAATATCTATTGATGTAACTTCTATTTCGGGAGATGATGCAGAGGCTTTGTGGACTAATTTTAGAGTGCCACCTTCGTCACTAGTACCTGTGTTTGCAACTACTACCCTGGTAATGTGATCACCTGGGGCTAATTTGTAATCCGGAGTTGCAACTGTGCCATCGTTAATCGAGCCACCTGCTGAGAGAGTAAATACAGTTACATCGAAATTATGACTCGACCTACCACTTGTTGCGGCATCGACTGGAATCATTGGAACAGATATCTGAACCATTAACACCGCAAGGATTGTTAATGCAACTTTACGATTAGACATTGGTCTTTCCTCCTTTGAAAGCGTGTATCTGGACTGACTTTCCTTGGCGGGTCCATGCCGCCAGTAATTGCTCCATCAAGAGGTTGTGAATTTCATCTCCAATTCCTAGGCGACGACGTTCCTCCCACAGAAGTAATTGTTCAGCTTGTGTGAGAATGCCATCACGCAAATATAACTCAAGTGTTCGGCGATAAGAATCTCTATCAGAAACTGCATACACAATTTCATCACCTGGTAGGAGGTCTGCTTTATTTTGTAGAATGTTACCAAGGTTCAATGCTTCCTCGTATGAAAGGTTTCGACGATCTAAATCGCTTTGGATAGTAGATGCTATTTCTTGCAGGGCATATTTCGTTGTAGCCTTGTGAACCTGTCGCATGAACTTACGACACCTTCGAGACATACGACTCACTGCCATGGCTTTAGGTTAGGATACGGAGGATTATAAGACAATCGCAAGCCCTAGTAGATATCATGCATATCGCACACATACTAATGCATAATGAATAAAAGGGCCATTCAAGTAATTTTTTGCTCTAAAAGAAAATGCAAGACTTGATTTGTCAGCGCCACTTAGCCGGCCCATGTCAGAACCTGTAACGCTCGAAACAGGAGACCTCGCGCCCGACTTCGATGCAGTAGATTCCAAGGGAGTCGCTCACAATTCCCAAGAGATTATGGCGGATGGAAAGAAGACCATACTGTACTTTTATCCAAAGGATTCGACACCGGGATGTACAATTCAAGCCTGTGACTTTAGAAACGATATGGCGCGTTTAACAACTGAGGGTTTCCAAGTATTCGGAGTATCAAAAGATTCTATCAAAAGTCATGAAAACTTTATTGACAAACAGGAATTAAATTTCCCGTTATTAATGGATGAAGATGGAGCTATTCACGAGGCTTTTGGAACATGGAGAATGAAGATGAACTATGGTCGGGAATATATGGGGTGCGCTCGTTCCACATTCGTTATTTCTGAAGAGGGGGTTTTGATTTTTGCCCGATATAATGTCAAGGCCAAAGGGCATGTTTCAATGCTGATGCGAGAGTTGGGAATTGATGGTTGATCTATCCGGACAAAAGGTAGAACTCTCTGCTGGGGCGACTGCATGGCTACCATGCCATATTAGCACGGATTCCATTGGACAAGGAACCAATATCGGTGCACTATCGCACATAGGAAGAAATGTAACTATTGGCCAGAGTTGTAGAATCCAAGGTACCGTTTACATCGCAGATGGTTGCTCGGTTGGAGATGAAGTATTCATCGGACCAGGCGCCGTACTTACAAATGACCGCTATCCACCCTCTAACGGCAAGTGGAGGCCGGTTATTGTGGAGAATCATTCAATAATTGGAGCAAATGCAACAATTGTCGCCGGAGTTAAATTACATACAGGTTGCATAATTGCTGCGGGCGCCGTGGTAATCTGCGACATACCTGCAAACGAAGTATGGGGTGGCAATCCTGCCAAGCATCTGATGATGCGGGACGAATATGAATCTCGGAGAGATAATCATGAGTAAAATTGTAACTGAGAATTTTCTTCGACGCTGTATTGAATATGCTGATGCGTCGATAATACGAAAGGAAGAACGCGGAGATGAGGCCGCACTTATTGCTGAATGGAAAACCTACAGAGATTTTACCATACATGCATTAGGTGAACTAGAGAACGGAACTCTAGACCGTTGGTTTGAACGGAAGTCAACAACCCCACAATTAGAACTTGAGATGGATGAATTAGACCATCCCAGCAGAAGTAAATGGCTTTCTGCTGCAATCTCACCGAGGGCCTTAGCACTGGTTTCAACACGAGATGGTGACAAAGAGAATCTTGCCCCTATCACCAGCGTTAGTGTTGTATCTAACTCTCCGCCACTCGTCGTAATGGCATTATCACAATCAAGAGATGGCAAGGTTAGAGACACCTACCGTAATCTGAAAGCAAATGGTGAATGTGAATTGCAATTCTTATCAGCCACTATTGAGGCCGCCAAAGATGCAGACCTTGCTGGAACTGCTACTGAAAAAAGTGAATGGAGTCTGTTGGAAAGTGATGGTCCGATTCATCCATTAGCTGTAGCCGTGATGCGCTGTAAATTGCTTGAAGATAATCCCTTACCCAACGGTGCTGTTGCCCGACTTCTAGTATTGAAGGTTGAAAGTATGCTAGTCCCCTCGCAGTTACCGCCAGAGGAAGGCCTCTCCCTACTATGTCAGCATGGTTTAGATCGGTTGACACCAAGTCCTGAAGATTGGGGATATATTGCGACACATCACCGTAATTGAGCAAGTCCTTCTTGCAAGGTTGTAGTCGCTTTCCAAGAAATTGATTCATTCATTGATAAATCTGGTAATCTCCTTTTACTATCACCCAGATTTGGTTCGCCAAATACAATTTCAACACCGCGTAAATTAGAGATTCGTTGTGCTAACTCAAGCATAGTAACTTCTTCAGTCGAACCAAGATTGAAGGCTTGCCCATTCAGTTCATCCTTATCTGTTAAGATTAGCAAACCATCGATAATATCTCCAACCCAAGTAAGGCTACGTGTTTGTTGTCCATTGCCGTGAACAACAATTGGATTAGCTTGCATCATCATAGCCACTACTTGGCCATCTGCATTACCATGTAGTCGTGGGCCGTAAGCGTTGAATGGGCGCGCAATTCGTACGTCTAATCCATTTCTGACTTCGAATTGACAGAGCAATTCTCCAATATGTTTTGAAGAGCCATAAGAATGTCTTTGATGTAAGTGCGCTGGAGTGAAGAGACTATTCGAATCATTCGAAAGTGGCATCGACTCCTGTTCTCCAAATGATTCGGGAGAGGAATAGAATACCAATCTAGCCGCAAATCGTTTCGCCATAGCCAATGCATTTCGAGTTCCATTTATGTTAACATCAACTACCAAATCTGCCTCATTATGGAATCTTCTTGTTCCATTGACTGCTGCAAGGTGGTGAATAACATCTGGAACAAAATCTGAGCAGATACGCTCCCAATCGGATTCTAAGCGAACATCACCTTGCTCGAATTTTGCCCGATTATCAATTTGTTCAACAGAACCACGCGATAAATCATCGAACACAACGACTTCGTCACCACGTCCAAGTAACGCATCGGTTAGATGTGAGCCAAGAAATCCAGCCCCGCCTGTAACCAGAACTCGCATTTACTCACCCGCACGCTCAAGAACTTCAAGGCTGACAACTCCTGAAGATTTGGAAACTCGAATCAAATCACCATCGTTTACTGCTAAGCATGGGTCTTCAGTAAATCCATGACTGTAAGGGACATTGAGTAAGCTACAAGCGGGTAGAGTTAGCGAACATACATCGCGATTTACAATGGCTTTGGGTCCTTTCCCAGTATATACTAGCCCCATCAAAACATATGGTGCAACTGTAGAACCTGAGCCTTTTGGATAAATCAAAATCGTATCTTCAATCGCCCGCCCATCAAGCGGATGTCCAGTCTCTTCCACAACACCAGTATCGCGATTTACGTATCCGAGATAGGTGATTGGGACATCACTCACCATTGCTCTTCCCTCAACTTCCCAATCATCCTGTGAATTCAGACCCTTGCCCGCAATTGTACAATCTCCGCTCTGATGAGTCTTAGATGATGCATGTTGAGGTTGAGCCTTTGGCGCTAATGGGGCCACTTCTCCACTACTCAATTGCGGTTCAAATGCATGTGCCACGCAATCTTCAATTGTTCCAACAGAAGTAGGCATCTTGTTTAATCCACTAGTCAGGTAATGCTCTGCTTTGAGAGAATTAGTCATCAGGTGATTGTACAAATTACGGTTATACGGAGTTACTTCAGGGCAAGTATCACGCAAAACTACCGCCCCTGATTCCTCTAATATTCCGATAGAACCATCTGCATCTGCCAAATCAAAATTATGTCCAGAAGTGAAGACCCATAATCGCTTGTTTGGAATTAATAACCCCATTTCGCTGCGTCCACGTACCATTGAAGCAGTGATGCGAATTTCTTCGAGACTAGCCTGTGGACAACCGATTACTACCAAATCAACTTGCCCTTTTGGTGCAAGTTCTTCATACCGAGATTTCAGTTCAGCCTCCGTGAAAACAAGAGATTCTTCATTACCTGAAAGTGAGGGATTCAATGTATGACCTTCCGCCCAAAGCATTGGACATCCATAATTTGCTGCTGCTGCTGTGAGCGCCTTCTTAGATGCGAAACTGAGGTATTTTGGTAGGCCACGAACAAAGGGCATTGGACCATATGGAACGTTCCAACCTGGCCTGACCTGTTTACCGATCCAGTCTCCAAGAATTGACCAATCGGAGAGTGTAGTTAATTCACACTCCACATCAACAACAATATTTGGAATTCTATTTTCTTCAAGGTGTAATCCCCAGCGTGGAGCAAATCCGGTAAGAGCAGTGGCCAGTGCTGATAATCCTGATTCACGATTTGTGACTAAATCAGTCCACGAATTTGAAAATGCAACAGCATTGGATTCCGCCCAAGATGCGATGCCAACTTCGTCTTCAACGCCCCGGTCATATGGAGTACAGGACAGCGAAGCCTCAACTCCAAGACTTTCGTAAGCCATGATTATCTCAAATTGTTGTTCTAAAAAATCAGGATAGTCTATCTCCATCTCTTCCATTCTTCTCTTATCGCAACCTGCCGCATTTAGCGTGGTCGGAATTACTACAGAACCTTCACCTGCTAAATCCGCAAGAAAACGCCTAAGACCATGCCCGCCTGTAATTACTGAAACTCCAGAGACGTGACTATGGTTAACTTCGATGAAGCTATCTGCTTCTGCTGTTTCGGCAAGGTCTACAACTAAGCGCGCTGCTTTTTGACGAGTTAAACCTTCACCGCCCGCAAGCATTGAGGCTAGCCTAGTTGGTAACTCCATGAGAAGAGGCTAGAGACACATACCCATGAACACTTTGTAGGGAATACACTCTAATCTGAGAAAATATCTGTTGGTTCATGAAGGACAAACACCCCTCAAAGAAAAAGCGATTTGTAAAAATAATAGGAATTCTTTCAATTATTTCCACCCTAATTATGAGTAGTCTTGCACTATACAATACGATGGATATCGGCGACTTAAGTTCAGGTGAAAATGGAGACTCTTCGTTGTCGCGAATCGGGCCACTGTATGGAACTAATGGTTGCGAGGAAGGAGGATTTAGCATACAAATTGGAACAGATGAGAACCGAGATAATATTCTTGATGACAATGAAGTTTCAGAAATACGTAACCTGTGCCACGGTACCCAAGGTGGGTCTGGCCCTATGGGAAATAGAGGATATCAAGGGTACAATGGAACCGATGGAGTAAACGGTTCGAATGGTCTTGATGGAATTGTAGGCAAATCAGCATTTATCGAATCTTATACTGGCTCATATGGTTCATGCCCTGATGCCATAATAATTGAAATGGGAAATAACTCGACTTCAAAAACAGTCGACTCAAGTGTCAAAATTTGCTTTCAAAATCTGACAAGCGGGAGATTAACTGACATACAACCAAATTCAGGAAATTCGTTCTCTACTCCGTGTCAAGGGGGATTGGCCTCCGGCGAGATGTTTGTATTCGCTGCTGTTCAAAGTGACAAATGCCACTTATTCACAATACGTGATGGTCAAGTGAGTCTCCTTTCTCCAAATGTTAATTTCTCACCCGGTGAAAACTTAGGTTTTATCGAGCATGATGGACGGATTTGGTTTGATGCAAAAGATGCATCTGGAGTTGAACTTTGGTCGACTGATGGGGTTTCGACATGGCAAGAAACCAACATGAGCAGTGATATTTCTGGTACTGATTCACTAGTCAAGGTCGGAGACGAACTGGTTCTAACACACGCCAATGGAATACTAATTCTTGGTGAATCTGAAATTATACTCGGTGGAGATTTCACAAATACAACTACTGCTAATGGAATCTTGCTCTACAATACTCCAAGTGGAATCTCAATTGGGGGTACGATTATGGCTGGCGAAATTCAATCATCTGCAGTATTCTATGAGGGATATTATTGGTTCATTGCAACAAGTGATACTTACGGTGCACAGTTGCATCGTTCTGATGGACTAATTCTGGAAAGAGTTACTTCGACCCTTCAAGGACTCCCTGCCCAATCAATTTCCCCTACTGCGATTGGAGGAAACATACTCTTTGATTCGGGTGGGTTATTTGCTTTCAATACGACTTCTTCTACTCTAGTTCAACCAAACTCAACCCTACAAGAGGTGGGAGCTAGCACAGGTGCCATCGTATTTGAGGGGAAATTATGGTTCGATTGTGGAGTACCATCAATCGGTTATGAATTATGCCTGAGTGATGGTGAAAGCGCATGGCTGCACTCTGATCACATCTCTGGAATGGGGTCCGCAAGTCCATCTCATCTTGCAATTATAGGTGATAATTTGGTGACTCTAATCACTGACCCTAACGATGGTGGGCAATTACACCTAGTAGGTGATGAGGGGTTGATTCTATTGTGGGACCATGACGATGGCAACCTTGCTGCTGGAGTTCATGGCGACTTATGGATTGGTGAAGAAATGGTATACTATATTGCAGATTCAGCAACATACGGGCTTGAATTACATGGCTGGGCACATGGTGAGTTGAGTGATGAATGGATTGTCATTCATTGACGCCAATCATGTCGTGCCGCTAATGGTTGGCGCCATCCTTGGCCAAAAGCCCTCATTGAAACTCTAGGGGCAGGGGGCATTTGCCATCGCTTATGCTCATTTCTAGCCAAACGAGTCAACACATCACGCACAACCTCTCCATCATGACCTCGTGATGTGATTTCTGTTGCATCTAATCCCCCTTCGATATGAAGGCGCAGTATCTCATCTAGGATGGGGTATGGAGGGAGGCTGTCCTCGTCTTTTTGGTCTGGAGCAAGTTCAGCACTAGGTGGTTTAGTGAGAGTGGATTCGTTTACTGCATCTAAGCCAATACGCTTGTTGAATTCCCGTGCTAGAGCATAAACTTCCATTTTGTAGAGATCACCAAGAGGCGCATATCCTCCTGCCATATCGCCGTACAGAGTACAATACCCTTGACCCAATTCAGATTTGTTTCCTGTAGCGATGGCCATCGCTCCATTTGCATTTGCATGTGCCATAACAACTAGTCCACGGAGTCTGGCTTGCAGATTTTCACCAGCCACTGGGTTGCCATTTGCCAACAGTTCAGCTAAGGCTGTATCCGCAGCATTGTGCAAATCCATTATTGGCTGCAATGAAAATTCAATTCCAAGTGCTTCAGCGGTTGAGCGCGCATCATCGATACTGTGTTGGCTAGAATGCTTGGACGGCATAGAAATTCCAGTTACATTCGCAGCGCCAACTGCAGCACTTGCGATGCATGCTGCTAATGCGGAATCAATACCGCCTGACAATCCTAAAACTATCTTTGAAATTCCACTCTTTCTGCAATAATCAGATAGTCCGATGATAATTGCATCAAGCAGGCCCTCATCACCATCACTAATCTCATCTGTTGGATTTAGTACTGTTAGCTCTCCTTCTCCCAGCCAAATACAATTTTGCGGGTTAGAAAGGTCGGCGATAAGAACGCCTTCGACCCAAGCCGGAGCAACCACTGCTGTACCATCTGGCCAGGCGACTACTGAACGCCCATCGAATAAGAGGTCATCATTTCCACCAACTTGGTTTGCAAGAAGAAATGGATGATTTAGGGAAGCGGCTGCACTTCGTGCAACCGCTAGACGGATACCAGATTTATTGGCATGATAAGGTGATGCAGAGAGATTGACTGTTGCATCAAGTACAACGCCTTGCCTTCCCCATTCTACGATTTGAGCAATAGGATCGCTATCATAATCGTTAGGAGTTGCACCACAATGCTGCCAAGCATCCTCACAGATTGTTACTCCGATGTCTAGGCCTGCGATTGTCCGAGCTATTCCTGGTCTTTCATCAGCCTCGAAATACCTTGCTTCATCGAAAACATCGTATGTTGGTAACAGTTGTTTCCGAGTAATCTCTCGCACGGAATCTCCAGCACGTACAACTCCGTTTCCCGGAAGTGAACGCTCACCGTGAGAGGGGACAGGTGTGCCAACCAGTATTGGAATTACTGATTTCAGTGAATTTGCCACGTCGTTACAAGATTGCACAAAGTCAGATTGCAATAACAGATCTCTTGGAGGGTAACCACTAATTGCAAGTTCGGTAGTTACTGCCAAACTTGCTCCGGATTGTGAGGCTTGTTCAGCGAAATCACTGATTAGTGAGGCGTTTCCACTTATATCCCCCACAATTGGGTTAATTTGGAGTAGCGCGATTTTTGATGCCATATCTCCCCCCCCATTTTTGTCCAAAGAAAATTAGTCTCTATGCTTTGTGTAACATCAATTGTCGTCAATTTCCTCGTCAGCCTCGTATTCCCATTCGGATTCGCCTTGCTTTAGTGTTGCAACACGCATCCATGAAAGAATGAAAAGTAAACTTGCACAAATCATTGTCAGAGTGATACCAAGTATCCATGGGTTAGTTGAACCGATGGTGTCCTGCATGAATGCCCGTTCTTGAATTGGCTTGACATCAATGAATTCTGATTTCTCAGTTTGGTCTACCAATGTAACTTCAATTCTTTGAATTCCGGGCATTTCTGGCTTCCAATCTACAACTACCGTTGAAACTGATTCAGATTCAATGAATATTGAAGTTCTTGTTAACTGATAACGGTCACCACTGAGATCAACCACTTCCACAATTAGTTCAGCAGTCCCACCTATTTCACCATCATTTCTAACATGAATTTGTACAATCGTTGGTTCATTAACTTCAAGGCTTGATTTAGATAATTCAATGCTACTTGTATCCAATAAGATATCAGGCGTATGGTGTATTAAATCCCAAACTCCTGCGGGATAAGCCTCGCTATTAGCTGATTTCTCAAATTGATTTCCTGCGACGTCACGCCCTTCAAATCTCATCTTTAGAACTAATTGTTCTTGGAGAATTTCAGATGATATCCCGGATAAATCAATTGAACCCATGAATTCCAAACGCAATCCAGAACTTACATTTCCATCTAGTACCATTACTGCATTGCCAGAGGCGATTGCATCATTTCCACCCTTTGCAGTTACCCACCAAATTAGTTCTACTGAATCCGCATCAATACCATAATTCTCAGAGACTATAACTCTAACAAAATGAGTTTGTACTTCGAGAATTGCTGATTCTCTCGGAGATGCGAATTCAATGACCTGGGGCCCAACAGCATCCACAAGTATCCATCTTACTGCTTCTGTTGGGCTAGTGAGATCTACTCCTTGTTCTGGCATGCAATCGATATTCCAAGTCATTGCATGTTGGCCTGAATTAATTGGAGCGTTGAGCGCTGCAGTGAAAGTACCATCTATTGCCACAGTAGGTGTCTTTATTCCGTTTAGACGAACTTCTATTTCGCAATCAAAGTGTGGCGTTTCCAAGCTCCTAACAAATATCAAATCCCCTGATAATTCCATTGAAGAGCCAGGGGAGACACGGGCCCCTTCTTCTGTAATTGCTCCATTTTCAACCCAAAGTGAAACATCATTTGTAACCATCATTTCAGAAGAAAAGCGCCAACGGTTTTGTGGGAAGTTCGCAGTATCAACATTACCTGCACGGTCAAAGATAGTTACGATTGGTTCACGACGAGTCTCACCCAGATCGGGAAGAGTCCATTGTGGGATTATCTCAATGTACAGAACCAAATCTTGGTCAAATGGGCCCGGTGTAGAACCAAATTCATCGTTTAATTTACACATTGAAATGATGATATGTATTGTATCACTAATGCATTGCCGAGTATTCGAATCCCATCTCAGTGTTAGTTGGTCACTAGCGATATTGTCTGCCAATGATATTTCGATTTGTTGAATATCTGAAATCCCATTTAACTCTGTGAATGAAACATTTAGTCCATATGTCTGACCAGGGTGAAGCCATGCTTTGCGTCCATCTATCCATTCGAATCCATCACTATCGATTACCGGCACACCATCGTTCAGTATTTGATACATAAACAGGTGGTCATCAACCATCTCAGAACCACCTCCGAGTAAGTTGTGTCCTGACGGATCAATTCCAACCACATAGCCTGCAACCTTTTCACCAGGGAATGCCGCTGTATCATCTATTGTCGAAGTATATGTGCCAAAACTGTGATTAAAGTCTGACGGATTGGTCATTAACCGAGGAATGTACTCATCTTCATTTGGCCACCCATCGCCATTGAGATCATTCGCCCACTCTGTCCATAACATTAGAGTGACTTCAGTTGGAAGTACTGGTTGGTCTGTAATATTGATAGTTATCTGTTGGTTTGTAGAAGGTTGTAAATGGTCGAAATATCTGATACTAGCGCTAGTAACAACTGGTGCAAGAGGGTCTATCACAAAGGTTCTATTCACCGAGATTGGCTCACCCAATCCTCCTCCTGCTAAGGGGGTTATGAATGCCTCATAGGAAACATTTCCACTGGTGAAGGGTGCTTTGGTTTTGACAACCCAATAATCTCCTTCATACTCGGTAGTATTAGCTATCAATTCACCATTACGGTAGAGGGATAAATTGAATTCTCCAGGGAATGGCTTCTCATCAGCATCCCCATTTTCAAATCCGACATCAATATTGAAGGTCATGTTGTCCTCTGCTTTCAGATATTTTGTTGCAGATGAAATGAGACCTCTATCGGTGTAGATACTCATTGATTCAATTTGCACGTCATTGTCGATTGCAGGATTTGCCCAGGTTTTGATTGCAGGCATGGATACTACGCCATTTGTTAATTGGATTCGAGTTTCCAAACGAAGATGGGACTGATCATCAAAGGATTGTGCTGTTCTGAAACTGGTCAAAAGGTCGTGGATATCTTGTGAAGAGTTGAGAGTGATGCCTTCATCTGAGAATACAAGAGTATCATGATCACCGATAGTAATCATACTTCCACCTGTAACCGGAATGAACCACATTGCGGTATAGTCATCAGAATAAAGATTGAAAATGAGCCTATTAGGTGCTGCTTCATTCACTTGGACACGAGTGTTTACCTGTCTCCAAAGTTGTGAAGGAGTCAGAGTTTGAGAGTCGTTTGTCCATGTAAGTGCACCCATTGTAACATCTCCAGAAGATGTTGATGAAATTAGAGTAACCTCTAGAGTACACGCAGATTGAGCAGTGAATATAAGCGGCATACTAGATGCCTTACTAGAATCTAATCTTGCACGATTCATCGCCATTACTACTTCATCAATTGCTGTTGCACTAACGGTATCATTCCCATCATAAGTTATTGTCAGACCGGCTAGCCGGTGAGTTCCTGCATCTGAAATTAATTCTATTCGTCCATGAATAAAATCAGTACCACCCACTTGCTTGAAGGGGTTTAGTGTTGCTGTTTCGTAATTGAGAAGTTCTATTTCGCTAGCATTTAGAGACAGGCGCAAACCATCAACATACCCATTTCCACCATTTTGTGTAATCATTTGAGTTCCAATCCACAGGGCCATTGTTTGAATGCCTAGGCCGACTGTGCCGACATCATCAGCAGATACCTCGAATGATTTAGCATTCTTTGGAATTAACACACTATGCCAAGTGGTAGGAGCCAAGCCTACTTCGAAAACCGAACTTGAATTACCATCCATGAATACATCTTGATTACCCCATTCTCCTATGCCAGTGCCTGAAACTGACCATTCGGGGCGTCCATCATTATCAATATCCAAAGTAGGAGATACAATTGAAGAACTCGGATACAGTTGCAATTGTAGATTTTCTACAGACCAAGTTTCAATCATCCCTTCGAATTTGAATTGGATTACAGAGGCTGGGGTCGCTGTATCGGTTCGAAGATTTGAAGCATTTATTTGGCTCCAGTTTCCTCTATCAATAGAAACATATGTTGCTACATTGCCCTGTAATTGAGAATTAAATTTGTACGATGAAAATGGCATGTCAATATCGAATTCAGGTGTTAGAACCATCGCATTTGCACTCCCTATAAGTTCTAAACTGGATGAATCCCAACTTGCATTTACAAGATTCCAACCATCGCTTTCAGGATTATTATTAAAATTATCATAGATTTTTCCTCCACCTGAGATGCCGTATAAGCGTGGGGAAGAACCAGAATGGTTTGAGACAAATTCCAGATTTAATCGAAGGGATTTGTGTGTTTTCCAATCAACTACTGAGAGGTCTATCCACTCTCCCGAGCGACTAACTAGTCCCGGAATTGGAATATTTGTATCTGCATCAATAACAGTCCAGTTAAGATAAGCGTCTTGAGGAACCATCGCGTCTAGCAAGATTGGAGCATATTTCCCCTCGTCAATTTGTTCATTTGCACTTGATGACCAACCGAATGAACGAGTGGATAAGTTCGCACCACTGGTGCCAGGAATAATGACATCATCGAAAAACCAGTAATCACAACATGTTCCAGACCCTGAATTTTGTCGCGCTCTAACTTGAAAACTTGAATGGTAAGCATCCGATGGTAAATTGTAATTTACATTGGTTACAGACCCGCCAACTGTTGCGCCTGCAAGGTATTGAATCTGACTCCACGCATTGTTAGATGTCTTGTATTCAAGGTAAAAATTCTCATTGGTATCCGGCTCTTCACCACATTGGGAATTACCCTGCTTTAACCAAGCTTGCAGGGATAATCCTTGGTGACCTGCCAAATTAACTTGCGGGCTTGTAACAGTCACTGCGCCGCCACGAGTCCACCATGATGCTCCTGTAGCACCATTCATTCCACATGTGATGCCAGAATTATGTTGTCCAAAATTTGAATTTGATGATGACCAACCATTGTTTCCTTTATCAAAGTCCCAATTTACACCTTGGAATCCGAGAATTAAGGATCCATCAGAATCTTCCATCAAACCAGTACTCGTGAATCCGGATGAACTCCAATCTGCCCAATTAAATCCAGTTGCCCTGATACTATCTCCCGAGGCAACTGAGAATGAGATTGTCTGTAAAGCATGGTCTGGGTCGAGAACAAGAGATGGCCCCATGCCATTTTGCCCTGGCCCGTTGATTACAACTTCTGTCGTGGTTCCAGAATTACTACTTTTGAAATCGGTCTCACCTAAGGAGATTGGTGTGCTATCGGTAAGAAAAAACTGCGACAGCGGTCCTGAAAGTACAAACAAGAGAGCAAGGACAAATGCCTGAGCCCCTCTATTTGCTGACGCCATGTATTCACTGGATGAACTCAATGTAATTCAAAGCAACCCCTCCCATTCACTTCTACGAAGTGGATTTTATCTTAGATTGGACCATGATATTGAACGAGTGTTTCAAGACATGTTCACATCTCGCCAGTGGTATGGCCAGCCCAAAGACGACCAATGAACTGGATACAGTTGCGTTGGAAACAGGTCTACTTGCAACATGGCAACAAGAGAAGTTATTCGAAACAAGTGTTGAAAATCGTGCAGAGGGTGAACCTTTCATTTTCTTAGAAGGACCGCCTACTGCCAACGGGAAACCGGGAATTCACCATGTTGTAGCTAGAACCTACAAGGATCTCGTATGTCGCTGGAAAACAATGCAAGGTAATTTCGTCGAACGAAAGGGTGGATGGGATACACACGGCCTACCTGTAGAAATCGAAGTTCAGAAGAGACTTGACTTGATGAGTAATGAAGCGATTGAAGCATTTGGAATGGAAGAATTCAACAAAGAATGTCGTGAATCGGTTTGGACTTATGAGGCTGCATGGCGTGATATGACGGAGAGAATGGCATACTGGTGCGACCTTGATAATCCATATGTCACACTTCATAATACATACATCGAATCGTGCTGGTGGGCATTGAAGAAAATGTTCGAAAAGGGCTTGCTATATCGTGGTTACAAGGTGCTCCCATACTGTCCTCAAACCGGGACATCATACTCCAGTCACGAAGTCGCACTGGGCTACAAAGAAGTCGAAGAGCCTTCGGTTTATGTCAAATTCAAATTGGAAGATACCGATGCCTCGATTTTAGCTTGGACTACAACCCCATGGACACTTCCTGGAAATGTTGGTCTTGCAGTAGGGCCCGACGTCGAATATGTGCGCGTTAGAGTCACGGCCAACCCTGAGAACTGGGAAGGTCATGGCGGCGCTGAAATAGGCGAGGAATTAATTCTGGCAAAGGAATTATTCAAAGAAGTGATTCGCCATCATTGTGAAGAAATTGAAACATTCCCTGGTAGTGAATTGATTGGGCGCGCATACACCCCACTATTCCCTGGCGCAGTCGACAGAGGCGACTCGAAAACAGCATGGACTGTAATCGGGGCAGATTGGGTCACAACCACTGATGGTACTGGAGTCGTACACACTGCAGTAATGTATGGTGAAGACGATTATAACCTCGGTATGGAAGTAGGATTACCGGCCCAGCACACCGTTGGAATAGATGGCGCATTCCTTGAAGGAACCCACTTGGAACTCGATGGTCGCTATGTGAAAGATTGTGATTCAACAGTCATCGAATTAATGCATAACGCTGGTTTACTTTACCGTGAAAAGATGTATCTCCACGATTATCCACATTGCTGGAGAACCGGTCATCCGCTACTCTACTATGCGATGGATTCTTGGTTCGTCAAAATGACTGCTGTCAAAGAAATGCTGCTCGAATTTAACTCTCAAGTTGAATGGGCTCCAGACTGGGTTGGCGAAGGTCGATTTGGCGAGTGGTTGCGTAATGTCAAAGATTGGGCAATCAGCCGTGAGAGATATTGGGGTACACCTTTACCAGTATGGATTTGTAATGATTGTAATCACCAACACTGTATCGGTTCTACTGAAGAAATGGCAAGTATGGCCAAAGAAGGAAGTCCGGTAGCTGAAGACCTGCATCGACCATATGTCGATGATACGATTCTGGTCTGTACAGAATGTAATGGTGATATGAAAAGAGAGCCTTTCGTGATGGATTGTTGGTTTGACTCAGGTTGTGCCTCATTTGCACAATGGCATCATCCGTTTGGAGCAGAAGGAAAGTTTGAGAATAATTTCCCTATCGATTACATCTGTGAAGGTGTTGACCAGACAAGAGGCTGGTTCTACACATTACTTGCAGTAAGCACCACTGTGTTTGAGTCAATATGCTACAAGCGATGCCTTTCATTAGGTTTGATTTTGGATGCAGAAGGAAAGAAAATGTCAAAATCCAAAGGAAACATTGTCGACCCTTGGGACCACTTCAACCGAGAGGGTGCTGATGCCACTCGATGGTACATGGTTACCGCTGGAGCTCCGTGGAATCCGATGAAATTCGACCCTAATGGGGTTCGTGAAACCTATGGAAAGATGTTCCTTACCCTCTGGAACATTTATCGATTCCATTCTGATTATGCCGCACTTGATGGGTTTGATCCAGAGGCATCCCCACAGGGAAAGAAGACTCCACTAGACGCATGGGTACTATCGCGACTTGCTGAAGTTGTCAAGGGTACAGATAAGCAATTCGAAGAATGGGATTTCCACAAAGCTTGTCGAGATATCGAGGAATTTGTTGTAAATGATGTTTCAAATTGGTATGTTCGAAGGTCGAGGCGCAGATTGTGGGATGAAGCTGATGGTGATGACAAACTTGCATGCCAGCATACGCTACATACTGTTCTTGTGACAATTAGTCGTTTGATGGCTCCGGTTTCACCTTTCATGCCAGATACAATTCATCGTAATTTAATGGGAACTTCTGTCCATCTAGCAGATTGGCCGGAATCTGGAGATATTGATTCTGAAATTCTAGAAACAATGACTTTGGTTCGCGAACTTGCTGAAACCGGTAGAAGAATCAGAGTGGACGCGGATAGAAGGCAGAGACTTCCATGCGCTGAAGGGTGGATTGTTAGTGGCCCGGATTTGTCCCCGTTCCATGAAATACTTGCTGAGGAATTGAATGTTGAAATTATTTCCCTCGAAACAGATTTAGATAGATTCCAGAAAATCGAAGTTGTCCCTAACCGCCGAAGCCTCGGTGCAAAATGTAGACAAGATTTGCCAGCAGTTTTGCAGGGTATTGCCGATGGAGATAGTGAAGCAATGCTGGCAAGTATCGAAGCAGGTAACCTTGTTATTGCAGGATATGAAATCGGATCTGATGACATAGAATTACGTCGTGTTGAGCGACAGGGATATGCTGCACAAACTGTTCAAATCGCAGAAAGTTCGGTATCATTAGTCCTTGATATGAGCGATACTCCCGAACTCCTGTCAAAGGGGTTGGCACGAGATATTACTCGTAGAATACAAGCGTCAAGAAAAGACTTGAATCTCGCAATAGAGGATACGATTTCACTAGAAGTTTGGATGAAAGATGCACCTGAATTATTTGCTCCAGATCGAGATTGGATTGCAAATGAGACAAGAGCAAATAGTGTTCAATTCCATCTCAGCGATGGTAGTGGCGAATCTTTCGAAGTTGACGGAGCAACAATTTGGTACACTGTCACGAGGTCATGAATATGAAATCTGGAGTTGCAATTTTACTCACATTGACCATGCTTCTAGCAGGTTGTTTTGGTGGTGCTGAAGAAATTGTAGTGGCAGACGAAGAGGTCCCAATTTGGGTTGATTACGAAATGATTGACGATATTCCTGCAATCGCACCGTGGGAATTTACGACAATTGATTTGAGCCTGAATCAAAGCACTACGACCTCATGGGCAGTATTTGACAAAAATTACGGTGGCAATTGTTGTGAGCACTATCTTGCAACTACAATCGAAGGTGACATCCTCAATATTGGAGGTGAATATCCAGTCTGGTCCGAAGACAGAGGACATGAATGGGACACATATATTCCGGGAGTCTTAACCGACCCTATGTGCAGGACACCTGTACCTACTAACCCTGGACAAGAAGGACTTGGAGAAGGAAGTATTGTCCAAGCAACCAATGGAGACATCATCTCAATGTCTTGGTTCCCCTACATCGGCGCTGATGCAAAAATTGACAAATTTTACGCTATTCTTTATGACGAATCAGAGGGTGAGTGGAAATGGTGTTACAACCGAATGACTGAACCATTCTATGACCGGTCTTGGCAAGTGGAAGTCGTAGGTCCAATCTCATCTAACATCGGCAGTGGGGATTGGGCAAGCCTAGTTGTTTCGAACTTCTGGCACCAAACTCAGAACGCTGGTGGCCAAATTAGCGTTGATGGATTAAATTACTACAACTTTCAATTCGCGGGTCGAAATTCCAACCCAGGTGCTGGTGAAGTGGACCTAAACTTCTCTAATTTACCAGAATACTATGATGTCAACAAACCACACAAGGAAATGCGTTCATTCCCAGTTCCAAGTGGTGGACTCTACTTTCCTGGGTACTTCAGCGATGGAACTTCAGCATTCCTAGACACATCGCTTAACTGGAACAAGCATGATGTCCAATTCCCTAGTGAGTACTGTCAAATCGATTCAACTGGAGCGATTCACTGTGTTGGACTAGCGGGCACTACTTTCACCCATCACCTCTCATATGATGGAGGAAGTACTTGGGCCACACAAAATTATTCAGATGAGAATTGGGCACAAATCGAAGAATGGGAATTCCAGGCAAATGGAGCCCTAGATTTGTTCGTATTGAATGTCAGATATCAATCAGCGGAAGGACCGGATGTCGATGTCCTATTCCACGTAAGAGAATACTCTGATTCGATGGTACCTGATACTCTAACCTACATCGGCCTAGGCGATTTGGATTCCACAAGTGGAGCGGGTAACGACATTAGATTCGATTTCGCATCGATGGGTATTCTCAATGATGGAGGAGTGGTAGTTGCTTACCATGACTCAAGTGACCCTGACCCGCTATTTGCTGTTGAAGTTGAAATGCCGGTCTATGGTCCAATTAACCAAGCGTAAAGAATAGTGAAAGTGTCGCATTAGGTGACCCGTATCTTCAAAGCCTCTTGACAAGCGATTTTTCTCATGGTTCTGAAAGCTTTACCCGGAGTTGGGGCTGGTCTAGCAAGAAAATTAACCGACCATTTTGGGTCGGAAGATAAAGTAATACAACTTCTTTCTGATGGGCAAACTGAAATTATTGCCGAGGTAGAAGGTGTGTCTCAAAAGCGTGCTGACAGTCTAGCACGCTCCCTAAATGGGATGGAGGATTTCTTAGCAACTCCAGAATCGGTAAGGCTCCACCGCGAACTCATGGTGACTATCGCCTCTCACGCAGTCAATACATCAACACGTTCTCGATTGCGAAACCTAATGCCAGTAAAAGATATTCAAAGTCGAAGAAAGTTAGTAGCACAAGCCATGAACTGCGACTACATTATCGAAGGGTTACGAATACCTTCTGAAGTAGAAGGAAACTATGACAGAGTTGTTGTTTCTAAAAACCCGATCGCTGAATTAAAGCGCTATTGTAGGGTTCTAACACCTTCTGAACAAGAGACTTGGAAAGATTACAAAGTCTTCAAATCAGTAACATGGATTGGTGAAAATGGACCTGCACAAACACCTGAGGGGTGGCTTGTTCTTCCTGAACAATCATCAATTGATATGATTCTACCAGAGAAATGTGTTGGCTGGTTTGAACATAATAAAGAATCCTTGGAACTACTAACTAATCTCCCAAAAGGTGGAGGGTTCTATTCACATTTTGACGAAATCAGAATGCCGATTCTCCGAGACCTTCTAGATGAACTGGTAAACGAAGCAGATGCGGATGCAATCGCAGATGTACGGGATAAATTATGGCCGTTAGCTAAGGAATTGGAAAAGAGAATTCATAATGAAGTTGACAATGCTATGCAAAATGTTAATCTGGACCTTTCTGGTTCTGATATGTTAGAAGCCCTAGCAGATACTGCATCACTGCAACGTAAATTAGCAAAACAGACCAGTGATGCTATCGAGCAGGCAATTGAAAATGCTACAAATGAAATCGCTTCGTTGCTATCTAGCGTTGAGGTTCGATGTCCACGTTCAATTTTCAAATCAGAATGGCCGACTAAAGTTGACAGATCAACGCTAGATAGCATCGATTCCCAGTTAGAAGACCTCTGGAAATCAACGCAGTCAGAGCGACTCGTGTCACTTGCCCGAAGACTTGCTCCACTCAAATCTCGTTGTGAAAATTCACTTAGGAAACTAGTTGAATTGGACCAGTGGCTAACAATCGGTAGATGGGCAAAGCAGGTAGAGGCAACTATGCCTGAAATATGTGAGCATGGCATTGAAATTAAAAGTGGTAGACATTTGCTAATAGATGGCATTCCCGACCCTGTTGACTACGGTTTAGGTATGTGTGCTGCCAAGGACGACCAACAATCAATTGCATTACTTACCGGTGCGAATAGTGGTGGGAAAACTACCATGCTCGAATTGTTAGCACATTGTACAATTCTAGCACACATGGGATTACCTGTGCCAGCAAAATCTGCAAAGATTGGACAAATCGAATCCCTTCATGTTCTAGCAAAGGCAGGAGGGACTCAATCTGCTGGAGCACTTGAACAAACATTGCTCCAACTCGCACAGGTGGTTTCCAACAATGACTCAAAACTAATTCTTGCTGATGAATTGGAAGCGATTACCGAACCTGGTGCTGGTGCGAGGATTATCGCTGGGATGCTAGAAGCTGCGGAATCCCATAACGGAACTTGTATGCTCCTAGTAACCCATTTGGCACCTGCAATAATCGAGGCAGCAGGTCGTGAACTACGAACCGATGGAATTGAGGCTAGAGGATTGGATGAAAATCTAGAACTGATTGTTGATAGAACTCCAAGAAGAAACCATCTTGCTCGATCGACTCCTGAGTTAATTGTCAGGAGATTAGTAGAGCGCTCTCAGGGAGATGCAAAAGATGTGTTCAAATCGATATTAGGGAGATTCGACTAACAGATATCCCAATAATACATGCTTTCATCGTAATCAGTCATTGGCACTTGGAATAAGTCATCACAGGTACGGTGAACGATTGGAAGCGTCAGAGTGCTTGCAGCCCAATTTATTGAATAATCACCTACTGCTGCTGGGCTAGGAACGTAGTCTTCTCCAGTTTGAGTTACTGTGAAGTGTATTGATTCTCCTGCTTTCAAGAATGCATCCATCGGCATGAACTCCATCATAGCAACTACCGTTGAGAATGGGATTAGTTCAATTGCACCGTCTCGACCTCCTGCATGGAATCTCAAATCCATCACTGCATGGCCAAGATGCATTCCTGAATCATCAGTCATTTCAATGAAGATATGCCCGTTATTGGTGGTGTGTGGAGTTGTTGCAACATGAATTGTTGGCATCCCTGCAATCCATGTATCATTTTCAAATGGTCCATAAGAGAATGTAATTTCACCTTGTGTTGCACCCATTAGTGCGCCACTGGGCCCCAATGCATCGACTTCCATCGAAAGGTAGTCTGTGTCTTCCGCTGGCCATGTATTCTCAAATCTCCAGCCACCACGGTTGTCTTGCATTTCAACTCCAAGGGTTGGTGGCGCACCTTCACCTTTCAGGTACCAATCGAACCAGTAAAGCATCTCATCAGCCCAATCCCAACGTAATGTGTACGGGTATGCTTCAGCTCCTCTTCCAGGAGATTGCGAACTGTGTCCTGAATCTCTGTCTGGATAATCATGCGCCCACTGGCCTGCAAGTGTTTTGATTTCGATTCCAGCATCATCTACAATTTGGTGAGTAGGGAATGCCATGTGGGGATCTACGTTCCAATCTTGCATTCCCTGAATAATGTAAACTGAACCGTTATAGTTTTCGACTACTCTATCGAGGAATGACCTTTCGGTCCAGTATGTATTACCTGCATAATCAACCATTCCACCACTTATGTATGCCAACGGACCCATTGCATATCCTTCTGCGTATCCTTCACAGACATTTTGGATATCCTGTGAGTCACCATCAACTCCAAACGAACCGTATACACCGTTGTGCATTATCATGCCACGTGCTTCCATACTTCCGTTTCTCCACATTAAGTCGTGAACTCCAATCAATCCCGACATTGGCACGATTGTTGCTAAGTAAGGATTCCCAAAAGTTGCTGCTTGCCAAGGAGTGCTTCCATCGTATGATTTACCAATGATTCCAACTTTACCATTTGACCAGGGCTGACTGCCTAACCAGGATACTGATGCATCAATACCCCTCTGCTCATCAGTGCCCATTAGGTCCATACAGTGGTTTGAATCTCCAGTTCCAAATACGCTAACCTGGGCCACACCATATCCATGTGGAACATAATTTTCGATTAAGAATCTGCCCAGCCTGTCTGCAGGGGTTAAAGCGTCGACATCACCATCGTTGTAGTAGGGTCCAATCTCTGCGATTACAGGTACAAGACAATCTTCTGAAAGATTTGCAGCATCCCAGTCACATCCTTCAATAACAGGTAACCACAAGCCAAGGTGAACAACTGCATCACCGGTTAATCCAGCTCCACCATCTGCGGCAGTGATGGTTGGTACATCAATGAAAACACTGCGTACTGCGTCGATTCCAAAACTGCCATTTACAGTAACTCTACTGAATACATCGCTATCGACATAGGTGTAATCTGCCCTTTCCCATGGCTGTGGATAAACTGATTCTTCTTCTGACGCAGGGACTATGTCTTCTTCTCCGAAACAACCGGAGAACATGGCTGGTAACATGATTACCAGCATCAATAGTGCCTTACGCATGCCCTACGGGCATGTTAACTTGGCTTTGAGACTATCCATTATTCGTCTCAATTTGCAAATGCGATTAATGGGTGGTTTCATGTGCTTGGTCTATTTGGGCGAGTCATGCGTAGATTGATTGTTGTGCTAATCATGATTGTTGCGGCCATCCCCACGGGCATAGCAAGTGCTGAAACGGGAGTCTGGAGTATTAACACTGATGATTACAAAGGTGTTATGATTTCAGAAATTCTAGTGTCACCGAGTGATGCTACCCATGAGGGAACTGATTGGAATGGTGATGGTGTAATTGGTAGTTCGAGTGACCAATATATCCAATTGACAAATGATGGTACAGTAGATGTTAATCTTTCAAATTGGACATTAGATGATGATGCAATTGGTGGAAGCGCTTCTTGCGAAATTGGAGATTTGACAATCTTAGCAGGTGAATCCATTACTTTTTATCGAGCTGATACCAGCATAGAATTAGATTTCTTTGATGGCGATTCTGCAGTATTGAAAGATTCAAGTGATTCGATTCAAAGTGTCTTCAACTATCCTGCTAATGATTCCGATTGGGACAAGGCATACACTCCAGGTGCTAACGGATTATTGGAAAAAACAGACCCTAGCCCCGCTGCAACTCAAGGAACCTGTACAGTCGGAGAAGTCGATAACTCCGGTGGCGGTAATTCTGGTGGTGGTGATTCAGTAGGAGTCGGAGAATGGTCAGTAAATGAAGGCAACTATTTGGGTGTAAAGATTTCAGAAATCCTCGTATCTTCATCTAGTGAAGAGTATGATGGTGTAGATTTAGATGGCGATGGAGAAGTCTGGCAGAATAGCGAACAATATATCCAACTAACAAATGATGGTACATCTGATGTCGACATATCTGATTGGACATTAGACGACAACTTGGCAGGGGGCAGTGCACCGTGTTCAATTGGATGGAATACAACAATCTCTGCCGGTGAATCAATGACATTTTACAGATCGAAAACACAAATTATTTTCGACTACTATGAAGATGACTTTGCAGTATTGAAAGACATTAATGGGGCTATTCAGAGCATGATAAAATACCCTGCTAAGGACTCGTTCTTTGATGTTGCATACACGCTAAATGAAGATGGGACACTAGGTAAGAGTGATGCAAACCCTGCTGACAGGCAAGGTACATGTTTCAAACAAGCAGATAATTCGGAATCCACGTATATTCTAAAAGGTCGAGTAGTTCCTATGACTGGGCAAAATAATGTCATTGAGAATGGTAACATCATGATTGACGATGGCATGATTAAAGCAGTTTGGGCAGATGGAGAAATACCTCCAATAAATACCGATGACATCACTGTACACGATACTGATGCTACAATCTATCCTGGCCTAATCGATTTACACAATCACATGCACTACAATCACATTCCGCTTTGGGACTTTAATGTCCACTTATCTGAATCTCAAAAATCTGAAGAAGGAGGTTACACCAATCGAGGCCAATGGGGCGACAATTGGGATTATGGACCAAGCATAACTTGGATGAAGACTAACATGCAATCTTACAGCCGGTGGGACATGTCATCTGAGCAGATGAAGTATGCTGAAGTCCAAGCAGTCTCTGGAGGAGTTACTGCAGTGCAGGGCTCACCAAGTAGTGGCACTGACTCTTGGGATAGTATGCTATCACGAAATGTCGAACTTTACAACTTTGGTCAAGATGGTATGTACACTTGTGCTGTGTGTGGAGCTGAAGACGAGGATTATAGTGGCCAACACCTAATCGATAAGAGCAATGCTGGAACACTAAACGCTTGGTTTGTTCACCTTTCTGAAGGAGTAGACCAAGTTAGCAAAAATGAGTTTGATGCACTATACAATAAAGGATTAATCATGAATGAAACAGTTGTTATTCATGGTACTGCCCTTGATCAAAGTCAATTCAATAAAATGGGAGAAGTTGACGCAGGATTGGTTTGGTCGCCAATTTCTAATCTACTGTTGTATGGAGATACAACTGATGTTGTTGCAGCAGACAATGCAGGTGTAACTATCTCTTTGGCACCGGACTGGGGACCAAGTGGTTCGAAAAATAATCTTCACGAATTGAAGACTGCAGACCTATGGAACAGAGAATCTCTTGATGGCCATTTCAGTGATTATGAATTGGTTGAGATGGTAACCAGCAATGCTGCAGAGATTGCAAATTGGCAAAAGTTTGTAGGACAAATTGGGATTGGAATGTATGCAGATCTTGTAGTCGTTGACACATTCCATGACAACCCATATCGTAACTTAATCGAAGCAATCGACCCCGACATTAGGCTAACTATTGTTCAAGGAAAGGCTGTATTCGGCGATGTGGACTTGATGACTGCAATGAATGGAGATGATTGGGAATATATCAATGGCAGTGGATTCAGTAAGGCCGTCGATGTAACATCTTCAACTGAAGTTGAAGGCATGCAAACATGGGAGAATATCGAATCGGGATTAGCAATGGCTATGCTAAACCAGTTTGATGATATCAAGGAGAACTGGCAAGAAGTAGAGGAGATGTCTGACTCAGAACTTGAAGATTGGCTAGCAACAACATTCGATGGCGATTATAGAGATAATGTCAACCATTTGAAAAGTATGACATTAGACCCAATTTTTACTATGGATGATGAGAGATATTTCGATGTTATCAATCGTTCAGCCCACGCAAATTTCCACATTGATATGTCAAAACTCTACGACTACTATGACATTGATTACGATGCGAATGGAAACCGTCCTTACATTACAGATTCAGACTATACTAACAATAGCAATGTTGAGCCTGAGCCGAGACTAGGATGTATGGACTCTACTGCCTTGAATTACAATATTCAAGCGGACCAAGACGATGGTAGTTGTACTTACGAAAACGACAATAGTGGCGGTGGCAACAATGATGGCGGCGACGGTACTGGAGATGGGCCCTGTACGGGAATCTGCGATGAAGACACTACCGATTCCGCAAAGTCTGATGAAACGGACCCTGTAGTCCTGCTATCAGTGGCGATGGGTGTAATATTGGTTGCTGCTGTAGCCGTAATTTTCTTGGCTAGGGAAAAAGAGACTCTCGCTGGTGCGACAAATTCTCAATTCGTACCTGAATTACCACCGATTGAACCGCCGAAGGACTCAGACTAGATCCCAAACCGGCCCTGCTGCTGTATCGGTAACGACTACGCCAAGTGTGTTTAGTTCGTCACGTATCGCATCTGCTGCAGGCCAATCCTTTGCAGACCGCGCCTCTGTTCTACGCGTTATCAATGCCTCTACCTGCTCTGTAATCTCAGCTCGACGTGGGTCCTCTTCTGGTTCGGCTAGTGTTTCCTCTCGACTCGGTAAAACTCCGAGTACTGAACCGGCAGTATCCTCTAGCCATTCTACGCAGTGGAATGCAAAAGCACCCAAATCATCACCAGCTAATTCACTTAGCATTCGGCTCATTTCTCGAAGTGCGCCGAGAACTTTTGCACACCCTTCACGTGAATTGAAATCATCATCCATGGCAATAGCAAACCCTTGTGCCATCTTTTCGAGGAGCCCTAGGCTCTTGACCAAAGGAACTTGTGAGGTGATGTCGCCTTCTGGGAGTGGTGGACAGTTTTCACCCATTAATTCCAAAGCAGCCTTGTAAACGCTCATGAGGCGTGAATGATTCTTTTCAGCGTCTTTGAGTAATTGTTCATTCATATCGATAGGTGAACGGTAATGTGCATTGATTAAAGAAAGCCTCAGCACATATGGATCGACCTTTTCCAAAATATCTGAAATCGTCCAGAAGTTACCGAGAGATTTACTCATTTTTTCTCCGTCGATATTGACAAAACCATTGTGTAGCCAATGGTGAACAACAGGTGAGCAACCTGTATGGCACTCTCCTTGGAAGATTTCTGCTTCGTGATGAGGGAATAGTAAATCATGTCCACCACCGTGAATATCGAATTGTTCACCAAATGAATCCATCGACATTGCAGTACACTCAATGTGCCATCCAGGGCGTCCTTCACCCCATGGTGAATCCCATGTGGGTTCACCTGGCTTAGCCGCTTTCCAAAGTGCGAAATCCTTGTGGTCGCGCTTCCCAGAGCCAGTTCCTGCGACTCTTCCACCGGCACCGCTGCGCACTGCATCGATATTTTGCCCTGTCAATTCACCGTATTTTTCTGGTGCACTTTCAACGCTGAAATATACGCCATCATCTGCAGCGTACGCATTTCCTTTCTCGATAAGGTCGGTTGTTATCTCAATCATTTGGTCAACATAATCGGTACACCGAGGATATTTGTCTGCTCGAAGTATATTGAGCGCATCCATGTCTCGGTAATATGTAGCAATATTATTTTCAACTAATTCGTTCCAATCCTCACCGGTTTCATTAGCACGATTGATTATTTTATCATCAATATCTGTGAAATTTTGAACATAATTGACATCATATCCCGACTTTTCCAACCAACGGTGTATCAAATCGAAAGCTAGGTAACAACGAGCATGGCCAAGATGGCACAAATCATACACTGTGACTCCACAAACATACATGTTTACCACACCGGGATTCATAGTGGTAAAATCCACTTTATCCCGACGGCGAGTGTCGTGTACGCGCAGAGGCATCACCCCTGTGGGGTGATTCACTGTTATTCAAACAATGCCATGATTCAAAGCGGTGAGGCCAATGCCCTGACATGGATGGGCTTGTCGTTGTTACTGGAGCGAATGGCCACATTGGTAACAATTTGTCTCGCCAATTGTTAGAACAGGGATACAAGGTTAGAGGTACTGTTCGCTCAATGGATAAGGCTCCTAAACTAGACATGGAATTTATTGAAGCAGATGTACTAAATTCAGAGGATTGGCCTAAGGCTCTAGAGGGAGCAACAGGACTATTTCATCTTGCAACAATCTATGCCACAAGTGGAGATGGAGACTTAATCTTAAACACTGCTAATAGGGGCACTGAGAATGTACTTAGGGCTGCAGCCGCATGCGGAATTAAACGTGTAGTCTACACATCATCGGTTGCAGCGATTGGCGTAACTCCGAAGAATAGTGTAAAAGATGAATCAAATTGGAATGAAAATTTCTCCATGCCCTATACAAGAGCCAAAACAGAATCCGAACGCAGAGCTTGGGAATTGGCTAAGGAATTAGATCTTGATTTACGAGTAATAAATCCAAGTGGTGTCCTCGGAGGTTCTTTTTCGAGGCCAACTCCATCTACAGATATCATCGGAGATGCTATGAAGGGAAAATACCCAGTTGTTCCAAAAATTCCACTCGCCTTTGTACATGTGGATGATGTCGCTACTGCGCATCGTTTAGCTTTCGAAAACGATAATGCGCATGGTAGGTATGTCTTGGCACCATATCAGGATGGAACGATACATGATTTGCTAAAGCGAGCAAAGAAATTGTACCCAAAGATGAAATTCCCACGCTTTGGAATACCATTGTGGCTACTACCTGTAGTGGTTTTCCAAGATTGGTTCATGGGATTATTTAGTGGAAAGAGATTGCTCACTAGATCTGCCGCTAAATCATTCTCTAAAGGTGACTCAAAATACTCTAGTAAGAAAGCCGAGACTGAGTTGGGAATTACTTGGAAATCATATGATGATTGCATTCATGATACTGTGGAGGCATACAAATGATTGAGGATAGACTGCTCGCTCGTTTGGGGTGGGCTCTTCCTGCGATGACGATTTTGTTGTCTACATTGGCTCACATCATGTCAGGGGAATATCGTGCATTTCCCTTCTTCATATCAGAAGCTGATTTTCCTGGTATTCAGAGAATCATTTTCACTGCAGGTTTCACATTAACGGGAATTGTTTTGATTTATTTGTCTTGGAGGTTATTCCAAATAAATAAAAATCACACCAGATGGTATTGGATGCACCTTTCAATGCTAAGTGGGATTTTTGTAGGCGCCAATTTGATAATTATGGCATTCATGGACATGTATGACCATTTAGAGGCACATATACTAACAGCAGTAAATATATTTTATTTTGGTCTAGCATGGGGTGTACTCACACACTTAGCCATGAAAGATGCTAGTGATAAAAGCAAGAATTTGAGATATTTGTCAATATCTCTAGGATTTATTGCACTAATCGGAATGACATATTCAATTAATCTAGGACTCATAGCAAATCCTGAATTTGTCAATGGTGATTGGGACATGGAAAAAATGCAG
>Ga0233427_10000431_pt1 | contig 53868 bp, 42 predicted proteins | sample SI_118_April2016_5_FD_179885 | JGI IMG/M metagenome (GOLD analysis project Ga0233427, IMG submission 179885) | Seawater microbial communities from Saanich Inlet, British Columbia, Canada - SI_118_April2016_100_MG | ecosystem: Environmental > Aquatic > Marine > Inlet | place: Canada: British...
GGTCCGGTCATTGTTTTCCCTCCAAGATTTCATCATATATCTTCGTGACTCTTTCAGAAATTACTTCCCATGAATGGTTTTCTTTAACCCACTTGTTTGCATTTGTACCAATCTCGCTACGAAGATTTTCATCTAGAAGGGGGATTTCGAGTTTTTCAGCAAGGTCCTGTGAATTGTCTTTTTCAAATACCAATCCTGTAATACCATCTTGTACAATTTCAGCCAAAGCCTGAACACTAGATGTTACCAATACTTTACCTGAGCCCATTGCTTCAAATGGCTTGAGAGGCGAAACTAATTCACAGACCCGAAGCCCTTTACGCGGCAGAGGTGCAATGTCGATTAAAGAGTAATACTTCTGAACTTCATCATGAGAAACGCGGCCTGTAAAAACTATCAGGTCTTCCAATTGTAGGAATCTTGCGGTTCTGCGAAGTAATTGCATTGTATCGCCATCTCCAACAAGAAGCAGACGGAAAATATCGCCGTGCTTTTCTTTCAAAATCGAACATGCTTCAAGTAGCAAGTCCAGGCCTTCATACTTCACAAATGAGCCGATATAACCAATCACTACTTTTCCTTCAAACCCTAATTCCTTCTCTAATTCAGTATCTTTTGGAATTATACCGAATTTGGAAGAGTCTACTGCATTTGGTAGTACTGAAATCTTAGACTCGTCGACACCGTTCTCGATTAAAATGTCTTTCAGTGCATTAGTAATTGTGAATACGTAATCGGATTCTTTGGCGGTTTGGATTTCAAATCTCTCACTCAAATTATAATGATCTGACCCCTCATATCCTTCTCTTTTGGTAGATTGTGTGAGGTGCCAAAACCCGCGTATTTCGTAAATTGAAGGGATGCCGAGTGCTTTTGCAGCCCTTGCTCCTGCTAGGCCAACTACGAAATTGGAGGCGGAATGTATTGCGATTGGCCTTGTCTTTTGTGCATTAGAAATCAAATAGTCAATCGCTTGGTTCTGATATTCATTCAGTTTGTTAAAGTTGTAAATTTCTTGGTAATTAATTAGAGTAGAATCGTCTGGGTTGACATGGCTAAAATGGTATGATACATTCTCGACTTCTTCGGTATGATTCACATCTCCTCCTTTGAAATCACTTCGATCTAAAGGATAGCCATTCCTCAGAAATACCTCGACTCCATAACCTTTGGAATTTAGTGACGAAGTTAAACCGTGAGTCCTTATTGCATAACCAGAACTTGTATGAGGCATACTCTGACTCGCATGATAAATCACTTTGTTACCAATAGGGGTGATTTTTGCATCTTTGATTTTATTCTGTCTTAACCCGTTATTCAAAAGGGATACTGCTGGCTTGAATCTAATCTCCTGATCCTTTCTCCAAGAGTCTTTTGGCATCATTTTTAATAATTCTAACGGCCGACTAAAGTTTCCTCCTTTACCGTGTAATTGTACTAATGTTCTAATGGCCCTTTCATCTTGTAATTCATCGATATATGATTCTCCGAACAATTGTCCTTCGAGCGGGGCAGATTTTGACAAGGACCGTAGAATACCTACGAATACATTGTTGATAGAAGGGCCGTACTGCGCGGAAGAAACCATGTGTTCCATTATTATTGATGCAGTTTGGCCTTGTTCTGATTCACCCATTGATAAGGACCCTTCCGAAAATGCATCGCGTATCGAATTTACAGTCACACTGCCCCTTCTAACCGCAATCAGAATCTCTTCAACCAGCGAATCTGCTTTTCTTGAAGAACTACTGCTGGGCAATAATCCAGGTGTTATCAGCAATGATGAAGGAAACAGTTCCTTTTCTTTATTCTCCTCGTCTTCCTCTACGAAATATACAATCTTCTTATTCTTACTTTCCAGTAATTTCTGTATTCTGCGAGGCAACCATGTGAGGAATCTCCCCATTCTATAACTCAAAGATGATTGTGTTCTTTCTAACTCTTCTAAAGCTGATTTTTCTCTCGTTGACAGGAGATTCACCCAACGACGCTGCCTTTCGAATTCTTCGCGGAGGTATTCTATTTGCTCATTAGAAAACGTGAGTGATTCTCCGTCTTCCAAAATGTTCAGAGTTTCTTCGATTTCGCTCATCGAATCACTCCTTTTCAGACTCATAGAATTCGAATGCTGCCTCTAAATCACCATTTGTTACGATTTGTCCGTCTTGTAAGCCGTATACTTTGTCACACATACTCTTCATGATGGATTTAGAATGAGACACGATTACTACCGTTGCATCTCCTTGGACCAATTCATCGATTCTTGCACGTGATTTTTTACGGAATTCGTAATCCCCTACGCTCATCACTTCATCCAATAACAAAATATCTGGTTCAAGGTTTGAAATAATTGCGAAACCAAGTCTGGCCCTCATTCCAGCAGAATATGTTCTGATTGGGTCATCGATGAATTCCCTTATTCCTGAAAATTCGATGATCCCTTCTTCCATTTCACTAATGGATTGAGAATCGAAACCATAGATGCTTCCTGTCAACTTAATGTTTTCTCGACCAGTTAAATCTTGATTAAAGCCTGTGCCGATGCCTGCCAGAAGGGTAATTCTTCCCTCCACTTCGACGGACCCCTCATCGGGCGCATAGATTCCTGCGATTACTCGTAGCAGGGTGCTTTTACCAGAACCATTTGGTCCCATTATCCCAATAACTTCACCTCGCTTTATTTCCAGGTTTACCTGATTTAATGCTCTAAACCATCTATCTTTACGTGGAGATTTTTTGAACCGCCCGGTTAGAATTTCGCGAAAGAATCCCACTCCCTTTTTCTTCCGAGGGTAATCTAGCACTACTTCTTGGACAGAAATGGCTTTGTCATTCATATGAATTTCACCGCCTTTCTTTCTTTACGCATGAAGTAAATCGCCCCCATCCAGAATATCGCAATAGTAGAAGTGAAGGTAATTATCAAATTAGTAGTAGGAATATCCAATGGAGCCCCAGTAAATGCAGACCTGATCATTGTAATGTATGTCGCCATAGGATTGATTATCAGATAAGCATCAGTATACTGTGCAGGAATTCTACCACTAGTGATCATTTCAAGAGGGTAAAACACCGGTGAAAGATAGAAGCTTATTCTCAGGCCAATTGTTACCATGTGCTCAATATCTCTAGCTTTTGTTTGCAAAATACTAGTGAAAAATGCAAGGCCAGTGCCAAGCATTAATATCATTATTAGGGCAACTGGAAGAAGTAAAATTTGCTTTGAAGGCATCAGATCATAATGAATAAGAAGGGGAATTATTACCAGTAGACTTAGTAAAAATTGGAACATATTGTACCCCGATTTAGAAAATATAAAAATTTCTCTTGGGAAATATACTCTTGTTATTAGTGAAGAGCTTCTCTGAATACAAGTTGTACCGTTGGAGAAAGTTTTGGCGAATAATGACCACGCTAGAATGCCAAGTAAAATTGTTAATGGCCGGTATGGATCTTCACTATCTGATAAAATTGCAAATAATATGTAGAAAGTTATAGTCAGAGCCAGTGGCTCCAATACAGACCAGCCATATCCCAAAATAGAGTTGTGGTAGCGAACCTTCAAATCCCTTCCAATAAAGTGCTTGAGAAGTTGTCTATTATCATACAAATTTCGTATTATTTTGAAAGGTGCAGAAAAGAATGGGAGTTTACCATCTCTACGGAGAACCTTGTTCTCTGAGACTCCCATGGAAAGTCCTGACTGAAACTACCATTTGAATGAAACCGCAATAAAACGGCGTATTAGTTGGTTTCAAAGCCGATTCATTGGCGCCCAGCATCAAACATCTCGCGCAGAGAACCATCATTTAGCATCTCTAACGCGATGTCAGATCCACCTATCAATTCCCCATTTACGTATATCTGAGGCATTGTTGGGAAATCCGACCAAGCACAAACTGAAGGAATTGCACGTGGGTCGCTTAGAATGTTTACAGAAGCAAATGGCTCTCCCATCGACTGCAACACCTGTGCAGCACGGTTCGAGAAACCGCATTGTGGCTCCCCTGGTTCTCCTTTCATGAATAGAACGAGCGCGTGCTCGTCAACGATTGCTTGCAGTTCTTCTGGTGTCCAGTCCATTTTCTTCACTCCTTGTTTTGATGTTTCTGAATCCTCTTTATGTGGATTCCTGTTCCTCCAGCATGTGGATGGAATACTGTATCTCCTGCAGTTTCAGCTTGTGCAGGAGTCATGCATTTGAGATCAATAGCATGAATTGGATGCGGAATATAGGGTTTGAAATGATTTAAAATCAATTTTTGGCGTTGCAGTGGCCTCATTCCATTAAACGACTCTGCGATAATTCTGATGTGAAAATGGTCTTGTGTGCCGTTCAAATCAACAGCCTCAACATTGCAATCTGGAATGACTCCTCGGATTTCTTCTTCCAACCACTCACATGTCACCATATGCCTCCCCAGAAGGGGCTGTGCTTTGAACCATTGTCCTACTAGCCCAATCATGCGGAGGCCGAAATTAGCGCGCGATACCGTGTGGCTAGCCTCTTCGGATGGCCTTGCAATTATCATTGGGTTGATCGGCCAGATAATTCTTGCAAAGGCTCTGCTACAGTCCGATTATGGGCTACTGGTGGTCATCATCGATGCGTTTGCTACAATGTATATTCTAATCGATGCTGGTCTTCCAACTATTCTTTCACGTGATGTTCCTCGCGCCCCTGGGGCCTCAAAGAAAGCGGTTAGGAGGGTTTTGAAATTACAAGCTATGATTGCAATCCCATTCGTATTGTTGAGTGCGATTGGCTCATCGATGATATGGCCTGATATCCCAGTTGCCTTACTATTGGCTTGTGGTGCTGTTGGTTTGGGCCACATTATGGCCTATCCTCATCGAAGCATGATGCGTGCTTTGGGTGAAGCCAGATTAGAGTCGATTGTGAAATTGTTAGAGCGAATAATTTCTACGTCATTATACTGGATATTTTTGACAAAGGGATATGATTCTCCTACGATTTACGCGTTTGGATTTTCAATTGGCGTTTTTATTTCTCTAATTGGAACATTATGGTTAGGAGAGCGAATTGTAAGAGACGACGGAGACGAGTTGCCACCTGAGTGGAATTCTAACAAAACCCTGCTTATTGCAGCCCTTCCATTCGCAATAACTTTGGGAATTTTACCGTATGTAACCAAACTCGAAAAGTTCCTTTTAGCCGGACTTTCATCGTATGACGATGTTAGTTTGTATCACGTTGCCCAACTCGCTTGGATTGCAGGATTGATGTTCCCCCAAGCAATGAGATCTGCACTACTGCCCTATCTGGGGGAAGTCAGAGATAAGCCTAAAAAATTCTCAAGCAGAATGTTAGTCGCACATCATTGGACTCTTGTTTTGTTGCCCATCGGATTACTTGCTGGACACATTATTGTTTCATTCTCAATTCCAATGTTCTTCGATTCTGAATATTCACAAGCAGTGGAAGTTTTCGATATTCTACTTGCTGGGTGGGCTATGACCTTGCTTTCGATTCCATGGTATGTGGCACTGCAAGCAGGTAATAACCCCTGGAGGTTTACATCTCTTATCTCATTAGTAGTAATCGCTGCTGGGGTGTCAGGCTGGTTCCTAATTCCTGAATATGGAGTAATGGGTGCTGCATGGGCAAGTGTTGTAGGATGCTCCATCATGCTATCTTTTTCCAAGATGCTTTGTGGTGATGAAGAGAGGTTGACTGATGGTTTGGCATTATTTTGTGTTGCGACTTGTTACCTTATGTCGGTAGGCAGCCCATTGGCACTAATCGGTTTACTTACAGTGATTCCAGCATGGAATTCCATTCGGTTTTTACGTTCTCAACCTCACAGTTCTGAGGAAGAGTAGCCTCGCTGCCATTTTGAAGTCGGTTTTCAATAGCATCTGCTAATGCACTTACTTCAGTCGGGTAAACTTCCATCCATTCACTCAAATCGCCGACATTAACCGCTACAACAGGGCATCCGCAAACTATTGCTTCCTTTGCAACAAGAGGTCCTGACTCTCGAGTTGATGTAATCAGGCATACATCGGCTGCGAGCATTCTATCCCAAACCATAGTTCTCGGTTGCTTTTTTAGAGTAGTAATGCCAACTTTCCAACCTCTTGTTTCGAGTTCTTCGCCTACCCTTAATGCGAGAATATGATTTTTTTCAGGGCGGCGCGGGTCTGCTGGAAATAAGATATCTATCTTTGATTTCCTGAACAACCCTTTGAACTTCTTCATTGGTTTATGCCACTCAGTATCTACATTTACATGACATGGTATAGTTTGTGAATCGAACCGTGAAAGGGAATTTGAAACTACGACTAGCCTATTCGCTGAACGGGCTAATTCCTCTATGCGTTTGGCCCTATGGTCTTGTAATGCAACATCGAAATCGTGACCATGTACCACTGCTATCCAAGGAATTCCTTGCTTGATTGCAATACTTCTAGCGGTAATGGCAGCTGGCCAAAGAGTGTGGCAAATTACTACATCTGCGCTCCATTTTGATTTTATTCTCGCTGCACTAAATGCAGTTATTGAGGGAAACTCAGGAGTTTCCCAATGTCGTTTAACTTCAACCGGGTAATCGCCATGATTGAATGTTTTAGGAGCTTTAGAAACCCCTTCCATCGTCGACCTTCGGGCTTCGTTTATCTTTAGCATTCGAGGTAACACATTCAGAATTCTAACCTCGTGGCCTAATGCAGTAAGTAATTCAGCGTGGTCGGAAACAAATGTGCCACGCGCAACGTTCTCAGGTAGAGGAAACAGCCGGGTTACCAGCAGAATTTTCATCTTTATCACTCAAGTGCTTGGTGAATTACTGCAAGGTTTTCTGCAACACTTGCATTGTCATTGAATAGTCCAGAGCCTACAACGCAGTTACTAACGCCCCATTCTCTTAACATCGCAATGTTATGTGCCTTTACTCCACCATCGATTTGGATTTGAACCGGCCTACCGCCTGCTGCAACCTGTGCATCGATTGCACTTTTCAGTCGGCGGATTTTTGTCTCAACTGATGGAATGAAAGATTGACCTCCAAAACCTGGATTGACACTCATTATCAATACTAAATCAATTTCAGAAAGTACTTCCAGTGCCGCTTCGACTGGTGTCGCTGGGTTCAGAGTTACGCCAGCGGTTGCTCCAGCATCACGAATTGCAGTAACGCACCTGTGCAAGTGTGTTACAGCTTCAACATGTACTGAAATGTGGTTGCAGCCTGCATCAATATATTGCTGAAACGAATCTTCAGCATTTGAAACCATCAAATGGGCATCGAATGTTGGGCCATCACCGAGCGCTTTGCGTAGTTTTGCAATTACCGGGGGTCCAAACGTTAGATTTGGGACAAAATTTCCGTCCATCACATCGAGGTGTAGCCAATTTAATCCAGCATCAACAGCCTTACTGCATGCCTTTCCCAAGTCAGCGAGATCCGCTGTTAAGACTGATGGTGCGATAATCATCGATTACCCTCTCAACTACTGCGAGAAGGAGAGGTGTCAAGAGGATTGGGGTACAAGCAAACCCTCTTAGGAGAGCCCCTCGACGGCCACTTAGGTGAGATGATGGGTGAAGTGAAGGCTGTCGGAGATGCAAATTTTGATGAAGCAATTAGTGGCGACGAGTGGGTCTTAGTTGACTTCTGGGCTCCTTGGTGTGGCCCTTGTAAAGCACTTGGACCAGTTCTAGAACAGATCGCTGCAGAATCTCCGGTAACAATTGCAAAGGTAAACACCGATACCGATTCAATGAATGCTGCACGCCTAGGTGTTCGCGGTATTCCAGCATTATTCCTTTTCCATAATGGAAAAATGGTTGCAAACCAAGCGGGCATGGTTCCAAAACCTGCGCTAATGAATTGGTTAAACCAGCATATGTCTGCTGATGATTTCTGATTAATTCAATTTGTCTTTGCGCTTTTGGGAAGCGCTACCAACTTCTCTCAGGAATCTCTCTCTAAGTGCTTCGTGTAGCCACATTCCTTCTTCTAGTTCTAAGAGTAGACCATAGGCGAGTAATCTTTCAGGTGGTTTACCTTCCCACCCCGCGGCTTTAGCAAGTTTTGCCCAAGGTACTGGAGAGTCTGAAACCGCAAGGGTTGCCAGTAGTTCGTGTTCTTGGGCTGGCATTTGTGTGATAATTTCTTCATCAAGGAATTTCAACCAATCGCCATGTGTAGCTTGGCCATAAATCTCTAACAATTCGAGGGCGAGTGGGTGACCTCCTGTCATGCGATGAACTTCTTTTGCTGGAGGCGGGCTACCTTTCATTCCTTCAACCCATGTTGAAATTTCATCAACAGTAAGTCCTTGCAGCGGTAATTCTTCAACCAAATTCCGCGTATGTACGTCACGGCGGTCATAAACATCCAATGTTGTCCGAGAAACAAACACTAGGCGAAGAGGAGATTTCTTGGAAATATCCAGAAGAGCGCCAAGAAGATCTCGGGCTTTGCCTACTACATGGTGAACGTCATCTAATACGATTAACCAATATGGAGGAGGTCCGCCCGATTCATCATTAAAACGCTCGCGTATAGCCTGTGCATCGGTTAGATAGGCTAGCAATCTACGCCTCCATGCATCAATATCAAATTCTGCACCAGGGGTCAAAGGTAGTGTTTCCATCAATTGGTATGGGTCATGTTTGTCATCAACTCCAAAACGATGCAACAATGATACTGCAATTCCAACTGCTTTATCCCACGGCTGACATGGATACCAGCATACAGAGAGGTGAGGAACTTCTGCCATTTTTGATGCTAACCAATTAGCTACAATTGTAGATTTGCCAATCCCTGCTATACCATGTACTACCATGCAGGGGGACCCCTTCTTGAACCACGTATTCATCTCATCAAGTGTCTCAACCCTTCCATGAACTGGGCGTGTTTGTGGTGGAGAGGTATGGTATGTTGCATGAGCGCCCGCTAGTAATTTCAAGCGGCCCGGCGGCGGGAGTTCAGTATCTTCCTGATTATTGGTAACTAGCCCAAACCGGATATCTCCAAAGGTTAGTACGCCTTCGTGTTGTGCGTGAAGAAGTACCTGCAATACTGATAATTCTGCGTGTAGTCTATGCGAAGCCAGCCCTGCTTCGATTTCTAGCAAGGTGCCCTCGGAATCCCGAATCAGAACTTTGGTTGTGGATAGAATATTCAACCGATTATTAGCTTCTAAGCGACCCACGTCGGTTAACTGCCAAGTCTTTTGTCGCCTATCATCCCCGCGAATTGCTCGTGAATGTTCGCTAACCTGTTTGTTACGAAGTAAGTCACGCATTGTACGGCTCACATTAGGGGGGTGTTGAGCACAAGCTTCGGCTATTCCAGGTCGTGTTAATGCCGCAGTAACAACGAACCTGTCAGCCTGCTCGTCTTCCTCCAAAAGGTGAAGGAAAATGCGGTCTTTTACCGCAATGTTCACCTTTGGAATATCGTCTGCCACACCTCTCCTATACCGATTTACAATTCAACGATTTCCCTTACCCGGCCGGGCGCCACTGCACAAATGTACCGCAAAACCTTTACTGAGGGACCTTACCCAAAGGCATGGCAACCCAAACCCGACCTGCGATTATTTTTGCTATTTTGATGGTTTCCATGGTTGGGCTACCTCTAGTATCCGGCGCAGATGGAGATGGCGATGGGATTGAGGATTCTGTCGATGATTGTCCTTTTGCTCCTGGAAATTCAACTGTAGACAAAGATGGTTGCCCTGACCGAGATGGCGATGGTACGTCTGATGTAAACGATGGGTGGACTTCTGGAAACCCTAGTTTTGCTAAAGATATTTCATTACCCTCAAATTATGATTACTGGGATGTAGATCATTCTCCCGATGGAGAATTTGTTGTATCTGCTGATGAAAATGGCTTCGTTCGCATTAGAAACGCAACTACGGGCATAATTGTTCGCTCGGTTCAGGCATTTACAGATGATGCGACTCAAATCGCATGGTCAGGAGATGGTGTTTACATTGCTGTAACAACCGATGCTCAGGACACCGTCAAAATGTATTGGGCTAGCAATCTATCTGATGTCCATGGAGACATTTCGTCAGACGTTGGGAGCGGTGACGAAGCTCTAGACTTGGCATTCTCTCACGATGGAAGTATGCTCGCGATTGCAATTGGGCGCTCAGGCAATAGTGGAACAAATGGAGTTGTCCGCGTGATTAACACGAGCGATGGTTCTGTAATCAATAATGCAAATCCTGCTGGAGAAGACCGCTTTTACAGTGTCGCGTTTTCTCCTAGCGACACACACCTTGTAGCTGGAGGAAATGGTGAAGCGTACATTGTGGACACTAGTTCATGGGCTACAACTTACACTATTGGAACTCCTTCTGGAAGCGTGAATGATGTTGCTTGGTCTCCTGATGGACAACGAATTGCTGTTTGTGAAGGGTATGTTCAGAGCCAAGGAGGCTCGTCACTTCGAATCTTCAATACCGGAAACTGGGCGAATCACAAAACATGGTCTCATTCATCGTCGTGTTTGACTACCGATTTCTCACCCGATAGTAAGCAAGTTGTTTTCGGCGGAAGTAATTACCAAACCGATGGAGCTAAAATGCGAGTGTTTGATGTTGATACAGGTAATGCAGTGGATACTCTAGAACAACCGCGACCCAATGGTTGCCAAGGCATAGGTAACAATTGTGGACGAACCAACGGTGTTTCATGGGCCCCTGATGGTGCACGAATTGCACAAGCCTTTGAAACTAATGATGAAGGACTTTACATTTGGTTTGCCGATTTAGATCCTGATAATGATGGATGGAATACTACAGATCAGGGCGATGGTCGTAGCGATTCATTCCCTGATGATACAACTCAATGGAATGACACTGACAACGATGGTTATGGAGACAATCCTTTGCCTGCTAATCAAGGAGATGATTGTCCTACTACCTATGGCACTAGTTGGCAAGACCGTTTTGGTTGCCCTGATGGAGATAGTGATGGCTACTCAGATGAGGGGGATGTTTTTCCTGCAAATCACGAACAGTGGGCTGATTCAGATTCAGATGGCTATGGTGATAATCCCTATTACTCAATTCAAGAATTTACTGAACTAAGGTATGACCAGAGGGGAGATGCGTTCCCTATGAACCCAACTCAATGGAACGATACCGATGGTGATGGCTGGGGCGATAATTATCATGACTCTACATGGAATGCTATTAGACCAGTCGATGATCCAGCAACAGTTGATGTTGATGAAAGTTGGCCCGGGATTTATGACCCTGCTGCAACACAAGTTGACAAATTCCCTCTCTTCCGATATCAATGGAATGATACTGATGGAGATTGGATAGGAGATGAACCTAACACGCCTCTTTCCGATGGCTGTCCAAATACATGGGGCAATTCATCAGAAGATCGCGTGGGTTGCGAGGATGCTGATGGCGACGGTTGGTCTAATCCAACTCCAGATTGGCCAGCCCATCCAACCGGTGATGCTGATACATTCCCTGACGATCCAACTCAGTGGAGAGATAGCGATGAAGATGGCTTTGGAGACAACACAACCGGAAATAACCCTGACGAATGTCCCGGTGAGTATGGAACATCTTCTATTGACAGAGTAGGTTGTCCTGATGCTGATGGTGATGGCTGGTCCAATGCAGGAGACCCATTCCCTACAGATGGAACTCAATGGGAAGACCGTGATAATGACAACTACGGCGATAATCCATTAGGTAACAATCCTGATGCATTCCCTGATGATCAAAGCCAGTGGGCTGATACCGACGGAGATGGTTATGGTGATAGAAAGGTCTTGCCAAATGGCGACTGGTTTCCTAATGACCCCACGCAGTGGAGTGATTTTGACAATGACGGATATGGAGATAATTCCGAGGGTAATAATGGAGACCAATGCCCCGAATTGTACGGGGAATCTACTATCCCTGCTGCACGAGGTTGCCCAGATACCGATAAAGATGGAGTCGTAGATCCATTCGATGCTTTCCCAGAAGATTTCTACCAGCAGACTGACAATGATGGTGATGGATGGGGAGATAACCAAGCTGTTCCAAATGGAGATGAATGCCCAGAAGAATTTGGCACTAGCACCAATAATTCACGCCAAGGATGCCCTGATAGCGATGGAGATTCCTGGGCTGACAGCGATGATAAATTCCCGAATGACGCTAAGCAATGGGAAGACATTGACTTAGATGGCTGGGGCGATAATTATGGGTGGATAAACACCACGATTGCCGATGAGCAAGACCTTGGAAATTTGATTACTGTAAGAGAACAGTGGGGAGATGCATTTCCAACAGACCCAAGTCAATGGTCCGATATGGATGGAGATGGCTTTGGAGACAATAACACAGGCCGTTTAGCTGATGCGTTTCCTATGAGAGATACCCAATGGGCAGATACTGATGGTGATGGTTTTGGCGATAACCATGCGCTTGGTTCTTGGCAATCGGATGAGTGCGAATTGAAATATGGAACCTCATATGTCGATTATTTTGGATGCACCGATTCGGATGAAGACGGCGTTTCTGACCAAACCGATCCTTGCCCGTATGATGCTAGCGTAAGCGCAGGTATCCGTGGACAAGTCGCCTGTGAGTCGTTTGACGATGCTGATGGTGATGGAATTCCTGATGACTTCGATACCGATTATCTTGCAGGTTCTAGTGACGATGGCTTTTCACTTGGGGGTGAAATTATTGTATTGATTGTAATGGTTGTATTCTTACTTGCAGTTATTTCTGTTGCAATGATTGCTAAGCAAGCTGGGCGTCGTAAAGCAGCATACTCTCGTGCTGAAGATATGAAAGTAGCCACCATGTTCCAAGAAGAAGAAGGACGAAAACAAGAGTGGATCGACTACTATGTCGCTCAAGGTGACACCGCCAAGGCGATGGAACTTGGTTGGGTCCCTCCTGCTGAAGTACCTCAGTGGCAACAGCACCAGATACAACAAGATGCAGCACAGCAAGAAGCGGTTCCAACAATGTTCAGCTTAGATGATTTGTGATTAGGACTTCTGCGCCCTTGCAATCTCTCTACGTGCCTTTTCAGCAAGGCTATCGTCAAATGCTAAGAATTCTAGCGAATTCCATTTTTCATCATCGTCGAGTGCATTTAATGCTTCATTGTTTGTAAGAAGTTCGTCTACTGAAATGTATGTTGGGTTTGTACCATTGGACAATTTGTATTGATGACCAGGTAAGACTAGCCAATCGCCAGGTATTTTGGATAAATAGTCACGCAAATACAACAGAGAATTACGTTGCGAGACGACGTTTCCGCCAAATAAATCAGTTCGTCCACACCTTCCTAAAAACATACAATCTCCACTTACCACTATTCCTTCTCCTATGAATGTCATATGGCCAGGAGTGTGGCCCGGAGTACAGTGAGCTTCGATTTCCAAAGAGCCGATTTTTTGCGTTACGTGTGTATTGGCTGCGTTAGACCATGCCCGATTTGATGGACCATTCCACCCTCTTTCTGATTCATTTGAATGAACCCAAACCTGTCTATCGGTTAGCCCTTCAACGCCTTTGGCATGGTCCCAATGTGAATGTGTAAGCCAAACCTGCTCCAAGTGCCACCCGTTCTTTTCACAGATATCTAGCCAATATTCTGCAAAGAATGGGTCGATGATGGCTGCTTTTTGGGTTTGCTTGCATATAATCAGATGATTTAGATTATCCCATTCGCCCAACTGCGCCTGTAAAACCATAATTCGCGGGGTCTCAAAAATACATTCAACCATCTTCGCTCACCAATACCATGAACCGCATTACTTCTAAGGGATGACGCCCATGGTATACCATGGGCAGAGAGCGTATGCTGGCAGTGGTACTAGCCGGCCTACTTGTTGTAATGGCGCCAAATGCCTTTGCAGATACATCTGAAGTTACTTTAGATGCAGAGATTGTCAATTCCCCTGACAAAGGGTGGTACGCATCGGGAGACACCGTAGAACTTTCCGCTATTTTGTCCAATGATGGAGATGCTTCAAGCATTACAGTAGACCCTTCGTGTAACCAAATTCTCAGAGTTTGGAGTTCAAATTCAGTCGTATTCGATGGAGCCGACTCCTGCCTGGGGCAGAGTCGTGGTATGGACTTAGATGCTGATTCATCAATAACTCTAGACACACTTTCGTGGGACCTTACAGACTCGAATGGCGATTACGTGCCTTCTGGAGACTATTCGATTGAATATTTCATTGCGGGTGAAGAATTGTCTTCAACTGTAAATATTCATGTTCAAACACCTAGCGTCGTACCCGACGGTCTTGATTTCCAAGTAACGGTTACTGCAAGAGACGGAGTACACGCTGAAGCGAGTCCAAGCATTATTACTGCAAGACTACACAACACTCTTGACCAGGAAATGCCACTTGATTTTGGCAACTGTAAATTATCGATTAATTCTCAATTGTTTGGAATGTGTGGGCCTAGTAGTTTATCAGCCAATCAAATAGTCACTATTGCTCAAATCCCAATAAGTATTGAATCTGGGGAAAACTTGATTTCGATTTCTCTAGGAGATAATGTCCTAGCAAAAGAGGTTAGCATTATTGCTGTTGAGGATGACGACCTAGGTTCTAGTGTTGGTAACTTAGAAGACCTGTCTGTCGAATTAATTTTGGAAGAAGGTTCTTCCTTTGGCGAATCCGATCTATTCATTTCTGACATCAATATGAAAAATACTGGCCTCCAGAATGTTTCTATTGATTTTACCACATCCTGCCGCGGTGAAATATGGATTGTCAATTCGGCTGGCGAAGTTGTAATGGACTCACGTTCTCTAAAGGAATGTTCTGAGCTTGATGTCCAAAATATGCTTTCACCAGGTAGCGTTAGAGGATTTGCACAACCGGATTGGGCCTTTATCGGAACCGATGGGTGCCTTGTAGGACCTGGCGTATTTACAGTAATAGCAGAAATACCAGAACATGATTTATTCTCGACCTCGACTATTGATTTGAGTAGAGGAAGTGTGTCTAATTGCCAAAGTGATACTATCGAAATAACGGCAGAACTCTCCGGAGAGGAGATTCTTCAGATAGTACCTGAAATATTTAATCCAATTGAAGACGAAATTACTTGGTTGTCGACTTGTGACCTAGAAATTACATTGGTTGGTGCAGAAGGAGAACTTGGCCGAATTTTGACCCACTGTGATAATACAGTAACGCTAACAACACGATTTACATCTCTTGAACTAGATTCGGTCGAATTTGATATGTCGGCCCAAGACGATGGTGAATATACACTCTTCTTTTCAACATTCAGTGACCCAGCAGTACAATCCACGATAAATTTCGAATGGCCAATGCTCTTAGACGAAGAGATTGTTGAAAATAATTCGCAAGAGGTGGAAGACATTGTTTCATCGATAGTTGTTGCCGGAACATGGAGTTCGACCAATACAGAACTAGGAGTTTGCTGGCTACTAAATTCCCCCGATGAGGGAATAATTACTCTTGCAGGCGCACCGGGTCTAACTGCTTGGAGCCCTGAAATGGGTTCTACGGGTCAGTACTTGATTCATGAATCAGACCCTGCCCCCGAATGTTCAGACTTCGCAGCAACTGCGTTTGTCGTTGAAGAAGTATATTCCCAAGAGAGTTTTGTTAGTTCAGAAGAAACTCAAGATGAGGCCGCAATTACCCCAGAAGTAATTCAAGAACAAAAGGAAATTAGCCCTGTTGTAATAACAATTGGAATGGTCGTTGCAAGTGGTGGAATCTTATCCATCCTAGGCGCACTAATAGCAACTAATGAGAGTTGGCGAATTCCTACGACGAGTGCTGGATTGTGGATACTTGGATTAATTGGACGCACTAGTGAAACAAGTGATGGCCGCTACCAAAGAGGGCGTCTGATGGGATACTTGACAGCGAACCCAGGTTGCCACTTCCGCGCATTAATGGCAGCTCTGGAAATGTCAAATGGGCAAATTACTCATCACCTAAAAGTACTCGAAAACGAAGAAAGTATCTGGAGAAGGTCTGATGGGCGATTAGTTAGATTCTATCCTTTCACATCTCATCTTCACCCCGGAATCATGGAAGAGGATTTGCCCTTACCTCCATTGTCACCAGATCCAAATAGCCTCCAAGGCAAGATTTTGCGATTGTTAGATGATGATGGAAATATGAAAAAATACCCTACTCAGGCAGAATTAGCCCACAGGCTTGACCGCTCTCAACAATTAGTTAGCCACCATCTGCGTACGTTACAGAAGTTCGGACTTGTTGAAAAACAGAAGACTGGAGTTCGAAATAGATACCGTCTGACTCGTGAAGCAGTGTTCTTACTCGACACTACTGAGATGTGATTTCGCAGATGGATTCAAGGCCGTTGTGTGGTTCGTCAGTTCGCCCCGTAGGGGCGAGAGGGCGTTTCGATGGCGGAATATATTCCACAATCAACTGAAGAGTCCTGGCAAAAAGCATGGGATGATGCAAATATATTCCATGCAGAATTCAATGATGATAACCCGACATTTTACTGTCTAGAAATGTATCCTTACCCATCTGGAAAGATGCATATGGGCCATGTAAGAAATTACTCTATCGGTGATGCAGTTGCCCGATATAAGCGCTTGATGGGTTTTGATGTGCTGTATCCAATGGGTTTCGATTCGTTCGGAATGCCTGCTGAAAATGCAGCTATCGCAGAAGGTGGCCACCCCCACGATATTACAGAGAGGAATATGGCATCCATTACAGACCAAATTAAAAGAATGGGATTTTCTTATGATTGGCGGAGATTACTAAAGAGTCATGATCCGCAATATTATCGCTGGAATCAGTGGTTTTTCCTAAAATTCCTTGAGAACGGTTTGGCATATCAGGAATTCGCCCCGGTAAATTGGTGTAATTCTTGTAATACGGTCCTAGCAAATGAACAAGTCAAAGCGGGTCGTTGTTGGAGATGCAATGGACCTGTGATTCAGAAAGAGATGAGTCAGTGGTTCCTCAACATCACAAAATATGCCCAAGAATTGTTAGATGGTTTAGACACGATTGATTTTCCGGAAAATGTCAAAGCGCTACAACAGGATTGGATTGGACGTTCAGAAGGAGCTGAAATCGAATTCTCAGTTGAGGGTCGAGATGATAAAATCAGTGTCTTCACCACCCGCCCGGACACCCTATTTGGTGTTACATTCGTGACACTTGCTCCAGAGCATGAATTGGCGCAGCGCCTAGTTGAAGGGACTGATTATGAAAAAGATTGGAAAACCTTGCATGATGAAATCGTCATAATGAGTGAATTTGATAGAATCAAAAATATGGGGAAAAAGAAAGGAGTCCCTACTGGCTCCTTTGCCATACATCCTCTAACTGGTGAGCATGTACCCATATGGATTGGAAATTTCGTAATTGCATCCTATGGAACTGGCGCTGTAATGGCAGTACCTGGTCATGATGAACGTGATTTCGAGTTTGCAAATAAATACGAGATCCCAATTAAACGGGTTCTTGTAATGACTGAAAATGCAAGTGCTGATAGTGCCTTAGAGGCAGCAGAGTGTGACCTTGGCTGGATGGTTAATTCGGGAATTGAAGGTTTTGATGGCCTATACGGTTCTGATGCAAAGTCTGCTGTTTGTGACGCATTAGAGAAAAAAGGATTGGGCCAGGGTACTGTGAATTGGAAAATCAGACCTTGGTTGATCAGTCGACAGAGGTATTGGGGCACTCCGATTCCAATTATTCATTGTGAATCATGTGGTGTAGTTCCGGTTCCAGAAGAGCAATTACCAGTTGAATTACCACGTGATGTTGTATTCGATGGCAAGGGGAATCCACTGGAGTCTAGCGCTACTTTCTGTAACGTAGATTGTCCATCGTGTGGAAAACCTGCTAGGCGAGAAACGGATACTATGGATACATTTGTGGACTCTTCTTGGTATTTCTTACGATATACAGATTCTATGCAAAATGAAATGTGTTTCAATCCGGAAATTGCAAACCATTGGATGAATGTTGATTTCTATTGTGGTGGCATTGAGCATGCCCAAATGCACCTGATATATGCAAGATTTTGGACCAAGGCTCTTCGTGATATTGGATTACATAATATCGATGAACCGTTCAATGAACTATTGTGTCAAGGAATGGTAAACAAATCGGCGCCTTGGTGTGATTCTTGTGCAATTACGCTCAATGTATCTCATTCTGGCAATAGTTGCCCACATTGTGATTCTGAGTTGAGTGAAAGAAGTGCTAAAATGAGTAAGAGTCTAGGAAATACTGTTTCTCCAGAAGAAATGATTGAGAAATATGGTGCAGATACCGTGAGATTATTCATTCTCTTTGCAGCAAATCCAACAGCAGGAATGGATTGGTCCGATTCTGCTTTAGAAGCTAACTATCGGCAAATGGTTCAATTGTTCAGTATGCCTGAAAATATTCTAGCATGGGACGGTGATGCGAGTGGCATTGATTTGTGGATGAAAGCGCGCCTTAAACAGCGATGTATACAATGGCAAGAAGCAATGGACAATTATGATTTACGCGGCGCTGTAGACGCCAGTCATTTTGATTTAATCAAAGATATCAACTGGTACCGTAGACGCGGTGGTGCAAATTCTTCCTTGGGTAGAGAAGTGCTGGAAGTTTGGACACATATGATTTCAATTGCAACCCCTCATATTGCAGAAGATTGGTGGCGCTTGCTTGGACACAGCGACTTAGTAGCAGGTAGGGTCTTCGACACACCTGGGCCCTTGGATTCTGATGAATTGGCCGCCCTTGATTCTGAAGCATACTTGCGTTCATTCCTTGAGCAAGCACGAAAGGTTGCAAAAGTGGCATCCAAGCACCTTGGAGGGGAGCCGAATTCTGCCGTTATCCATATTTCGAGACCGTGGAAAAGAGAGTTAGCACAGTCCGCTATTGCTCATTTAGAATCGGGTGAAAACATCAAGATATTTGCTAAAGTTTTAGCTGATTTACCATTTGCACAAGGTGATATGCGTGGAGAAGTTATGGGGTTCTGGGGTAAGAGAATGTTGCCTCAGATTTTCAAATGGTCGGATGAAGAAAAGCAAATCATTGCTAGTTCACTCGACGAGGGGAACGTCCTCAGAGTCGCTTCCGATTTCATCTGTAGCGACTTGGGGCTCACTGGAATCGACATCGAGTCCGGTGTCATCGACGTCGGCAGAAGTAACACTGCCATCCCCTTGGCTCCCTCCATCGTCTACAGTTGATTGTTCGGTAGTTACGCTTGGTAGTGTCTTTGTCGGCAATGGTTTTTGTGGCTTGAAGGTAACAATCAAAGCGATAACGACCAATACTCCTGCAATGGCAAAGAATACCCAGGTTAGGGAAGATGACGAATCTTCGTCTATTTGCCCCTTACCTTCATCTATAGTCACCACAGTACATCCCGTCGAGGACACTATGTCTCCAGGTGTGGTAGCTGGGCACAAATCATTCAAATTGTGCACTCCATCGCCATCATCGTCTAATTTGTCTCCTGAACATCCATTAGAATCAACTTCCATTCCTGGCAGAGTATAACTACAGTCATCAGATGTGTCAACAACACCGTCACCATCGTCATCATTGTCTTCCATAGAATCAAAACAGCCATCCTGATCAAAATCTATGTGTATGTTGTCTAAAGATAAGCCGATATATCCGCGCGGACAATTGTCATCTGAATCCATGAAACCATCTGAATCATCATCATCATCTTCAATGTCATCATGACACCCGTCGTTATCATGGTCGAAACTGCTATTCCAATTAATTTCACCAAGAGGGCAATCGTCTGATAAATCTAGAACGCCATCATCATCATCATCCGCATCTCTGTTTTCATCTTGGCAACCATCTTGGTCATGGTCGATACTATGTTCGCTTTCCCAAGGGTCTGTATCTCTGACACAATTGTCGAATTCGTCTTCAATTCCATCACCATCGGTATCTGATTCACATGCATCGCCAATGCCATCGTTATCTAAATCTGCTTGGTCATCATTTATTGCAGGGCATACATCCAATTGATCTACAAAGCCATCACCGTCTGTATCCACATCCTCGCAACCATCTTGATCTTCATCATTTTCAATTGTTGAAGTCCAACCGACAGGGCCCTTGGGGCAGTTGTCATAATCATCTAGAATCCCGTCTTCGTCATCATCAAGGTCTTCTAATGCATCTCTACATCCATCACTATCGTGATCGGTATTTGGTGCCGATATCCACCCTGTTTCTCCGGGGTTGCAATCATCCCAGTCATCTCCAACAGAATCTCCATCATCATCATCATCACAAGCATCACCGCTCAAATCACCATCGGTATCTTGTTGATCGGGATTTGCAACCCGCGGGCAGTTGTCAGTGCCATCTGTTAAGCCATCTGAGTCATGGTCTCGTGCGTAATTCCAGAATGCAATGTCATCAGAGCCCGCTGCAGTTAGAGTGAAATTCGATAATTGGACTGTGTTTTGGATGTGTAAGCCGGCAACAGGTGACTCGTTTTCACCCAGTTGTAGAGAGCGCGCTGTATCGTCCCCCGAGCCTCCTGCTGAAATAGCCCATTCCCATTGATAGTTAGAATCCAGTTGGGCGAGGAATATGTCTCTTTTATCGCCATTTGAGTCCCAGTCTACCAAATTATCCAACCCCAATGTGAAATTTGCAGTGTAGGTTCCCAGCACCAATATATTGTCACGAGAATCTATCGCTATGGATTCTATACTCTCCCAGCCACCGCCACCGCCGCGAGAAACACTGTTCCATGCGCCGTTTGTGGTTAGAGTGGCGTGGAACATGTCCCACCAGCCGCTGGATGTTACATTTTGAAATCCAAATTCGGCTGTTCTCTCAAATTGTCCAACAATATGCATTTTTCCATCACTATCTATCGCACAATCGTTGACCCAATCATCACCAGTTCCGCCTGCAAAAGATGTCCAAGTGAAATTACCATCTCCGTCTAATTGTGCGGCAAACATATCGGCTTCACCAGATGAAGTTTCCATTTCTACAAACATTACTGAGCCGATGAATGTACCAGCCACATGCAGGAACCCATCACTTGAATAACACATGCCGCCAAATGGCTCAATTCCTTGTGGGCTTGAGATTCCATTGGACCATTCCAATTGGCCATTTTCATCATAATGTAATATGCCAATGCTTATTCCATTAGAACCTGGAATAATTTCGCTTTCTATTTCTATTGCTCCGCGGTGGAATATCCCTGCTGAAATTCCGCCATTTGGACTAACTGAGATATCAAATACCGAAAGGTCGTTGATATTGGAGATTGTACGGACCCATATTGGAACAAAGGTATTGTTGGTGTATGAGAAGCGTCCGATAAATGCATCGCCTTCACCGGAGTCGTCTTCTTTGACTAAATTTTGTGAAGTGATATTCACCTCACAGGCTTCCCCTGCAGTGCCAATACAAAAGTGGCCTCCGAGAATAATGTCACCTGACGAATGTAATGCAATTGCATCAATTCCGTCTGCACCATTACCACCAAATCCAAACGCTGATGTCCAATTACCATTCGAATCTAACTTTGCAACGAACATGTCTGTATCGCCATTAAATCCAGTAGCTCCAAAACCATCATCTCCGAAAGTTGCGGCAGATGTATATTCTCCGGCAACAATTACCGTATTATCGTCTAAAATAACGTGTCCTGCAAGTATTTCATCGTCGAAACCTCCTGCTGATTGAGCCCAACCTAGCGGTTGCCCTTCTTCTCCTTGAACTGATACAACCGGAACAAGTAGGGCTACTACAATAGCCAATATGAAAGCGTGACGCATGACTTCGCATCACCATCACTCACTTGAAATGATTTGTCCGTTGTCCGCAATATCAATGCCATACCAGTTATTACCACTGAATATGGGGAAGGTTTTCACTCACACCGCTAGATGTGAATTGCCGCCTGAGTTAGTAGAACGGGCTTTATCCGCGTTTCTAAATCCAAGTACTTGGCCAGATTGGAACAGTGCGGCAAAAAGTATGCTTGCAACAAACCCCGAAGTTTTAGTTGAAGGTGACCACCTTGCCATTCATCAAATCATCAAAGGTGGCTTAATCGAAGCACGGTGGCTTGTTAATTCGATTAGAGAAGGTGATGGTTTCTGTGAAATTGAATTGCTGGGCGAGGGTCAAAGTCGGAATGAACGCCCAATCGGTAATGGGTTGAAAGAACTAAAGATTTGCATTACATTTCTGTTTCAAGAAGAGGGAGGTATTGAGGTCCACAGTAGTTGTGAAGTTTCAAGACTCTTGGCTATTTTTGCAAATAGAATTAAAGCGTTCATGGAGAAACAAAGTCAACAATTTCTTGACGATTTGTCATCAATAAAATAAGCGGTGTATCTATGGAGCGGGCGGGACAGCCTAACGCATGGCGGATGGTAAAGGGCGTAATCAAAAGCGCCGCGGTGGAAAGGGTTCAAACAAACCCCGTCGCCACGGGGGCCCATCTAAAGCAACTCTGATAGAACGCCATGCTGAGTTTGATTTAGCTGCAAAAGATGCTGCAAAGGGCAGGTTTAGCAAGCAACCAAGGCCCATTGGAATCCCTAAAGATTTCGAGGAGCCAAGACATTTTTCTTTCGAGTGGCCAAATACGCCTGTCTCTTTGAAAACTGAATCTATACTTGCTGGTAAAGTTGTACGAAAAGGAGAATTCGGTTGGTTGCCCGATGAAAGAGTGGCCGAAATTGGTGAAATGGTAGATAATCTAGACATGACTCTAGATCAAGCACTATCTCTACGAAGCGCTTTACTACAGCAAAAGACCGTTTATTCTCACGGACAACTACAATCTCGTGGCAAGGCATTGTTACGACTATATCGTGAGGGAGTGGGTATTGTCGATTTGTCGAAAAAATTTGATTTCCCGCCAATGAATATATTCCGAGTTATTTTGAAAGAAATGGGTTGGTCTAAATCTCGAATCAAAGAGACGCTCCGTACACCATCGAAATTTAAGCAACGAGAAAGAAATGAATTTGAAGCTGCAGAGTCCGCAGACCGCGTTAGTAATGTGGACCAATCAGAAACTCATGTCAGGGCCGATTTATTCGAAGAAATACTTGCTGATTGGTTTGAAGACCAGGGCGTAAGGGTTCGAAGGCAGCCAGAGATGGTTAAGGAACAAATGAAAGAGCATGGGCGACCAATAAACACTCCCGACTTACTTTTCCTCGACCATGTTGAATTGAACGGTGAGCCTGTTTCTTGGATCGATGCCAAACACTTCTATGGTGCTGATGTCGATTTCCAACGCAAAAAGATATCCAAACAAGCTGCGAGATATGTTGATTCTTGGGGACAAGGCGCTCTAGTATTCCGCCATGGGTTCTGTAGCAATATGCACGTTCCAGGAACGGTTCTACTAGATTGTGGCCCGCTAGACTTGACTCCACTTGCACGTATTACTGAAGAATAGTTTCAAGCACACCTAAACCAAGACTTCTCAGCCTAGATGCTAGTTCGCCATAATCAGGTATGTTGTGGAGTTTCTTTGGTACGATAATCAAAGATGTTCCCAGCATGCATAGATGGCAACTCATTGATTCATCTGCTTGCTCCAATACAATGCTGAGTAACTTTGCGCGCTCTCTCTCTTCGAGTAAACCTGATTCTAAAGCGAACCTATCTGCTTCATCAAGTAACATCTCCCAAATACTTTGATTCCAATCATATTTCTTTAAACGACTTACTGCCGAATCTCCCGCCTCTGTTATTTTTGCTTTCCATTCTGGATCGTCGATATAAGTTCCAGTATGGGTACTTCCATCGGGGTCCCATACCAATAAGGCTGGACATCCTACGTCAAATCCAAACGCTTTGCCAGGGAAGGGGGGGCTTCCCGGAGTGACTCTTAGTTCACATCCGCCAGCCCACAAGCCCAAAATGTCACCAAGACCTCCTGAATGCTTTCTTTCCAATCGATGGGCTAACCGGGCTAACTGTCCTTCATCCCCACAATCGAATACTTCCCCTAATGCTAGGCTTGCTGCTAAAAGGCCTGCACCTGACATCCCGAATCCTTGGGAAATAGGAAGTTCTAATCTAACATCAATTTCAACATTTGAATCTACATTGAAAATTTCTCTAAAGGATATCAGTAAATCTGCATACAGATTAGCACCTTTTGGAAATGGTTGTCCATCTACGTGCGTAACTGTAATTTTATCAGAGTCGTTGTCGGAAATTTTTACTGAAACTTCTACTCCGTCCTCTAGGCACAATCCCGCTCCACGAGAACCTTGATTACGCGCTAGTAGAGATTTGGAATGGATTGAAAATAAAAGGGTGACGTGTCCTCCCGCTTGGACTACTACCCCATCCATCATGCTAGCGCTATACGCTACAGGTCATCATGCTTCTCCAATATGGAGTAGGGTTTGATTGATTCAAGCAAGAGCTACGTCAATTTCGCCAGTGATTTTCTCAAAGCGTGAAACTAACTCACCGCAAGCAGCGTTGAAGATTTCTTCTGGACTTAGAGAGCCATCGGATTCGAAGGAGAAAATGTATTCTCCATCCAGATCTTCCATTACAATGGCATTATCAAACGCTTCATCGCGTCCAGTTCCATATCCAATTTGGTGCATTGCACGCTCAAGGTCTAGAACGGAGTCCACATCTGAGCATTCTTTTTTAGTGAATAGTTTTGAATTGATTGCACGACCAGATTTTGAAGTTAGGTCCAAATCGAATAGAACATTTGCCTTCTTTGGCTTAGATAGTACAGCCTTCTGGCGAGGTTGGAAAGTTACTGCTGCCGCAGGGCACCATTTTGCATGTTCTCGACCACGGCCCAATGTTGCATAAGCGTACAATTCAAGGTATTGTCCTGATGAAAGAGTAGTCAAAGGAATTCTAGCGTGTTCTTCCTTAATCTGAAGTTTGGTTTCTCCAAGTACATTCAGATCACCTGCATATACTGTCTTGAATTGTTCATCTGAATCTGAATTAGGTCCACGAATCGACAAGTGATAGATAATTTGTGACAATGGAGACCCCCATTGGTCTTCTGGAAGATTCTCATTGTTAGGGTCGTCTTCAGGGAATTGGAATTCTTCAAGGAAAGTAGGTACCGGAACCATAGCTAAACGGTGAGCAAGTACTTCATCAGGCAATACGTTGACTGATTCAATAACTTCTCCTTGATTATCTTGAGTTACTCCCTGCTCGAATCGAACTTTGGTGATTGCCATCTTTGGCACATCTGCGAGTATAGCACGGCGAAGGCTGTTTACCTGCGCTGCGTTTGTCTCTGACAAAATAATACGAATCTTGTTACCTTTTGGCCAACCTTCAACAATTTGCGCCTTCATTTTAAACACCTCAGAATCTCAGACACGGCGCCCACGGCGTCCGCCCTTTTTCTTCGTTCCATCGTGAGCGATAGGAGTTACGTCTTCAATACGAGTGACGGTAACTCCTGCACGAGTAAGAGCACGAATTGCAGCTTGGGCTCCAGGGCCTGTACTGTTAGACTTGTTACCACCTGGGCCGCGGTACTTGACGATAACTTGTGTGAATTCTCTTTCCTTTAATTGGTCAGCCATGCGCTCTGCAGCACGTGTTGCTGCGAATTGGCCACCAGAGTCCTTTGAGGACTTTACTACCTGTCCGCCTGAACAGGTTGCAATGGTTTCTGCCCCGGTTAAATCGGTAGCAGTCATCAAAACATTGTTGTAACTAGAGAAGATATTGATGATAGCCTTACGCATCACTCATCGCCTCCTTCTTTTGTAACTGTATCTTCAGCCTTGGGTGCTTCAGCAGCGGATTCGTTTACTGTTGTTGCTTCTGACTGAGTGAATTCAGGATCGACTTCTTCTACTGCGTATTCTGCAGATTCACGAACTCCGAGAATTGTTTGTCGGATTACGTGGTTCTCGTCGTTCAGATTAGAGCGTGGGTGGTAACGAATTAATTCTTCTTCGTCACGAGATACTGGGTATGATGGGATTGTAACTTTCTGATCACCGAGGCAAATCTGGCCGTGGGTTACTAGTTGGCGTGCTTGCTTCATGGTTGAAGCCAGTCCCTTGTAATATACTTGAGCTTGTAGACGGCGATTGAGGATATCCTCAGCAGAAAGAGAAAGGATGTCATCCAGAATTGCATCACTTGCGATAAGCCCTTTGCGATTTAGAGACGCTAGTAGTGCATCTTTTTCACGAGAGTAGTGGCCTTCGGTTGTATCGACACGTCCAATCAACTTCATTGCTTGGCCACGAATACGGCGTAGAGCGGACTTGGCTTTCCAAATCTCTGTCATGTTTTTCAAACCGTGGTTTGAACGAATAGCGTGTTCTTCTGCAATTCTGTCAGCCTTCCATGGGTGCGGAGGTGTGTCGTACTTAGGGCGAGCAAATTTTGGATGTCCCATTTCTAATTCCTCCTATCACTTCTTGCGCTGTACTCCAAGAGTCAGTCCAAAACGGCCATTTGAGCGACCGCGCTGTCCACGTACCTTGTGGCCGCCAGCATGGCGGATTCCACGGTAACATTTGATTGAACGAAGACGAGAAATATCGTCTTCGTTTGTGAGTTTGAGGTCTTGTCCGACCAGATGAAGTTCATCACCTGATTCGAGGTCGTGTTGGCGGTTTAGCATCCAAACTTCGACATTTTGTGAATAGTCGCCAATTGCTTGGCGAAGTGTTTCTTGTTGTGTGGCATCTAGGTGGCCTGCTTTCATACCAGGATCGAATCCTGTAATTCCACAAATCATTGAAGCGGTTCGGTCACCAATACCGCGGACTGCGGTTAAGGCGGTTCCTAGAGGCTTGAGACCGTCGATATCGGTATCCGCCATGCGAAGCATGTAGGAGAAATCGTCTCCCAAATCCTGTTCTTTTGCCATGATGGTTCACCTGTATAACGCGTACAACATGATGTCGAGCGACTTTGCGACAAACCACCCCTATATCAAGACCGCGATACGGCATTCGCGAGACTGCGCCACGAACTGTTGGCTACTCCAACTTGCTGTTCGCCGTACTTAGAGCCATCTTACGCAGTAAGACACAATAGTAGCATAGGGTCTTTGGGGAGTTTGGCCACAAACCCGGTGTGGCTGCCCCCCTTTGCCGCTAGTTGCCTATCGATGCTTCCTTGTAGCCTAGGTTGAAGGTTTGGTTCAAGTGGAACTCGGAGTGTTAATTTGCCAAATCCGTATTCACGGGCTGTGTCAATAAGGTGGGAAATTGTGGCTTCTGAGAGTTCAGAATGAACCAACTTGACAATACGACCAGTGGCTTGGACGAGAAGTGAAAGATTGCGGTCTTCAAAAGAGAAGTTGCCAGAATGGTGTATTTGCGGCCTGCGTCCTTCTGAAATGCTCCAAATAATTTCTTGTTCTTGGAGTGTGCCTCTTAAGAACTCTGTAGCGAGCCCTGATTCGACTAAAGCTGCGTCTATGATACTAACATGTTCGCCTTTCCTAGGCGGTCTTCTGTGGTCTGAAATCGGAGAGTAATCTCCTTCAATGACTACTGGCTTATCTTTGAGATTAGGAGGTATGCGCACAAATCTTCTAGAAGCATTTGGCGATGATAATTGCCCAATCCATAAAGAAAGGCGGTCAATACGCCCTTTACCGCGGCTTGTCCAAACCCATGTTTTACCAATGCCGGGCCAATGCACATCGACCATTGCTTCAACTTCTGTGCGTTGGGCCTCTACTAGCCTTGGAGAGAGGTCTAGTAAAATAGCCGGGCCGCGTTCTCCTTCTGATAGATGGTCCTTCCAGGCCAAAAATATCTCAGGAAGTTGTGGGGCCATTTCATCTAATCCGTGGGTGCGGGAATTACGAGGTCGCGCTGGATCGATATGTAACATTGCTATCTGCTGTTTTTCTTGCCCGATGGTCCCATCGCCAATACAGATTTTAGAGTCCGTTAACGCAGAATCAAAACCATGGTTCGCAACTCGTAATAAATTTGAATTAGCGGCGTGAGCTGTAGATTCATCTAGTTCTATTCCTAGTCCTTTTCTACCTGTCATCGCACAGTATGCCGCAAGTTGAATCCCACTTCCACAAGCAGGGTCGAGAATGATTCCAGGTGGTAATTTGCACCCCCTCACCATTTTAGCCCTTTCAATGGCAACTTGCCATGGTGTTGCGAGGGGTTTTGCATGTTCAGCATAATGAAATTCAAGTCCTTCTGGTGCTGTTGAATCCCTAACGGTAGGACCGTTTAGGTCGGCGTCTTTCGGATTTAGTTCCAACTAATTCACCCAGAAATATCGGTACGCACAAGTAGACTTTCGAATGGGATGCCTGCGGCTTGGAATGCTTCTTTGCCTCCTTCTTGACGGTCGAGAATACTGATTACTGCAACTACTTTGCAGGTTGTTTCTTCTTCAATTCGCTTTACTGCTTGTATTGCGGACCCACCAGTAGTTGTAACATCTTCGAGAATTATCACATTGCCTCCATCGGCGATAGATGTGCCCTCGATTCCTGGAGGGTTGTTTGTTTTTCGACCACCTCTTCCTTTGGCTTGTTTTCGAACCATAAATCCAAGTCTTTCTGATTTAAAATCAGTAGCGATAACCAAAGCCGCCAGAGGCACGGCGCCCAATTCGAGACCGCCGACAAAGTCGGCACCAATTTCATCACATCGGACATTCATCAAATCGCCAACTAAGCGCCCTGCTTCAGGATTCATCATCACTGGCTTCATGTCAAAGAACCATCTTGATGTCCGGCCGCTTGCCAAAGTAAAGGCATCATCAGAGCCTCCATCAAGGAAAGCAAGGTCTCGGACCATTTCAACTAAACGTGTCCAGCGGGGGTCCTCTCGCAGTGTTGGCGGCACCGACATGGTCAGTGCCATCCATTTGAGGGGGATGAACCTTCCCTTGGATAAAACCGAGTTCAGTGAGAGCCCTTATGAGCCACCGCCAAGAGCCCCGAGGGATAGCCATGATTCAAGAGGGTGCTAAGGATGTCCATGACCCTCTACTTGGTCTGGATATAGCACGGCTTGAAAGTGAAATGGAAACATACCATGAATGGTTCGATGAAAGAGCCGAAGAGGCTTACCAATTAGCATCGAAGGCTAGAGCAAAGGGGCTCGACCATACATTGGAGGTTGAAATCCCTCGTGCATCTGATTTGGCAAGCAGAACTGAAAAATTACTTATTCACCATCTTGAAGATGTAGAGGTTGCTGAAGATATACGTACGCTGCTTGCGGAATTCGACCGTGAAACCACTTCGATAAAAATGGGAATTATGGTGGCTAAACGGTTTCGTGAGGAGGGCCATGATTTGCAGAAGAGTATTGATGTTGGCCTTCGCGTAGGTTTGGCAATCTTAACCGAAGCTGTACTGGTTGCACCACTCGAAGGAATCAGTGAAGTTCGATTGCTCTCTAACGTTGATGGCTCACAGTTCCTTTCCGTGCATTTCGCAGGTCCAATTCGAGCGGCGGGCGGTACTGCACAGGCTCTTGCAGTTCTTATTGCCGATATGATTCGAAGAGAGTTAGGGGTAGGTTCCTACAAACCAACAGACGATGAGGTTGAGAGGGTCAAAGAGGAATTCGGATTATATCGGGGGAATTTGCAGTATCGCCCTCCGCCAGAAGAAGTTGATACAATTGTTAGGGCGTGCCCGGTTATGATCAACGGTGAATCTACTGAAGATATTGAATGTGCTGGATATGGGCGTGTACGCAATATCGATGAGGCAAGAATTAGAGGAGGCGTCCTCCTTGTAATAGGGGAAGGTTTGTGTCTAAAAGCCCCTAAAATTCAGAAACATACTGAACGACTAGATGTGGAAGGATGGGGTTTCATATCTGTATTTGCAAATAAGAGTAAATCAAAGGAAGAAGGTGTGAATTCGAATGGATTTAAATCCCGTAGAGTTCCATCTATTTCCAAATTTATGAAAGATATTATTGCCGGTAGGCCGGTTTTTGGCGCTCCACTTGAACCGGGAGGATTTCGATTAAGATACGGAAGGGCAAGACCATCGGGACTCGCTGCTGGGTCTTGCAATGCAGCAAGCATGGCTGCGATGGACGATTTCCTAGCGGTTGGGACTCAAATGAAAATTGAACGCCCCGGCAAGGCATGTGCAATCACTCCGTGTGATATCGCGGAAGGGCCGTGGGCTATCTTACGAAATGGAACTTTCAAACGATATGATGATGAGGCTTCATTTAGAAAAGATAAGGCTCAGATTAGTTCGATTTGGGATAATGGGGAGTTGGTTTTAGGATATGGAGAGTTCATGGAAAACAACAAAAATTTGGTTCCTGCTGCATATTCTCATGATTGGTGGGCTGCTGATTTAATCGATGCGCTCGATAGTGAACAGGCAGTCGAAGAATTCTGCCGAATTATGGGTATGGAAAGGAAATCAATGCCTCAAGGAGTGCCAGGTTTACCAATTGGACAAAATACAGATTTAGATGAAAGATTTCATTCAAGGCGAGAATGGAGAGAGGTTCTAATCCACCTCAACCCCTCATGGGATTCTGCTAAAGAAATCGCAATAAGATTCTCAACTTCACTTATCAGCCCTCATAATCCTTGGTGGCTAGATTTGCCAATAGAATGGGTCCCTGCCCTTCTTGAGGCCATTGATAATTCGACTATTCGCGATGGATGTTTGCGTTTTATTTCTGGAGTTAAGGGTTGGAATCCTGATACGATGGATGAACTACGACCTGAACTAGAGGATGAGTTAGATTTCGAATCCATGCCGGGGCCGAATCTTCCAGTCGAAAATGGTATTTTCATATCATCTGTACCCAATAGTTGGGTGTTAAGAATTCATGGACTAGTCAAGGGATCTGCGCTCATGCTAGGCCTTACGCATCACCACGACAATGATGATTTAGTCATAACAGAAGGTTGGCAGGCAATGCTAGATGGTCTCGGATTTTCATACAAGAGTAAAGCGCCAGTTAGAATCGAAGATGCTATGACAATATTCAAAGATAGAATCCAAAGTTTGAGAGAGACCGAATTAATCCTAGCAGAAGAACGAAAACGGAAAGGCGAGTTGGATAGTGAAAGGTCTACCGTTCGTATCGCTGCTGAAACAGGAGCCAGGCAACGTGGACTTGGTATTGCTGAAACCGATACTATCGGGAAAGAGGCCGCAGAAAAATTACCCGACCCGGGGCCAAGTAATCCTGAACAATATCTGCGGGCGCAAATCATGGAAGATGACCATGCTGTAGATGGAATCATTACTCAAGTACGGCAGATTTCACATATTCGGTGGGAACACTCTGCGCCTGTACGCATTGGGTGTAGAATGGGGCGTCCAGAAAAAAGTGCTCCTCGTGAAAAGCCAACTGTACACACTTTATTTCCGATAGAAAACTCTGGTGGAAATCAGCGATTGATTGGAAATGCTGCAGCAAAGCAGGAATTAAGGGCTCAGGTCGGTGTCAGGTTCTGTACTGTATGTGATAGAAAGTCACCAATGATATCTTGTCATCACCGAAGGATTGCCGATAATGGTGAAACGATTCCTGGTGGAAATTGTGGAGGTAGAACCGAATTGAGGGTTTCTGATGCCAAGTCTAAATCTAGGCGCCGCGGGGAAATCCAGACGATTCGCCTAGATGATTTACTTGAAGATGCCCGCATTTCTTTAGGGCTAGATCGTGTTCCAAAACGGATTAAAGGCGTCAAGAAAATGATGAGTAAAAATCAAACTCCTGAGCCTATAGAAAAAGGAATTCTTCGGGCTAAATACGGTTTGCCAGTATTCAGAGATGGGACTGTCCGGTTCGATATGAGTGATGTACCGGTAACTCATTTTACTCCAAAAGAAATCGGAGTAGACTGGAAGAAGTTGAAGCATTTGGGCTATAATTACGATTGCTTTGGTGCCGATTTATCTAACGATGAACAATTGTTAGAAATATTTCCCCAGGATTTCATTTTAGCAAAAAACGGTGCCGATTACTTTGTTAGAACTGCAAAATATATTGATGAATTACTGGTCAGATTTTACGGGCTTGAACCATTCTACCATGTAGAGGAGCCTGATGATTTAGTCGGCCAACTTATCTGTGCATTAGCACCGCATACTTCGGGGGGTGTTCTCTCTCGCCTGATTGGATTTTCAGATAGTTCAGGAGGTTATGCTCACCCATTATTCCATGCTGCAAAGCGAAGGAATTGTGATGGGGATGAAGATGCAATTATGTTATTGATGGATGGATTACTAAATTTCAGCAGAGAGATTTTGCCATCAAACCGTGGTGGACAAATGGATGCGCCTTTGGTTCTAACAACTAGGCTAAATCCTACTGAAGTCGATAAAGAAGCCCTGAATGTAGATTCTGCATGGCATTATGAAAGATGGTTCTATGAGGCCACACTTGATCAACCGCATCCAAAAGTACTCTCTGATCGCATGGACTTTGTTGAACGCCGATTAGGTAGTGTTGCAGCTGTTAGAGGCCTAGGGTTCACCCACTCTACCAAAAATATGGCTGAGGGCCCACAATTATCTGCCTACAAAACTCTCGAAACTATGATTGACAAAATGAATGGACAATTATCTCTTGGCCACCGACTAAGGGGGGTGAACGTTCGAACGGTTGCTTCGAGTGTCATCAGGTCACATTTCCTCCCTGACTTGAGGGGCAACCTAGTCGCTTTCACTAGGCAAAAGGTCAGATGCCTCAAGTGTGGACACTCATATCGTAGAATGCCGTTGGCTGCCAAATGTATCCAACCACAAGTTCAAACCGGCAGAGGCATGAGTGCTTTTGGAGTTAGAAAGGCAGAGGGTGAAATGTGTGGTGGCAATCTAGCATTGACCGTTACCGAAGGCGCTGTAAGGAAATACATCAAAGTTACAAAACACGTTATGGAAACCTATGGTGTAGATAATTACACTAAACAAAATGTAGAGTGGCTTGCAGACAGTGTTGAAAGCCTATTCAGTAATGATAAGGCTAAACAAATGAGTCTTGCTGATTTCCTCTGAACTATTGGGGGCGTTTCGGCTCTTGCCAAATTGGAGAAGTCTGTACCTCTGCTTCGTTTGGTTTTAATTCCCCGGCAATTGCTTTTCCGTCTGCTTCGATATTTCCGAATCGTTTCCTTAACAAAGTGCGAACTGAAGTTTCGCCATATGCCACAATTAGAGTTCCAATTGAAAATAATACGGCACCGGGGATTATGGCTGATTTAAGAGGCCATGTGTAGAGGGTTGTAGTAGTCTCTCCTCCCTCTTCGAGTTCTGTTGTAATCAATAAAGTTCCTTCTTCAGATGTGGAAGAAAACGTGATGCAACCATCATCTGTTGTCCCATTCCATGAGTAAACCACAACCGATTCAAATTCTACTTTGATGCTTGCCTCGTATACTCCTCCGTTAACTGAATCAAAACAATGCTCCAATTCATAATCTACTGAAGTACCAATAATAGTTCCTATTTTAGCTTCTCTTTCTCCTGAAAAATCAGCACCTGAGCGATTGATCTCTTGGCTAGCACTCTGTTGACTGACGAAGTACCAGCCGGAATTTACAATAAACAAGGCAATGAGCCATAAAATGTGATTTTTTTTCATTTGCCTGCCTCCAAAGATAGCAACTTCAACACTTCATTCATCCACTTCAACTTCATTAGTTTTCGTTTTTCATCAGTCACGCCAGACCAGCGACCTACTTCGTCTGTAGAAAATCCCACTAATTCGACCTCGGTCGCGCCTAATGCAAATGCAATACATACGGCTCTATCGCCATCTGTAAATCCGCCCGGGTTGTACATTCCTTCGATATTATGTGGTGTTTGGTGAGTTAGCAATAGTTGTTGATTTTCATCAACAATGGATAGAATATATTTCCATGCATTTACATTATCTCCATGCGCATGAAGAATAATTGGTATCCCTTTGTTGAGTGCTTTCTCAATATGAGGTGAGCCGTCTCCATCGCTCACAATGAGAACTACTTTCGAATAATCTACTATGGCCCCGATTGCTCCATCTGCAACTATTGTTGGTATCTTTGGAATATGCCCTGGATTTGCAGCAGCCCCTACGACTGCAACCTTTCCCTTAAGATGTAATGATGGTGTTGGGTTTTTGCAAGATTCCAAGAGCGATAATGCACTCTCATAATCCGCATCAAGACTCCAACCGAAGTGCTCACGAATTTCATCTTGAATGCGAACCAACTCTTGTACGAATGGTTGCATCGGCTCACCCCACCCCGATATCCCACATGAATGAGAGGGTTCAAATGCAACGCCATAGAATTGGGAAATGTGCCCAAGCCATTCTCTATTCCTGACCTCAAAGACGAGGTCACACTTGCAAGATATCCCTTCTTGCCCCAAGCAAAGGAATGGATTGCAAAGATGGCAACTACTCACGAAATCGATATCGATGAATTGCTAGATGGATCAATGATGGAAAGAGCGCGTGTTCGTGCAAGGTCTCGGTTGGTTGATTCAGTAGATAGTAAGGATGGGGTTGAGGTTGCTTCAATTGGCGACATCCATACAGAGGAAGGGCGGCTACTAGAAGCCTTTTCGTTCTATTATGCTAGACTAGTTGTTGGAGCTAGTGAAGATGAGAGATTAATTTCTAGATGGGCTCAAGCAGAAGCAGAAAGAGCCCAGCATATACTTGACCGAGATGATGCAATCGCAATCATTGCTAGCACATATATTTCTGAAATTGAATGTGATAAAAATGGTGTGTGGCGCATTGGCCTAGCGGACTTTATCGAACTATGTACTGGGATTACTGGTTCGCGTTGGAGACTCCCTAATTGTGATATCAAAGATGGATGGGTTACTCTCTTTGATGAAGGTGACAAATATTCGTCCAAAGGTAAAGTTGCTAGACTATTGCGAGAGAGGATGAAGGACGACATTAGACTCGATGCCATTGAAAAAATGGCAAAGATGGATGAAAGTTTGCTGATTCGATTATCAGAACCAGTTGGTATGATTCGTGGTTTAGTAGCTTCACGTACGGCAGAAACAATTGCACTAATTGGGGCGGGAGAAGAAGATTGGCCGCCCTGTATGAGAAAGGCTGTTTCAGAACTTGCGGAAGGCGTAAACGTCAACCATTTTGGTCGGGTTTTCTTAGGTTCAATGTCACGGTGTATTGGCCTGCCTGCAGAAACTACTGTTGATTTCTTTAGAGCGGCTCCAGACTTTAATGAAAGCACTACAACCTACCAAGTAGGCCACCTTTACGAGAGAGAGTATACTCCTTCTGGGTGCTCAAAATTGAAAGTCAATCACAACTGTGCTGTTAGAACTGGAGAAGACCGTTTGTGTGACCAACCATGGATGGACCATCCACTGAAATATATTCGCGCTAAACAACGCAGACGAAAGAAACAAGAAAGTGTCGAAGTGAATGTAATACCACCCAATTCGGGCGATGCTTGATGAATAGGAAGCGTATCAGCGCTATTGTAGCCGGGGTGTGAAGAATGACTCGAACTCTTGTATTGACTGTCGACCGAGACAATGATCTTGGTATGAAAACGGCAATCCGCGGGCCCGTAGTTGGCCGAAAACCGGTGTTAACCGCAGCGTTAAGGCTCGGTATTGCCGACCCTGAAGAAAGCGATACTAATGCTATACTGGGCGCTCTTCATCAACACGATAACCTGGTTGAGTCCAATTCCGAGACCGACGAAGTCGAAATTGCAATTCTTACTGGTGACGAAAAGGTTGGCGTTCGCTCGGATAGAGCAATCGCTGCTCAACTAGAAGAAATTGTGACTGAATTCCAACCGGACCAAGCGATACTTGTTACTGATGGTGCTGAAGACGAATCGGTTTTACCGATTATTCAAAGCCAAGTTAGAATCGACCATGTCCAAAAAATTATTGTCAAGCAATCCAAGGGCATTGAGGGAACATATTACTACATTGTAAAGGCGCTTGAGGACCCGAAATGGCGTGCTAAGATGCTCGTCCCACTTGGCGCAATCATGGCGATTTTTGGACTTGGAGTAATGCTTCCAGATACCTTAGGCGGAGTTGTAATTGGTTCTCTACCCCTAATATTTGGACTGTTCATATTATCGAAAGGACTTGGTATTGAAGCAACTGTTAGCAGGGTTGCTCAAGAGATGCGAGAAAATGCAGACGCTGCGATGTTTACATCCTTACTTTGGACAACCACTGTGTTCAGTGCAATATTTGCTGTAGCCACGGGATATGACAAATATCTGGAACTAGAAGCAACAACAAATTATTCTGTTGTTTGGATCGCAGTAGTACATTCTGCCTTAGCTTGGATTGTTATTGCATTCCTAACATCTACTGCCGGATTCATGTTATTACGCTTGAAGAAAGGCTCTTTCTCTGGTAGATTGATTATTCTAGCGGTATTCGGAATGGTTGTTTATTCATTCCTTGACCAAGGTCTATTGATTGCTATTGATGTACTGACTGGCGGCGATTATGAATTCTCTGTCCAAGGTATCTGGAATGTTATGTTAGAACCGCTGATGTGGATTGCAGTACTATGGGTTACAACCACAATCGTCCGTGCTGTACAGGCTCGACAAGCCCAAGGCGACCACTATTGGGGAATATAATCACGAGTGGAAAATCGCTTCGTGCATGCATTGAGGGCATGTCACTTTGATTGGACGGACATCTGGGATCCCTAATGGAGAAGAGCAAGCCGGGCAAATAATGGCTTGACGTACTTGTGATTGGTTGGATGCACCTTCTTGTGAAGGATTGTATTTCATTCGATATTGTTCGGCATTATCGATATATTGCGGTCCGGCATTCATGGGCAGAGCGTGGTCCAAATCAATAACATCCTTGTATGCCCCTGGTACAAATTCGTCTTCCAAAGAAGCCGGTGCAGGGTTTGCTACAGGAGTGGCCCCCGCCATCTTGTATTGTGCTAACTCGGATTCGATTTCTGCCAATCCTACTCCGTGAGTACGACTGATTGTGTCCATCTCTAACATTTGGTCGTAGCCTGATAGGCTTGCTAGACGAGCCAGTACATCTCCGGGTAGTGCCATATTTACTCCTCGGGTCCTCTTTCCCATTGAAGGTTCGTTTTATACGCATCAAGAGGGGATGCCCCGTCATAATCAGGGGACTAGGTTCCACCTAAGTGTAAAGATAGGTTATTTATCATCTATATTGCGGGGTTTGTTTTCCGAAATAAAGTCATTTTGTCGCATCATTTACTTGATGGGTTCAAATAGGTTGAGTAGAGGGCGGGCAAATACGGAGGAGTAATATTGCCCCAAAGCAAAACCCGACATTCTACAAAGTCCGATAACTCGAAGGCTATTCGCCTATTGACTTGTAGCCAAGTAATGAGTTCGCCTAATGTTCTAGGAAGGGATGCGTCGGTAGCCGACGCCCTTGACCGAATCACTAGAATGAATTTGGATCACTTATTCATTGTAAATACAGAACGCGTCCCTATTGGGCGGATACATGCTGTTGATGTATTGAAAGTGATTGCGAGGAAGACTGTTAACCGTGATATTGCATGGATGCATACGATTCCAGCTCGGCAATTGATTACTCAAAAATCATTTACGATGAAAGAAAATACACCTCTCCTCAAAGCAGCTGCTTTGATGCTAACACATGATTTGAACCAATTAGCAGTCACTGATAACGAAGGAGCAATTGTTGGAACCGTATCTCCAAGTATTGTAGCAAGACACTTGCCTCGATACATTCTCTGAGATAATTTCAACAGCAAACCCCGGGTGGGAAAACTATGTCATCCTCTCCAAGGCTGTGGCCCAATCCCCCAGGGAATTCCCCTTTGCCGCTACCTACGAGGCCAATGCTGTTCTCTAATCGTGAAATAAAGGCGCTTTCCGCCCCCCCAATGCCAGAAAGTGAATCTATTGACTTAGAAGGTTTGAAGACATATATTGGTTCACATTCGCTAGAAGATGGCTCCAAGGTTTCTGATGTAATTAATTTGGAAAAGAGAAGGCCGCTACTGATTGCTGGTGAACTTGCAAATCCCTACCGTTTATGCGATATTATGGCACCGGAGATGCCGATAATTCCTGTCAGGCTAGAAAATATTTGTAGAACATGGGCTGATAATTTAGATTCACGGGACGTCGTTCCTGGAATACACCATGTGACTATTGTTCGCTCGCCGGGGTGGTGGGAACGGTCTTTCATTACCTTAGTAGAGCCTGCTGATATGAAACGGATGGTGCAATGGCTCGATGGTTCCAAACCGAACACTTGGGCTCCAAAAAAACTAGCTGAAGGTATTATTCGTTTAGAAAATGATTTGGAATTATCTTCGCCATTATTTGAACAAATTTCATGGGATGGTATCAATGAGGAAGTTGATATTGAAATCCCAGAATCAAATGGTCCATCTCTTGATTTGTCCACTCTGATTGTACCGATTAACACTCGCACTGGCTGCTATAATAGTCGAGGGCGAGTCAATCGATGTTCTCATTTTGCTCAAACTGAATTCCATGAGAAGATGTTTCGAAGAGGGTCATCGTTCAAATGGTCGGATATGCTAGATGTCCAGTGAGTTAAGTCGGAAATTGTGGGCCCCGGGGCAATCCCGCTTGCAAAAGATATAGTTTGTAACCCTACAATATACCATGAATGGAAACGGTTCGCAAAAGGTTGCACGATTAGAGAGACTGAAAGTAGAGATCATAGAGTATGTTTCTGCAAACCCTGGGTGCTCTGCAGCAGATATTGTAGATTATCTATCTAACACGCGCCGAATGCGCAACCACGGCCTTACATCCCGTAAAGTAGGATTCTTCATTCCTCGTTATCTAAAGAATCATGTGGGATTCACTCTTGACCGTTCTACGGGTAAGAGAATATACAGGGCTGCATGAAAAGGTCAAATCGCTGCATAGTATGGGGTGGGTGATGAGCGCACCTGTCGCGGAAGTACTCTGGCCGTCATTAGATGAGTCTGTGGGGAGGCAACCTTGTTTCCCTAGTGGCCCGGTTTGGTCGATTTTACCGACTCTAAAAGGGCAGATGGAAGATATGCTATCTGATGTCGGCTCACTAGAAAGAGAAGGCGTCAGTATTGATTCATCGAAAGGTCCTGTACATATTGACTCTACAGCTAAGATTGAAACCGGCGTGCATATCATCGGGCCATCCTACATTGGCCCAAATGCAATTATTCGACATGGCGCTTACATCAGAGAGTATTCTTGGATTTGTGCAAATTCTCTTGTTGGCCACGCTAGTGAAACCAAGCACAGTGTTCTACTTCCGGGATCTAAAGCGCCTCATTTCAACTATGTTGGTGATTCGGTTTTGGGTCCAAATGTAAACCTAGGCGCTGGTGTGAAACTCTCTAATTTACGAAATGATGGCAAAGAAGTTCATGTGAAAATAAACGGTGAAAGAACGGCTACTGGCCTTAGGAAATTCGGAGCAATTATTGGAGAAAACTCTCAACTTGGTTGTAATGCTGTAACAAACCCAGGAGTAGTTCTGGGCGCTAGGTGCATGGTATCTCCTAATTCCACAGTTACGGGCATCTACGATTCTGATTCTAAAATAGGGTGATACGATGCTGTTTGGCACCGATGGAATACGTGGAGAAGTTGCAACATCTCCCGTCAATGATGAAGTCGCTATTGCTGATTTATTGGAAAAGCGTTTGATTTCCCCTCGTCTAATGCGATTAATTGGAGAGGCGTTGGCCAAAACCATAGATTACAATTCTCAGATAATCGTAGGCTGGGATGAACGCCCTGCAAATCCTGAATTGGTTGCATCACTTACAATGGGCTTGCATCTTGGTGGATGTAGGGTTGTCCACGGAGGTATTTGTGCAACGCCTGCCTTGCATAATGCATTACTCGAAACCGGTTCGGCACTTGGGTGCATGATTACGGCAAGTCATAACCCAGTTTCAGATTCCGGAATCAAAGTGTTTGATTCCCATGGTTTCAAAACGAGTCCGGAAAAAGAAAAAATGATTTCTGAATTAATTATTCAGTTGGCTGCGGAAGAACGTGAAGTTGACCAAACCCATCAAGAAGAAATGTCACATGCTGATTCTACCTTTGATGCCGATAAGGCGCACCAAGAACTCCTAGTTGTAAGACTTGCAGAGTATTCCGGAATGTTTTCTCCTCCACGCCAAAATAAGATTATGATTGATTCATCTAAAGGAGCTGCAACAAATTGGCTTGATGGAATTTTGGGCCAACACGGAATTACTGCACAAGAGGTTTCTAGCAAAGCCGCTGCACTAAACGAGAATTGTGGTGCTGGAGAATTATCGCCAAGTGATTCGTGGACTTGGGAAGAGGCAAAACGGGACTCGCATGTACTAATCAATTCGCTTAGCAGAAGACCTAGTGGAGAAATTATTGCGGCTGCATTAGATGGCGATGGCGATAGGTGTTTATTGATAGAATCAACTGAAAATGGTTGCCGCGTTATTGATGGTGATGAAATGGCAGACCACATCTTACGCTCAGCAAAAGGAAATTGGCACTTGGCCGCCAGTATTGAATCCGACCTCGCACTCTCAACTTCCTTAGATAGACTTGAAGCGAAGGTTGAGTATTCTCAGACTGCTGTTGGAGACAGATGGCTAGCACAGACGCTAAAGAATGATGATAGGCAAGTACTCGGAGTTGAAGATTCAGGTCACCTAGTAATGTCTGCACCACACCCCAAGGGTGGTCGCTGTCTTGTGGGCGATGGGGTTGCAAGTTTGTTTGCGGTTCTATGTGCAATGGCTTGTGAAGAGAAGTCGGCTCCCTTTGAAAGAGGTTTCAAACGTAGAATTTCAATTAAAGATACCATAAGATCTCGTTGGACCGGTAGTAATGAATTAGCAGATAGTGTTGAACATATCGCAGTTCTAAAATTAGGTGAAATGCAGAGAGGCGGTCTTGTTGGTGAAGCTAATTTGATGTTGTTAGAAACCGAGGGCATCTCGATCGGTGTTCGAAATTCTGGTACTCAAGCCAAAACCAATGTTTCTTTGAGGCTGGCCCCTGGAATCGATAATACCGTTCCTCTTGAAGCTGTAAAACAGATAGTGGCAAGTTTACAACATTCTCTAATCGATTAAGTATTGGAGATTTCTGATTCATACTTCTGTCCAAGCCAGGTAACCAATCCGAGTAATATTGCGGTTGCTAATAGCATGATTAGAATCATCATTTCTGTAGCTCCCGCAAGCAATAGAACTCCAGCAATAATCCACGCAATTACAAGGTCTATTGCTCCAATGATTCGCCATGCTCTTCGAAGAGTTATCACTCCAATCATCCAAGAAGTTGTAGAAACTGCTAGAACTAATACCATCATCAACACAGTTGTTTGTTCATAATGACCAAACGCTCCTGTTGGAATAAGTAAATGGCCAATCCAAAGTCCTGCAGGAGTCCATATCTCTTTGCGGTAGATTACACAAATCACAGCGGATGCCAGTCCGATAATTCCTATTGCAATCATGAACAGTGCGGTGGTTTCATCGAGTAATTCTATCCAATCCCCTAAGGCGTTCCAACTAATTGGCAAGAACAATGCTAAGCCCACAGGTATCGCCGGTTGCGCCCACTTAATCGCATTGAAAAGAGCAAGACCACAGGCCAATATCCCTGCAGGGCCGAATGAAATTACAATCACCATTGCCGCCCAAGCAAATCTACCTGCCGCGCCTCTATGATCTTCCAAATTTCTTTTTATTCTCTCGGATTCTACCCAATTGAACAGTAGCACTGCGCCGATTAAGAATACTTCCAAGCCCCAAACTGGAACTACCCATTTTAGTTCATTACTAAGATTTGGAATAAGTTGGAGTCTGTCTACTCCCATCAGGGTAGTGAGCAACCTAGAAACCAACACTAGCAGAACAATTCCTTCTAGTGCTGATGGGATTCTGAGGCCTAAATCCTTTCTTCCAACCAATGATATCCCGGCAAGTATTATCAAAGAGCCAAGAAGGACCAATACTTCCCATTGGTCTACTAATTCCACACTTGAATCTCCTAAGCGTCCTGCTATTTGAATCAAAGTTAAGCCAGCCATCGTTACCGCTATTGGTGATTCAATACCCATGATGTCGGGGAGCTGGAGATTGACTTGTTCTGCCCTCCAACGTGAAATTCCGATGAACAATACCGAGATGAAAGAAGCCATTGCAATTGCCAATAATGATGACCCTGAAGTCCAAGAAAAGAATACTCCAATTAGTAAAGTCACTGAAATGAACGAAATTACAATGATTGGTTTGTGGTTAATATCTCCAACAATTAAATCATATTCTCCCGATGAAGAGCGACGGCGGGAACGTTTCTTTTGCGCTTCGGATAATTGTAATAATTCAGTATCAATCATTCGAATATGTGAGGATTCATCTTGTTGGGCAGTTATTTCTGCTTTGAGTTCCGCTCTTACAAGGTGCTTCGCGATTCTTTCTTCTCTCTGTGATACTTGGCGCAAGCGTGACCTAATTTCACCTTGGGCTGCTAGCCACGCTCCTGTGATTACGAAACTCGCACCAGTAAGAGCAATCGTTGGGAAATCCTCGAAACTATTTGCCGCTAAACCCACAGTGACTAATACTGCAATACTCGCAATTGCAGACGGTAATAGTCTATCTAATTTCGAGGCACGGGGCAGGTATAACCCACCCAGAGTTGCCATACTTGCAATCCCTGCATATCTTAGATTTTCAACGCCGCTCGGTAAATTTTCACTATCTGTTAAAAATGTATTAACTGGTTCATCAAGGCCAATTAGCATCATCATTACAGAAATAAAACCAAGTGTTATTGTGATCAATTTTCCAGGCATCAAGGTGTCTGAAGTAATTACCTCGCCCTTTGAAAGGCGTAATGCATTTTCTTCAGACCAACGAACAATTAGCACAGATGATATTCCAAGAATAGTCACCCAAAATGCACCAAAACCAAATCTCCACTGAAGAATTAATGCCGCTATGGCCCATGATACAAGGATAGTACGGGGGTTGCCTTGGTGCTTGTCAAATCGCATAATCAATGCGTGTGAAAGCAATAGAACCCCCATTATTAGCAATAGGCCATATGAAGGAATTATACCAGGGTGTGTCAGAAATAGAATTGTACCAAGGACTGTTATGAAACTGATATTCCAGAGCCTCATCATTCCACTATCGCGCATTCGTGCACTCAATTCGGACAGCCCTGCTAAGCGACCAGCGAGATTTACACCCGTATCTCCTAATTTCAAATTAAGCGGGATTTGGATTGCGATTAGTAACAACATGTAGATTGTTAAATCGAATTCCGCTATATTGATTGGAATTAAATCGACTGAAATTAGTCTATCTTCAATATTACTTGCGAATAATAGTAACCATATCCATGGGGCAAGAGTTGCAGTACCTGCCAAGGAAGGTGAATTTCTTTGAATAGCAAGCCATGAAAGGCCAACCCAAACTATTGCTTGGCATACCAGTAAATTGCGCGCCCATGTTGCTTCTTCCGCGTTTATCAATAAAGTCAGTAATATTACCATTACAATTGAGCCAATCCATAGGACATGGTCGGAAACTGCATGTTGGTGATTCAGTAAAGCGAATGTGGTAAGCGAGGCACTGAATACTGCATATACTGCCCAGGGTTCAGAGAATGGCGGTTCGATGATCCCTCTTACCATTAGGATAAGAATTGCTAACAGCAAGGGTGCTGGCCACAGAGCATAACGTTGTAATCGATTCCAATCCTCGCCCCTAACTACGAGGTAAGAAGGTCCAAATGCTGAAATTAACAATATCAGTTGAGCGATTGCATATCCTGTTTCTAGGCGGTGTGAAGCAATTGCTAGTAGAGCCCCGAACATTCCTAATCCAACAGAAACTGACCATAGCCCCGGTTTGCCTAGTCCCATTGCATTGAATGCAGATGAAAACCAATTTTCGGCTTTAGCAAATCTTGTGGCTGTAATTGCATTAATCCCAGTTACTGCGAACATCAATAAGAATAGTAACAATTCGTCTTCAAATGGCTTTATCTCTATACCAAATAATATCCAATTATTACTAATTGCATGCAAACCAATCCACAGATATGATACTGCAATTCCTAGCGAGGCGAGGTTACCAGACTTGCGCAGATATGCGAGAGCATGCAGCAATAACGTTCCCAAACCAATCATAGCAGCTACGCCTTCTTGGCCATAAGGGCCTCCTGCTGCAGAACCTATTGCAAGTAATACCAGTGTTGCCTGGGCAGCAATAGCGTCTTCATTGTGGTGTTGAGCTATGAAAATATTTACAGTAACCAATCCCAATAATCCAACACCTAATTCGGTCTGAGTTATCCAGTCCCACGAGTACATTGAAATTGCCAAACCATACAATAGTTTCATGGAAATAATTACCCATGTTACTCCAAGAATATGCATACTGTTCTTTGGAATCCAAACCTCCCCTAGCCAAATTCCAAAGCCTGCCATTGCAAGTAGACCAATCGCTGAAAGAGTAGGTCCGAGGGTTGTACCGACTATTGCACCGATTGCAGACCAAACCACAATCATTGAGATCATTAATCCAAAGTGAATTCTTTTTTCTCCTTCGATAGCGTATTCGGTTACGCTATCAATTTCTGGCGGTTCATCCACAGTCCCATCCCGATTTATTCTGCTAGGGGCATCTCCGCGAGTAAATATTTCAGCTATCTCGCCAATCGCAATATCAACTTCTTCTTTGGAGTTATCTTCGATTTCTAAATTTTCAACTGGAACATCTGTTTTAGGTTCTGAATCGATTAAGAAACTCCCCAAGTCCACTCCAGAACCCTTCTGGAATTTGCGCTTGGAGATGATTTCATCCTCGGACTCCTTCACCATACAAACCCTCACCCTTCGATAATGGCTTTCAATATCTCCCCTCGCCGACCTGTAATTCGGTTAATTGGGGTGTTGAGAGGATACTTTCACACCGCAAGGGACAAAGAGGTCCCGCGGGTCGCCGTTGCATGGCGACCACTGTGGGTACCCCGTCGGGTGACCTATCTGAAAGCGGCATTTCCACAAACGCAACTGTCCATTGGAATCTCGATAACATCACTCTTATCGATTTAGCAGTGGAAAGAAAGGAGGGTTTTCTATCGAATCATGGAGCCCTCGTAACTGAAACTGGAGAGAGAACTGGCCGTTCGCCAAATGACAAATTTATTGTTGACGAACCTAGTACAAATCAAGATGTAAATTGGGGCGATGTAAACATCTCAACCGACAAGGTTGTTTTTGATAGATTAAAGCTTCAAGTAATCGATTACCTTTCTGCAAAAGAGGATTTATTCGTACAAGATTTATACTGTGGCGCAGAAGAAAGTGAAGCATTGCCTATTCGAATCATCAACCAAAACGCGTGGCACAATGCATTCGCTCGCAATATGTTTGTTCGTCCTACTACCGAACAATTAGAATCGCATACACCACAATTTACAGTTTACCACGCCCCTCACTTTGAAGCAGTTGATGAAGATTTGAATTCACAGTGTTTTGTTGTTGTAAACTATGCTGCTGGAGAAGTAATCATTGGCGGTACTAGATATGCTGGTGAAATTAAAAAATCAATCTTTAGTGTGATGAATCTTATTCTGCCCAAGAAAGGTATTCTTCCAATGCATTGCTCTGCCAATACTACTGGCGAAAATACTGCAATTTTCTTCGGGCTGTCTGGGACTGGTAAAACAACATTATCCGCAGATCCTAAACGCGCTCTTATCGGAGATGATGAACATGGCTGGGGAGCAAATGGTGTATTCAATTTCGAAGGCGGATGCTACGCAAAATTGATCAATCTGTCAGAAGATGATGAACCTGAAATTTTCGGGACCACACGACAGAAAGGCACTGTTCTCGAAAATATAGTAGTGGATTCTGAAGGAGTGCCTGATTTCTTTGACACAAGTAAGACTCAGAATACGCGCGGCTCGTACCCTATTGAATTCATTGATAATCGAACAATGGACAGTAAGGGGGGACATCCGCAAAATGTAATTTTTCTCACTTGTGATGCGTTCGGAGTATTGCCCCCTATTAGCAGATTGACACCCTCCCAAGCGGCTTACCACTTTATTTCTGGATATACTGCAAAGGTCGCAGGTACTGAAATCGGTGTAACTGAACCTCAGGCTACTTTCTCTGCTTGCTTTGGTGAGCCTTTCATGCCGATGCACCCCGGTGTTTATGCAGATTTGTTATCAGCAAAAATGGCCGAGCATGGCTCGACTGCATGGCTGATCAATACCGGCTGGTCCGGTGGTGCATACGGCGTAGGCAATAGGATGAAAATAAAATACACCCGTGCAATGCTAAATGCTGCGCTTGACGGTGAATTGGATAATGTAGAGTACGTAACTGATGAAAGATTTGGATTTGAAATTCCAACATCTTGCCTTGGAGTTCCTTCAGAAGTTTTGATTCCAAAACAAACATGGGCAAATGGTGATGCTTACGACCTAACTGCAGACAAGTTAGCATCTATGTTTAATGAAAACTTCAAGCGTTACGCCGCAGGCGTTTCTGAAGCTGTTAACGCCGCAGCACCTCGTAATCATTGAATCTTGTAATTTTTGACACACCATTGCAAAACCGTACTTTCATAGCGGACTAGTGACACGGAAGGGTGTTGAGAGCCATGCGTACACGTACTTTGCTTCTTTCCAGCCTGATGCTAATGATGTGTTTTACCCCCCTTGCTTCTGCGGGTTTGGACAAGAGTCTGGAAGATGGGAAGAGCGAAGAAGAGGCTCGGTTTTTGGATATCCCGATTCATACATTTGACGATGTAGGACAACGGATTGATGCCGGTGCAAGCGGTCGCGCCCCGTGTAATGCAGTTCAAACCGATGGAGGTACTGCTGGTGATACTGGAAACACAAGTGCAACGGCTAAGAGCCTAGGTTCTAATCCAAACAATGGCCCTAATGGAGTTACTGGCTGTGTTGATGCAAATGATGCTGAAGATCTTTACAGCATTACTACAACTGCCGGCAAGGATGTTGATATCGAATTAGTTGTTCCAACCGGCGCTGATTTCGACCTTTACATCACCGATGCGGCACTAACTGTTGCATACGATAGTTCGATTTACAATGACCCTCTTGAGAAAGTAACAACCGCTGGAACTAACCTATCTGGTCAGGCTACAACATTCTATGTCTACATCTATGCATATTCAGGCGATGGATCTTACACTCTTCGCGTTTGGACTAACAATACTGTCCCCCGTCCTGATATGACAATTTCATATATCGATGCGCCACTAAAAGCACAGGCTGGAGATACTGTAAATGTCAACTATACTGTTGACAATTTAGCAAATAACTCATCTGCAACAACAGGTGCATTTGATGTATTCTTCATCCTTTCAACAGATACAACATACGATCAATTTGACCTGATTCTTGATGATGTGTCCAAAGAAACCGATCTTGCAGCAGGGGCTAATCGTACTACATCGATGAGTATTTCATTACCTGCCAACCTCACGAACGATTCGTATTATTGGATAGTTTGGGCTGATGGATATGGTAATGTCACTGAAAGTGACGCAACGAATAATGACATGATTTCGTCTCTACAAATGGTAGTTGGAAATGATTGTAATGATTTAATGGGTGGTACTCAAAACGATGGAGGATTAGGGGCTGATGCCGCAGGCGATACTGCAAATGCCACCAACATGGGAAATAACGTAACGGCCACCTACACAGGGTGTATGGATGGAGCAGATGGTGACGACATTTTTGCATTTGATGTTCCTGCTGGATACTTTATCGAGATTTCATTAGATGCAGAGGATAATGCATCGGATTTGGATATATTCATTCACTACTCCAATGGCTCAGAAGTTGACAGGGGCTATACTGCCTCCTACCCAGAAGTCGCTACTGCTAAACTAACAGATTATGAGGGGACTGCAGGAACTTATTATGTTAATGTGAGTCACTTTTCTGGCGTCTCAAACTACACACTTGATGTATGGACTAACCAAAGTATTCCCGCTCCAGATTACACTATTGATACGATCACAAGTGCTGGAAGTGGACAGGCAGGAGATTCATTTGATGTCACAGCCATCCTAGAAAATGTTGGAACGGTAGATGGCGTTTCTAATGTGGAATTAATTACGGTTTTATCTGTGAACACCGGTGTAGATTGGTATGACCATGAAATCGGTTCCATCTCTACAAATGGCATTCCATTTGACACCAATACAAGTGTTACAATCCCATCTACAATCCCTCTTGATATCGTTGAAGGAGACTACAACCTCTATGTCGTAGTTGACCAGGATGACCTTGTGCTTGAACGTGATGAAGAAAACAACCAGCAGGCCAGAACAGGACAATTCTCAATTGGCAATGCTGAAACAAGTTGTGCTACACAAAACGATGGTGGTCTAGGTGGAGATGCTGGTAACAGCACGAGTAGCGCTTTCGACTTAGGGAATTATGCTGATGCAGAGTATCGTGGCTGTATTGATTCTAATGATATGGGCGACTACTATACCATCACGCTTGGGGCTGGACAAAATATGAATTTGACACTTGTTGACCCGCCTTCTGGAGCGGTCAATCTAGCAATCGTAGATGCAAATGGCGCAGAGGTTGATTCTGATTTGGGATGGTTTGCAGATAGTGAGGTTACAACTATTGGGACCTCATTTGATGGTGTCGCAGGCGTTTACACAATCATGGTCAATCGTTCTACATCTTTCTGGGAGAGCGGAGGAGCGGGTACTTACAGATTATTAGTAGGCGAACCTGCTGGCTATGTTGCTCCATTCTCTTGCGTCGGACATTCAGATGCTGGAACCGGTACAGATGCTGGAACCGATTTATCCAATGCTATGATTTTGGGAGCAAACCCCTCTGTTAATGGACAGGGATGTCTCGATGGACAGGATAATTCAGATGCATATCAGTTTAATCTTGAAGATAAGAACAATATCGATGTAACGTTCATGCCTGATGCTGGCTCTCTCTTCACTACAAGTTTGTATGATGGAAATGGTGCAATGATTACTGGATGGAATGGAACCGCATGGTCCTCCATGGGCGATTCGGTGCACGAAGGAATGGATGGAACATTCACTTTGGTGGTTGATTCAGTAGGCGGAGAAGGTTACTATAACCTCTCAATCTCATCTATGGCTCCTGCTCCGGCAGACCTTGCAATTAGCAATCTATCGTGTGGTTCTGAAATGATTAGTAATGAAGAATTATTTTACTCGTTTGAAATTCATAATATGCGCGGGCCTGCGGTTGGAGATTTCTCTTGGACCCTTGAATTGATAGATTCTCAAGGAATGATGGTTGAAGAAATTGACTCTTCTTCCCTCGGAACTTATGCAACATACGGACAGTTGGTTTTGGAGAGAGCTTCGTCGACTTTCATTAATGCAAGTACCGCTTCTGGCATCTATACTTGTAAAGTTATGATAAATATGGATGGAGCAATACTTGAGCTTGATCTATTGAACAATGAATTGACTGGAGAAAATTTCACTATTCAAAACGAAGACGAATTATGGGCAAATGATGTTGACCGTGACGGATACAATACAACAGATACTGGAGACGGCATTGTAGATGATTGTCCTGACAAATACGGTGAAAGTTGGGGCGACCGCTATGGATGCGCTGACTTAGATGGCGATGGTTGGTCTAACCTCAATGATTTTTCACCGCTTGATGAAAGTCAATGGGTTGACGCAGATGAAGATGGTTTTGGAGACAACAGTAGTGGATTCCTAGGCGATCAGTGTCCTGGCGTCTATGGTGTTGAAAATGGAGAAAATGGCGATGGTTGCCCTCCTCCATTCGTTGATACCGATGGTGATGGTGTTCAAAATTCAGATGATGATTGTTTGGAGTCGCCTGCAAATGTAACAGTCGATGAAAACGGTTGTGAAGTTGATACTGATGGAGATGGCGTTGTAGATTCACTCGATGAATGTCCCGATACTGTTGGAGGAATCAACATTGTCGATGATGTTGGCTGTGACGTTTCAGACAATGGTGATGGAGGCTCTGGTGACGGGGGCTCTGGTGACGGGGGCTCTGGTGATGGAGGCTCTGGTGACGGAGGTTCTGGTGACGGAAGCGACGACACCGAAGATGGTACCAGTACAGAAGATTCTGCCGAAAGCGGACTCGATATTGTTATGATGGGAGGAATTGGTGGCGGAGTTCTAATCATCATTCTCCTGACTTTGCTAATCGTTCGCAAGGGGCGTTCTGGAGACCAAGTTGTTGATGATTCGTTCGCTAATGCAGCATTCAATCAACCGGTTGCTGGAATGGTAGCATCAGATCCGAGTATCACTGCCGAACAGTTGCAATATGAGCAGCAATTGCATGCTGCGGGATACAATGCAGAACAAGCTAGGGCATATGCCGACCAGCATTTCCGCCCTTGGATTAATCAGTGAATGGTGAACGTTTTTGTTTTGTAGAGAATGTGGTAAGCAGGTCGATGAGAGTTGGGCAACTTGCCCGCACTGTGTTGCTAAAATTTACCACCCGGATAAAACTACACAGATTCAACCCTCGTTTTCTCCTCCGAATATTATTCAAAAACCGATTCAAAGTGAACAAGCAGGATTTAACAATCCATTTCATGCACATGGTATAATCGATGATGGCAAACCAAAATGGGCACCCGGATGGGGGAAATTAGCATGGATTATTGGATTCTTGCTTCTTGTATTGGCGAGAGTGGCTGTGAGAACGCAAAATTAAAGGCACTTTTGAGTTGCTTAACAAAATAATTTAATACTTCAATCATAATTTCTCATCATGTCCTTTTGCCATGCTTGTGGTCAACGAGTCGAGCCTCAATGGAATGCATGCCCGCATTGTTCAACCATGTTACCTAGTTCTGGCCAAGAAGTACAACAGCCAGATATACCGCATTATTCACCCCAGCCATCTTATCAAACCCACACCCAAACTATACCTCAACAACAGTATCAAGTTCCACAGAATCAATATGTAAGTACGCAATTTACAAGCAGTGGCGGTGGCGGTGGCGGAGGCGTAAATGTAGTTGTAATTGTTGCCGTAATTGCCGTTGTTGGGATTATTCTAGCAGGGGTGCTGTATGTATGGGCCTCTTCCTTAGCGTCTTCACCGTATACATGGAGCGGAGAGGTAGATAGTAGGGTTACTGGAGTCAAATGGTATGATAGTGAGGGGGATTGGGAACTCGAGACTCATGATGGTGATTTGGAATTCTCGAATGACCAATTTATTGAAGAGATGGAACTTACCTCCGTGCATGTAGAATACGATTGGCCATACGCCACGATCGAATACGAATCAGATAGTAGTGATTGGTCTACAATGGAGGTCGAAGTTCGGAATCAGATAAACGGAGATGTATGGTTTGTCCTAATGACTTCTGTAACTCTAGATGGAGATTATACTTCCCTTGATGATGGCGCATGTTTTGCCGGCATCCATGAAGATGCATACTACGGATCTAGCTCTTGGCGGTCTGAAGTTGGAAATACAGCCTGGCCGTACTTCTGTGATTCTGTCGATGATTACTAGTCCGTGACTGCAAAAGGTCATGAGTAATCGGTGCTCAGCAGGTAATATGACGAACGTATTGATGCAGACTAGCGCCGGCGATATTACCATTGAACTATTCACTGATAGTATGCCAATTACAGCAGGAAATTTTCTTGATTTAGTAGACAAGGGTTACTATAATGGCCTTCATTTCCACCGTGTTATTCAAGGATTTATGCTTCAAGGTGGTTGCCCAAACAGCAGAGACCCAAACAGTCCTCGGTGTGGAACTGGCGACCCAGGATATAAAATCGCAGATGAACATTTAGACAATGCAAAGTTCTCAAATGAACCAGGTACATTGAGCATGGCAAATGCTGGACCAAACAGTGGTGGATCGCAATTTTTCATTAACACAGTTGACAATTCTTTCTTAGATTGGTGGAGCCCCGGAAATTCGAAGCATCCGGTCTTTGGCAAGGTTGTTGCAGGAATGGATATTGTCACCGCTATCGAGAAGTGTAGAACTCTTCCCGGCGACAGGCCAGCTCAGCCACAGCAAATCATGTTTGTAACTCGGGTTTGAAACACAGAATTAGAGATGTTTGTCTTTTCATAAGATATCCACTATGTGATTGCCGTGTAGGATGAGTCTAACCTGTGCTAACTCTTTCTAACCTAATCCTAAACCACTATATATTCTCTAATTTTGGCGCAAATATGTTCAATGGCATATCTTGGAATAAACCGCAACAATGGCACTTGGATTTGAGTTCAGATGAGATTACGACTCAAGAAAGAATAGTCTCAATTGTATTCTTTGCAGGACTAACGGCTTTGTGTGCACAAATTTCATTCATCGTGCCATGGACTCCAATCCCCTACACTTTCCAAACCTTTGCGGTTTTAGCCACAGGAGTATACCTTCGCAGAAACGATGCATTTGCTTCAGGTTTCCTATATCTTGTAATGGCGGCAGTTGGAGCCCCTGTCCTTGCAGAGGGAGGTAGTCAATTATTCTCCGATGGGAGATTAATTGCTTCCGGGGGTTATTTACTGGCATTCCCGTTGGCTTCGGCTTTGGTTGCAGAGGGGCTACAGCGGTCAAGAGATGCAGGTACACCTGACCTGAAAGCGCAAATGGTCTGTTGGATTTTGGCAATGATTCCTGTATATCTCTTTGGAACTTTATGGCTTGCTGAGTTTTACGAATTAACATTCTATAACTCATTTATGATTGCAACTTATCCGTTCCTGATCTGGGACTTTGGCAAAATATACATTCTACTCTACATCACAACTAATGTCTGGACTTATTCTAAAGATTCAGCAGATGAAGCTTGAATATTCGGATGGGTTTTGCGTGAGTCGGTTTGCTCGCTAGGGAGTGTACTGGGGGACTGAATCCCCTTTGTATCAGAAAACAAAACGCAAAGGGTTTTCGGATGACCCCTTACAACTTATCCGAATCATTTTGTTAGTGCTTCGTATTTTGTTTGATTATTAATTCTTGATGTATTGGAGATTCCTATATTGAGCAAATTCTTTCCAATATGACATATTCTTTCCTCCTCCATTTGTGTCCCAAGCGAATGCAAATCCGCCCCCACCCCCTGGAGTGATTATTGTCACGCGTGCACCCCCACCTACACTCCCATCTGAATAGGTGGATTTATTCTCAATTTTTGTATTATTTTCAATAACAAAATATTTCAAATCTACAGTCTCGCCATTATCTATCCTATATGATAAAACTAAATCAAACTCTGAAATAAATACAGTCTTATAGAGCGATCTTTGAGTTGTGATTCCATTTTCTAAGATGTTATAAATCCAAACAAGTCCTACAATTATAGGAATGAACAAAATCGATACTAGTAGCCCTATAATCCTCTCATACCAAGGAATTATCAACGTACTTTCATGAATCACAAAGTCAGGAGTGATATCTCCCGATTCAATTTCCGATATGATTTGTCTATGGTTTTTTCTGGGGGACGAGGAATCGTACTTGCCCATAGGTGGGAAAACCGAACTGAAGTATTCAAAATCCTCATTGCAATATGGACACTCATATGTCCCTTTTGAATCACTGCCAAGGTCTACTGTCTTGGTGCATGAAGGGCACTCTACTTCTACCATATTGTGTTCTAACATTATTTGGAGTATAACTCTTGAGCCGGCAATACCCTTCCAACACCCACGAGTGAGATGCCTGTCGCTTGGGTACCCATGGAGTCGGATATTTTCGATTCCAACCAAATCAAGATGAAATCAACCTTGGAACTCAGGGAAGTACTGTTTGGTATATGCTAATGCATTCTCTGGAGTATGTCCTTGTGCAACTACG
>Ga0233427_10000433_pt1 | contig 53761 bp, 52 predicted proteins | sample SI_118_April2016_5_FD_179885 | JGI IMG/M metagenome (GOLD analysis project Ga0233427, IMG submission 179885) | Seawater microbial communities from Saanich Inlet, British Columbia, Canada - SI_118_April2016_100_MG | ecosystem: Environmental > Aquatic > Marine > Inlet | place: Canada: British...
ACTTAAAAATAGCAATGTCTGATCAACAACAATCAGTTATTCTGCTGCGTAAAGCCGCGTTAGCAATGGTGGCTTTTGAATGGATTCAAGTCGCGATGGGCGATCTCGGGTACACCGATTAAATCCGCAAAATCAAGGGTTTTAGCCGATTCTTACTGTAATTAGAGTCTCGCTACAATTACGATAACGTATCAGTGGTTACCTACCGCAATAAGTCAAAGTCTAAAAAAGCTCGATCGAAGAAAAATAATTCTGTTGGTCAGCAACTTGCATTTGTTTTTTCAGGCCTAAATACAGTTCTTTCCCTTTTCGGAGCAGGACTAATTTTTCTATTTAATGGCGTAAAGTGGGCCTTCGAAACGTCTCTTGACGCCCTCTATGGCAACCGCGGACGGCAACCATTTGGCATTGCTCTTGCTTGTTTGTCATTGTTCGTTCTGGGGGCATTGCTTAGTTATGAAAGTGGAGCCACAGACGGAAACTTGTGTGGCGTGTTAGGCTACACCATTGCTGATTCGCTGTTGTTCTTTTTAGGCCTCGGTGCTTTTATTGCCCCATGCTTTGGGGCATTCTGGGGAATCGCTCGCTTAGCTCGCGAAGAGAGTAGCGGATACGCCGGATTCAAATTCGTTGGCATTTGCTTGTTGAGCTTGTCGGTCGCATTTATTTCTCATGGCGTTGGTGACGCAACGCCAACCAATGTCTTTATGAAGGGACAAGGCGGTTGGCTAGGATCAGCTTTTTACCCAACACTCTCTGAAGTCTTTGGCCCATTAGGTACAACAATAGTAATTGTATTTTTAGTGAGCTTGTCTTTGGTGATGGCAACTGAGTGGGCTTTCGTGCCATTGATTCGCGATTTACTTAAAAACAGTGCAGACAAATTACGGCAACAAGACTTGCCTTGGGGTAGCACCGGCAATGAGTCACTCATGGAAGATGCCAAGCAAAATCATCAAAAAGCATCACGCGGACTACGTTCGATTTTCGGGTGGTTTGGAAGCCAGTTTTCTACGTATGACATTGCGAGTGAAGGTTCTACTTCCGCGCCAGGGCCGGCTGCGGCTATCCCAGAAACAAAGCCACAGCCAGAGATGAAAATTACTGGGCCTGGTTATGACGACGAGTCGCCTAGGCCTGCGCCCGTAGACACTGTCGAGCCAGCGGCGACGCTTGAACCAATCAAGCCTGCTCCTGCTCCCGTATCTCCTTCGCAAGAGACTGCTGAAGCAGCAGCAACAAACTCGTCTGCGACGGCCGTCATTGACCAAACAGAAAAACGTTTGATTGACGATGACGACTATGTGTTGCCAGGCATTGTTGTAGACAAAGAAAAGTCGACGGCTCGTATCGAGACCGAAGAAGACAAGCAAAAGCCCACACCTAAGCGCCGTAAGACGCCGTCCTTGAAATCGTTGCCTTCGGTTAAGTTGCTAATCAAAAGCGATACTAAGGCTGCGGTTGACAACAAAGACGAAATCAAAGAAATGGGCCGCTTGCTTCAAGGCGTCCTCGATTCTTTCAAGCTTGACGGAACAGTTGTTTCTGCCGAGCGCGGGCCAACCATCACTATGTTCGGGATTCAATTGGCTCCAGGTGTGCCTGTCGCCAAAATTAAAAAACACATGGATGACATTGGTTTGTCCTTAGGCACCGACCGTGTGCGTATTGTTTTCCCTTTACCGGGCTCAAAGGCGGTAGGCATTGAGGTACCTAATTCTGAACAATCATCGGTGCGACTACGCGATGTGTTCGAAAAATGTTCTCAAGAAGTGGCTAAGGCGGTGTTGCCGATGGTGCTTGGGCAGGCGGCGCTTGGTAATGAGTTAGTCGCAGACTTGACCAAAATGCCGCACATGTTGATTGCCGGCACAACTGGGTCGGGTAAGTCGGTGTGCCTGAATAGTATTTTGGCCACCTTGTTGTTAACGCGCACGCCCGAAGAAGTTCGGCTAATATTAATTGACCCTAAGCAAGTTGAGCTTGATGCCTACTCAGGTATTCCTCATCTGATGTGTCCGGTAGTCACCGACATGAAGCGCGCATCATTTATTTTGAACTGGACAGTTCAGCAAATGGAAAACCGCTTGGCGACTTTTAGGCGCGCCAAAGTGCGAAATATTAGCGACTACAATGCGATTGGGCGCAAAGGTTTGCAAGACATGTTGGGCGAGCGCTATGACGAGATAGACTTCCCAGATTCTTACCCATATGTAGTTGTGGTGATTGATGAGTTAGCAGATCTCATGCTGACTCATAAGAGAGATGTTGAGACGAGCATTAACCGCATTGCTGCAAAGGCGCGCGCCGCAGGCATCCACTTGATTGTTGCGACGCAGCGTCCGTCAACAGATGTTGTTACCGGACTAATTAAAGCTAACCTACCAGTGCGAATGTCCTTCCGCGTTAATACCAATACAGATAGTCGGGTCATTCTTGACGAGGCAGGGGCCGAAAAATTGCTGGGTAATGGCGACTTTTTGTACCGTCCGCCGGGCGCAGATTCTAATAAGCGTGGCCAAGGAGCATTTATTGACACCCCAGAAGTTACAGGAATCTGTGACCATTTGAGAAAGCACGGCACCCCAGAATTTCTTGAGGTCCTTGAGCAAGGTAGTTTGCTCGGTGGCTCAACAGTCGAAGTTGATGACGAGTATTGGGATGAGGCCGTAGAGTTTGTATTAAAGTCAGGCCGTGGTTCTGCATCGCTGCTGCAGCGCAAATTTAAAATTGGGTACAGCCGCGCGAGTCGCCTTATTGAAGATATGACCGAGCATGGGGTTTTAGGCGAACATAATGGCGCTAAGCCTCGCGAAATTCTGATCACTGCCGAGCAGTGGGAAGAAATGAAAAATCAATGACCATAGCCCCGAAGCAAATCAACGTGGCGTTGGTTCACTTAGGTTGTGCCCGCAATTTGATTGACTCCGAAAACATCCTTGGGCAGCTTGGCGCCGGAGGATTTGCATTAACCGGTGACGTCCAGCAAGCAGACGTTGCAATTTTAAATACATGTAGTTTTATCGGCCCTGCTCGAGAAGAGTCAGAGGCGTCTATCAATGAACTGCTTGATGCAAAGCGTGCCGGTGATTTGCGCGGTGTTGTAGTTGCCGGATGTTTGCCAGAAAAATTTCGCGATGAAGTACTTGGTAAATTCCCAGAGGTTGACGCATTTTTAGGCCTAAGTGATTATTCTAATGTTGCGCGCATTGTCGAAGATGTCCTCAAAGGGCGCAAGGTGCACGAATTATCAGGAGGGCGAGCACCACAGGGCCAAGGCGAGTTTTTGCGCCTTCTGCAGACACCACGCTCGTATGCTTATCTGCGACCGAGCCATGGCTGCGACCATAATTGCGCTTTTTGCATCATCCCGCAAATTCGAGGATCCCAGTCTTCGAAACCGATTGACGCCGTTGTTGAAGAAACGCGGTTGTTGGTTGAGCAGGGCGTCCGCGAGATTAATTTGGTTGCTGAAGACACCACCGGCTACGGCAAAGACTTCGGACGCGATGCTGCCCGCTTACCTGATTTGGTAGAAGCGATGGCGCAAGTTGATGGGCTTAAATGGTTACGTGTGATGTATGCTTATCCCAACAATTTCCCTTGGCGTTTGACTGATGTCATGAACGAGTATGACAATGTGTTGCCGTACTTAGATATCCCAACTCAGCACATCGCCTCGCCTGTCCTTAAAAGCATGTTGCGCGGCGGTAATAGTTCATCAGTGAGTGAAATTATGGCACGCTTACGCCGCGAAGTGCCGGACATCGCTTTGCGCACTACTGTCCTTGTTGGTCACCCTGGCGAAGGCCGCGCTGAGTTCAAAGAGTTGCTTGACTGGATGCAAGAATTTAAGTTCGAGCGTTTAGGCGCATTCGCTTTCTCGCCAGAAGCGAATACTCCGGCAGGGTTGGATTCGAATCGCTGTTCCCACGAAGAGGCGCTTGAGCGCCAGGCAGAGGTAATGGAGTTGCAAGCCGGTATCCACGCTGACTTCCAGCAGAGTCTAGTTGGCAAGACAACTACGGTATTGATCGATGACGCTGCTGGAGACGTCGCAATCGGGCGCACATGGGCCGATGCGCCGGAGGTAGACGGTGTGGTGCAAATAAATGACCCGCAACATAACCTGTCAACAGGCGCGATGGTTGAGGCTACAATAACCGCAGCAGAGGGCTATGACTTACATGCCAAGCTTGCTGACGGTTAACAATGATTGCTAAACAAGTACCTAACATAATTACGCTTGCACGATTGGTGCTTGCGGTGCTTGCTTTTTCTCACTTATCGACTGTAATTACCCTCGAGACAGGTAGCGCTGCAGCGAAGGTAGCGGCCTTAGCGGCATTTTGGTATTTCTTTATAGCGGCCGTCACCGATTGGCTCGACGGTTTTTTAGCACGTAGGTACGGATGGGTTACCGCAGTAGGACGAGTAGCCGACCCTGTTGTCGATAAGGTTCTTATTTTAGGAGTGATGGCGTATTTGTCTGCGAGCAACCATTTTTATGCGCGCGAAGGAGACTGGCATGTCGTGATGCCAGTGTGGGCAGTAGTTCTTTCTTTGGGCCGTGAATTTTTAGTTACGGCACTCCGCGGCATGGTTGAATCGGCTGGCAAACAATTCCCAGCCGATGTGTTTGGTAAAATAAAAATGCTGACCCAGGCTATTTATGTAGGTACTGCCATTGGCGCCTTCGCCGGAATACCAGATTTTGTGCACTTACCATTTCTAGATTTATTGCGGGCTCCCACCTTTTTCTTTTTGCTATTTTGGCTAATGATTGCCATGACAGTTTTCTCCGGGGTTAACTATTGCATTACTGGCGCACGTTTGCTTTCAGGCTCTATTCATGACTAGTCAAATAGAAGAACTACTAATCTATCTTGAGCGGCTTGACGAGCTTAGCTTAAGCGAGAAGCAGCAAGCAGTATCTTTATTGCATGGCTGGCTCGACAGTCAAAGCAATAGGGCTCTAGTCGAGGATAGTGAAATTCCACAGCAATTCGATATTGTTGGCCAGTCAGAAGAAATGCAGAAGGTGTTCGGCCTTTTATCAAAGTTGTCTCGCGTTGACATTCCAGTTCTTGTTCTTGGCGAATCCGGAACAGGGAAAGAATTAATAGCAAGTGCTTTGCACAAGTATAGTCCGCGGCGTAAGAAGAAGTTGGTCGCAGTAAACTGCGCAGCAATACCAGCAAATTTACTTGAAGCCGAAATCTTTGGTCACGTAAAGGGTTCGTTTACCGGCGCTCACAAAGATCGTGTCGGATATGCTGAAGCTGCAGATGGCGGCGTATTGTTTTTAGACGAAATTGGTGAGATTGCTTATGATCTGCAAGCCAAGCTGTTGCGGTTTTTGCAAGATGGAGAAATACGCGCTGTAGGATCGAATGTTTCTAAAAAAGTAAACGTACGAGTTGTGGCTGCGACCAACAAAGACTTGCTTGGTCAGGTTAAAGCAGGCAAGTTTCGCGAAGATCTATATTACCGTCTAGCAGTTTTCACTTTGTCTTTGCCGCCGCTACGTGATCGCCAAGGCGATATTACACACTTAGTTAATTTCTTTTTAAACCAGCAGCAGCTAGATTCGATGCCGTCAGCATCAATCAGTGATGAAGCGATGGCTGCTCTTGAGCGCGGCCAGTGGCCTGGCAATATCCGGCAGCTGCAAAACGAGTTGTTGCGTGCCGCGACATTTGCCAGCGACGGACAAATCGAGTTTACTGATTTATCTGAGAATCTATAATCGCCGCTTGCTCGCTTGGCGTGATGTCCGTTTCAAAATTTGGCCGCGGCGCAACTAACTTAAATGAAAAAGTTAGCGCTAGCGTAGCGATTAACAATACAATGCCAAACAGGTAGGTGTCGATCACGAACCTGCGGTCCCAGCGCTTCCGCTCTTTGTAGAGCTGCGCAATTTCATCACGCGAACGGAACTCGCCGGCCCAAGCGAATAACCCGTCTTCGGCATTATCTTCTGCTTGTTGCTGCAGCTCTTCTAGAATATCCTCCATTAACACCGCACGATAGCGTTGTAGCAAATCGTGTTTGTTGCGGGCGATGTCGGCGACGGTAGGCATTAGAGTACAGTTGTAAGTTTGCGGATAGTTGCAACACACACAAAAACTGCGATAGTGCCAACGAAAGTGCCTAGACCAATATTGAAAAAGAGTTTTGCTGTGCGCCCCGCTAGCTTGTCATAGGAAGTAACTGGTGGAGGACTAATGTCTCCACGCTGAACAGCCTCAAGGTGAAGCAAGTCGAAGACTTCGCGGCGAACTTTTTTCTCCACTTCTTTTTTGACGGCATCAGGGATTTCGTCAAATTCAGGGCCATTTAACTCTTCTACCACGGTGCTGCCTCACGATAACGAGCGACTTGATCGGATGTAACAATTACCAACATCGAAAATACTAGTCCTAATAGGGTCGCCACTAATAGGTTCAACCAAAGAATTGGGAAGTAAGGCTTGGTTGCCTCAACAGGCGCTTCGGCAGTCATCAAGAACGAAGCCGTGCGTGACATATAAAGTGCAAGCTCGGCATGACGGTCACGTTGTTGGCGCAGCGTTTCGCGAATATTACGCAATTCTGAATCTATAACCTCGCTCTCTGACTTTAGATGATTTAATTCGCGCAATCGAGCTTGTGACGCGTCTAATAAACTAGCAAAATGTTGAGACTCGACCTCAAGGTTAGCTTCGTTTACTTTAAACTCGGCGATGCGCGATTCGAAAGAGGAGCGCATACTGTCGGTGCTGAAAGTTCGCGAACCTTCTACTGTAGATGTCTCTGCTGCCAGTTGCCCATTCAGCATGGCGAGCTTATTGTTGAGCGCGATAACTTCGGGAGCTGCTTCTTGGTAAACAAGCTTTGCATTCTCGAGTTCGAGTTCTGTAGAAGAAATCTGCGAACGAATTTGATTCAGGCGCGGGTTTTGAACTTGAGTATACCCAGATTGTGAAAATTCAGGACGCGCCTCAAAGTTCTTGATAACCTCTTCCCGCTGTTTGACTAAAGAATCTCGCGCCGAGATGTTGTTCTCGAGCGCTTCTTGGAAGCGAGTCACGCGGGCGTGGTACTGAGCAATTTCAGTCGTAAAATCTATAGAGCCATTAGTCGTAAGAAATGACTGTCGCGTATTTTCGAGATTGGCGACCGCCCTATTTGAACGGTCAATTGCTGCCACCAAAGTTTGGACGTTTTCAGCGACTCGCTGCTTAGTGGTTGAATCTAGCACGCTACTGAATTCGCGCAGATAAATTTCAGCGGTCTGTCGCGCAATTCTCGGCTCTGGGTCGTAGGCGGTAATTACAATGAAGTTATAGGTGTCTAAATTGAACTTCACATTTTCTTTCAACCACTCAGAGTTACGCTCTTTAATTTGTGAGGCAACTGTTGTGCGCAGTTCGGCAGAATTGAGAACTCCGAGGAGCGCGGTTTGGATCTCGGTGTTTGCAGTAGGTAGCTTTGGCGAGGTTGGCAAATTGCCAGATTCGTCTGATAGAGAAAGCGTATCTGCTTGGGTTGGTAAATAGCATCGAGCCTGCGAGCGATATGTCTCGCTCATGGCGTTAGTAATAACAAAGGCAACCACCACAGCGACAGCTGTAATAACAGCAATCACGTATAAACGCTCGTAGGCAAGCGCTATTGGGCCTTTTTGATGGGGGCTCACAGTTTATTTTTGTAGAGGGTTTGTTTAACTCTTTGCCGACACTTATCTTAAGACAATACGGCCGTGAATTAAACAGCAAAGTTTACGACGTAATTAACTCTGAATGGTTCCTATTTTGCAGATATTTAATTATTTATTGATGAATACATAATTAATCCCTTTATTCGGCCCTTAATCGCGGGGAAAATAGCTTTGAAGCCTAACAAAAACCTATTTTTAATGAATAAAGACGCAATGCCACCGATAATTCCCCAGAAAATGCCTGGGCATGGGAAGTTGCCGATCAAAATTGCGAAAGGCAGATGGAACAATCGCCCGATTAAGCCATAGTGCTTTAGCAATACAAAGGTCTCATTGGCAGCATTGTTATGAATAGCGACTGAATCAAACCTCTCTGTGTTATGAATACGGGGTGACTCGTAATGATCAACCTCCGCTTCAGGGTCGAAAACAAGCTTATAGCCTTGTTTGGCGACACCTAAGCAGGCGTCGAGCTCGTATCGAAAGCAGTCTCCTAGCAGCCTAGATTCAAATCCTCCTTGCGCTCTAAGTGCTGAAATAAGCAGAGACATGTTAGCTCCTCGAAAGTGCTGAGAAGGCACAACTTGCGAAGAGTGCCTAGTGCTCTGATCAAGAATAAGCCCAGGGAAGATGACGCGGTTTTGGTATCGAGCCCGCTTAACCTCAGGTTTCCCATCAACGATGTTGATAGGTGGCCCAGCCACGCCTCCGATTGAGCTGTCTTTCTCGTAATGACGAGAAAGGTTTTCGAGCCACTTAGGACGAGCTATCGCATCATCATCTACAAGGCAAGCGACGTCACCAGTGGCAGCATCAAGTAGCGCGTTTTCGGCAACAACAATACCGGGCTCGTTGAGCATCACCTTGACAATATTTAAGGAGGTCTCGTTTGCAATAAAGCTATCAACAACCGCCACACCCTCAGGGTCAAGATCAGCGCGAAGAGAAACCAATACTTCGTCGGGAAGTCTCGTTTGCAACTCAAGCGCTTCAAGATTGCGTTGCAACAAATCTGGACGCTTAAGCGTCGGCAAAAAAATTGAAAACTTTAGAGCGGCTTTAGTCATTATTATCGTTGCTCAATCGCAACAGCGTAGGCATCCAAATGTTGTTGCGCAGTGTTTCGCCAAGTGAAAGTTCCGGCATGAGCGATGCCGCGCTTAACCATTTTTGAGCGCAAAACATCGTTGCTTACCAAACTCAGAAGAGCATCAGCAATTTGCTGCTCATCGTTAGGGTCAACAAGTAAGCCCGCATCACTTGTTACTTCAGTAAGAGAGCATGCGTCGGCCGCAACTACAGGAGCGCCGCAGGCCATAGCTTCAATGACAGGAATCCCGAAGCCTTCCAAGAAAGAGACCAAGGCGAAAGCATCACAGACGCCATAAAGCCGCGGTATGTCTTCGCGGTCAACAAAGCCCGTTAGCACAACATCTTTATCGTGCTGTCGGTCGCAAACGCGTTGCCACATCTCGTCAAATAACCAACCTTGCGCGCCTGCCAAAATCAGCTTGCCAGGGTACCCCTGCTTTTTCATTATTTGAAATGCCGCGCATAAGCCTTCGATATTTTTATTAGGTTGCAGCGTGCCAAGGTATAAAATAAAATTATCTTGCACGCCATACCGCTCAGCAATGCGGGCGCGATCAGCTTGCTCATTCTGAGTCGGCTCAAGCCCTGGAGTTATGCCATGGTAAATTGCTTGCACTCGATCCGGATCTATTTGAAAGTGTTCAACAATATCGCGCTTCGAAAATTCCGAAACAGTAATTACTCGGTGAGCTCGCTTAGCAGATGGCGGTACAAGTTTTTTACGATCAGCAATCCATTCGGCAGGCAATCCCTCGGGAGCTCGCAAGAAAGCTAAGTCATGAATAGTTACAACACGCGCAGAGTTTTTTGTATGCGCCATTAGGTCAAACGGACCATGCATCACGTCGTGCTTGCCAGCAATCCATTCGGCAGGAATATGAAATTTACGCAGAACTTGTGGTGGTATTTGAGATAAAGAATACTTGTTAATACCCGTAATCTCGCACGTCTCAAGCATTTTAGGCTTGTGCTTACTGCGCGTAAAATTGAAAAAAAGTTCGATGTCAACTTCTGCTTGCAACAATTGCAGGTTGGTAAGCAACTCTAACCCGTACACATAAGCCCCACCCTTATGGTAGCCAGAGAGTGCCATGCCGGTGGCGTCGAAGAGAAGTTTCATTATGTTAGCGCAAGTGTTTGGCGGTAAGCATTGAAGGTTTCATTCGCACATTTTTTCCAGGAGAAAGATGAGGCGCGCACCAAGCCATCAGCTCTCATCTTATCAAACATTGGTTGGTCCGAATCAAGTTGCTCGATTAAAGAGGCAAGCAACTCAATGTCATCAGCGTCGAATAAACTCGCAGCTCCTCCGGCGACCTCTGGCAAAGCGCCGCGGTTGGAACAAAGTACAGGAGTGCCTGCAGCCATTGCTTCTGCGACAGGCATGCCAAAGCCCTCGTAGCGTGAAGGTAAAACTAAAGCGCGTGCGCCAGCGACCAAAGGCACGATGTCATTTTGCTCGACGAAGCCTAAGAACTTAACGCGGCCTTGTAGTTGGGGCATTTCAGCTGCGACAGTTTGCACCAGTTCTGACTTCCAGCCAGCGCGACCACCAATGATTAAGTCGGCATTTAGCCCTGAATTTAATGCCAAACCAAATGCTCGAAGCAGAGTCTCAACATTCTTTTTTGCCTCAACAGAACCAATAAACAAAAAATACGGACGAGCTGCAATATCTAGCTTGTCACAAAGTTTGTCGATTTCTTCGCGCTTTTTGTAAGCACCACGAAACTCTTCACTGACCCCCATGTGAACGACCTGTGTTCGTCCGCGCGGAATACTGTAGTGGTTAATTAAATCTTGGCGGGTGTGCTCGGAATTGCATATCCAGTAGTCAGCTCGCGAGGCTAATTTCTCGGTGCCTTGCACTAGGTTGTTTACCCAATCACTTTTCAAATATTGAGGGTGATGTAGATACATTAGGTCATGCGCAGTAACTACAAGGCGGGCGCTAGTTTGAAAATTAAAAATAGGCTCGGGTGCGTGCACAATGTCGTGATTGCCAGTGAACCACTCGAGTTTTTTAAGTCGTGCTAAGAAGTCTGGGGACGCCCACCAGTGGTGAATGTTAGCCGCCGAGGCAGAATAGTTTTTTAATCCTTTAAGGTGCTTAGGGTTTAAGAATGCTGTAAACAAAGAGAATTTGGCGTCAGCGGAGTGTAAATCTAACAGCTCTGGCACTAAGTTGTGCCAGTAAGAGTCGATTCCACCAAAGTTGGTAGTCCGTGCTAAACGGTGAGCTTCGAGTAAGACTTTCACGAAATTAAGTTGGCGTAGTGCTGCTCGAGTTGTACCCAGTGATTGCTGGGATCAAACTCGCCTCTTACCCATTTTCGCATGCTCGCACCCCTCGTGGCGAGAGCAGTCAGGTCATTTGAGATGTCAACCAAGATGTTCGCCAAATCAGCCGAATTTTCAGACAGGAATGTCCACCCACGGTTGTCGCCTATCAGCTCAGGAACACCACCTGCATGCGAAGCTATGGACGGCCTGCCGCGAACTCCGGCTTCGAGAACGGTTAGAGGCGAATTTTCAGGGACCCTAGACGGTAAAACTTGAAGATTAGCTCGCTGGTAAGCCAAATTCATTTGGTGGCCATCGAGCTGGCCTAAGAAATTAATGTTGTCAGCAAGGCCTAGATCGGAAGCAAGTTTAACCAAAGAGTTGTCTAAATCACCAGACCCTGCGATTTCTAGCGTGAAATTAGGGAGCTTAGGGCGAGCAATGCTAAGGGCTCGCAAAAGAATATCGACGCCTTTTGAGGCAAAAAGGGTGCCGGCAAAGAACATTCGAAGCATATCTTGAGGCAATTCGGAAGCTTCGGCCGGGTTGATGGGCAAACGATGGCGGACGGACTTATCTGCCGGCAAAGCGAGGCCGTCTACGATTGCTTGCGTAGGGCACAAAAATAAATCGACAGAATCAAGGACAATTTTGCGCGCTTTCGCATGCTGCGGGCGATTCACAAGATTGGCTAATAGTGCCTTAAAGCAGCCTTTTTGCCGCTGCGGAGACGAATTCCAGTTCAGCGAAAAGTCATGAACCGTCATCACAGATTTTAGCTCGCTATAAAGGATAGTTGGAAAAACAGTCTGGCGGAAGTTAGCGCAATTGTGAATATGAATAAGATCCGGCTGAATGTCCGCAATGACCTGTTGCATCTTGTCGGCCAGTGGTTGGTGTACAGAATAGAAGTCCCTGCGCCGCTGTAGCGGAGATCGTGACCAATGGTATTCAAAGCTATGGTGCATATCAATGCAATCATTTGCAATCTCAGGACCGATGGAGAATAGGTGGTTCTGGTGCCCTGCTGCCTTCAGGGCCTGTAATACCTGGTTTAGGTACTGCGTTGCGCCACCGTGGAGGTGTGGCGAGTCGTGAAAGTGCATTATTTTCATGTTTTTGCTTGCTAACTGATATTATCGGCATAAAACGGCAGGATGGCGGAGAAAAAAGCATAAAAATAAGCATACCTAAGTCACTACCATATCAAGAGTTAAGAGGCAGATTGAATATATTATCGAAATAAATGGCAAGTAGTTAATAGCTCTTCCGATTGTATTCCCATGGGCCTCGTGCTCTGGGTTGAAATATTTCCTCTTTTGGGGGTTGCTTAACCTTGCCGCTACGGCAAAATGTTTCACCGTTATTTCGCAGGTCTACCTTGTGCGATAACAAATCTCAAATCATCTCTCGCCGACATGGGCAACTCCGCCCAGTCAGCTGTGAACAACCAAAACCGCCCGTTAGGGCTACAAACAGGAAGTTTAACATGAAGGTTCGCCTTTTTACACTCGCAGCAATAGCTGCTACCACTCTGCTTTCACAGGGTGTTGCTCAATCTGACAGCCTAGAGCGTGCTCTAGCTGATCTTAACTCTGGTCTTGTTGCTCCATCTGGAAACGCAGGCGTAACATGGGGCGGCGATTTCCGTCTACGTAACAACTGGGCCGACGACGGAACAGATACGAACAACCGTGACTTTGATACACGCATGCGTTTAACTGCATCATTCAATATCACAGAAGACTCTTCAGCTTTTGCTGGCTTTAACGGTACAGAACATTGGGGTGACGTTGGTTCAAACACAGCTACCGCTATTGATCGTGCATACGTTACAGTTAACAACCTAATGGGTGACGGCGGCTCAATGAAAGCTGGTCGTGATTACTACACATTCGGCTCTGGTCGTATTATCGGCTCTTCTGATTGGAGCGATAACCCGTCTACTCACTCGGGTGTTTGGTACAACCACGATATGGGTGGCCTGAATATGCATTTCGCAATGCTTAATCAGAACTTTGGCGAAAACGGTATCGGCGATGGCACTAACGGTGTCGGCTCGACTGATGATATGACTTACGTCTTGTCAATGGACTACGCTCTGGATACAGGTGCGCTAGGAACTATTAACATGACACCATACATTGTCCGTGAAGAGGGTCTCGATGCCAATACAGCAGACTGGAAGGGCGCAGCTCTTGCAGGATCTTTAATGGGCTTCGGTTACGATGCTGAATACTCTAAGTACGATGACGGAAATGGTGGTGATAGTGCAACAGCCTGGGCTATTGCTACAAGCATCGATCTAGATGTGCTTTCATCACTCCCTGGCATCACTAATGGTGGCGTTGATATATCCAAGTCTAGTGCAGATGCAGGTTATGACGCTTCTGGTGGTACTACACACGGTGTAGGTGGTTTCGGCGATGTTACAGGCGGAGCTGCTTGGGCCAACGCTAACGACATCACTACAATTGGTCTAAACTTTAGCCCTGCTGAAGGTTGGGGTGGCCGTATTGCAATGAACGATGTTGAGTCTGCTGCTGGCGATTACCGCGAGACAGATGTTTCTGTAAGCCACGACTTTAACGGTAACGTTTCAGGTTGGTTCGGCTATGCAATGATTAACGAATCATCCGCAGCTGATGACTCAGTTACATTCTGGACAACACTAAGCGTGTCATTCTAAGAAATAGTATTTCTTAACCTAAGGCAGGCGCTTTCGAGCGCCTGCCTTTTTTGTTTTTTGTGCTATGCTTGATAGATGCTATTTACCTTACTACTATGCTCACAGCTCACGGTCAACCTAGAGCCCACATCACCAGTGGTGCGATTTGGCGATTCTTTTGAATTAACGACAACAATATCTAACCCGCAGCAGCTTACATTAGCTGGTTATCAGTTGGGCTTTGGCTGGGATGCCGATGCTTTACAAATGCCATCTGCGCCATATGTGGGACCTACAGACGTATTGCAAGACCTCTTTATGTTTAATGCCCCGCCATATGGTTCTGGCTGGGCAAGCACGCCCTCGGCAGGTGACGGCATTGGTCGCGAATATGCATTTTTGCTAGGTGTAGCATTGACCGCTGGCAGCCAATTCTCTGGAACTTCTGGCGATTTATTTAGGGTGCCGTTTATTGCTACTCAGGCAATTCAACAAGCTCCAGTAAGTTTCAAGATAGATGAGTTTGCTAATGAGATTAACCAGAGCACAATAATAAGCGACAGCTCAGGCAGCTCATTGCCTGTGACTTTGATTAACGCCAATGTAGAGGTTGTGCCAAACATCTCCGTTTCTGGAACTTACCAAATAGGCTCATCATTCAGCTTAGAGTTACACGATGAACCGGGGCACGATTATTGGATACTAGCTTCACTTGCTCCAGCGTACATAAACCTGAATAGTGTCATGGGCACCCTACTAGTAGATCCGACTAGTCCAAGCTTTAGAATTCTTGGCACGGGAGTAACAGGTGTTACGCCATCTATCATCTCGCGAAATATTCCAAGCAATCCAAACTTGGTGGGGCGAACTGCGTATTTCCAGGCAGCGTCCGGGACTGGCGCAGATCGGCGTATGAGCAATAGTTGTCAGTTTGCTATTTTGTAGTAGAGCCTGGAGCGCGAATCGCCTCTATCATTCTTTGCGTCTCATTTGATGGCGGAGGTGCAAAACGGTGAATGACGCCAGCCACCAAAAAGTTGAGCAGCATGCCTAAGGTGCCGATGCCTTCAGGCGAAATGCCGAACCACCAATTCTCAGGAGTGGAAGACTCAGGGCTGATGAATTTAAACCACAGGATATAGCCCGCGGTAAAGCTAATACCAGCAATCATGCCGCCGATTGCCCCAATGCGGTTCATCCTTTTACTGAAAATGCCCATTACGAGTACAGGGAAAAAGGATGAAGCGGCCAAGCCAAAGGCAAATGCTACTACCTCGGCTACAAAACCAGGCGGGTGGACGCCAAACCAGCCGGCTAAACACACTGCAAAGCCAGCGCTAATGCGGGCTGCCCGCAGTTCGTCGCGCTCGCTAATATCGGGCATCAGGCAGCGCTTTAAGAGGTCGTGTGACACAGCTGACGATACAACCAGTAGCAAACCTGCGGCCGTAGACAAGGCCGCAGCGAGGCCGCCTGCAGCTACTAAGGCGATAACCCAATTTGGCAGCCCAGCAATCTCAGGGTTGGCCAACACCATAATGTCTTTATGGACGGTCAATTCATTAGGCACGTCAGAGTTAGGCCCAGTATATTGAATCAAACCGTCGCCATTGAGGTCATTGTGCGCCAATAAGCCAGTTTTTTCCCATTTATTGAACCATTCGGGCATATCATCATAAGCTTGCCCTGAGACTGTTTGTAACAGGTTTGTGCGGGCAAATGCCGCAATAGCTGGAGCAGTAGTGTAAAGAATAGCAATGAACACTAAAGCCCATCCAACGCTGCGTCTGGCATCTCTGACCTTAGGCACGGTATAAAAGCGCACAATCACGTGTGGAAGGCCTGCTGTGCCCGTCATTAAGGCAGCGGTAATGAAGAATACGTCGATAGTGGCCCGCGAACCGCTGGTATATGAGGCGAATCCTAGATCTTGATGGAGATTGTTCAGATTGGCTAGTAAAGGCGTGCCGTTTTCGAGGGTGCCGCCCAGGCCGAGCTGGGGGATTGGCGTATCGACCATGTGCAGAGCCAAGAAAATAGCTGGCACCATGTAGGCAAATATAAGTACGCAATACTGGGCTACTTGTGTGTAAGTAATACCCTTCATGCCGCCTAGCACCGCGTAGAAAAACACGATTCCCATGCCGATCACCACTCCCGTGGTAGTGTCAACTTCTAAAAAACGCGATAGCACAATTCCTACGCCTTGCATTTGGCCGCTCACATAGGTGAAGGATACGAAGATAGCGCAGACAATAGCTACGACTCGCGCCGTTGAAGATTCGTAGCGGTCACCAACAAAATCTGGGATTGTAAATTTGCCAAATTTGCGCAGGTATGGTGCGAGCAATAAAGCGAGAAGCACATATCCGCCGGTCCAACCCATTAAGTAGACCGAACCGTCATATCCCATAAATGAGATTGCGCCGGCCATTGAGATGAATGATGCCGCGCTCATCCAATCGGCGGCAGTGGCCATGCCGTTCACCACAGGGTGGACGCCGCCGCCAGCTATGTAGAACTCTTTAGTAGAACCAGCGCGCGAAGCAATTGCCACGCCGATATACAGGGCGAAAGACAATGCAATTAAAAGGATAGACCAGCCTTGAACGTCCATGCTATTTTTCTTCTAAGTCGAATTCGCGGTCTAACTTACTCATCGCGTGGGAGTAATAGAACACGATAGCAATAAAAACAAGTATTGATCCCTGTTGCGCGAACCAAAAGCCCAAGGGGTACTCTGAGCCGGGCAAGGTGTAATTGTCGAGGAAATGGTGCAGCAATATGCCGCAACCAAAAGATGCCGTCGCCCATACCGCAAGCAGTCCAAGAAGAAGACGAATGTTGCGCCGCCAATATTGCGAACCGCTATCTTGTAATTCACTCGGTGGCGATGATGTCATTGCCTCAATTGTAAGAACGCTGTTAGCAAAAAAATATTCATTTGGCCGGCAATAAATCTAGTACTGCAGCGGTCATTGCCAACACTCCGGTGCGAATTGCGCCAGAAGGGCTAGGTGCGAATTTATCACTGTGAATGTTCGGAAGCGCAGTGCCGTTCAAGACATATTCCTGATACATTTTTTTACTTGATACACCGAGCCAGAAAATACTACTTGGGCAATCTGCTGCAGGGCCAAAGCGTCCGAAATCTTCGCCGCCCATAACCGGCGGGGCGTCGTGGACTCTGCTTTCTCCGAGAACAGATTTCATAGCGGATGCGATTCTCTCAGTGAACTCAGGATCGTTATATGCGGCGGGAGTGTGTTCGTCCAATAATTCGACAATCGGCAGCAAGTCTTCGGGGAATCCAGCCGCCCGCCCTTCGTTCGTGGCACAGCGCTCGATGGCCGCTAACACTTTTTCGCGCACAGTAGATTCGTAAGACCTAACGGTGAGCTGCAAATCGACACGATCGGAAATGATGTTGTGCTTTGAGCCTCCGTGTATAGAACCGACTGTAACCACGGCCGGATCGAATGGAGATACTTCGCGGCTAACGATGGTCTGTAGACCCATAACGATGCGCGCGGCCAAAGCTATTGGATCATGGGTGACTTCGGGAGTTGAACCATGTCCGCCCTTGCCACGTACGGTGATGTTTACCGAGTCGACATTTGCCAGAGCATAGCCTTTGCAAAGCCCCACATCACCAACGGGTATCATGCCGGTTACATGCAACGCAAGGGCAAAATCTGGAGTCACTGTTTTTTCATACAACCCATCGGCCAGCATGGCAGCAGAGCCCGCGCCACGCTCTTCGGCAGGTTGTGCCACGAATAGTAAAGTGCCACTCCATTGAGATTTGTTTTGCGCTAAGAATGATGCGACACCAGACCATACAGTCATATGGACGTCGTGGCCGCATGCGTGCATAACTCCGACTTCCTGCCCGTTTTGCTCAATTGCGCGCACTTTGCTGGAGTACGCAAGTCCGGTGTTTTCTACGATCGGCAAAGCATCCGTATCAGCGCGCACTAAAACAGTTGGACCCTCTCCGTTACGCAGAACTCCAGCGACTCCGTAACCACCTATGTTTTCTATCACCACAAAGCCATTTTCTCTAAGCGTGGCAGCCATTTTTTTGGAAGTCTCTTTCTCCTGAAATGACAACTCTGGGCTTTGATGCAATTTTTTGTACAGAGTTACTAGTTCAGGAAGTTTTTGGTCAACCCATGCTTGTTGCGCGGGCAATTGTTGACAAGATAGAACGGTTAAAAGTAGGGCAAGGTTGCTTATCATTGCTGTAAATTAGCATAATCTTTGCTATTGCAGCGGCTAAACGAGTGCCATAAAAGTCGTCAGCATGCCCGATTTATTATTGAGCGGGCGCAGCGCCCTTAATCAAAGCGGACAACATTTTCTCTTTTCCATAACTGGCGTATTCAAGAGCTCGTACAATTCAAGTAATGAATCCCATGCGCGCAGAAATTTCTGAAGGCCGAGCTTCAATGATTGCTTCCGAAATCTTTGGCCTAGATAAAGAAGCCGAAGAACTAAACGGTGAGCTTGACCGCAACTTCATTGTCAAAAAGGGGCAAGAACGCTTCGTCTTAAAAATCGCTCGCTATGGGATTGATTCGGAGCTCATCGACCTTTGGGGGAAAACACTCCGCCACTTAAAAAAACACGGTCTTCCCGTTCCAGATATATTGCCTTCACTTAAGGGGAACCCGTGGGAGGATGTCATCGCAGAAGACGGTCGTCGGCACTTAGTGTGGGCAACGACCTGGCTTGAGGGTGAACCTCTTGTCAATTATCCCAAGAAGCCTCTTTCGTGGATGCTTCAAATCGGAGAGATTCTTGGAAGAGTGCAGCTGTCAATGCGAGAACTCAAGCACCCCGCGTTACAGCGCAATTTCGAATGGGATCTGCGAAAGGGCGAAGCTGTTTGCCAAAAATATTTTAATCAATTGCCCAATCCGGCAAGCAAAAGAATAATTCACGAGACTCTAGGCGGAGTTAGTGTTGTCTTAGACAACTTGCGAGACAAATTATCTATAGGCCCCATCCATGGCGATGCAAATGACCACAACTGGATTGTCCAAGCATCAAGAAAAGATAGTCCTGTCACAGGTTTAATCGATGTAGGAGACACCAGCGAAGGATGGGTTATTGGCGAAATCGCCATCGCATGCGCCTATGCCATGCTAGACGAAGATGATCCGGTCGCTGTTACAGCGGAAATCGTTCGAGGATACAACAGCGTAAACCCACTACTTGAATCAGAGCTCCCTGCATTATGGGAATTAGCCAAGCTAAGGCTATGTGTCAGTTTTTCAATGTCCGGGCCACAACAAAAGCGTGATCCTGAAAATCAGTACTTGTCCACATCAGCAAAACCAGCAATCAAATTACTTGACCGCTTGCTGCGAATTTCGAACGCGTCCGTTCTAGAACGATTGCATGAAGCTTGCAACCTACCCACACCGCACTCTCATGACGTTAGGCCCGAAGTTAAGTCCTTGCAAAAAAGAAGGGAAAAAATTCTGGGACCCAACATGTCCACCTCCTATCAATCCCCACTGATAATCACACGCGGGGCAGGGCGATTTTTATTTGACGACAAAGGGCAAGGATACCTAGATGCGGTAAATAATGTTCCGCACGTTGGACACTGTCACCCAAAAGTAGCAGAGGCCGCCATTGCTCAAATAAAAACGCTAAACACCAACAGTCGATATCTTAATGAGGATAGGCTGATTTTTGCGGAAAGACTTGCAAACACTTACCCGGACCCCCTCTCAGTTGTCTACCTTGTCAACTCTGGCAGTGAAGCAAATGAATTGGCCTTAAGATTAGCGAAAGCTCATACTGGAGGAAGCGATGTAGTAGTCATAGATTCGGCCTATCATGGTAATACTGGAGGACTCGTCGATTTATCTCCTTACAAATTCAGCGGTGAAGGAGGAGCTGGTAAAAAAGATCATATTCAAGTTGCTACATTGCCGGACTGCTATCGAGGAGAATTTGGGTATGACAATCCGAACTCAGGACCACTTTATGCTGAAGATGTCAAGAGATGTTTTGATGACATACATCAGCTTGGGCATAAGCCAGCGGCTTTTCTAGCAGAATCAATTTCTGGATGTGGCGGGCAAGTAATCTTTCCAAAGGATTACCTGATGGAATCCTTTCGTTACGCAAGAAAAGCCGGCGCGGTAACCATTGCCGATGAGGTTCAAGTCGGATTTGGACGCGTAGGAAGCCATTTCTGGGCTTTTGAAACACAGTGCGTAATCCCAGACATCGTCACAATGGGGAAACCAATTGGCAATGGCCACCCTCTTGGCGCCGTTATCACAACCCCCGAAATAGCCTCGTCATTTGATAATGGGATGGAGTACTTCAACACGTTTGGAGGAAACCCCCTTTCATGCAAAATAGGTAATGCGGTGCTAGATGTAATTGAAGAAGAAGCGCTTCAAGAAAACGCTAAAGAGGTTGGAGAATTTCTCCTTAGTGGCCTGCGTGAACTACAAAAGAAAAACCCTTCGTTTGGCGACGCACGCGGACTAGGGTTATACCTTGGACTGGTTTGCGTAAAAGAAAGCCGTGGGAAAGAGCCGAATCCTGCATTAGCCTCAGGAATTGTAGAAGCAATGCGAAAACGTGGAGTTCTGCTTTCCGTTGATGGCCCATTGCATGATGTGATAAAAATAAAACCACCATTAGTTTTTCAAAAAAACGACGCCAAATTCCTACTGCACTGCCTCGATAGCACAATGCGAGAAATTCAATAAAAAATCTGAAGGACACAATGAAACACATCGGCATACTTACTTTATTATTGAGCGGTTGCGCAGCGCCCCTCAATCATTCCGTCGCTCAAGACGCTTTTTCGCCAATCTTTAACGGCCGCGATTTTAGCGGATGGCAAGGATGGGATGACGGTGTTTCGCATTGGACTATTTCCGATGGCGTGATAGTCAATGACGGCGGCGGAGAGTTTTTGACTACCACTACCGAGTACGCCGATTTTGATCTACATTTAGAATACAAAACAGTTGCCGGTGCAGATTCCGGTGTTTATCTTCGCGGCTGCCCTCAAGTGCAAATATGGGATACTACAGAAGAGGGTGGCAAATGGGGAATCGGCGCGAATTACGGCTCTGGTGGGTTATGGAATAACCAAACGTATTCGAATCGTCCAGAGAAGTTGATGGACAAGCCATTCGGTGAATGGAATCATCTTCGCATGCGCATGATTGGTGAGCGAGTATCGGTATGGCTGAATGAGCAGCTAGTTGTTAATCACGTGCCATTAGAAAATTATTGGGACCGCAGCCTCCCAGTCGCGAGGAAGGGCCCTATTCAATTGCAAACACATGGCGGCGAAATTTGCTGGCGTAATATTCGAATTCATGAAATCGGTTCAGCTGAAGCCAACAAAATATTAGCAGCGGTGGGTGATGATGATTATCTATCCATTTTTAACGGCAAGGATTTTACTGGTTGGAGCGGGCCTGTCGATCAATACCAAATTGTCAATGGTGCTCTGCAATGTCGTCAAGGAAGCGGCGGAACCATTTACACCGACAAAGACTATTCCGATTTCTCTGTGCGGTTTGAGTATAAATTACCAGCATCTGGCAACAATGGGTTGGCTATTCGATATCCTCGCTTTGGTAATCCTGCCTATGACGGAATGTGCGAACTACAGGTTCTTGACAACTCGGCGAAGCAGTACGAAAGCCTTAAAGATTACCAATTTCATGGCTCAGCTTATGGAATGGTACCGGCGCATCGAGGTTACCAGCGCGCTGTTGGCGAATGGAATTTCCAAGAAGTTAGGGTGTACGGATCTCGCGTAGAAGTCGAATTGAACGGCACAGTAATTCTGAACTGCGACTTGTCTGAAATTGAACAAAGCATCGATGGACGGGATCATCCTGGGCGTACTCTTTCTACTGGCGCATTCGGATTCGCCGGACATAACGACGCCGTAGAATTTAAGAATATAAAAATCTACTCAGCGTCTGGCAGTTCAAGCTCGTCTGCGTCGTCCCACAAGACATCTAAGTCATAGAACTCGCGAGACTCTTCGGTAAGAACATGCACAACTACCGAGCCGAAATCAGCGAGCAACCAACTCGAGGATGCCCTGCCTTCGACAACACCTTTATTGCCAGTTATTTCTTTGGCCGTTGTTTGCAACGCCTCGGCCAATGCTTTTGTCTGGCGCATGGATTGCGCAGTAACAATTACAAAATAATCAGTTATATATAAAAAGTCACTTACGTCTAAAGCGCGGATATTTTCGCCCTTTAAACGAAAAGCTTCGTGCGCCAGCTGCAAAGCTAGCGCACGAGCATTTTCTTTAGTGTTGGTTGCCTTCAACCGACTAATTTACTTGTTGAATTCAATGAAGAATGGCAACAGTAGCACAGAAACAACAGACATTAGCTTAAGCAAAATGTTAAGCGCTGGGCCCGAAGTGTCTTTGAATGGGTCGCCAACTGTGTCGCCAACAACTGCGGCTTTGTGAGCATCAGAGCCCTTTCCGCCGTGCTCGCCAGTTTCAATTAGCTTCTTAGCGTTGTCCCATGCACCACCAGCGTTTGACATGAAGATAGCCATCATCACACCAGCAGCAAGTGAACCAGCAAGCAGGCCGCCGAGCATTACCGGTCCGCCGAACATGCCGACTAAGACTGGAGCCGCGATAGCGAGAACGCCAGGCATCACCATTTCTTTCATGGAGCTTGCGGTAGAAATCGAAACACACGCATCGTAATCAGGACGATTCGGAGCATCTTTTTCACCTTTGTACTCCATGATGCCAGGAATTTCTCGGAACTGACGACGCACTTCGTCGATCATCGCGAACGCTGCTTTACCAACAGCTTCCATGGTCATGGCCGCGAATAAGAATGGTAGCATTGCACCGATAAGCATGCCGATAACCACCTCTGGGTTGTCGATGCCGAGGTTTACTTCGTCCGCGCCCATCTTTTCTTTAGCGATAGCTGCATAAGCAGAAAAGAAAGCTAGTGCTGTCAGGGCAGCAGACCCAATTGCGAAACCTTTACCAATTGCTGCAGTAGTGTTACCTACAGCATCAAGCGAGTCGGTGCGCTCACGAACTTCAGGTGGTAGGCCAGCCATTTCAGCCATGCCTCCAGCGTTGTCAGCCACAGGGCCGTAAGCATCTACACCGAGTGAAATACCCAAAGTAGAAAGCATGCCAACCGCAGCTAGAGCAATACCGTAAGTGCCGCACAAGCCATATGATACAGCGATTGTTATGCAGATTACGATTACAGGTAGAGCTGTTGACTTCATGCCAACACCTAAGCCAGCGATGATTGTTGTAGCTTCGCCAGTTTCTGATTGCTGGGCAATGTTCTTAACAGGAGTGCACTCCATGGCAGTGTAGTACTCGGTGATCTTACCGATAAGAACACCAGAAGCTAGGCCTACTGCAATACAGTAGAACAAGTTCATGCCGGTGAATGTTTCACCGAAGTTTACGTCACGTATGTTTGTTAAGTAGTAAGCGAAGCCCAACAAGATTATTGAAGCAACGATGAGGCCTTTAAACAAAGCCCCGTGAATTTTGCTTTCGTCGTTTGTGGAAACGAAGAAAGTACCGATGATAGAAGCGATGATACCGACAGCAGCGATTGACAGTGGCAAGCTAACCAGTGCGTCGGCACCCATTGCGCTACCCAAAATCATCGTCGCGATAATTGAACCCACGAAAGACTCGAACAGGTCAGCGCCCATACCGGCAACGTCACCAACATTATCACCAACATTGTCAGCGATAGTGGCAGGGTTGCGAATGTCGTCTTCAGGGATGCCAGCTTCAACCTTACCTACAAGGTCGGCGCCAACGTCGGCAGCCTTAGTGAAGATGCCGCCACCCACGCGAGCAAACAATGCAATTGCTGATGCACCAAAGCTAAAGCCTAGCACTTCTTGCAAATCGTAACTTAGACCCAAGAAGAATACTGTGATGCCTAGTACGCCAAGACCAACAACAGTTAGTCCCATTACTGTACCTGAGTTGAAGGCGACACGTAGTGCACCGGCTAGCCCTTCGCGAGCAGCTTCGGTTGTACGAACAGCTGCGCGAGTAGCGGTGTGCATGCCAATCCAGCCGGCAAGTGCCGAAGCAAATGCGCCAGAGAAGAAAGCAATCATGGTGTTTAAGCCACCGCCTTCGGGCAATACGTAGAGGCCGGCGCCAGCTACAACTACGAAAATCGCAAGTAGCTTGTACTCGGTTACAAGGAACGCGCGCGCACCATCTTGGATGGCACTGGCTAGACTTTGCATGGTGTCATTGCCTGCAGGAGCAGCCATGACTTTCTTCTGGATGATGAAGGCAGCCACTAGAGCTATGCCTGCACAAATCCATGGGAGGTTACTTATTAAAGATTCCATCGACTAATTTGGTCGGGTTTTGGGAATCTGACCACTCGTAAAGGGAGGACGGCCAGAATGAAGCGAAGATTCTAGCGTTGCGCGTCGTCTTCGGAGCGTTGTTTTCGTAGATGCAGCAAATTCTGAAGCTTGATGCGTCGTTTGCGACCTACAAGGTAAATAACGACCGAAAGCCCGATAATTCCTACTATTGTTAGGGGAATTTGAAATTCATGCATGATGTCGCGCACATAGTCGAGATTCTGAGAGAACTTCTTACCTAAGTATATGGAAATAGGTACAGTTAAGGCGGCCCCTATAGAATCAAGAACAAGGAATTTAATATAAGAAAAACGCAAGTTTCCAGCAACGAAAAAGGCAATCATGCGGAAGCCCGGAAAGAAGCGGGCTAAGAAAGTCGCTTTGGTTCCGTGGTCGCGGTAGCGTTGCTCGAATCGCTTGCGTTTGACCGGGCGAAAATGAGAGCGCAAGACAGGCCACAAATAAACTCTAGAGCCTACAAAACGTCCTAAAAAGTAAATAATGCTGTCGCCGGCAATAATTCCTGCCCAGCACCAAAGGATGGCTTCTACAAACCCAAGTTGACCCATTGCAACAAAGTAGCCAGAGCCTAAAATCACGATTTCTTCGGACCATGGAGGGCCGCCTAGGCCACACGACACTAGCAGCGCAAAAGCCCAAAGGCCCGGCGCATTGCTTAGGAGGTCAATGACAGCTTCGATGTATTAATTGTATGCTATTCAGGCGTATCTTTTCGCGACATTACATTGATGATGTAATTATCTCTCTCGGCAGGAGCAGTAGTGAGCCAGCTGCGGTAACTATCTGCAGTCAAAGAGCTAACAGCATCAGGGCCTCCACCGCTTGCTAGCCATGCTTCGAAGCTGTTGAGCATTTTTTCACGATCGAGCATAGAGCCTGTGTGCTCAACTATTCTTTCAGCATAAATATATGCTGCTAGTTGAATCCCACTCCAGGGTTTGTCGCGTTGGGCCACAGTTGAGTTCAACCAGTCAGCTCCTGCTTGGGCCCAATGCAATGCATCGAGGTCGGTGCGGCGGTGTGAGTCGGCGCTAGTGCTGTACCCAGCAGCATAAGCACTAAACTCTAGTGCATCTGAATTGCCACTAAGTTCTTCAATCTGCAACGCCACCCTGTTCATTAGCACAAAGTCTTCTTCAATATGTGCGCGGTTGTAATCGAGATATAAATTGAAGCAACGAAAACTGTCAATTGCGCCTTGCCCGACTAGTCGAGCGCTGCCACTAGACACGCTTGCCACACTGAAGCAAATAATTGCAGCAACAACTATGGACGGCAGGCGCTCCATCACTTTTTAGTTGGACGTGGGTTTTTTGTACTGAAACCAATAAGGGCGCCGCCAATCATTAGCCAGGTGAGCAAAGCGATTTCTGGTGTAGTGAAAGCTGACCGCTCAAAGCGTAGTCCGCTTGCGATAAGGCCGCCAACATCAGGCAGCAAATGAACTCCTTGCAAGCTAGTAAGACTGACAACGGATAGCGATCCTACTGCGGCTAAAGTGCCATTAACTTTAAGGTATCGAAAACCAAATAAGCACAGCGCAATAGCTGTGAAAAAGAACAACAGTTGTTGCGTTAACAGTCTTGCTAGAGTTGAAATGTGAGGGCGTTCAATGCTTAGTCGAGCGAGTGGGCGAATCAGGCTTAGGTTGTGCTCGGCCGGAGAGCGAAGAACAATGGACCTATTAACTATGTCGTCTTTAGTTAGGGTCCAGTACAAAATGTTGCCCGCGGTAACATCCATGTTCTTGTCATTAGCCGAAATTACACTTTCGGTTAAGCGCGTTGGTGCGTTAGAAAAATCGAATGTTAAACAAAGTTTGCTACCGATAGGGATGTTGTCGTTCCAGTCGAAAGTCCATCCAGAGTCGCTTTCAAGTTGCGAGTGCACGGGATAGTATGCAGGCTCTTGAACTTTTATTTCGGGGCGAAAAACAAAAACTAATAACTGTGCGCAAACGGAAAATAGTAATAATAAAACTAAAGCCGCAATAAATTCTGCAAGAGCTGCGCGAGCGGTTGTGTTGCGTATTAAGTCTTGTCGTAGCCATCCTTGTTGGCGACGTTGTTGCAAAACGTACCCAAACCGCAGGATTAGCGCGCTGTGGGCCAAAACAACATAGCTTAAGAATGCGCCTAATGATGCTGCTCCGAGGTGTTTGTCGAAACTAAGTTTGTACGACAGCAGTAGCCACAAGCTAGCTGTCAGCATCACTGGCCACGAAAGCAGCTGCCGAAAGATTGCCGCTGCGAGGTTCAACATAGTTGGCTAAAGTTCAAGTGGTTATCGATTAGAGATTCGCATCCGGTTTGCGGCGGAGCGAATACAACAACGGCAGCCTCGGATTTCTGGATAGCGCTGCGAAGCAGTTGCATACCATCGGGGTCTAAAGCGGTTTGCGGCTCGTCAAGAATAATCAAATTGGGATTTCCGAGCCACGCCTGCGCAAGATTGACACGCTGTTGCCATCCGCGGCTGAGCTTGGAAATTCTTTGGTGGGCATGTTGAGAAAGGTTGAATAGGGAAATGCACGCTTCGGCGTCGTTTGCTAATTCATCGGAGCAGACAGATTCGAGCTGTTTAAGATATTGTTTAACTGTAAGCGAAAGCGGAAGCAGGGGCTGCTGGGTGACGTATCCAAGTCGTGCGCCCCTCCCGACTTCTCCGGAGACAATTGATAGGTGGCCGGCGATTGACTCAACAAGGGTGGTTTTGCCGCAGCCGTTTGAGCCGAGCACCAACACTTTGTCTTTAGACATCAGTTGAAAATTCAGCAAGGCAGCATCAGTAGCTTGCCGCGCCAGCAGCACATTTTCAAGAATCAAAGCAGGTGTGGATGTCATGGTCTTCTAAAGTATCTTAGCGTTGCTAAAGTATGGCAATGCAACTGCGCAACACTTCCACTGATGAAATTGTACAACTTAGCGATGGCCTAACGATAGGGCGCCATCCTGATTGTGGCTTTGTTGTTAGCGACAATTCGGTATCGCGCATTCACTGCAAAATTGCGTGGCACAACGACGCTTTTGTGCTTACTGATCAAAATTCGTCAAACGGCTGCTTTGTAGATAGCCGTAAGCAGAACATTATTCGCTTGCACGCCGGAGCAGTGGTGACTCTGGGCGAGATTCAATTTGATGTCGTAGACGAAGCAGCAGCCAAGAGCAGTTCTGTAGCCGAACATAGCGAGCGGGCTCACCAACGCCGTGAGATGCTCGAAGAACAAAGCAGTGGTGGCTTTGGCGATTTAAGCCAACAGCCATTTATCGTCCGCGCCTTTGCTTTTGCAATTAGCATCGGTGTGATGCTAGGTGTTGTTTATTTAGTGCGCAAAGCCGGCGAAGTTTTTTAGCTGTTTTCAGCAGCGAATTTGTCGCTCACACGCCGGTAGGCATCTACGGTTTTTCGCGCAGTTGCTTCCCAGGTAAATTTGGAGGCACGCTGAATGCCAACTGCCGAGGCTTGACGGCGCCATGCTTCTTCACTAACCATGCGTTCTATGCCTGCAGCGATTGAGTCAACCTCGGCTGCGTCAACACGTAAACCGGAATTGCCAGCCACCCAGGACGGAGCAGTGTCGTCGCCAATAATAGCAGGGGTGCCACAGGCCATTGATTCAAGCACAACTAGGCCAAAGCCCTCCTTTAGGGACGGAAACAGCAGTGCCATCGCGCCTTGGTAGTAGCGCAACAACTCTGTATCAGTTAAGTGTTGAACCCATTTGATGCGGTGCGCATGGCGTGAGTTTTGCATTTCATGCATAAACTTTTCGTACCCCCAACCTTGACGGCCAATAATTACCCAATCAGGCGCAAGGTCGCGGTCCCAGCAATATTCGAGCGCTTTTAAAGTGCGGCGGTAATTTTTGCGTGGTTCGAGAGTTCCTACCGTTAATAGGTAGCCTTCAGCTGAGCACGATTCTTCTGCCGGCTTGAAAAACTGGCTGACCCCGTGAGGAATCACTTGAATGTCATCACGCTTTGCACCGAGTAGTTCGGCGTCACGGATGCCAGGTTTTGAAACCACTAAAATCTCATGCGCCTTTTGAATGTTTTTCCTTACGCGGTCAAGAAGAACGGAGGTGTCCCAACCATGGAATTTAGGATCAGCAACAAAGGCTGCGTCATGTAAAGTCAATAAACGACCGGCCGAACGCACTGATGGGTAATTGTAGTCGGTGTAATGGAAAGCACTTACTTTGGCCGGCACCCGTCCGGCGTCTAGGTTAGGCAGTTTATGCAGGTGATCCATTAGGCGACCTGGTAACCACCCGCGATTCATCTTGTGGCGGTCATTAACTAGCCCGGGAGGTATTCGCCGTCCGCCACGCCATGATGGGGCAAACATTTGCAAAAACACGGCATCTTCTTCGGGCAGTTGAGTGATTGCAGTGGCTAATTCTCGAACATAGCGGCCAATGCCAGCGTAATCGAACAGTGCGGGACGAATGTCAAAGCCAATGTTAAGCATGCGCAAAGCTTAACCCATCTCGGCGATAACTGCCTTAGTAAATTGTTCGGTATTTAGTGAGCCACCAAGGTCGCCAGTCGTTCTGCCGGACGAAATCACATCGCGAACAGCGGCATCAAGTTTTGCTCCGAATTTGCGCTGGCCGACGTGATTTAGCAACATGCTGAAAGCCCATAATGCTGCCGCAGGATTACATAACCCTTTGCCGGCGATATCTGGAGCAGTTCCACCAGCAGGGTCGAACATGGCTAACACGACATCACCATTATCATCGAAAGAGTATGAAGCGCTTGCGCCTAGGCCAATCGAGCCAATAATGCCACACGCTGTGTCAGATAAGAAATCACCATATTCGTTTGGGGTAACAATTACTCGATAACCCTCTGGATTCATAATAATCTTTGCGAGCAGGGCATCAAATAGCTCACTTTGATGCTTAATGTTCGGGAACTTTTCGGACACACCTTTTACAACCTCTTCGAACAAACCGTCTGTTTGTTTTTGAATGGTGTATTTTGAAGCACTAGTCACATCGGCACCAATTTTTTCAGCAAGGTTAAAAGCGAACATAGCGGCCTGAAAACTTGGGCGTCGTTCAATCAAGCGAATAGAGATTGCAGAGTCTAACCCAATTCGACGACCGGGCTCTTCGTATGTGCCGCCAGTTGCAATGCGCACGACATGAACATCAAGATTACCACTTACGCGTGTTTTAACGCCAGGGATGGTAGCCACCGGGCGGTGAATCACTGAAAAATCAAAGCGATCGCGCAGCACCTTATTCGGGCTGACATCTTCAGTCACGGTAGGGTACTTCATTGCCACGCGGTATTTGCGCATTGCAGCTTCGGCATCGACGTAAGACCCTTCGGCATCGGTGCGGCGACGCTCTAGAGTTAAGTCAACATCATGAAAAACAATGTCGAGTGGCAAAGCATCAGCAACAGCGTGTACGGCTGCGGATAGTTCGCTAGAGATGCCGTCTCCGTGGAATTCGGCGATTTCAAGAGGTGAGGATGAGCTCATTTTCGCCGACATACTACCATTTATAGCGGATCAGCGTGAACTGTAATGGTGGCGTTTGTCAGCTTACGTTTAATTGATTCGGCAACATCTTCACTTAAATCGTGAGCCTCAACGAAAGATAAGTCGCGCGCTAAATCTAAATGCAGCTCGACAAAGATGTCAGCGCCTGAGCGCCGTGAGCGCAAATCGTGAAATCCGGCGACACGCGGTGTGAAGTTTTGCACTGCCTCGAGAATCGCACGCGACTCTTTAGCTTTGAGGCCGCGGTCCATAAGCACTTCGAAAGCGCTTATGAAAGTTTCGCGGGCGCAATTGAGAATAATCAGGGCAATACATAGACCGACAACTAAGTCAGGCCAGCGCGCGTCGAGAAAGTGGCCAATGCTTAAGCCGAATATTACACTTAAATTTATCAATAAGTCGCTAGTGTAGTGTTTCGAATCGGCTGCGAGTGCTGGAGAGTTGGTTTTTGCGGCAGCTCGTTTGAGATTACGCACCAGCCAAAGTGTAGCAATTGATGAAGCAACCATAACGGCAATGCCGACAGGGGCTAAAGAGAATCCCTTGTCGCTCACGTCAAAAAAACGTGAGACGGTGTGCGCCACTAAGACTAAACCTGTGGCCATGATTAACACGCCCTGAAATAGTGACGCCAAGCCTTCTGCTTTGCCGTGCCCCCACGGATGATCAGCATCGGCCGGACGCTCAGCTTCAAGAATGGCCCATAACACAAGAAGCGATGCGCAGACATCAAATAAAGAATCAGCAGCCGAACCAAGTATTCCGGATGAATTGGTTACCAAGAAAGTGATACTCTTTATAACAACCAAGCCCAAAGCCACTTTCACCGTCGTCTTGGCGGTGAGCGAACGAAAGTTCGTTAGCGGTGGGGTGGCTGGCGTTGTCATTGACTCGAAGATAAACTTTCCCTGTGATTAGACCAATACACATTTTGCTGTTAGTTGCCGTTTTGCTGGCAACTGTTGCATTTGTGTTCATGTCAGGCCCTGAAGTTGACCTAGAGCTGAGCACCGAGCCAATAGCAGAGCAGGCAGTGCTAGAAATTAAAGGAGCAGAGCTCGATGAAGTCGTGCTGCCTTTGCCAGGGAAAGGGCCGCTTCAAGTCAATTTAGAATACATAGGCGATGCTAATTACCAATCACCTGCTTATGACGGTAGCTTAAAAGGTAAAGTTCTTGATGCTTACGGTAAACCCCTGTCATTTGCTCGTATCGAAGTAGTCGGCGGTCCTCAAGATAAAAAGTTTTCCATTGCCGATAGCTCTGGCGAATATCAAATGCACGGGTTGCTTCTTGGCATGCACATCTTTCGCATAAATTCACGAGTTAGTGCAGAGATAGTTCGTATGCAGCAAATTTCTCGCAACACTAAACGTGATTGGCTAATTGGTCAAACGCTGTCGGTTAAGTTTGAGATTCGCGATCACAAGAACAAAGTCCTTTCTGGCGCAATCGTTCAGAGCGATTTTGGTTTACGCCAAGCGACTACAAACGAAAAAGGTATCGCCTTGCTTCATGGCGTCCCGAGTGGCGCGCGGGTGGTGGTTGATGTGCTTGCCGAGGGTCATGTCGCAACGCGGCATGAATTAAATTTGTATGCGGCCAATACGACAGAAATTATTAAGTTAAGCGCTCTAGAAAAAGGAGGACGTCTCAGCGGTCGCGTAAAGTCATGGCCAGGTGGTGATGTGCCAACAGTTACGATTGTTCCCCGAACAGGCGAAAGTCGTAGTGGCATGACTACTTGGGAAATTTTCCAGGATGTGCGCGTAGATGGCAATGGATATTTTTCTTTTGATAATCTACCCACCAACCAATTATTAGACATAAGAATTAGTCACGCACAAGGGGTTTGCGATCCGCGAGGCCGCGCCGTTACTGCAGGTAAAGAGGCGCCCACCCGCGCTGATTTTGTGGTGCGGACGTCGAAGTCGAAGGTAAGCGGCAATGTCACCGATGAAAATGGAGTGCCGGTTGCCGGAGCAGAAATAGAGTTGCTTGCTGCCGAGCCGATGAAAGTGCTTGGAGCCATCTACCCATCTATCGGGTCGCAACGTTTGGCTGCTCGCCTGCCGCAACCTTCGCAGTTAAGAAGAACAGCGCGCACTAATAAGCGTGGTGAATTTAGCATAGCTTTAGGCGACCATATTCAAGGAACAGGAAATTTATTATTAAATGTCAGCAAGGAGAATATGGTTAACACTCAGCGCGTGATAAAGAAAATTGGCTCACAGCTTAATATTAAATTGGTACAGCAAAAGGGCGGTGCGGCATTAGTGCTTGCTCGCCGGCTTGATTCTGAGCTGCCCCCTTGCGAGTGGCAAACTCTGCCATTGTCCGCGCAGGCGCACGGAAGCACTGCAGAAAACTTACTCGAGGGTTATTACCGTATTCACGTTCAGCGTGAGGGCAAAACGATTTTGCGAGAAGACAAGTATTGGATATCAGGCGAGACTAAAATAGTCTTATGATAACCATTAAGCTCGGTGAAGATTTGTCAGCAGAAACCCTGCAGGCAGTTGCGCGTGGCGCAAAAGTTAAGCTAGTGTTGCCGTCCGCAACTTTGTCGCGAATTAAAAAGGCGCGAACGACGGTCGAAGACATTTTGAAAAAGGACAAGCCCGTTTATGGCGTCTCTACCGGATTCGGCGCTTTAGCTAAAGAGCATATTTCTCCCGAAGATAGTGGCACGTTGCAACGTAACTTATTGTTGTCCCATGCTGTTGGTGTCGGAGACGATATGACAGCCAACGAAAAGCGATTAGCTTTGTTGCTGCGCATCCAATCAATGTGCCGTGGTGTGTCCGGAGTTCGCCCGCAACTTGTGCGATGGCTTATGGCAATGTTTCACTCAGGATGGCTGCCTCGCGTGCCCGAGCAAGGTTCGGTAGGAGCATGCGGCGATTTGGCTCCGTTGGCGCACATGGCTTTACCGGTCATTGGTGCTGGAGAGATGGTTTCTCCTAAAGGTAAGATTGTCTCTAGCAAACGTGCTTTAAAGTCCATTGGCTTAGAACCGCTTGAGCTAGTGGCCAAAGAAGGCCTAGCGTTGATTAATGGTGTGCAAATTTCAAATGCCATAGGCTTAGCTGCATGGGCAGCGATGTGCGATTTGTCTGTTACAGCAGATATTGCCGGAGCATTGTCATTAGAAGCTTTGATGGGCAGCCATTCTCCTTTTGATGCGCGCGTAACAAAGGTGCGCTCGCACAGCGGGGCGGTTGCCACTTCAATGAATATGCGCAAGCTACTCGCTAAATCTAAAGTGAAAAAAGCGCATGCAAAGTGCGTGCGGGTTCAAGACCCATACTCCTTCCGCTGTATTCCGCAGGTTCATGGAGCGGCCAAAGATGCAATGGCGCACCTTGGCGACGCACTGATTCTTGAAGCTAATTCGGCGACTGATAATCCTTTGGTTTTCCCTGACAAGGGTGATTCAATATCAGCGGGTAATTTTCATGGCCAGCCAATTGCCATGCCGCTCGACTACGCTGCAAATGCTGTTTGCGCATGGGGAAACATTTCCGAACGTCGCATGAGCACTCTAATTAATCCTTCAATGTCGGGCTTGCCGGCATTCTTGACGCCTGAACCAGGCCTGAGCTCTGGTTTGATGATAACCCAGGTCGTGTCGGCGGCATTGGTAAGTGAAAACAAAAATCATGCAAATCCTGCGAGTAGCGACACTGTAACTACTTCTGCCGATCAAGAAGACCATGTTTCGATGGCCAACTTTGCAGCACGCAAACTGCGTCTCGCTGTGACTAATCTGCAGCGAGTGTTGGCGATTGAGCTGCATGCCGCTGCTCAGGGACGCGAGTTTAATAGAACTATCAAAGCAGGAGCTGGTGCTCAGGCGGCGTACGAGTTTATTCGCAAAAACGTTCCGCCATTAAAAAGCGATCGCTATATGACACCCGAGTTGAATCGCATTACAGCACTTGTTGCCGATGGCTCTATTCGGGTGGCAGTAGAGCGTAAAGTAGGACAATTGCGTGAGTAGTAGCGATTCGAAATTTGTTATTTGGGCGGCACTGATTGGCAACGCCATAATTTCAGGTATCAAGTTTGCCGCAGCATTTATTTCAGGTTCTTCGGCGATGTTGTCCGAAGGCATTCACTCATTGGTTGACACTGGCAACCAGGTGTTACTGCTTTACGGGATTAAGCGCGCCGCCAAACCGGCCGATGAAGACTTCCCGTTTGGCCATGGTAAAGAAATATATTTTTGGTCATTCGTAGTAGCTATTTCAATCTTTGCCGTCGGGGCAGGAGTTTCGATATACGAAGGAATTCACCACCTGCGCGACCCGAGCGAAATCGAATCTGCAACCACGGCCTACATAGTTCTCGGCTTGGCGTTTATCTTCGAATCATTCGTGTGGTTTTTCGCAGTAAAAGAATTTCGCCGTGTAAAAGGCAGCCGCAATTTCTTTGACGCCGTGAAATACAGTAAAGACCCTTCACTGTTTGTGGTGCTGTTCGAAGACACGGCAGCCTTACTCGGCTTGTTTGTAGCTTTTGTGGGCATCTATCTCGGTGACGCGCATGGCATCTGGTGGGCAGACGGGGCAGCATCAATTGTTATTGGTCTAATTCTTGCAGGTACAGCTGCGTGGTTGGCTTACGAAACAAAGAGTTTGTTAATCGGAGAGGCTGCGTCACCCGAAGAAGTAAAGGGCATCCGCGATTTGGCTGGCGTGGTTGACGGCATCGAACATGTCAACGAAGTGCTAACAATGCACATGGGGCCTGATTTCGTCCTAGCAAACATCAGCGTCGACTTTGCGGACGACGTACCGGCCGGGCAAGTCGAAGATGCTATTGCGAGCCTAGATTCTGCGATAAAGCAACGCTATCCTGTGGTAAAGCGCGTCTTTGTTGAAATAGAATCTCGATGAATAAATACTTGTTGCAAGCAAAAATCTTAAGTCCCGGCGGCTCAACCGCCGCAGTACTAAAGCGTCGTTTAGAAATGGTTACTGAAGCGGTTAGTCAGCGCTACTCTGACGTTCTCGCTTCGAACATAAGCTTGGTCGATGGAGAAAATTTTATTTGCGAAATCCATCTTGGTGGCGAAAATAACTTAGAAAAAAGCGGCCGCTTAGTCGAAATGATTTGTGAATTGACTTTGCGCCTAACTCCGATTAAATGTCGTTTTGCTTTTGCGCAAAACCAAGACGGGTTGCAAGCAGCCTTCGACGAGGCTCATCGCAACCGTTTGTTTTTTGCTGCTCGTGGCTTCGATGCAATGTCTAACAGTTCAATCACTGGCGCTGTTTCTGCAATCGGAGGCTTACTCTGGGATTGGACCGAGCGTCAATCGCAATTTGTTAGGGCATTACTGCGCGACGGCGTGGTTGAGGTAGACAGTAAGCAGCAACTAGTATTTGTGAAAGAACGCAAACGGCGCGAGCTGTCTGCGTTCTTTAAAGTTAGCCCTTCGGTTATTACCGAGTGCTTGCAAGCTGCAAATGTTAAGCGTTTTCGTTATCAGGTTTTCACCGCAACTGTAATGCTCGAGAAATCTGTAGCTTGCGAAGTAGTTGCCCCTTAAGGAATGTCTAGGCGGATAGCGTTACTGTCAGTAATAACGCCACTTGACAAAGATTGTAATTCCATGAATGCAGTACGTCCACTTGCTCCGCTTGGGACTACCTTTATGACAGCCACTGTTCCAGATGCAGTTGTTGTGCCAGTATGCACGAGACCGTTGAATGATGCGAAGAAAGGGCTTTGATCTGTAAACGAGTACACAATCCTGTAAGGTGAAGATGCTGGGGCACCGCTTGCGGTTAGCCAGAAGCTCGAACCAGCTGCAGGATTATTGCTTGTAGTGGCTAGTGCAATAGTGTCGTTGCCACCACCACCACCGCCAACAGCATCAGCAGCTACCATGCAGTCGTAGAAATCAGGTCGTCCGTGTCCAGTGTAGATGTCTTCGCCTGTTGAGCTTAGGTCAACACAGTTGTCAAACAACATTTGTTCGATTTCGTTTGGCGTTGAGCTAGGGCTGGTGATCATCATCATTGCAATCACGCCATTGACAATCGGCGTTGAGAAGGATGTGCCACTTACATTGGCGTTGCCGCCGCCGTTTGTCGTTGTGCGTACGCCGTCACCAGGTGCAACAACATCAACCCAGTCACCGTAAGTTGACCAGCTCACGCGGTTATCACTTTGGTTAGTAGCGCCAACCATAATCGCGTTTGCGTGGTCAGAGCCATAAACACGGTTGCCGCCGTTGCCAGCTGCCCAGCTCATCAAACCATTTTGACTACGAATGTATGAGCCAGTTGACTCAACACTGCTGCTTTCACCACCAGAGTAACTTACCGAAATAGCACGAGCGCCGTTATCTGCAGCCCAACGAGCACCATCAGTTAGGTCAGAGAGGTAAGCCCCGCCACCGGATGAGTTAGTACAACGCACAGGCATTAAGCTGATGTTCCAGGCCATGCCTACCACGCCCACGCCATTGTTGCCAATCGCGCCAACACAACCCAAAGTCATGGTGCCGTGGCCGTTAATGTCACCAACGCTTCCGCCGTTTGATTGCGTAACGCGGTCAGCTGAATTGTAACCAGAAACAAGGTTTGCTTGTAGATCAGGATGATTTAAATCAACACCAGTATCAACAGTACAGCCGATAAACGACATGTCGCCTGTTCCGTAATCCCATGCTTCGACGGAGCGCATTGTTCCATGCTGCCACTGCGAACCAAAATTAGGATCGTTCGGTGTAGTGTTCACCGGGTATAACATGTAGTCAGGCTCGGCATATTGAATTAGGCCAGTGCCCATCAATTGCTGAGACAACCCATTTTCGTTTTGCCCTTCTGGGACAACAATTACGAACTCGTCAGTCGCGTCTACATATTCAATTAAGCCGTATGCGGAGAGCAATTGATCAGCTTGTTTGCGCGTAGAGTCATTTTGGAGAGGGCGAACAATTAGACGGCCGGTAAATTCGCGGACGCCGGCTTGTTCTACAAATTGCGCCACGTCAGTGCTGACAGCAGCACTTTGCGGTGAGGCAAGGAGGATGGAGCTAAAAAGGATGGAAATGTTCATTGATTAACGGACGGTAAAAAGGGATGGGATGTTCCGTGAATTAGAGAGCTAATTCAGGTGGGCGGGCAATCACAGCCTTAGAGGAATCGATGTAAATCGGTCGCTGTAAAAGGCTTGGGTTCTCTACTATAGCAGACAGGCAAGATTCGTGCGGGTCAGACTCGTTAAAACCGCTACGCATCATTTGTGAGGGGTGTGCGATGCCGAGCTTCGAAAACAGGTTTTGAAGTTCAGCGAGTGTAGGGGGGTTGTCTAAGTAGTGACGATATTCGGCGTCACGACCGGCGTCCGCAAGCAACTGCTTGAGGGTGCGGCACTTAGATCAGTTTGGATTGAACCAGACGGTTGCTGACATTTACTTGGGTAGGTAGAGAATTGAGCCCGGCTCGAGCGCGAACGACTCGGCATGGCCTGATGAATTGACATCTGTACCGTCGAGAACGATTGCATGAATGTGAGAATCTGACCCGTGGTGAGTCAGCTTGCCTCCAAAGCCTACTGCATAAAGGCCGACTAAATGGCCGTTTTTCATATTAAAGTGACCGCGCCAAGGCTCTGGGCCGTCAGGGTTAGCGATTGGGCACGAGTTATTTAGCACGTGAATTGAAATCTCAGAGAATGTCGCGCTAACCTTGAATGGTACTGGCTGGCTCATGTCGAAGCCACGATCAATGAGCTCAGCGGCGACAATTGTTTCGAGTGCGCTCAAACTAGACACTTCGCCAAGTAGGACGGTTTCCCATTCTGCCACTTCGCAGATGGCCAACAACGTTGCGCTGTCGTCGGTTTGGCTACCGGTAAGTTTTGTAGAAGTGAGGGCGTAGTTGGGAGTTACGCGCGCTGCGTGAATTACGCCATCTAGGATGGTGAGTTCGCCTTCAAGGCCCGCAAGTGCGCCGACACCAACAGAATGTGGCGTGATCGCATCCGCCAGCGCGATTCGCGCTGCTGTTTTGCCTTGAGCAAGCACAGTCTTCATGCTGCCCCAAGTGTTGAGTTCGGTGGTTGGCGCAGAGCCACAAGAGCCGAGCGCCAAAATGATTACAAGGGAGGTGAGCTTTATCACAGTGGGCTAGAATACGATTTCTACTCCCGTTGCGTTAGACGAATAATTGAGCGGCGAAAGCAGTACGTAGGCGAAGTGCATGGTACGACCCACATATCCTGATGGGATTGGCCCAGTAATCAGCTGCGCAGTCGCATTCCCGAGTAAATCTAGATTACCTTGGAAATCTAGGAAGAAACTAGAGTAAGCCACAGATCGAGTGATGCTAGTAAAGGCATCGACATTGATCGGAATATGTAGTCCACCGACAGTTGTTCCAGGAGAAGTGCCCGCCATCGTGCCAGCCATCACATAACGGCGACCGGCATTCATGCTCCCAGCGGCGAGGTCGAAATCAACGGTGCCCCCAGTGTTGGCGTGGAAAATGTTTTCATCTTGGAACAAAGATGTTTGATAGCGTCGGACTTTGAAAATACCAGGATTTGAGGTGGTAGAGTAAGCCCAATTAAAGACGGTATTCCCTGCAGGGTCGACTTCGAACAATTCTCCGGCAGGACCGTTACAAATTAAGGTGTTGCCATTCGGCTGTCGCTGGCATCCTGAAGTGTGGCTACCAAAAAAGGACGGCGTTGGGTCATAGGTCCATGCAAGGGATGTTGGCCCATATGCACCAGTTAAACCGATTGCGTAAGTGCCAGTTGCCGGATCTAGCGGCGGCGTGAATTCATCAATTGTTGATGCTGCTGACGGGCCGGAACTACCGTTATTGAAAACAATCAAGTTGCCGGCACCCGGGCAGTCGCTCGCGATCCACTGGATGTCGTGCTGACCTTGAAGCATGCGATCGGCAGGGGTGCCGCGGTCGTAGTTTTCTGGATTACCCCAGCGATATAAAAAGTCTCCGTCAATACCCGCTGCTTGCGCGGTTGTAGTGTTGTGATCGATGATAAAAATTTCGCTGAGCACGCGGCTACTTACGGCAATTTGATCGAGGTCGGCATTGTAATCAATAGCGTTGAAGTGCAGCCAATCATTATTGCCCGGTCGGCTGGTTGGCTGATTAATATCGAGGCGAGTTTGGTTGTCGGCGATGACACCATAGTTCGGCTTGGTCGCATCGCGGTCTTGCACCATGTGGTCGATCACATGCCATTCCCAGACGATGCTGCCCGTTGTCATGTCAACTTCAAGAATAGACTCAGACCACAGGAATGGTCCGCTTATCGCAGCGTCGCGTCCAGCGGCAATTAGGTCGACATCAAGAATCTTCTCCCATGCAATCATAAGGATGTTGCCGTTAGGCATTACCGCAATATCGTGATGGAGTAGATGGTCGTTAGTCGCATAAAAGAAATCGCTAATCAGCACGTCGTTGTAATTGTAAATTTCGACGCCGCCACCAGAGCCACCAATTGATGAAGCCGGTAATCCTGAAACGCGTACCGTACGAATAAGGTGTCCGGATTCAGTCAGATAACTAGCTTGACCAGGTTGATATGTTGATGTCGTCCAGGTGTGGACTTCGGCGCCGTTGTTGTCGAGCAAGAAGGTGTCGGTACTCGAACTAGGGCCGACAAGAATCAAGCCGTCCTGTTGAGGAGCGGCTAGGGCTGAGAGGATTAGTGAAATGAGCATGACTATACAACCCCAACTTATATTGGTGGTTTTACAATAATACACCATGACACCTGACCAGCGCCTAACAATTTCTCCCGGAGCTCAAAAAGCACCGACTGGTACAAAGCTCTACTGCAAGGATTGGCACGCTGAAGCGGCGTTGCGCATGTTCTTGAATAATCTTGATGCTGAAGTTGCTGAGCGCCCAGAAGATTTAGTAGTTTACGGCGGCACCGGCAGGGCTGCGCGCAACTGGTCGGCTGCGAAAGCTATCGTAAAGACTTTACAAGAATTAGAAATTGACGAAACGATGTTGGTGCAAAGCGGTAAACCCGTTGCGGTTTTTAAAACGCACGCGCACGCTCCAAAGGTGTTAATTGCAAATTCTAATTTAGTAGGCAAGTGGGCGAATTGGGACCACTTCCGCGATCTTGAAGATAAAGGTTTGATGATGTATGGTCAGATGACTGCCGGCTCATGGATTTATATCGGCACTCAAGGGATTTTGCAGGGTACATATGAGACATTGTCGGCGTTGGCTACGCAGCGTGGCATTGATTCCTTAAAAGGTACTTTGACGGTAACTGCCGGAGTTGGCGGCATGGGTGGTGCACAACCGCTGGCCGTGACGATGAACGAGGGTACCTGCCTTATTGCTGATGTTGAGCAAGCACGCATCGATTTTAGATTGCGCACGGGTTACCTCGATGAATGCGCGGACAGTATCGACGCAGCGATTAAACGTGCACTTGAGGCAACGGCCAATGGCGAAGCAGTAAGTGTTGGTGTTTGTTGCAACGCAACCGAGTTGTTGCAAGAATTGATTGATCGCGACATTACCCCTGATATTTTGACAGACCAAACTTCAGCACATGATCCGCTTAATGGTTATGTTCCAGATGGCATGACCTTAGATGCGGCTGAAGCATTGCGTGTTAGTGATGCAGCTGAATACCAAAAGCAATCGTTTCGTACAATGGGCCGACATGTCGAGCAAATGCTAGAGTTGCAAAGCCGCGGCGCAGAGACTTTTGATTACGGGAATAATTTACGCGCCTTTGCTCAAGAGGAAGCTGGCGTCGAAAACGCTTTCAACTTCCCTGGTTTTGTGCCTGCTTACATCCGCCCATTATTTTGCGAAGGGCAAGGCCCGTTCCGCTGGGCGGCACTTAGTGGCGATCCCGAAGATATTTATAAAACGGACGCTGCGTTAATGCGTTTGTTTCCAGAGAAGGCACCCTTGCACCGTTGGTTAAAGATGGCTCGTGAACGAGTAGCTTTCCAAGGTTTGCCAAGCCGCATTTGTTGGCTGGGTTATGGCGAGCGTCACGTTGCAGGCCTTGAGTTCAATCGCATGGTCCGTGACGGCGAATTGTCGGCACCAATTGTTTTGGGGCGCGACCATTTAGATTGCGGCTCGGTGGCAAGCCCTAATCGCGAAACCGAAGCGATGAAAGACGGTTCAGACGCCATCGCTGATTGGCCGTTGCTGAATGGCATGGTTGCTGTTGCAAGTGGCGCGAGTTGGGTGAGCATGCACCACGGCGGTGGGGTAGGCATTGGTTACTCACAGCACTCCGGACAAGTGATTTGTTGCGATGGCGCGGCGGAAACTGATAAGAGGATTGAGGCCTTACTGACAAACGATCCAGGGATGGGTGTGGTGCGCCATGTTGATGCGGGGTATGACGAGGCCGTTCAATGCATGACGAGGCACGGTGTTAAGGTGCCTCGTTAACAAACAAGAACTTATTGTTACTTCATCTCGTCAAGCTCTTCTTTCATCTCTGTTAGGAACTTAGCTGCTCGTGGGTTGTCTTTATACATTGCGTACATTGCCTTATACCCCTGTTCGAAAACCTCGACATCTTTTTTGTCTTTGGCGACTTCTAGAACTTTATTCCAGTATTGATAAGTCATATCGCCACTAGCAAATTTGCCGTCTTTAGCGAAGCCATAAAAAGTCTCCGCGAGCTCTGCTTGCTTGTCTTCATCGCGACCAGCCTTTTGCAGCATGTCGGACACTTGCAAGTTAAATAACAAGGCATCAATTTCAGTTATATCGGCCGTCCATTGCGCTTTATCGAATTTCCTTGTTTTGACAATTTTTAGGTTTTTACGGCGCTTTGAACCTTCTTCGTGGGCAACAGAGCCGAGGCGTAATTCGGCTAGCAAGATTGAAGCATCGAGGCCTTTCTCGCCTTCTGCTTTACGATTGTTGAGATCGTCTAGCGATTGAAGGGCATTCAGCGATATGTCAAATGATGCGATGTCGCGACCACCAGGAGTAGCTACTTTTTTCCCGGAGGCATCGAGAACCATTAGAGTTGGGAAGCCCCTTATCCCGTATCTGCGTTGTAATGCGTCAGATGGATGGCCGTCAACCCTAGCAGTAAAATTGACCCAGAGCACAACATTGTCACCCCATTCGGAAAAATCTTCAGTAGAAAACAGACCGTTTTCTAAACTTTTACAAGGAGGTCATGGCGAGTATGAACGCGAAAAGTAGGCTAGTACGTATTTGCCCTCAGCCGTGGCAGCAGCTAGCGCTTTGTCGTAATCTAATTCCCATCCGCCGGAATTAATCCAGGCCTCGGTAATTTTTTTATCGTATTTAGCTTGGTTGTCATCGTCTTGCGCGACTGCTGATGCAGAAAGCGCAATAGTTGCAATCAGTCCGAGAGTAAGTGAGTTTAATTTCATGGTTAGTATCTTAGCGTGATAGACTGTGCGCGTGACAAATTCTCGACGGTTTGATGTGATAATTCATGGCGCGACGGGCTTTACCGGCCGCCTTGCTGCGCGTGAGCTAAATGCTATGGCTGAGTTAAACTTGCGTTGGGCAATCAGTGGACGGAATATTGGTCGTTTAAAGGAGATGTCGGCTGATCTTGGTTGCGATCATTTAGATTGTGGCTCGGTTGCAAGTCCTAACCGCGAAACCGAAGCGATGAAAGATGGTTCAGACGCCATCGCTGATTGGCCGTTACTCAATGGCATGTTCGCTGTTGCAAGTGGCGCGAGTTGGGTAAGCATACACCATGGCGGCGGGGTGGGTATCGGCTACTCGCAACACTCGGGCCAGGTCATTTGTTGCGATGGTACTTTCGAAACGGATAAGCGTATTGAAGCACTACTTACTAATGATCCAGGCATGGGAGTTGTACGCCACGTCGATGCCGGTTACGATGAAGCGATTGACTGCATGAATAAGTACGGAGTCAATGTACCACGTTAAATTGAAAAAACTCATTCTCATTCTTTCGCTCAGTATGTTTGGCAGTTGTGCCAACGTCGAATACTACGATCGCGAAACGTTATCGTCGCCAATCATGCAGTTCGACGCCGATCGTACACGCAATCATGTCGATGAAAAAATATTTCAATCTATTGAGGGTGCGGCCGGTGGTTTCGGCGGTTCTTCTGGCGGAGGCTGCGGATGCTCTTAACCAATTTAGTCTTGTTCATGGCTCAGCAGCAAGATGTGGGCACTGGTTCGGTGACTTTTCGATTAAGCGCATTGAATCGCGAAGACAGCATCGGCGATGGCAAAGGTAATCCCTTCCTCGATGAAGACCTACTCGTAGTGCAGCCACTCATTATGGTTGACTATCAGCTAGCAGCCGACCTCCATTTAACAGCCGACTTGTCATTTGATCGTGTTTCTGCGGCATCAGTAAGCCGCATCGGTGGCGATACCGGACGTCAATCTGGAGCAAGCGGAGATTTTTATGTCGGTTTAGATACCGGTTTGCAATACGCTGCAACGGACACTCGAACATATGATTACAAACTATCTTTAAGCAGCGAGTATGATTATAAATCGGTTGGCTTAGGTTCAGGGATCAGCCAAGAGTTCAACCAAGGCAATACGAAAGTAAGCCTTCGCCTCGACGGCTATTACGACATAGTGAAGATGATTCATTTTAATGGTTTCGAAGAAGATGCCGGAGAAACTAGAACCTCACTTGCATTAACAATTAAAGCCTACCAAATGCTAACCCCTAACTTGCATTCTGAATTTGGAGTGACGCAGACGCAGCAAAACGGATTCCTATCGACGGCTTACAATTCTGTTTGGATGCGCGAAGCGCTTGTTGGTGAAGACGAACTATCACCAGGCGTAGCAACCGACGAACTTTTGCCGTCCTCGCGAAGTCGAACTTCTGTTTACGGGTCTTTGCGCCAAGCGGTTGGCGACTCCGCGGCTGTTCAATTGAGTGGGCGTATTTATTCCGATGACTGGGGTGTTGGCGGAGTGAGCTTAGAGCCACGTTTTTACTACGACTTCGGCGACGGCTATGTAGCGCGCTTGCGTTACCGCTGGTATGACCAATCTGCAGCAGATTATTATTCTCGTGATTACTTTGCCCAACTTCCTGAATTCTACACTCAAGATTCAGACATAGGAGAGTTCAGCTCGAACACGATTGGCGCCGATTTTGATTGGCGTACAAGTGATGTAACAAGTTGGTCGACAGGCGTTGATTTAATTCAGCGCTCAGACAATTTAGATATCTATATGGTGTCATTCTCCTTCACTTATGAATTCTAATGAAGCTTCTTTTCTCTTTACTTTCGACCTTGGTTATTGGCTCTTGTGCAAGTGAGCCGTCTGCTGCGATGGTCGTTAATTACCCTGTTGAATCAGGCACGCATAGTGTGCTTGTGTTTTGGCAGCCTTGGTGTGGTTCATGCCTCGCCGAAATGCCAGCGCTGAATGCTGCGTCAAGCAAGCACGCCGCCAAATTGAATTTCAAAGGGATTGTCTCTGGGCCTGATAGCTCTGTAGACGAAGACCTCATGAATGCCATCATCTTTGAAAACAGATTGGGTTACGACACTATTCGCGATCGCGATGGCGCGCTATCTAAAATGTTTGATGTCTCAAAAACACCGACTATCGTAATCGTTGACTCACAGCAGAATGTGATTTTTCGTGGGCAGCACGTGCCTAGCGATTGGCTGCAATACTATCCACGCTAATGTTGGTGCTGCTCGCGGCTCTCTGCTTATGCGCTCAACAGCAGCCTAGCGAGCTGTATCATGCTAAGCAAGTGACCACGGTGATGGGCACCGAATTAATTATTGAAGCATGGCACGCAGAGGCAAAGGTGGCCGAAACAGCAATTGCTGCCGCAGAGAAAGAAATCCGCCGCGTCGAAGACTTGGCTACCGATTGGCGGCCTTCGCCGCTTGAGACATTAAATGATTCTGCGGGGCAGGGCCCTGTAAAGGTTGATGAAGAGCTGGTGTTGCTGATTGCGCATTCACTCGAGCTTGGCCAACTAACCGAAGGCGCTTTTGATATTAGCTTTGGCGCGATTGGTAAGTTCTGGAAATTCAAAGGCGATGATTTTAAGTTGCCTGATGCTGAAAAAATAAAAGCATCTTTAAAGAGAGTTGACTGGAAAAAAATAATTGTCGATGTTGAAAAAAGCACGATAGAGTTGCCCGCAGGCATGCGCATTGGTTTAGGCGGAGTAGCAAAAGGGTATGGTGTCGACTGCGCTATGCAAGTGCTACTGGATCATGGTATCCAACACGGGATAGTGAATGCAGGTGGCGATTTAAAGGCGCTAGGCAAAGACGGCGGGCGCAAATTGTATAAGATTGCAATTAAGCATCCGCGTGATGAAGAAAAAATAATTGCACTGCTGCCCATTTCTAACACTTGTGTTGTTACATCCGGTGACTATGAAAGGTTTTTTGAAATAGATGATGTGCGCTACCACCACATCTTAGACCCACGAACTGGATATCCAGCGACAGGGGCAATGAGTGCGACGGTGGTTGCGCGGCAAGCTTCTGTCGCTGACGCCTTGGCGACTGCTTTGTGCGTAATGGACGTTGTTGACGGGATGGCCCTGATTGAAAAACTTAAAAACGTAGAAGCGGTTGTCGTTGACTTTGATGGTAAAGTCATGATTAGTTCTGGCTTGAAGAGCGATTAAGTTTAATATCAAAGAAGCCCTCCTAGCGTGCTAAACTAGTCGCGTGACAAAACTTAGGCAATTTGATTTAATCATCCATGGCGCAACTGGCTTTACCGGACGGCTCGCCGTACGCGAATTGTCTCGCATTGCACCACCTAATCTTCGTTGGGCAATAAGTGGACGTAACAGCGAACGTCTCACTGCACTCGCCGGCGAGTTCGATTGTGAATTTTTGGTCGCAGATGCTTTTAATGAATCTCAGCTAGACGTATTAACCCAAAGTTGCGGCGTCATCTTGTCGTGCGCAGGTCCGTTTGCGAGCTTCGGAGAAAAGTTGGTGGTGGCATGCGTTAAAAATAAATGCAACTACGCTGACTTGACTGGCGAATCGCATTGGATTGAAGAAATGACTGCTAAGTATGGCGCACAAGCTTTAACCAATGCAGTCACCCTCATCCCATCAAGCGGTTTTGATTCCGTCCCCGCTTCACTTGGCGCACAAGAATTTTTGAAACGGATTGCGCACGATGGCCGCACCATTAAGTCCTTTGGCGGTTACTACTCGATGCGCGGCGGACTCAACGGCGGAACTTTAGCTTCGGGCTTAAAGCTAGCCGAGGATAAGATCGCTGTACCTGATGCATCGCGTCCGGGTGTGTTTAAAGTGGCAGCGCTAAATAAATATGCAACAGATTTCGTGATGGCTGCGATTAATGAAAGGGTCGTGGCTTTAGATTGCGATGTTGATTATCACGAGCACCTTTTGACACCAAACAAATTTGTAGCTCACTCGGTAAGAGGGTACTTTGGGTTCATGGGCTGGCTAATGCGTTCTTCGGCTGGGCGTAGCGTGCTGCGCAAGTTGGGTCCGAAGCCAGGGGAAGGCCCATCGGCGAGAACTATTGAAAACGGATTCGTGAAACATACTTTTCTTGAAGATGATTGCGCGAATCCGCTGCGCCTAACTTTTACATGGCCCGGCGACCCCGGCAACACCGTGACTGTCAGGTGTCTCATTCATACTGGCCTCGCTTTGGTTGCTAATGAGTCACAAGCGATTGGCTTTACGACTCCAGCTACCGCACTTGGCAATACATTACTGCAGCGATTGCTCGACGCAAAAGTTTGTAGTTACACCTGCAATTCAGAGTGACTAAAGAAACAGCTCTAAACAGAAGGCGCTGTTTTGCCATTCACGACAGGTTCATTAACCGCGCATTGAATGTCGTCGTGATTAAAGAAGGCATCAAACTGTCGTGCGATTGCCGTCGCTACCTTAACTTGCGATTCGAATGTTGATGCGCCGAGGTGCGGCGTAACAATTACATTTTGATTCGTCAAGAAGGCATGATCTGCAGGTAGAGGCTCTACTTCGAATACGTCGAGCGCCGCGCCCGCGACCTTGCCGGTTTCAAGCGCGTCAACTAAGGAGTTGTCGTCGATTAAACCACCGCGCGCGCAATTTACGACGCGTACACCGTCTTTGCATTGCGCAAAACTCGCTGCATTAAGCACATGCTTAGTCTCAGGAGTCATTGGCGCATGCAGGCTGATGATATCGGCTTGTGCCCACACAGCGCTTAGTTCGCATTTTTCAATATTCCACGCGCCAGCATCCTGTGCTGATAAAAATGGATCGAATCCGATGACTCGCATATTGAATGCGGTAGCACGCTTAGCCACTTCGCGGCCAATCCGCCCGAGGCCTACTAAGCCTAATGTCTTGCCGTCAAGTTCAGTACCCATCAACCCGCCTTTACTCCAATCGCCCGTGCGCATGCGCGAGTCAGCAGCTGGAATGTTACGACACATGGTCATCATTAAAGCGAAGGCATGTTCGGCAGCGGCCAAAGTATTTTGGCCTGGCGCGTTCATTACCCAAACACCGTTGGCGTTGGCAGCTTCTAAATCAATGTTGTCGACACCAGTCCCGGCACGTCCGACAACTTTTAAGTTTGGCGCAGCAGCAAACATCTCGGCGTTTACTTTCGTCGCTGAACGAACAATGAGCGCGTCGGCGTTAGCGATAATCTCTAACTTTTCAGGAATCTCGAGTCCTGGTTTGTTGATTACATTAAAGCCAGACTGCTGAAGCATGGTGACGCAATCGTCGGCGACTTTGTCTGCGATGAAGACTGTTTTCATCTAAGCAAAGGCTGGCTCGAGCATCGCGTCAAATTGTTCGGTGAGCTGACGGATGTCGTCTAGATTGTGCTCACCAAGGTGACCTATCCTGAAAGTTTTTCCTTTCAAGTCACCGTATCCATTTGAAACGAGAATGCCTTCCTCTTTCAGCGCGTTCAGCACAGGCACAAAATCAGGGCCAGTGCCGCGGGCTATGCAAGAGACTGTGTCAGAGCAGTAGCCGTCATCTGGAAACATTTCGTACCCGTGATTTTTCGCCCAGTTACGGACATAGGCTGCCATCTCATAATGGCGTTTCCAGCGCGCCTCAACGCCTTCACTGAAGATGCGTTTAAGTTGCGCGGTTAATGCGTAAAGGTGCGCCGTGCTCGGGGTAGTTGGCGACTGCTCTTTTTCATTCGACTTTGCTAAGCGTAAAAAGTCTAAGAACCAACCGCGGTATTCAATAGTTGCTGCGCGCTCAAGCGCGCGCGGTGAGGCAGACGCGACCGCGATGCCAGCAGGCAGCGCCATGCATTTTTGTACTCCGAACAAGCAAACATCGATACCCCATTTGTCGACATAAACCGGCATGCCGGACATCGATGAAACCGTATCAACTAACAGCAAAGTATCAGGGAAATCTTTTAGCACCTCGGCGTAGTCTTGAACAGGGTTGGTAACCCCCGTCGAAGTTTCGTTATGCACAACAGTTACTGCATCAACAGTACCGCATTCATTGAGTGCGCTGCGTAAATCATCAGCACTAAAACCTTGGCCTGTTTTTTTCTCGACGGCTATTGCGTCAACGCCAGTTGACTTGGCGATGTCGAACCATCTCTTGGAAAAAGCGCCACAGACTAAGTGCAGTGACTTTGTCTTAACAGTGTTGCGAATTGCTGCTTCCATAAACGCAGAAGCCGGGGCGGTAAGAATCATCACTTCGTTTTTGGTATGCATTAATTTTTGCAAACCATCGCGTGATTCTCTCCATAGGCGAGCACATTCGGTGGTGCGGTGGCCGATGGCGGGCTTGGCCATTTCAGCTAATATTTCAGGAGAGACTTGGGTGGGGCCTGGGATGAACAGCTTCATTGGTCGTTATTGTAAAACGATATCTAGTAGAGGTTCTAGTAGTGGACCCTCAATATATTGTGTTGCAGCAGATTTAACGGCATCTCGCTCGACGATTCCGCCGAAGCCGACGAACTGGCCAACAACGCTGCTAGCCTCAAGATCGGAAACACCATCGCCGATGAGTAAACGGCGTTCACGTGGTACGCCCAACTTTGCGCCTACGGATTCTGCTACTGCTGGCTTGCCACCGTTATTGGCTAGAGGGTGAGCATAGCTTGGTTCGGGATTGTCGCAATCGTAGGGGACCGCATGCACTCTATTTGGAGCAATCCCAAGGTAGTGCGCAAAGGCCACAATACTGGGCAGAAGGCCTCCGGAAATAATATGCACATCAACCTTACAAGCATGCAGCTTTGTAATAACCGATTTTGCATCTTTGATAGCAGTCAAGATATACAGTTCGCTCAGCCATTCAAAATCTTTAGGTGCCGGGTTAATCATTTCGAGACGCTTGCGATAAACGTCTTCCATCGGCAGATAGCCGTCCATAGCGGCGTTGGTTAGTTCGCTGACGTCAACACCGGCGCGGCTAGCTAATTCATCGATGCCCTCGATGGAAGACAACGTTGAGTCACAATCAAAAAACACTAAGTCGTAGGCGGGCATTGCGCTGTATATGATATAGTTTCGACATGAAGAATTTCGCACTCGCGGCAGTACTACTTTTTGCTCCAATGGGAGCAGAGGCAGTTTCTACTGATTTCCCTCAGACCTTGGCTAATCCTGGCGAGCTATGGCTCGCGTTCCCAGCTGAAGGCGCACCATTGTCTCCATTTGTTTTGATAGGTGTTGATCTCCAGCCCGATAATTTAGTTTTTGTTGGTTTGGGTTTTTCTCCGGTTATATGGAGTAGGTCGATTAGGGTCCCGTTGCTCGGAAGAATTACAGCTGTAGTCACAGCGGTGCCGTTAATCACTGGTTCAGGGAGCAGCGAAGTGTTTATGAAAGACGGCCTCTTGTGGGGCCCCGAAACGAATCGCTTGCCGTTTACGGTTCTGTAAACCGAATCACATACCGCGCTTTTCTTTAATGACGTCCCAGGCGTCATTGATGGCGACCATTTTTTGTTGCGCATACTCTAGGAAATCTTCTGGCAATCCTTTAGATGCTAGTACGTCTGGGTGATACTCACGCACTAATTTGCGGTGCGAACTTTTAACTTCGGCGTCGCTAGAGTTTTCTTTTACGCCTAATACTTTATAAGCATCGCTTATAGATGTAGAAGATCCGCCTCTTCGAGTAGCATTATACGTCGCTTCGCAATTCTCTACATCATGCTTGTTTAGCCCCATAGCCTGCGCAATTTGGCTAATGAGCGCTTCTTCTTGTGGATGCAGCTCGCCATCCGCTAGTGCAATCATAAACAGTAGGGTGATGATGTCACGCAGTCGATTGCGATCGCCGCGGAACAGTTGTTTAAGCTGTGCGGCAAATTCGGTTGCCTCATTGGTGTTGTCGCGCGCCAGGTTAAAAACTCTCGCGGCATTGACCCGCTCATCTTTTGACAAACGCATGTTGTTTTTCAAAAAATCGTCGAAGGCACGCACTTCATCTTCACAAACCCGACCGTCGGCTTTTGCTACTTTTGCCGCAAGGCTCACTAGGGCAACAGTGAAAACCGCTTGCATCTCTTGTGCGGAATGTCCGCCCGCGTGCCGCGTTTGAGATGTCGCACTGCTAACGCGCCCACCCATCATTGCGCCAAGCATCGCGCCTAAGGGGCCGCCGATTGCGAAACCTACTGCTCCGCCAAATAGAGATCCGAAGAGTCCCATCAGTTGGTTTTAGAAAAAGCGGCTTTCGCCAGCACAGCCCATCCTATTAAAAAGCATAAACCGCCAACGGGAGTGATTGGGCCTAGGAATTTTGCACCAGTAAGCGTCAGGGCATAGAGTGAGCCAGAGAAGAGGATAGTACCGATTACGAACCAAGAAATTGCGCGCTGGGCTGCCACTGCGCCAAGCGCGGGCGAAGCCAAGCCTGTGAAGAGAATGGCTAGGGCATGGTAGATGTGGTAGCGGTTTGCTGTATTCCAGACAGCTGTAAGTTCTTGGCCGACAAGGTCTTTGACGTAGTGAGCGCCAAATGCGCCTAGCGTAACAGCCAAGAATGCCGAAACTGCCCCTATCCCTATGGATGTGTTTTTCATGCTGAGATTATAGTAAATTTGCCATTTAGTCACTCAGAGAGAATGAGATTACGACATAATAAGAGCTAGGAATTGTATTGCGATTCCCTAACTCATCCCATCCCTAACAAGTTTAATTAATTTAATGAAAATCACTCCCCTGCTCATCATGGTAGCTGCATTCGCGGCACCACTCTCAGCTCAATCGCGCGGTGGCGACACAATGGTCGATTCTGGCCTAACTCGTGCTTATGGCACAGTTGTTGGCACTGATGGATTAAATGCTGTTGCAGTCTGGAACTCAGACGACATAGTGTATGCATCGAACTCTAAAGATGGCGGCCGCAATTGGATTGCTGCCCCAGTAGTAATCGGTGGCACATCACTATCGGGCGCAAAGCGTACTTACAAAGACGCAATCGCTTTTGCTAATGGCAACGTTTACATGGCCTATGAAGACAAGTCGACTGGCTCAGAAGAGCATATGTTCTCAATGTCTCCCGACGGTGGCGATACTTGGTCAGCCCCAACAATGATTCCTTCAGCTGGCTCTGGTTACATCACAGATATTGAAGTGTTTGCTAATGGCCAAGTGATTGTTGTTGTTTCACTTGCTTTGGCTTTCCCAAACGGTTGTTTTGTAAATGTTTCTTACGATAACGGCTTAACTTGGACAGAAACCCGCGTTGACCCAGCTCTTGGAGACGTTGACGGAGTTGATGCTTCAATGCATGGCAACGATTTGCTTGTGACTTTCAATGATGACTCAACAAGTTTAAATCAAACTTACGCGGTTGTCTCTAACGACGGCGGAACGACTTTTGGACCAGTTGTTACTTTATCATCTGGTGGTACAGGTAAAACAGCATACCCAGTATGCTACACAGAAAATGGCGACATGGTTGTTGCCTGGATAGAAGACGATTCAGCTGCCTCAGGAACAATGGAAGATGTAATGGCTTCTTACAGCACAGACCACGGTGCAACTTGGGGCCCAGCGATGAACCTGACTAACAATGGCGGTGCATTTGATTGTGACAACCTTGAGGTTTACCACAGTCAGATAAACGCAGGTACTGGCGGCATGACCAACTTCGTGTTTGAAAATAACACTAGTGGCGGTGACGAAGTATTCTGTATGTCAACAGACGACTATGGTGTTAACTTTGGCACTACAAACTTCGGCTCTGGTTCATACCCACGAGTAGCTGGTGGACGCAGTTATGTAGGTGTCGCATTCGGCCAAGATCCATCAGGCGGTTATGTCGAGAACTCATCGCTTGCTGTTAGTCGTGACGGCGGAATGAGCTTCCGTGCTACTGCAGATACATCAATGGGCACGTCAACAGGCGATGCTGATTACACAGAAATCGCATACTCTGCAGACTACGATAACTTTATCGTTGGTTCTGTAGAAGACCGTACTGGTCAGAATCAAATGTACGTTGGTGGTTCACGCGCAGCGCTTCTTGAGCCTGTGGTTGACGCAACAGCCCATACTATTCAAGTTAATATTTCAGGAGTTGGCATTCAGGGAACTCCGTCAAGGGTGCAAGTATTTGCCTCAGGCAGTATGGGAGTTGGCGGCGCTATGGTTCCGGATGGCCGCGATACCATGATGATGGTAGATTCAGTTCTTTTAGTCAGTCGCTCATTTGCACCGTTTAGTGTCACACTTGACGCGGCGGGCAATGGCTCAACCCCAATGCTTTCAACGCCTGCGGGTTTCCACGGCGCGACATTGCAATTTGCTGGTTTGGAAATTTTGGGCGGAGGTGTGTTTGGTACACTCATTGAGCCAGTCGCGGTCACTCTGTAATTAGAGCTTAGCGATATTCTTAGAACGCCTCTTAGGGACCACCTAAGGGGCGTTCTTCTATTTTGCAATGATATTTTATTCCCCAATCAGTTATTTAGGCTATGCTGTATACATGAAGACACTTACCTTTCTCCTCCCCCTTCTCTTCGTTTGTACAGCCGTGCAAGCGCAAAACACACACACTGTTGACGTGACAGGCATCGCCTTTTCTCCGGCTCATCTGGACGTAACTGTTGGCGATACCGTTGATTTCGTGTGGGGCAGTGGCGTGCATAACGTTCGTGCTCTCTCGGGGGCATTCGACTCTGGTTCACCGGTAGCTGGCCCACTTACTTTTTCTGTTACGTTCGACCAGCAGTTCTTGAACGATAACCCTTTCTCGAATAACTTTTATAAGTATCAGTGCGACATCCATATCGCGATAGGCATGGCTGGCTCAATAAAAGTAGTTACTCCAGGTATTCCTGTTCTAGATCTGGCGCCTGATTTGCCTGCAGCTGGTTCACCGTTAACATTTCACGTTTGGGATGCTTCGCCAAACTCTACAGTGATGTTGGGCTACTCAATGACTGGCGGCGGCCCTTTTAACTCTCCTTTCGGTTTAGCTTTGCTTACTCCTCCTGTAAAGCTAGTCTCGTCAATGAATGCAGATTCTGCGGGCCATGCGAGTTTGTCAGTAACTGTTCCAGCGTCAATGCAAGGCCGCTCTATTTGGTTTCAAGCTTTAGACCGCACCGCGACTGTTTTTAGTAACGGCGTGTTCTCGGTTTTTAACTAAAGATTTAAGCGAGTTAAAAAACTTTGCTTGCCTCGGCATCTTCATTACCGGAGATGCCGAGTTCTGTTTGTAGCATCTGGCTTAGCATTAATAACTGCGGCCCAACAACTTCGCTGTAATCGGTAGCCTTTTCGGGCTTTTCGAAATCGAAATGACCTGGATCGATGTCGCTTAAATCAATGTTTTGATAGCTACTTGTTGCGTTTATGCTCAAACTAGTGTCGCTAAACCCTCGCCAACTACTAAATGGGGCAAGCAGGTCTTCCTCGGTATACCCATCAGACCAGCCAAAGTTGTCAGGAATAAGGCTAAACAGGTGAGCCACTCGCGTGGTCAGCTCTGGCACTGGAGGCGTGCTAAGGGTTCCGTTGTAGCCAACGGGGATTAGAGTGCCATTGTCAGCGCGAATTATTTCGTATTCGCTGCTTGTGTCGAAGATGGCAAAGAT
>Ga0233427_10000434_pt1 | contig 53711 bp, 52 predicted proteins | sample SI_118_April2016_5_FD_179885 | JGI IMG/M metagenome (GOLD analysis project Ga0233427, IMG submission 179885) | Seawater microbial communities from Saanich Inlet, British Columbia, Canada - SI_118_April2016_100_MG | ecosystem: Environmental > Aquatic > Marine > Inlet | place: Canada: British...
GCTGTCTTAAGTATTAATGGTTTTTCACAAATTACATTAATTTTATTCTTCAAACCAAACAATATAAATTTATTGTGTAAATAATTTGGAGCACAAATAACTAGGTAATCTATTTTTTTTTTTTTTGAAATTCTTTAACAAATTTCTCAAAGCTTGAGAAATTAAAAAAAAAATTACAATCTGGAAAATATTTATCAATAATTCCTGCATTTTGTGTAACATCACATGCAGCAATAAGTTTATTTTTAGTTTCAAAGATAGCCTGAAAATGTTTGGGAGCTATATACCCACAGGCACCTATTAGAACAAAATTTTTCATACTTGAGCAATCTTTCCTTCAATATTTTTTTTAAATCTTCCTCTACAATCAAAGATAAACTTTGAATTTTTTTTAATAAAATCATAATTAATATTGTCGTGATCTGTTATTAAGACTATTATGTTTTTTTTTAGTACACTTTTAGATAATTTAATACTTTTTTTTCTAATCTTAAATTTTCTTGTTTTGGGTAATTCTTTAATGAAAGGATCATGATAACTTAAATTAAAATTTTTTTTTTCTAAAATATCCATTATCCTAAGTGATGGTGACTCTCTTAAATCATCAACATTTTTTTTATATGCCATACCAATTATTAAGATATTTTTTTCATTTTTGACTGAGCAATATGAAATTATTTTTTTTGAAATTTTTACAGGCATCCGTTCATTAATAACACCAGACAACCTAATAAACTTTGCATCTGCACCACTTTTTTTTGCCTTCCATGCTAGTATAAATGGATCAATGGGAATGCAATGTCCTCCATAACCTGGACCAGGATAAAATTTCTGAAAACCAAACGGTTTTGTTCCAGCTGCTTCAATGGCATCAAATATATTAATATTCATTTTATCACATATATTTTTCATTTCATTTATAAGACCAATATTTACAGATCTGTAAATATTTTCTAACAGCTTTGTAAACTCAGCTGTCTTTATATCATTTACAGTAATAAGTTTTATATCCAGCAAGCCATAAAATTTTTTTCCTAACATCTGACAATTTAAAGTAAACCCACCCAGCACTTTTGGAATTTTTAAAAGAGAATATTTTTTATTTCCAGGATCCTCTCTTTCAGGTGAGTAAATTAAAAAAAAGTTTTTACCCACATCAAATTTTTTTTTCAAGATTGGCAATATAACTTCTTCACATGTTCCAGGATATGTCGTACTTTCAAGACTTATTGTTTGATTTTTTCTCAAATAAGGAAAGATAGTTTTTAATGAACTAAGTATATAGAACATGTCAGGAGATTTATCTTTTTTTACTGGAGTAGGTAGACACAATATTATTAAATCCATTTCCTTAACTAAGGAAAAATTTGATGTGGGTGTAAATTTTTTTTTGTTCATTTTTTTAATTTCTTTATGAGCAAAGTAATTAATATAACTTACACCTTGTGTTAATTTTTTTATCTTTTTAGAGTCAATATCAAATCCATAGGTTTCTATATTTTTTTCAACAAAACTTTTAGCAAGAGGTAATCCCACATACCCCATTCCTATAATTCCTACTTTTTTTTTTTTTTTTTTTATATTAGATATTATTTTTTTAATAGACATATTGTTGCTTTAAATTACCTAAATTTAGTAAGATCATTAATATTGAGAATTTCATCCATTGCTGTTTCAACAAAACCACTTTTTTTTTTAAACATATTTCCCTTTTGTAAGATGTTCCATTTACCACATATAACTGATCCATTAAATTTATAAATGGTTTCAGAATTAAAATCTAAATTATTAAATCTACCAGCATTTAATAAACTGAACTCCTTTTTTTGAAATTTAAATATAGGTTCCTTTTCTCTAAAAACAGAAAATATTATATCAAATTTGCTGATTTTCATTAAATTTACAACACTTAATAAATGATCAATTTTATTTCTAACAATATGTAGGTTTAAAAATAAAAAAATTTTACTATTTCCTTTTTTCTTCCTGTATTCTTCTTTACTAAAGTTTAGTATTTCTTGTAGTGATGAAATTGACTTCTCAAATTTAGCTGGTCTTTTAAATATATAAATTTTATTTTTATTATTTTTTTTTTTATATTTATTTAAATAACTAATTACCCTTTTACTAGATGTGCTAAAGATAATATCAAAATTACCATCTAATTTTGAAACAGTTTGTATTAATTTTTCTAACAATGATGTTTTACCTATTTTTTTAAATGGAACATTTTTTAAATCTCCAAAACTATTCTTTATTGGAACAACTATGCTAATTTTTTGATTATTATTGTCTGACATTTTAGCTACTTTTTTAAAAATTTTTCCTCTTTCTTTTAATATATTTTTTTTTGTTTTAGTTAATGACTCTTGATGCTGTCGATAATAAAATAATGGTTTTTTTAGATGATAATAATTTATTGTATCTCTTAATTTTAACCATGCATCCCATCCATCTTGCGCTTTAATATCAGTGTAATATCCCTTTACTCTTTTTAAGTCAGATACTCTATACATTGTGCATGCTCCATGAGGTGCTAAATGTGTTTTAATTATATTTAAATTATTTTCGTAACCTATTATGTTCCCTAAAACATTGACATAATAATAATTTCCATAAACAGCATCAATATTTTTTTTTGTTTTAAAACATTTGACCATTTCTTTAATTGCATCTTTTTGAAGCCAATCATCAGCATCTAATCTCAAAAAAAAATGACCTTTACAAATCTTTATGATTAAATTTGAAATTTTTTGAAGTCCTAAATTTTTATTATTATAAATACAATTTATCTTTGGATATTTCTTTTTAACTTTAGCAAGAATTTTTTTGGACTCATCAATTGAATTATCATCTATTACAAAAATTTCTATATTGTTATAAGATTGTTCCAAGACACTTTCTAAGGATTTTTCAATATATTTACCATAATTTTTGCACGTAATGCTTACAGATACTAAAGGACGATTCTCATTTTTTTTTTTCATTTAATATAAGTGTTTTTAACATTCAATTCTAAAAGTAACTTATGTTCAAATATTTTTGATTTGATTTTTTTTTTTATATTAAACAAAAGGCTTATTATACAATATATTTTTTCTGTAGTTCTCATTTCTAAAATTTAATACAACTAACAAGCTTTAAAATTTTATTTTGTATTTTTAACTTAATAATTCTATTATTTTTTCATATTTTACAAGAGCAACCATTAATCTGTAGTTATAGATATAGGTTAAGTTTGTCTCTGTTTACAATTTTTTCTATTGAAAGTCTATTAACATCTTGTAGATTTTTTATATCAATTTTTTGTACTATATAATTTAGAATATTAAATTTGTTAATAATTCAAGCTTTAAATTATAACTTTATATATATGCTTTTATTGGTATAAAACAGAATGATAATCGAAAACAAAACCAATTAAATTTAATAACTAATAAGATTTATAATGAATTTTAAAAAATTTAAAAATGAAATTGATTTAAATGGATATGCTTTAATTGAAGATTTTTTTAACTCAGAAAAACTGGATCATCTAAAACTTTCCTTATTAGATATATTAAATTATATAAATTACTCTGATGAAAAAGACTTGAGAAAAAAATATTATGAAATAAAAAAATTTAATCCACAACTTAAATCAAATTGGTATGACATAGCTCCATACAATATTGACATGATACAGTCAATCCACACTCCAGAATTAATTAATTTTGTAAAATCCTATTTTGAAACTAATACTTTATTTTCTGGTAGAGCTGCAATTCATGTTCATGACAATGAAAATGATAAGTTATTACTACCTCACCAAGAGACAAATCAATTTGCAGTAGACTGCTTGTTATTATGGATTCCATTGTGGGATACAAATAAAAATACTGGTGGATTAACAATATTTGAAAAATCTCATTATCAAGGATATTTTGATCATGTATTAGAAGATCCTTCAGGAGTGAAAAAATGGACTCATAAATATACAAACATTAATGAAGATATTTATAAAAAATTTAAAAGAACTAATTTAGAAATAAAAGCAGGAACTGCAGTATTGGCTCACTCCTCTCTTATACATTGTGGATATCCTCTAATAGATAAAGAAACTGTGAGAATTACTATTACAGAAAGATTTAACCCTCTAAAAAAAATTCCATATTTAAAAGATCCAACTAAACCTATGAAAATTCCCTACGTGGGTACTGATTATAATATAATAAAAGATTAACAATATATCTTTTTATAAAAAAAAACTTCAATCTTTTTTTATGAATAATTAAATAAAATTTAGATATTAAGATGTATATTATTGACTTTTTCTTCTTAAAATCATTTTTTTTTCTATTTTAAGCTGTTGTAGGGTCATTAGATAAAGTTTACTAACATCTAATAAAGAAATTTTAATATTAAAAAAACTACTTTTTTTAAGAGCATTTATTTTTTTTAATTCTGTGTCTGTTTTGCTTGAATATATTGTTGTTATTTTATAATCATTTTTTCTAACAAACATTTTAATACTTATCTTTTTCAATACATTTCTAATCATAATTTTTCCTGTAAAAACTTTAAAAAATCTATAATAAACTTTCTCATATTGCTCTGCTACATGGAAAAATGGAAAAGCACCATTTTTATAATCAAGATCAAATAAAAAGCATTTAACTTTTTTTTTTATCAAAAAACCAAAAGGTGATTTTAGACTAAAACAATTATAATGATTCATACTACAAATTTTTTTTTGATATTTACCATAAACTAATAATGAATAAACTGGACTTTTTGATCTTTTAAAATCTTTTCTTTCTAACGCAGCATTACTTAAAGCTCCTGAAAAAGATTTACTTAAACTATGATTAAAAATTTTTCCATTAAAAAAACCCCAATTAAAACTATAAAAAATTAAGGTACCCTTTTTACCTATAATTTTGATCATCAAATCAATAAAATCATTAGGACTAAAATTTATTTTTTCTTTCTTCAAGATAATCATGAGTTTTAAAACGTCTGCGCAAATAATCACAGAACTTCCTTTTTTAATACCTATATCTAAAATTTTTTTTTCTAGCTTAATTAAATAAGCATCATTTTTCATATAAATTATTTTTTATATATGTTTTTCAAAAAGTATTTCTGATTTTTTTTCTATATCAGAAATTTGAAATTTACTTTGAGAGAAGGCTATACCATCAATTAATTTTAGCTGACTAGGATTTAGCTTTTTGCTGTTGTTTTTCATCAAACGGTCTACTACTTCTGCTAATATTTGCTCTCCTTCACCTATCGCACAAATATCTATGTTATTATCTTTTAATACTTCCTCATAACTAGTAGTTGGGTGTGGCCCTCCTACTAATAAAGTTTTTTGATATCCCCCTTCTCTAATTTTTTCAATTGCATCATGAAAAAAATCTTTATGAAATGTCATAGAACTAACACCAATTAGATCAGGATTGAAATCTTTAACTATTTTATCCAATGCTTCATAACTATCAAAATCAATTCTAGATTTTATTAATTTACCTTCTACTTCATCTTTGAAAACATGATCTAAATAACTTTGTAAAGCTATAAGTCCAAGAGGTGGTTCTACCACATCATATTCTGTTATACTTCGATCTTTTGTAAAATGAGTAGATATATTAATTAATAATACCTTAAATGCATTATTTTTTACTTTCTTAACTGGAAATAATTTATTTATTTTTTTACTTAGATCTGGTACTTTTACTTCATCTTCACTTAAACATTCAATTTTAAGTTCATCTTTTTTAATTCCCGCCATCCTTAAAACATCTTGTAATCCATTTATTCTTGAAACAAAATAACTGCTATATCTTTGATTCAATTCATCTTCTGTAAAATGTTTCATTTGAATTGGAAGTACTTTTTTTAATCTTTCTTTATTTAAAACGTATTCCTTTAAAAATTTTAATTTATATTGATCTGTAAATTCTTTTTTAAATGGTAATGTTGGTGCGATCTCATGATATGATTTATCAATTGCATCATTTATAGCTCCTTTGTTCACACCATGTTCAATTGCAAATTTTTCTAAATCTGTGCCAGGGAATATTCTAACTATGTGTGTATATGGAAAGTGTACCCATTTCATCGAAAGAATAAAATCAAGAGTCATTTCTGCTTCTTCCTCAGTTTCTGTTGGAAAACCATGCATAGTATTTAAAGTTGTTACAGCGCTAGGATATTCTTTACAAATATACTCTAAATTTTCTCTAAATTTTTCAATATTTAAATTTTTTCTCATTACTTTTTGCATTCTTGTAGAAGCAGACTCTAAAGATACATTTACTCCAACTGCACCTCCTTGCATCATGGTATCTATTACTTCTTTATTTAATAAATCTCCTTTTAAAGCAGTGGGAAAGAAAAAACTAACACCTAAGTTGTCTTTTATTGCTCTATTAAAAAATTCAACAAAATCTTTTTCTTTAACATTAAAAATATCATCTATAAATTCTATTCTCTTTACACCCATATCAGCGATCATTTTTACTTCTTCATAAATGCTATCAACAGATCTTCTGAAATGATGAAGTGTTGTCTTATAAACATCACAATAAAAACATCTATAAGGACAACCTCTTGTTGCCTGAACAGCCATTGAGTATTTTACACCTGCGTGACCAACATTTGTGTTATATTTTGAATAATCAACTAAAGATCGGTCATAAATAGGAAGATTATCTAACTTATGAATTTGCCTTCTAGTTTTTGTTAAATGTATTTTATTTGTCATAAAAGAAAATATTCTATACAAAATATGTCATTTATCAAATTTTAAAGTTGACATTAAAAAATCATTTTATATATAAAATTCATACTGAAATTTGGTGGGGAATCAGTGTTAATTTCACTGGCTGTTCCTGCAACCGTAAAGTCGGAGTGCCACCCAGTATAGCCCGTTGTTGAATGATGGCCAGGAAAAGCCTAATTCTACTATGAAAAATAAGCATCGGCATAAATTAACAGCATTTTGAATTTAACAAAATGCTCTAAAAAAGTATGTGTCGTATGATTTTAAGACTAAGTATATCTTTATTATTTTTTATGTTTTTTCAATCTGTAAAAGTTTATGCAGAAAATATTCCAGTTATTGTTATTTCAGCTGGTAAATCACAGCAATCGAAAAGTACTGTTGGAAGTGATGTTACAATTATTAATAAAGAAACAATTTCTAATTCAGGTGAAAATTTTGTTGGAGATATATTAAGTGAAAATTTAATGGGTATGAATTATTTTCAATCTGGGGGATACGGAAGTGTTTCAGGAATTCAATTAAGGGGTCAGCCCAAAAGATATAGTACAGTATATCTTAATGGAATAAAATTATCTGATCCATCAACTCCATCGAATGATTATTATTTTGGCAATCTAATGAATAGTTCTCTAGAATCAGTTGAGGTATTAAAAGGATCTCAGTCAACCTTATATGGAAGTGGAGCAATTGCTGGGACCGTCAATCTTTTTACAAAAAAAGGTAAAGAAGGCCACAATCAAAACGGATCTATATCAGAAGGATCATTTGGAACTCGTAATGTAAATCTTTCATATGATGGTAAACAAGATAAATTTGATTATTTTTTCGATATAACAAATTTTAGTTCAGATGGTATTTCGGCTAGAATTGATGACGATGAGAACGACAGATACAGAAATGATAATTATGTAGCTAATATTGGTTATCAAATAAATGATCAGATAAGAAATGAAACCTATATTAATTATACTGATACTTTTCTTGAATATGATTCAGTTTCATTGTCTTCAACGGATGATAATAGTTCAGATGATCAGCAAACTTTATTTAGTACTAAGTTAATTGTGGATAATGGAAACTTATTAAACACAATTTCATTCAATAAAACATATTTTCTAAGAGAAACTGTAACAGGATATAACCAGTCAACACCTACAAAAAAAATGTTTGAAGGTCAAAGAGATGCCGTTAGTTTAGCGGGTCAATATAATTTAAACCTTGATACAAAAATTATTTATGGATTGGAGTACGAGGTGGATGAGGCCGAAATACCAACAAATTATGGTATAGGAGTTGCAGCAGGTACATATGGATCAGAACGATACATGGCTCAAGAAGAAGAAATAAGTTCACAATATATAGATTTACAATTCAGACCACTAGAAAAAATCTATGCTACAGCAGGTCTTAGAAGAGATAGTCATACTATTGCTGGAGATTACGGAACAGGTAGAGCAACAATTGTTTATAGGCTAGATAACAATTCAAAAATTAGATCAAGTTTTGGAACAGGTTTAAGATTTCCTACTTTAAATGAATATTTTTTTGGATCTACAGTTCAAGATGTTTCAATTCTACAACCAGAAGAAAGTACTAGTTTTGATATTGGAATAGATAAAAGAATACCTGAAAATGCTTTAACTTTTAGTGCTACAGTTTTTAATATAGAATATGAAAACTATATAGGTGGATGGGCATCAAATACAGATAATGGAAATACCTATGTTCAAAAAAATACTTCAGCTACAAATTATAGTCGTGGGTTAGAATTATCCTCAAATTGGGAACCAACAAAAGATCTAAGCGTCGATTTTGGTTATACTTTCACAAAATCTTATGATGGTTCGACTTGTAGTAATCCTGGTGATTCATGTAATGATGAAATGAATGTAAGAGTTCCAAAAAATGTTGTGAGCTCAACTATTGTGAAAAAATTTAATAATAATTTAACTGGTACTGCTCAATATAAATATGTTGGTGAAAGAAGAGACTATGGTGGGAGCGATAATAGCTTTGCACAAGTTATTTTAGACGATTATTCACTTATTAATTTATACGCTGATTACAGATTACAGAATGACTATAAGTTAAATTTTTCATTAAAAAATTTATTAGATGAAAAATACAATGAAGCTTTGAACTATAGTACGCCAGGTAGATCGTTAAATGTTAAATTGAAAAAACAATTTTAACTCTTAACTATAAATCTATAATGTTGAATTAAAAAAATTAAAATACCGTAGATTCATCGTTCATTGATATTGCGTATGGATTGATCTAAATGATCAATCTATAAATATGTTTTAAAAAAATTTTGAAGTAAATAGCTTATTCGACTTATCTTGATAGCGATGAAAAGAATATTATTTAAAGTAAAAAGCAGGCTAAAAAAAAATCAAAAAAACTAGGTTATTTATTTAAATAATTTGAATAAATCTTTTCTTGTTTAAGTAATGTTTTTTGAATATAAACTTAGCATGCATTACTTAAAGACAACTATAGCTATATTCATGATAATAGCTGCTAGCCGACTGGTTCCACATCCACCAAATTTTACTAGTCTATTAGCTCTTAGTTTTTATGTTCCAGCTATGTTGGGTGTTAGATTTATTCCAGCTTTAATTTTAAGTTTTGTTATAACAGATTATTTTATTGGATTTCACAATACGGTATACTTCACATGGGGAAGTATAATTTTTATAGGCTTGATTTCTAAATATTTTACTGAAAATATTATTAAAAGAGTTTTGGGTGCATTGCTGGGGTCTGTTTTATTTTTTATAATTACAAATTTTGGCGTTTGGTCTCACGGATCGTATGGATATACTTTTGATGGTTTTTTATTATGCTACACACTTGCTATACCCTTTTTTACATATAGCCTAATTTCAACTTTTATTTTTTCCGGAATAATTGAAACTTTAATAAAACTTAAATATATATTAAAAACAAATTAGTTAATTTAAAAATAAATTAATCTTTTTTTTAATAATATTTCAGACAATTTAATTGTACTTTTAAAATCTAATTTAATTAATTTAGATATATCTTCTAATGAATTACATCCATCAGCATATGATAAAAAATTAAGAACATTTTTAGCTAATTTTTTTAATTTTGTTTTTTTTTGAGTTACATTATTTGTGCTTGGATATAGTCCTCTTTTACCTAAATTGGGTTCACAAATAATAGCATTTTTAGGAAATTTTAATTTTTCAATATAAATAATTAACTCCTTATGAATATTAAAATTTTTATTCAATCCTTTTGGGCTTATAAAATCTAAGTTATCATCAGAGGTATGGTATTCTTTGTATTCATGATATTTAGAACTCATTATTGATACGGTTGGAATTTCTACTCCAACAGACATATATTGTCTTTCATCACTTCCCCTCTTTAACCATGAATATTTTTTGTAATTAATATTTTTTTTTTTTAATATTTTGGTTGCTATCCTGTCAGCAATTGTATTGCCATATTTAGTTGGCATAAATGATGTACATTTATCGTCACCAACACAAGTTAAATTAAAAATACTCAGAACGTTTTTTTTAAGATATCTTAAATTTTTATTAATATAGTTAATTGAGCCTATTGTTTCTGGAATAAAAATAAATCTATAGGAATAGTTTCTTTTTTTTTTAGTGAGCCATTTAGAGAGAAATATAGAAACTGCTGGACCTGATAACTCATTATTTGCCATTGACGGATGGCATATATAAGTGGAAAATAAAATTTCTTTTTTATATTTTCCTGGAAAAAAAATTTCCCCATAATTCATATTACCTTTAACAAAGCTTGAATTTATATTAACAAAGTATTCTTCATTTTTTTTTAATTTTTTAAAATTTGAAAAACTCATATTAAAAGACCATCTTTTTTTATAATAGGAAGTTGTGTAAGGAATTGAGTTTGGTTTTGACTTAATAAAATTAATTTTTTTTATCAAGTTATTATATGAGATTAATCCTTTGAATGGAGCAGAATATCCCATTAAATGCAAATTATTGTCTTTAAAATCTACTATCTTTTTACCTTCTTTATTTTTAACGTATGCATCTTTTACATTCCATTCCAAAGGGATTTTCCAATCAAATACTTTTTTATTTGAAGTAATTTTTTTTATTTTTAATAAAGGATTAATTTTTTTGAGTATTTTTAATGTTTGTCTATTTCCTTTTCCAGATAAACTTCTGTTTATTGGCCATAATTTTTTGATTAAATTATATATTTGGTTAGACAAAACACTTATTATATTTTTATATTAAAACTTTACTCCATACTTTGAAGTTAAAATTTCTTTTCCTTTTTTGTAAGAACTAAAATCAATTATATCATCAGTTTCTAAAGAAATATTAAATCCATCTTCTAATTCAGACATTAGCGTCATGTGACCTATAGAGTCCCACTCAGGAATTTCATTATATTTCAGTTCTTCAGAAATATTTGCACTATCAATCGAAAGTGAGTCTGTAAATACTTTTTTATATTTATCGCTATTATTCATTTTATAAAATTTCTTTCTGTTTTAGAACTTTATATACAATTTTATCTATTGAAAGTCCATATAGATCTTGGAGATATTTTTGACTTCCACCTCTTGGATATAAATCATCTATGCCCAATCTTATTAGTTTGCAATTATTAAAATTAGACGACATTACTTCTGCAACAGCACTTCCTAAACCACCAACAATATTGTGCTCTTCAACAGTAAAAATATTTTTATTAATTTTTATTTTTTCTAAAATTATTTTTTCATCTATTGGTTTTATTGTATGAATATTAACTACTGACACACTAACATTTTTTTCTTCTAAAATTTTTGCTGCCTCTAAACAATTATAAACTGTTGGGCCAGTACAAAATAACGTAAATTCATTACCAGATTTTAATTCAACTGACTTGCCAATTTCAAATTTATAATCTGAATTATAAACTCTAGGATTATTTGAACCTCCAGTCAATCTAACATAGCAAGGTTTTTCATAATTCATTAATGCTTCTAAAGTTTTAACAAGCTCAAAACAATCAGCTGGAGAAATAATTGTAATATTAGGAATTGATCTAATAACTCCAACATCTTCAATACATGCATGAGTAAATCCTAAAGGACCTAAAGCTAGACCGCTCGCCAAACCTACCATTGTTACATTTTTTTTCATATACCCTAAATTTACCTTTATTTGTTCACAGCATCTTAGGGTTTGGAATGGAGCAAATGTAGTTGTAAAAACCTTAAAATTTTCACTTGCTAAGCCTGAAGCAACTCCAATCAAATTTTGTTCAGCTATACCTACATCTACATAGTTTGATGGAAATGTTTTTCTAAACCTGTCTAAACCTGCAGAAGTCGATACATCAGATGTGAGTATGATGAAATTATTATTTTTTTTAACTAATTCCAGTGCCATCAGACCAAATGTTGCTCTTTGACCAATAAGAGACCAGGTTTTTATATCTTTTTCGTTAAATTTCATTTTATTTTTCAATTTCATCTAACGCATCCTCATAAATTTTTTTACTTAAAACTCCATGATGCCAAGCATTGTTATTTTCAGAAAATTTAAAGCCTTTCCCTTTTGTTGTATTTGCTATTAATAAATTGGGCTTTTTATAGTCAATATTGTCAAAATAATCAGCTAATGCTAATACATCATTTCCATTTATAGACGAAACATTCCATCCAAAAGTGCTCCACTTCTCATCCAGAGGATCAACATTCATTATTTCAGAGTTAGTGCCAGTCTGTTGAAATTTATTTTTATCAATAATTGCAACTAAATTTTCTATTTTCAAATTTGGAGCACACATAGCAGCCTCCCATACTGAGCCCTCATTACACTCACCATCTTCCAATAATACAAATGTTTTAAAATCGATCTTTTTTTTTTTTGACGCTAAAGCTAATCCAATTCCGATTGATAAACCCATTCCTAATGATCCAGTTGAAAATTCAATCCCTAAATTTTTATTCATAACAGGATGGCCTAAAAAATTACTACCATCCTCCTCAAAAGTATTAAGTTCTTCCTGAGAAAAAAATCCTTTTTCTAATAATCCAGCATAATATGCCAAACAAGCATGGCCTTTACTCAAAATAAATCTATCTCTTTTTTGATAATCCCTATTTTCTTTATCAAAATTCATTACCTTGCCAAATAAAACAGAGATAATATCTGCAGATGAAAGTGCTCCTCCAATATGTGCACTTTTAGAGCCAGCTTTATAAGCTGTATTTAAAATAGTTTTTCTTAAATCTTTAGCATATTTTTTTAAATCAATATGACTGATCATTTTAAACCGCCATCAAGTCTAAAATCTTGTCCTGTTATATATTTTGAATAATCTGAAACTAAAAATAATATAAAATTTGATATATCAATTGGTTCGCCAATTCTTTTTAAAGGTATATCCTTTAAAATATTTTCAAGACTATCTGGACTTGTGCTTTGTTTCATCATTTCAGTATTAGTTAACCCCGGGGAAATAGAATTAACTCTAATACCATAAATACCCAATTCCCTTGATAAAACTTTTGAAAATGAAGTTAAAGCAGACTTTGATGATGAATAGGCGCTCCTCCCTAGGTTACCGTCCTTTGCTGCTGAGGAAGATAAAAAAACAATACTACCTTCTTTTTTTTTAATCAAATTTCTCATCAAACCTTGGGTGAATAAAACTTGATTAAAAAAATTAATCTTAAAAGTATCGTAGAACTCCTCTATTTTAGTCATTTGAAATAATTTATTATGAATAACAGCACCATTATTCACTATAAAATTAATGTTTTTATTAAAACTATTTATTTCAGATACAGCAGATTTTACTGAAGACTCACTTTTTAGATCCAATTTAACAATTTCAATTTTATTTTTATTTTCTTTTTCAATTTTTTTTTTTAAATTTATAAATTCCTCATCAATATTTCTTACACACGCAAAAATATCTGCACCATGTTTAGATAAATTATTTAAAATACTTAAACCAATACCTCTGTTGCATCCAGTCACAACTCCACATCCATTTTTTAGAAGCATAAAAATTATTTTACAAAATCTGATTCTTTAAAAATATCTTTTGCTAAAGCTGGTTTAAATATTGATTGACCACTTTTAGTCATGAAATTTTTAATAAATGACTTATCTTCTCCAGCCAAACATAGATCACTGTGGTTTCTAAAATATTTAATACTAAAACCATGATCGATAATTTCTTTTAAACTTTGTTCAAATATGTTTCCAATTTTTATATGAACATAAGGACACACCAAAACATCACCTATTGGTGTAACATAAACTCTATTTACTGTTGTACAACCTAAAATTTTTTCATGATTTTTATCAAATGGATTCCAAATATTTCTTACTAAATTTTTATATTCTTTTCTAATTTTTCTTAAATATTCCCTGTCTTCATCGTTGCATATAATATCTTCTGCGTTTTGCCACATGCCTGACGGAACAGCAACATTAAGAAGTGTTTTATATTTATGATCCTTAGAATAATCTAACAGTTGCTTAAAGTGTTCAGTATTTGCATTATACCTTCCTACTGTAATATTTAAGTATGGGTCCATTCCTGCATTTTTAACATGCTTAAGAGCTTCCAATGCTCTTCTCCAAGAATCCTTTCTACCTCTAATTTCATCATGAATTTTCTCATCCATACTATCAATACTAACCGAAACTCTACTAACCTTATATTCTGCCAATCTTTTTGCCATTTTTTCATCTAAATAAAAACCATTTGTTGTTAAATACATGTAAAATCTTTCAGGTTTGATTGCTTCAAGAACTTGAAATAGCTTTTCGGGCTGAAGAAGTAATTCTCCTCCTTGCAAATCAAATTCAAAATAACCTAATTCATCCGCTTGATCTGCTAATCTTCCAATTGCTCCTATATCAAGGTATTCTTTAACGTGATCTCCTTTAGGAGAATTAGTAAAACAATATTTACATCTTAAATTACAAGCATTATTAAAATTTAAATCAATTCCTCTAGTTTTTTGACCAACCTTGCCATCATTTTTTCGAACATAACTGTGAAAAGCTCTTAGTTTTTCCATTAATCTAGGTTTATCAAGAAGTGATGAAGCTATTGGCATAATTATTTTACTTTGATTTTGGACTTAACATATTTACTGTAAAATCTTTTAGTATCATATTAAAATCAGCTGAACAAGCCTTAATATTATTTTGATAGCCTGTTCCTTCACAAATTGCTATTCCTCTCTTATAAGATTTAATCTCAGTTATCATTTCAAAATTACTGTTAGGAATAACTTTTTTGAAAAATTTAGCATTATTAACATTGAGCAAATACATTGTTTTACCTTTATTTTTTGGTAAAGTAAAAATGGCCATAGCACTCAGTTGAATGAGCGCTTCTACTTGAAGCATTCCTGGCATGTTTGGATCTCCAGGCCAATGTAATTTAAAAAACCATAAATTTTCATCTAATTTTTTAAAACCTTTTGCATTTTTTCCAGGTACAATTTCGGTTACTTCATCAATCATCAAAAATTCATCTCTATTTTTTTGATAGTCTAAAATTTCAGATTTGTATAATTTCATATTAAAATATATCTTGGTTAAATTATGTGTTTTTATTTTTTGCAATCCCTATCATTGCTTCAGAATGACCTCTTAAGAAATTTGGTATTGGCCAGCCTTGAAATGTATGATTTTTAAATGGTAATAAACTTACTAATTTAAAAGCAAATTTAAATTTCCATAAAAAAGCAGGTTTATTTATAACAAAAGGGACAACTTTAATTTTCTGAAAATCATGAATTGTCAATAATCTTTTTAAAGATATGTCGCTATAAGGATGAACATGGGTTGGGTCATCATAAAAAGTTCTACTACAATATTTGAAATTAGGAGCTATCGTAATTAAGATACCATCTGGCTTTAAAACTCTTTTCATTTCATTTATTAAATTAGTAGGATCTTTTAAATGTTCTATAACTGCAATAAAAGTAATAAAATCAAACATATTATCATCAAACTTTAATTTATCACTTTCAAAATTAATGCCATCAATTGAACCGTCACACTCTAAAGCATTTATTCCTTTTTTGTCTTTTAGATAACTAATAAAAGAACCATTACCTGAACCAACATCAATTAATTTAGAGTCTTTCTGTATTAAATCATAATCAAAAAACTTTAATAATTTATTAATATTTTGAAAGAGTCTTTCATTATCCTTATCTTTATTGAATAAAACTCTAGTATCTTTAACATAATTGGAAAAATATTTTTTTTTAATTTGCATTTTGTAAAAACTTTTTATTAATATTTTTTACTTATAAAGATATCTTTTTGAAATACTATATTAATTATTAAATAATATATCATTGTACTAACACAGATAAATCATCAATTTTTAAAAATATAAAATTTGAGAAATAAATATTTCTCTTAAAATTTTTGTTAAATATTTTTTTAATAATTTAATTTGAATTAATTATTACCTTGATAGGATTTTTTAATTTATATTTGTATTATTTTAATATTCAATATATAAATTTTATTAATTTCAATACGATTATTTAAATTTGTATTTTATTTTTTTAACACTAAAGATTAATTTAATTAATCTTATAATAATATTTTTAAAATGAATATCTACATAGAACTAGAGGTCACAAATAGAGAGTTTGAAAGTAGGCTTTTATTAGCATTTGAGGCTGCTTACAGAAATTTTAATGTCTATATCGCTTACAGAAAAGATATTCAAGACGCAGCTCTAAATTCTAAAATTTCTCCTGGAATTATACACATGAAAGATGCCAATGGAACCTCTGACCAAATTCAAATTTATGATAAATTAAAAAAGTTAGGTTTTAAAATAACTGCACAAGATGAAGAGGGGGGTTTTGTCTATGATAATTACTCTGTTTTTGCAGATGGCAGAATGACGGATGGGTTAAGTTTTAGATTTATAGATTACTTATTTTGTTGGTCTAAAAGAGAAAAAGATTATTTATTTGAAAAATATAAAAATCTTAATACAAAATTTTTAGAAACAGGATCACCAAGATTTGATTTAAATAAAAAAAAATTTGTTAAGGAATATAAAAATGATTTTTATCAAAAATATAATATTCAAAAAAAATTTATTTTAATTAGTGGTTTATCATTCCCTTTATCACTTAGAAGATTTGCAGACAGAATAGTGATAGATTCATTAATGGTAAAAAAAGAAGATAGAGATGCTCAAGAAAATAAAGCTTATTTAGGTGAAGCTGAAAGTATTTTATCTACGCGTGCTTTTATATCTTTAATTAGATTTTTAAGTAAAAATTTAGATGATTATGATATTGTTTTAAGACCACATCCTGGCACATTAAAAGGTGATTGGGAAAAAATAATAGGTAAAGATACAAATGTAAAAATTATATCTGATGGAAACATTTCAGACTTTATTATTAATTCCGAATTACTTATTCAAAAAAATTGCTCATCCGCATTTGAAGCAACAATATTAGGTAAAAAAGTAATTACATTTTTTCCAAATCTATTAATTAAAGATAATGAGAAATTATATGATTTTTTGAATAATCTAGGAGTAATAGCTAGTTCTAAAGAAAAAGTTCTCGAATTAATAAAAGATATTAGCAATTTTGAATATCCAAATATCAATAAAAATGAAATTAATAATCGTATATCTTTTTTATTTGATGATTCTTTATCTTTTTTAAAAATTGTTAATTGTTGGGAAAAAATTAGAAATTCATTTGACTCAAATAAAAATATTAAAGGTTTTACAAGAAGATATCACCAATATTATAAATTAAAAATTAAAAAACTTATTAAAAAGATATTTTTTCAACCTCAGACTAATGTAAATGTGCATGATAATAAATTAAAAAATTTTAATTATAAAACCTTAGAAGAAAATAAAAAAAAATTTATTAAAAACTATAATTTAAAATATATAGATGCTCTTAAAGTTGATATTATAGAGGATAAAATACTTAAAGTTTCTAAATAACTAAAATTAATAATTTAAAATAAATTTATTCAATTTTTTTAAATTATTAATTTCTATCAATAAACTGTTTTATTTTAAGAATTGTATAGTTTAGTTTTTTCATAGATAAGTCTGTAAAAACTGGAAGAGAAAGACTATTTTTAAAGTACATGTCAGCTCCAGGAAATTTATTTTTATAAAAATTATTTGCAACCTTAAATTTATAAATGGGTATGTAATGGAATTGAGAAATAATTTTATTTTTTATAAAAAAATTAAGTAAATCATTTTTATTTTTTTTTAATTTTTTAAAATTAATATTTACCACAATTAAATGAAATGCAGAACTAGCTATATTTTTATACACTGGGAAATTAATTATATCATTATATTCTTTTAATTTTTTTTTATACATCAAGTAAATTTTTTTTCTTTTTTTTATAAAACTTTTAATTCTTAAAGACTGCGAATAACCAAGAGCACAGTTTATGTCTGGAATTCTATAATTTAAACCACTAAATGCTATTTCATAATTCCAATGAAATTTCTTTCTTATTATTCCATGTGATCTTAAAAGTAGAATTTTTTTATATTGATTTAAATTATTAGTAACTATTCCACCACCTTCTCCAGTTGTAATAGATTTTATTGCATGAAAAGAAAAAACAGCATAATCAGAATGCTTGCAGCAACCAACATTATATAATTTATTTTTTAATTTATATTTTGCACCAAATGCGTGGCAAGCATCTTCAATTAAAATTGAATTATATTTTTTCTTAATTTTAAAAAACTTATCTACATTTTCTGGTGAACCACCCAAATACATTGTAAAAATAACTTTAATTTTTTTTAAATTATTTTCTTTTATACATTTTTCAAGGGTTTCTGGAGTCATTTGACCTGTTGCTGGATCCACATCTACTAAATATATTTTAGCACCAAGCATCTTAGAAATATTAAATGAAGCAATAAAAGTAATTGATGGCATTAATATTACATCATCTTTTTTAATATTTAGAGACAAAAGTACCAAATGAATTGCAGCTGTACCACTAGAACATGCTAAAGAATATTTCGCTTTTGTTATCAACTTTATTCTTTCTTCAAATTTTTTTAAGAAAGGTCCAGTTGTTAAAAAATTTGACTTTAAAGCTTTAGAGACTTGTTTTAAATCATAATTATTAATTGAATGTCTACCGTATGGAATCATTTTCAATCAAACCTCTTCATTCTAATTCCACAAACTGAAGTTTTTAAAATTTTTTTAATCGGTTTTGTATTTTTTATTTTGCTTAATTTTGATATTACATTTTCAAAATTTTTAAAATAATTATCAATTATTTTTTTTGTATGAGAGGTTGATATATAAATCGAGTTAGTTGCCAAAATGTTTTTTTTTAGCATTTCTTGAGTTATAAACGTTTTAAATACCAAATTATATTTATTGTTAAATGTAAATCTTGGTAAGGAATTCATGCCATCAATAGCTACATCAAAATTATATTTTTTAAATATTTGCCTCCATTTTTCCTTAATTTCTAGTCCCAAATTATTTATATAAATCCAACTTCTTTTTTTTTTCATTTCTTTTAAAGTTGCAAGAGCAGCTACAAAACCAATTCTTTCTGACCAAAAAGTACTACTTACAAATGATTTTTCACAGTTTTTCATATATTTTTTTTTGCCGACAACTGCGGTAATTGCATAACCATTTCCAAGGGCTTTACCATAAGTTACAATATCTGGGTAAATTTTATACTTTAAATGTATTCCACCATAATATTCTCGAAATCCAGAAGTGCATTCGTCGAATATTAATATTAATTTATTTTTATTACAAAAATTCCTAATTTTAGATAAAAAAATTAAATTTGGCTGTTTATTTCTAGATACCTCAACTTTCACTATCCCAATTTTATTTTTATTTTTTAAGTATACTTTTTTAAAATCTTCAAAATCATTAAATTTAAACATACTAATAGTATTTTTTAATTCATTAATAACACCCTTACTTCTTACATTTGGAAAAATATGATTATTTAAATTTTGATTATTCTTTAAATTAGAAGCTAAATACCAATCATGCCAACCATGATATCCACTGGCAATTATATGTTGCTTTTTAGTAGAGGCTCTAGCTATACGGACAGATATGGAATTTGCTTCACCCCCAGATCTACTAAATTTTACCATTTGTGCCCAATGATTAATCTTCAATATCTCTTTAGCTAATTCTACCTCCTCTGGACAATTTAATGTGCTTATATTACCATTTTTAATAGCTTTTTGAACTTGGTTATCAATATATAAATTATTATAGCCAAGAACATTTGTTCCAACACCCATTAGCGATACATCAATATATTTTTTTCCATTTAAACCCCAAACGAAACAACCTTTTGTTTTATTGAAATAAGTAGGCCACAACTTTGGTAGATGCATTTCAGGTCTTTTGGAAATTAGCATATTTCCACCAGGAATTATTTTTTTTGCTAATTGCCATAACTTATATGGATCTAAATTAGTCATTAATATTTATTGATTGCGAAAAAAAATTTTTAATTTACTTAAATTTAACATTAAATTATTATTATTACTTTTATAATCAAATGGCTTAATTAATTTCTTATATTTTATATTTTTATTAATATTAACTTTAAAATATGGCATAATTATAAACCTATCTTTAGTTTCAATAACTTGTTTTGACTCATCGGCATTAATTAAAATTTCATGTAATTTTTCACCAGGTCTAATACCAATAAATTTAATTCTAGAATTTGGTGCAGCTATTTTTGCTACATCAGTTATCTTAAAACTAAATATTTTAGGTACAAATATTTCTCCACCCTCCATCATACTTATGCTTGATAAAACAAAATTAACACCTTGATCTAAGGTTATAAAAAACCTTGTCATATCTTTATGGGTAATTGGTAAAAAATTTTTTTTATTCTTTTTGGCTTCATTAAAAACATGAATAACACTTCCTCTTGAACCAAACACATTTCCGTAACGAACATTAGAAAAAATTGTTTTATCTTTACCTTTTATATTATTTGCAGCTATAAAAATTTTTTCTGCAGCAAGTTTGCTTGCGCCGTATAAATTTAGTGGACTGCAAGCTTTATCAGTTGATAAAAAAATTAGTTTTTTTACTTTATTTTTTAATGACGCAATTACTAAATTTTGAGCTCCAACTATATTGGTTTGAACACATTCATAAGGATTGTATTCTGATGACTCCACATGTTTTAATGCCGCTGCATGCACTACAAAATCGACATCCGTTAATGCCATTTCCAATCTTTGTAAATCTCTAATATCGCCAATAAAATATCTAATAAAACCGTACTTTTCTGGTGAAAATTTTTTAGACATTTCGTACTGTTTGAGTTCATCTCTTGAAAAAATAATTAATTTTTTAGGCTTAAACATTTTAATTATTTTCTCTACAAAATGCATTCCAAAAGATCCAGTTCCGCCAGTAATTAAAATAGTTTTATTATTAAAATTTGGTCTATTATTTAAAAAATTTTGCATATTGATTTAGAAACTTATACACTTCCAATTTCTCGTATCAATATATTTATTTTTTAAATATAAATAGTCTAATTTTATATTTTTAAACTTTTTAGAGTTTCTTCTGTTAAATAAATCGAAAAATGTCTTTGTTTGATTTAAATTTTCAAAACCTAATACCCATTTGATATTTTTATTAAAATTTAATTTAATAAATTTAATAACAATTTCAACACGACTAAAATTATTTTTATCTAAATAATTTTTATAAGATTCTAACATATTAATAATTTTTTTTGATTTAATAGAAGTTGGAATTTTTTTAGTCATTAATAAACCTTGAAGAAATAATGATCTATAATGAATTTCTATTTTATTTTTATTACAAAAATTTATAAATTTTTTGTTTAAAAAACGTAAATCAAATATATTTGTTGGACACTGAACCAAGTTAATTTCAGGTATATTTTTTTGAAAAAAATAAAAATCTTTGAGTGAATAAACTGAAATACCTGTTTTTTTTGAATATTTTTTTTTTTTAATTATTTTAAATTGTTCATTAATCATTTTAAGATTTGTTTTATTCTTATCAAAATTTAAATCATGTAAAAGATATCCATATAATTTTTTTATTTTAAAATATGATAAATTAAATTTTGCTCTACTAACAAGATAATTGTTTTTTTTTTTAAATTTGTACTTTACTTTAGTAATAATATTAATATTTTTTTTTTCCCGTAAACTTATTTTTTTTAAATGTTGTAATATGTGTAAATTTGATCCTTTATATGCTTCTGCAGTATCAATATAATTTTGTTTCTTTTTCAAAAAATAATTAATCAACTTACTAGAATTTAATTTACTTATTTTTTTAGTATTAGAAATACCATATTTAGAACCAAAATTAGCCGCACCTAAACAGAATGTCATTTATAATTTTTTTATTAAAATATCTACTCTAGTGTTATTCATTGGTAATTTTTTATTTTGCTTCAATAAATAACATTCTGATTTATTATTAGTATACTTTTTTAAAATATCATAAATTAATTTATCATTAATTTTAATTATTTTTTTATCAATTTCTAATTTATTTTCGATTTCTTTTTCTATTGGTGTTAATTTTAAATTATTACTTTGCCACTCATTATTAATTTTTTTAAAATTAATAGAATTTTTAAATCTTTTTTTTTTATCTATATTTGGGATGTCACCAATTAAAAGAATTCCATTTTTATTTAAAATTTGAAAACTTTTTCTTATAAGTTTAAATAACTCTTCTGTATTTTTTAAATAATGAACCAAACTATATATAAGAATTTTATCAAATTTTTTATTTGATAATTTAATCTTCAGAATATCTCCTTTAATGAAATTTATTTTTTTATAATTTATTGAATTAATAATATTTGGATGATCTATTGCTGAAGATTTTTTGACTAAATGACTTAAACTATTTACAATTTTTCCACTTCCACACCCTATGTCAAATAATTTATCATTTTTATTTAATTCTAATTTTATAGAAATATCATTAATTATGTCTGAATAATATTTATTCATCCACTTATATCTTCCAGAACATAAATCTAAATTACTTTTAAGCTTTCCAACTAAACCAAAATTATTGTAAGATATTTTACTCATTTAATATCTTTTAAAACCTCATATCCTTTTCTTGGTTCTGTACTTTCATAATGACTTTTTGGAGATATAGAACAATATCCTAAAAGTTGTTTTTGTTCATTATTTAGTTTGTTAAAAATTTTTTTAGGAAAATATTTTGTAAAATCAAATCTTTGCTTGATAAACCAAGACTGTAAAGTTGCACATAAAGTCCAATTTTGTTTATTATTTTTTCCTTCATTTCTTCCGTGCCATATTCTACTATCAATTATTATTACATCACCCTTTTTTCCTTCTAAATATAAATATTTATCAATATTTCTATTTGAATATAAATCACTCCTATGGGATTTTTTTACTACAATAGTGCAGCCATCTTCTCTTTTTCTATCAGTCAATAAAATAAGTACTTGAACCATCCAAGTTCTAAACGATGAACTTGGTATCCATGAGTCAATATGTAAATTCAAAAATTTTTTATCTTTTATACCAATATATTCAGACAAAATATAATTAGGTTTATTTTTATCTATTTTTTTATAAAATGGATCATTAAGAATAGGAATTAAAAAATTTTTTAATCTTTTTTTAACTAAAATATCTATTAAAAATTTATTATGATAATGAGGGCTCCATAAAGTGAGACTTTTTTTTTCTTTATTACTTATATTGTCTATAATTTTTAAAGTTTTTTTAACTTCATTTTTATTTAAAAAATTTTTAAATATTATATATCCATTTTTTCTAAATTTTTTTACATTTTCCTTCATTAATCTAAAATCTTTGTAATTTCTTTGATTGTTGAAAGATCAACATCTTGATGGATTGGTAAAGGAAAAAATTTTTTTAATTTCCAATTATTTGAATTTTCATTAATATTATAATGTCTATATAAATTGACAAACTTGTTCATTTTTTTAATTTTATCTATCTTTTTTTTACTAATATCCAAAGGTACTACAATAGGTAATCTATAATTAGATATTTTTACTGAAATATATTTTTTTATTAAATCTATTTTTTTTTTTCTATCATTGATCAACATATCATAATTTTCGATTCTTTGTATTATCAAATCATTTAACTTATTTCCTGGATATGAATTTAAAGTTTCCAAATGATCCCAATATTTTTTCGCCGCTGATGAATATTTGCCTATAATTTTTAAATAAAATTGTATAGAAGAAATAGATTTATTATTATTTCTAACTTTTATCAGCCTATCTTTTAAAAGTTTATTTTTACAAAAAACTATTGCTCCGTATGGTAATCTTAATAATTTTGATAAAGAAACTATTTCATAGTCTCCCTTGTTAGGAAAAAGACCTTTTTTATCAAATATTAAAGAGTCTATACTATCTTCAACAATAATAGATCTGAGTTTTGTCTTTTGCACATAACCCCATTGATGATGGATTAATTGTCCTTTTAAATTTCCGTTATCAATATTTGAAGGGACTGGGGTAGACACCTCTCCTAAAGTTCTAAATATACAAGCATTTGCATATGGGGCAAATCCCACTTTATCAAATCTTCTAAAATTTAGTGACTTAAAGCAAGAAACAATTGATGATCTTCCAGAGCTCAACAATACAACATGTGGATAATTAAATTTTTTCGAAATAACTTTTTCAACTAATTCAATTGAATTAAAATTAAAATGATTATATTCTAAATTATATTTTGGCCAAATATCTATCATAAATTATTATTTAAAGAAAATTCATTTAACTTTTCTTTATAAAATTTTAATTCTTCATTCTTTGAAATAAAATAGACCCATCTTCTAAAAATTTTATTTTTATTTCCAAATCCTCTTTTAAAAAAAGAAATTTTTTTTTCTTTTTGACTTATAATTTTAATCAAACTATCACTATAATCTGTCAATCCTACTTCATAAAATTTGAATTTTCTCTTTTGCAATTCTTCATAAATTACATAGTTTAACGTATGGGTTAATGGTAGATCACTTTTACATTCAGGATCATCAGCCATACTGCCACCAATAGCTGTTTTTTTTCCCAAAATGACTATCTCTTTTTGAACAATTTGATCCTTTATTTTTTGGACAAATAATAAACCTTTTTTATTTGAAATTAATTCATTCATAAGATCATATGATATGTCGGGTCTTGTGATTTTTTTTGAAGATTTTCTATGAAGTTTCATGTATAATTTTTTTGGATCACCATCAAAATTTGTATGATCATAAATTTCAAATAAAAAATATTTAAGTCCTTGAGTAATAATATTTCTATAGCTTTTTCTTATTTGTTTCCAAATTGCACTTGGATCGTTATCTAAATCAATTATACGATTATAAAAACTCATATCTGTACATAAAAATTTATCTGGCAACAAATCAAAATAATTAAAATTTTTAAAAGATAAAGAGTCAGCATCAATATACCAGCGGGTAATTTTATATTTTGATATTATTTTTTGGATCTCATCAAATATTAAATTTTCTACAATATTAATTTGTTTTGGACTTAAATTTTCATTAATTAATGGTGCTGGCATAAAGTGGCCTTCTCTATACCAGGCATAAAAATTATTAAGATCCAGAACAAAAGGTATGATGGCTAAGGGCTCATCATTATTAAGAATAACAAAACTTAGATCAAAATATTTATTAAAACTTTGAGACTTTTCTACATTGTGATAATCTAAATCATATCTCATTGTGTACATAGAATACATCGTTAAAAATTCATACCATTTAGAATTAAAATTTTTATTATCAAATTTCAATATCTTTAATTTATTTAGATTGCTAATATTTTTCATTAAATTATAAAAAAAATTACTGTATATATTATATTTAATATCGTTATGAAAAAGATTAAAAGATTATTAATTATACCCGCAAAATCTAAATCAAAAAGGATTAAAAGTAAAAATATAAAAAAATTTTACAACAAACCAATTATTCAATATCCTATAGAAATTGCAGAGAAATCAAGATTATTTGCAAAAATACACGTTTCTACAGATGATTTAAAAATTTTAAATATTGTGAAAAAATTTAAAATTAAAAAAGAATTTTTAAGACCAAAATCATTAAGTGACTCCAAAACTTCAATTCATGAAGTTATTAAATTTGTAGTAAAAAAATTTAATGAGAGAAAAGAAGTATATGATGAAATTTGGTGTGTATTACCATGTAATCCATTATTAAAAGTATCAGATTTAATACAAGCATCTAAAATTTTTAATAAAACAAAAGCAGATCATTTAATTTCTATCACAAAATTTCCGGTGCCTACTGAATGGGCTTTTGAAATTAATAAAAAAGATAAAATTAAGATTTTAGAACCAGAAAAAACAAAGATGCCTTCCAACAAATTCAAAGAAAAGTTTTTTGACGCTGGTATGTTTTATATATACAAAACAGATAAAATTTTTAGCAACCCTAAAAACTATAAGATTTTTGGATATAAGATTCCACAATACAGATCAGTAGACATTGACTACAAAGAAGATTGGGATTTTGCAAAAAAATTATTTAAAATTAAATAATTTTTTAATCAAAGTTTTGTGCAATTATTTAAAACAATTATATTATATAATATTCTACTTAAAATATTTTAAATTTTTTTTGATTGAAGAAGGGCTATATAAGCATTTTATATTTTTATAAAATGGTAAAAGATTATTATAATATTTTTTTATATAAAAAAAATAATTTTTCCAATAAAATCTGGATATTTTGTAATATTTTTTATACTTAGTTTTATCATTAATAAGTTGAAGAAAATCCTTAAGACAATCTAAAATTTCATTTTCATCATTATCAAGTATTTTTATATTATTTTTTTTAAAAAATTGATATTTTGGTTGAAAACCTAAATTTTTCTTCATCATTATTTCATTAATGTTTATCTTGGATTTTTTTTTTGTACAATAGTGTGGTCTTAATAAATATATAATTTTTTTTTTTTCAACAAATACATTGTCTACAATTGGTGTATTAATAATCATTGGTTTATCAAACATAAAAGCTAAGTAGTCAAGTCCTCCTGTTGTGGTAACGAAAAATTTACAATAATTTAAAAGCATTATATCTAAAATTTCATTTTTTTTTATATTGCGTGAAAAGTCTATATAATTTTTATGATTTATGTTTAATTTAATAGAATTATTTTTACCAATTCTCACAACTTTGAAATCATTTTGAATCAAATATTTTATAGATTTATAATAATTTTTAAAATTATTTACACTCAACCTGTGTTTATGATGAGAAAAATTTTTTTTATTCTTTAAATGTCCCATTTCCCATAAAGAAAAACAAACAAATTTTCCTTTTTTTAATTCATAATCTTTCAAAAAATTATTAAAAATTTTATTATGTTCTTTTGTGTATGAAAGTTTTATTGGTTTTAAGTTATAACCATTATATCCACTTTTTTTAAAGTCTTTGTTAACAAGATTTACATAATTAAAAATACCAAATTTTTCTCTGATTTGATTTATTATTTTTATAGGTTTTTCAAAAAAAAAAGATGGGAAAAAATAAAAATCTTTTTTTATTATGCTTAAAAATTCTTGATTACAAACTCCATGATCTTGATGAGATAAATAAATAATACATCTTTTATTTTTTTTATTGTTCAAATAAATGAGCAAATCCTCTGAAAGATGTCCTAATCTTGATACATTTATTGAATAAAATCTATAATTAAAGATGTAAGAAAGAGTTAAAACTAAAATAATCTGAGGTATCAAATAAGAGTTAATTAAAAAAAACTTTAATTTATTCATATTATTTCACATCAATTGTTCTGGTCAAACAATCAAAAAAATTAAATCCATCCCAAATATAATTCATCTCTAAAGATCTACCAATTGGCACGATTCTATCTATCCCTTGCAGATTATCAGATAAAAAATTTTCAAAAAATTTTTTATCAAAACCATAATATGATAAAGTTTGATACTTTGGAGTGATAATATTTTTTAATTTATCTAAATTATTTGAATTTATTTGATAAAAATAACCCCAACTGCCTCTCTGAAGGTGATTATATCCTTTCAGTTCAGTAATAGTTACTACATCCAAATATTTATTATATCTTTTAAAACTTTTAATATTAGAAAATTTAATTACATCACTACAAATTTTATTATATTTTTCAGTTACTACTGTATCTGGGTAATTAATTTTTTTCTTTTTCAGAATTATAGAAAAATTTTTCCAAAACTTTTCTATAATTTGATAATTTTTTTTTTGTGAAAACCAAATTATTAAATGTGGGGAATTACATGCGTTTTGGTCAAATGTATAAACATCTGTATAGAATTTATTTATTAATATATTTAGGTTTTCGTTATTTAATCTTGATAATTTATCTAGGTTAATGATGGAAAAGGAATACCTGTCTGGAAATACATAATCAATATTTTTTGGTTGAACTTCAATTGATCGTAATTCTTTAATTGTTTGATCTCCACCCCAGATGAGTCGTGAATTTGAATTTAGAGAAATTTGTTTTGTAATTTCTTTATACTTTTTATCATATCTCAAAAAATAAATCATTTGATTTAAAAATTGGTATTTTTTTTTATTCAAAAGTTTTTTTATCAATTCGCATATTATATCAATTTGGTCAAAATTTTTTGAGGACACTTTAATTATATTTGTATTACCAGTTATGAGACCAAAAAATAATGAATAGGCAAAATTAATTGGAACATTGTTTGGGGTAATATGAAAAACTAAACCTAAAGGTTTTTTTATATAATTTGATTTAAATTTTAAATACATATTTTCTACATTTTTTTTTCTTACCCAAAAAGCAAAACTTAATAAATCTGGATAAATTAAATAATTTTTGTTTTCCAAAATTGTTTTAGATAAATCTGAAAAAAAATTACAAATATTTTTATCAAATGGTTGAGTATTTTTTTTTACTAACATTTTTTTCTTTAAAGAATTTTCAATTTTAAACATCACTACACCCTCTGACTTCAGCCTTTTTTGCTCTACCATGAACTAAAAATCTCTTTCCATTTATTTTGCAATTACATAGTTCGCTATTAACAACTTCACCTATATCTTGAGTTAAAATATTATGACCCGGGTAACTAGTTGATAGAGTAGAGATAAGTTGAATAAAACCTTTTTTATTTTTAGGTAAAACTTCAAGATTTACGTCTCTTATTATTACATCTGAGAAATTGCTTGTAATAAAATAACCACACTTACACTCAAAAAAAATTGATCCTGTCTGCTCTACTAATCCATAATAATTATATACATTTGTTAATTCAAGTTTATCCTTTAAACGTAAATTAAATTTTTTTTTAGATATTTTTTTATTTTCTAGCTTTTTCCATCCTCCTCCATGAATTAATAATCCTTTAGAAAAATTCATTCTTATTTTTTTTTTATCCAATTGTTTAATTAAATGTTGATATACAGATGATGTAAATCCAAATATAAGGAATTTTTTGTTACCAAATTTTTTTAAAAAATTATTTAACTTAGAATAATCTATATTGTTATTTTCATCTAAAATAAAAGAATATTCTTTACCAAATATTGAAAAACCATAAAATGCGGCTTTCTTGGCATCAAATAAACTTGGATTACTTAAAGATTTTTTATTATCTAAAACTAACATTGGCAATCTTTGATTTCCAAAATTAAATTGAAAAATATGCTTCAAAGCTTTAACTTGATTTATAGAATTTTTCTTATCTAAAAAAATCTTTGAAGTAATTCCGGAAGAGGTTCCGGATGATCTCATTATTTTAATTATTTTATTTTTTTTTACACTTGATAATTCAAATTCTTTAAATAATTGAACTGGCAAAAACGGTAGTTGGTGTAATTTGTAATCTTTATTCATATTATAATTAAAAAAATTTAAAATTTTTTTATATTGACTGCAATTATTAAAATGAAATTTAGTTAATGAATTTATATATTTATTTATCTTTTTTTTTTTATCTTTTTCATTTAAATGATATGGATTTGTATTAAAAAAATTATCAATAATCATATTTTAAAAATTTTATTTTCATAATCTATTTTCATGTTCTTATTCAATGGAAATGATTTTACATATTTAATCTTAAATGAGTTTATATTGAGCGAAGTATAATCTGAAATTTTTTTTTGTATTTCTTTTTTATTATTTTTTTTGTTAATATATACATGTATTGTATCTTTTTTATTTTGAACACATACTGACCTTACGCCATAAAAATTTATGATTTTCTCAATATCATCTAAGTTTACTCTATGTCCATAAACTTTTACATATCTACTTTTTTTTCCACTTATATAAAAGTATCCCTCATTATCTTTAAATCCAATATCCCCTGTTTTAAGTCTCAATACTTTTTTATTTATATTTAAATCGGCATAAGAGTTAGCGTATCCAATAAAAATATTTTCACCTTCATAAACTAATTCTCCTTTTTTACCTGTTTCTAATATTTCCTTACCATTCTCATTTTGAATAGAAAGTTTACCATTAATAATTGGCTTACCTATACTTTCAATTTTTGTTTTTAAGAATTTTGAATTTATACATGTCATTCTAGCTGTTGCTTCTGCGGCACCGTACATCACAAAAAAAGTTTTTTTATGCCTATCATAAAATTCTAATATCCTTTTTTTTGAATTTTTATCTAAATAACCACCGGCTTGTGTAGTAAAATTTATCGTTTTAAAGTTATCTTTGTTTAAACCAATTCTGATTAAAAGTTCATATGTATAAGGTACCCCACCAAAATTAGTTACTTTATTATTTTTTATTCTATCCCAAAATTCTCTTTCAATAACTGAATTTTTATTTAAAACAATTTTTGCCCCTGATTTAAGATGTGTATTTATAATAGAAAGTCCATATACATAACTTGGTGGTAATGTGGTAATTGCCGTTTCTTTTTCTGTTATATTAAGTGCATTAATAATTGATTGTGTATTTGAAATTAAATTTTTAAAAGATAATTTTACATTTTTTGGAGACCCTGTTGATCCAGATGTTGTTTGTAGGAGAAATAATTCATCATTTTCTATTAAGTTATTTGAAAAATTATCTTTTTTAACTAATTCATAATTATAAAATTCAGACACCAAAGAATAGCCTTTTAAATTTTTTTTATTTAATTTGTTTAAAAAAATTAATTTTGGTTCATAAGTTTTTATTAAATTTTCTAATGCAATTAAATTGATACTTTTATCAATCAGCATTAAAACTGAATTACTTATATCAGCTGCTATTAATGAAACAACAGATTCTAAATCGTTGTCCATAAGTATTAAAATTAATGATCTTTTTTCAAATTTTTTTGATAAGATTTTTGCTTTTTCAATTAGTTCAAGGTAGGTGAATTTTGTATTCTCAGAATCAATTAATGCTAAATTATTTTTAAAATTTTCTAGATTAGAGTAAAATTTCATTTTTAACTTTTATTTTTCCATTTTCAATATTTATAATTCCATGTACATTTTTATAAGACTCAAATTCGTGAGAAATAATTATAATTGTGCACTTTTCATTTAAATTACTTAGAGAATTTTTTATTAAAAGTGATGAATCTTTATCCAAAGAATTTGTTGCTTCATCTAGAATTAATATTTCTGGATTTTTTGCAAGAGCTCTGGCTAAAGCAACTCTTTGCTTTTGTCCACCTGAAAGCATATTTCCCCTTTCGCCAACTTGAGTGTTAATACCATCTTTAAAGGAATTGATAAAATCATTACAATTTGAAACATTTAATACATTTTCTAAATCATTTTTATTAATATTTGGATTAGACCAAACAATATTTTCATAAATTGATCCATCATATAAAAATGATTCTTGTGGCACATATCCAATATTTGACCTGTAAGTAAATATATCTAATTCATTTAAATCATTTGAATCAAAATAAATTTTACCAGAAGAAGGTTTTTGAAAACCCATTAGTAAATCAATTAAAGTTGATTTTCCTGCTCCAGAAGGACCTGTTAATAGATATGTTTTATTTTTTTTAATTTCAAAACTTACATCATTTAATACGGATTTGTTATTATCATAGCTAAAAGAAACACGGTCAAATTTTAGAGTATTTTTAAAACTCGAAATTTTTTTATTACCATTTAGGAGTTTCATTTCATCAGCGTCTTGAGTAATTTTTTTATATTGTTCATAATTAGCGCTTAAATTAGCCACTTCAAGATTGCCTTGAACCAACGATTGTAAGACTGGTACAGCCGAAATCAAACTCCAGAATACAGCAGCAACTATTGAAAGGTCAGAGGAATTGTCTATAAAAACTATAAACGTTAATGCTGCCACTCCCATTCCAATTGGGTAGAAGCTATTTGTAACAAATAAATTCAAGTAAGTAGTTTTTAATCCATATTTTATTACATCGTGGAACGAATTTTGATTTTTTTTAAAAATATAATCTGTTTTATTAAAACCAAAAATCAGTTTTAAAGATTGAAAAGTCTCACTTAAATTCCTTAAAAAAATATTATTAGCATTAAGGTTTTTTTTTCCTAAACCGTATGACAATCTATTGAAATATCTGAGTGGTATTAATGTTATCATGGCTACAAAAATTGCAAAAACTGTAATTTTGTAGTTAATAAAAGTTGGTATTAACAAATATGCAATCAACTTTATGAGCATGGAAATTTGTACTGCTATTGCAGTAAAACCAGCACAAATCTGATTAATTATATTTGTATAAGTATTAAATAATGATCCAGATGTATATTTAAAAAAAAAATTCCAATTACAATTAAATATTTTTTTTGTAAAATCAAAAAAAAGATTTTTTTCTAAAGTGTATCTAATATAATAAATTTGCCTTGTGACAATTATTTCTACAAATGTTCGAAATATTGTCATTATGAAGAAAAATAATATAAACAATGATAAATTTTTTTCTAAATTAAATAAATTTAAAAACTTAATTACAAATTTTGAAATTTTATTTGGATTACTCATAGTTTTATCAACTAAATAGTCAGCTAATGGAACAATAGAAATAACTGATAGAGAAAGAACAAATATTTGAAACAGAAGCAACAATATTAGAATTAAAAAGTCTTTTTTATTTTTAAAAATTAATTCATTAAAAATTTTATAGGATTTGGGAGAAAAATTATCTACTAATTTTTTAATCATTATAAACCTATATCTTTAAGAGTTAACCTGTCACCTTTTGTAAAAATTTTTTTAGCTTTAATTTTATTTTTCAAAATAAATTCATAATATTTTGGAGATAAGCTATATCTTGGTCTAACAACTTTAATATTATTTGAGGTAAATATTTCTCCTTTTTTAATATCCTGAGAAATATAAATTGATCTTTTGCCATTTAAAGATTTAAGAGAGCATTTTGGAATATTATATGTAGTTTTTCCTAATGATTTTTCACAGTCCCTTATTTCATTAACCATTTTTTTAAATTCAATTGGATTTAATGAGAAAAAAGAGTCCACAGTTTTGCTATTTTTCATCATAAAATGTTTTTCAATAACCTTTGCCCCAAGTGCACAAGCAACAACAGGAGCCAATCTCCCTCTGGAATGATCAGAAAAACCTGAAATTATATTAAACCTTTTTGATAAATCTCTTATAGTTTTCAAATTAAGATCATCAAAATTAGATGGATAGCTAGAGGTACATTTTAAAACAATAATTTTTTTAGAACCATTCTTTTTAAGATATTTAATTGCTTCTATTATATCTTTTAATGTGGCAAGTCCTGTAGAAAAAATTACTGGTTTTTTTGTTTTAGCTATTTTTTTTAATAAAGGAAAATGATTAATTTCAGGTGAAGCTATCTTGTAAGCAGGACATTTTAATTTTTCTAAGTAATCAACGGCAATTTCATCAAATGGACTTGAAAATATTTCGATACCTATTTTATTTGCATAAGAAAAAAGTTCTTTGTGCCATTCAAGAGGAGTTTGGGCAACTTTATAAAGATCCCAAAAATATTTATATTTTGACCATGGAGAAGTATTCTCTAATGCAAAGTCTTTTTTTTTGGAGTTAAGTGTAATGCTGTCTGCTGTATAAGACTGTAACTTAACAGCATCAGCCCCTGTTGATTTTGCAAGTTTTATTAATTTTTTTGCATTCTGAATTTTGCCACCATGATTACCAGATATCTCAGCAACTATTAATGTTTTGTGATCTTGACCTACAGTTAGCTTTCCTATTTTAAATTTTTTTTTCATAAATTTTAAAATTATTCTTAATTTTATTTTTAAATAATTTTTTTATATTTCTTAATTTTATTTTATCTTGTACCTCATTCCATCCCATTCTTTCGGTTAAAATTATCATCAATTTATTCGATCTATTAATAATAGATAATGGAGTACATTTATTTTTTTTGGCAAAATTCTCCACATTTAAAACATGATCTGTTATAATTTTATAAAATTTTAAGAATGATGTTTTTTTTACATTGTCTGCAATAAACCAACCAGATAATAAAAATTTATTATTATTCAAATATTTAATATCAAAATAAGAAAAAATAATTGGTTTATCTTCTTCTTTGTAAACAAATGAGATTCTATTTGCAGAAAGCCACCAAATATAATGATCAAGAGTATCTATTTTTTTTTTTCCAATACTTTGTAGTCTATTATCTTTTAAATTTCTCGACTCTAAATATTTATTTACATAACTTAAATTTACACGTTTTAAAAATTGCTTTTTAGATATGGTCATATTAATCAAATTTTTATCTACGATATTATTGTTCATAACGTGATTAACAATTCTATCACTGCCTTTATTGTCAATTTTTAATTTTGAATTTATTAAATTATTTTTTACTTCTCTATAATTTTTAAAAATTAAAAAAATAAAATTTGATAATTTAGAAGAGTCATACAAATATTTTTTTTTAAGAAAAAAATAATGACCTAATAATTCTGCTGCATTTATATCTATTTTTTGATTTTTACTCATTTCAAAAAAAACTGATGGAGTATTAGAATACGTGTTTTCATAAAGACTCATACCAGAAGAGCCAATAAATAAATCCATAAAATTATATTTTGCTAAAACGTCATATTGATCAATTAAGAACTCTACATTTTGAAATTTTTTCAATTTTAAAATATTTATTTTTTTTTTTGAAATTGCAGGGACTACAAAGTAAAATTTGCTTTTATAAAAAAAATTTTTATGATTTTTTTTTATAGAATCTAATGTATTAAAAAAAACTGTAACATCCTCTACGCCACCCATATAAAACATAACATTAAATTTTTTATTTATATTATTTTTTATATTTTGAGATAACAATGAATATTTTGGCCCAAGTAATAATTTTGATTCATTATTCAGTTCTTTATATTTTGTTTGAATATTATCAAATAAAAAATTTGGTTTAGTATTTACAATTATATCTGCAAAATTTAATTTTCTAAAATGATCATCAAATATTATTATTTTATGATGAAATTCTTTTACTTTTTTTAGCCAGTTGTTTTTTATTCTATAATCATCAACAATGACTATACCCTTATTATTTTTGGTAATTTTAATAAATTTTTTGTAATCATTCACAATATCAAATTGTTCATTTGCTTGATATAATTTTTTGATAACAATTTTTTTATTTTCAAAAGGAAAATTAATCTGATGATCAATAAAAAAAATAATATTATGTTTTTTTTTTATAAATGACTCTGCTAGTCGAGTTGCTCTTAACAAATGACCTAAGCCAGTTGATTTATTTAAACCTACCCTAAAATAGATGTTCATTGATAAAATTATAATTTATATAAATTTAGCCAGAAATTAGCGTCAGGTTCGTAAATATTTGGCTTTCTTTCAAATAAACATAAAGCCTGAAGCTCATTCCAAGAAATAATGCTATTAATTAATAGATACAATACTTTAAATGACATATGCACTTTTAAAGTAATTATTTTTTTTTTTTCATTATTAAAAATTGTATGTGAGACTTTTTTTTTATAACTTTTTAATTGAGATATTTTTAGGGGCTGTTTATCATAAATTTCTAGAGATATACTTGTTTTTAATTTTGTATATATTTCTAACTTTTTAGAACCAAAATTTTTTTCTAACAATTCTAATTTATTTTTAATTTTTTTAGAGTTAAATTTATTTTTTATCATATTATCTAGTGGGTCTTTTCCATTTTTATTTATATAACTTTTAAAATAATCTTTATAATAAGATTTTTTTAACTTCATTTTTCTATTATTAAATTCGAAAAAATATTTTTCTCCATCAAGAATGTTAATTTTATTATTTTTATCAAATAACTTATATTTCTTGATAACCTGTTTATTGTTTGGAACAGCTAAATAACTATTTAATTTTGAGTAGATAAGATCTAACTTATATGTGCCACCAGCTGGAACCAGATATTTAGTTTTTATATTCTTTGAAGTATCATAAAAAATTTTCAAACATTTATCGATAATTTTATTTTTTTCACTTTTTCTATTTAAATTTATATACCCTTGAGGATATTCTGATGCCGCACAATAAGGAATGAAACTCATATCATAATCATTTTTGATGCCAATTTTCTTTAAATGAGAAATAATTTTTTTTAAATCTAAAGGTGAATATGGATTATCTACTTGGTTGTATAATTTTACATCTTTATTAAAAAATATACATGATGTGTCTAGATCATAATTTATTAATTTATTAATTGTAACAGATGCAGATAATTGAGGTAAAATACAAAAATAATTATCTCTTTTTAATTCATAAATTTCATAGTTTTCTAGTTCTATAATATCTTTTTTTTTTAAAAAATTATAACTAAGAATTTTTTTTTTAAGTCTATTGTCTCTAAATTTTTTTATAATAATCTTAAATTTTTTTTTTTTTTTTTTTTTTAGATACTTTAATAATTTAATATCAAAATGATCCGAGTGTAAATGTGAAATATAGATAAAATCAATTGTTTGAATTTTAGTTTTTTTATTAAAAAATTTTTTTGCATTACAACCAGCCCATGAACCAAGGTTAGCAGAATTTATCCAAGGATCCATTAAAAGTCTCAAGTTCTTATTGCAAATTTCGATAGAAGAATTCCTATAATGATAAATATTTGTAGTCATAAATTTTTTTTTAAAATTTTATAATTTAACAAAAATTTATAAATTTATAACACTATTATTTTATAATAATAAAATAATGTAGACTATTTAGTTTTAATAATTGCTAATATAAAGTTGTTATATTATTAATTAACATAAATTAAAAAAAAAAATAGCTAAATTTTATAATTTTAATTTAATTCTAAGAATAATCTTATATTAAATTTTTAAAAATATTATTGTTTAATCTTTAAGTTTAAAGTTTTGATACCAATTTTTTTTAAAACCATACCCTTTATCATCTATAATAAAATCATAAGAAGGTTTTCCCATCAAAAGTTTATCAAACTTTAAGTTCCATTGTACTAATTGTTTATACGTTAATTCATAACCTTGTTTTTTTGCCAATTTTACATTGTCATTATTGCGACCCATATATCTTGCTGTAAAAATTATAATATAATACTTTTTTGATAATTTATTGATAAAATTTATTACTTTTTTTTTGGGCTTAGCTTGAATATAATTATTTCCTTTAGTGGTGCAAATAACACCATCAAGATCAAAACATAACTTTTTTTTCATAAATATTTATTAATTTTATTAAATTTACAAACATGAATCTAATAAAAATTTATAACTCTTTTATATTTTAGATACTCATATGCCCATTTTTTAATTTGGCTCTTTGTTAAAACTAATTTTTCCAAGGCAAAATGAAATTTAGTATTTGCATTAACTTTTGTCATTAATGAGTTTAATAATCTTAAATTTTTAACTGGCAAAATAAAAATTGAAACCATTGCAATATTTATTATTTTTTTTTTAGTAATTCTTTCTAACTCTAAATAAATATTTTTAGTTTTAATTTCAGTTACTGGTAAAGAAAATTCAAAATTATTATTTTTAGCATAATCCTTTAAATAATTACTTTGAATTGCTATAGGAATATTATATTTATTAAATGTTCTTGGAAGCGTATAAGTTAGCAATTTTTTCAACTAAGTATCCTTGTATTTAATACTTCTGTGGCAAATTCAGTATTTTCAGAAATTGAAAATTTTTTATAATATGCCCCAAATTGTCTATCAGGATTTTTTTCGGGTTCTGGTGAAAAAAGAGATTTAAATCTTATATTTAATGAAATTCTAGTTTTATTTGTTTTATTACAAACATTTCCATGGAGAAGAGCTGGATTGAAAATTAAAACTTTACCAAAAGGTACGTTTACAAATCTATTAATATTTGGTGCTTTTGATATATATTTTTTTTGTTTTACAATTTTTTTAAAAGTATTTAAAGAGTGTTTTTTTTGGAGAATAAACATTGAGTTAGTTTTAAAAGCATTTGTAAGAGGTATCCATAGATTTATTTGAAAAGGGGTATCTGCAGACCATATGTCTGAATGTTCATTCAATACCGAGGATTTATCGTTTGGAAGCTGTATAGATAAATTTAATTTTGATTGTACAAGGATATCTGGTCCAATAATTTCTTTAATTTCTTTCAGACATATCTTTTTTAATATATTCTCCCAACCAAATTTAGAATTAAGCTCATGAAAACACTGCAATCTAATATTATTTATTTTTTCACTATCAACAAATTTATGTAATTTTGATAAATCTTTATTAAATTTAGGCAAAAGTTGCTTAATTTTCCTTTCAATAATACTTTTGAGAAAGATTAATTCTTTTGATTTTTTTTTATCTATTATTTTATAAAGTTTTGAATTCATTTTTAATAAAGAAATTTTCTACTTTTATAATAGCTTTTATTATATCATTAATTTCTTTATCTCCATATTTTTCATTAAGGTATAAATGAAAACAAGAATTTCTTGTTTCAATAGCATTTTTTGAGGAAAATCCATTCTTAAAAAATTTTCTTGCCCATGGCCATGTAACCACTAAACATCCATAATGTTCCCCTAGACCTATTCCTTCAGCTTTAAGAGCTTCAGCAAATTTATATTTTGAAACTTTTAATTTTTTTTCATTAACAAAAATAGGAAAATAGAATGGAGCAAAACCATCATTATATTCATATGGACTACATACTTTTGATTTAAGATTAATTTTTTTGATCAATTTTTTTAAAAATTGATTTCTTTTATAATTCGTAGATTTAAGTCTTTTTAAATTAGCATATCCAATTGCACAAGAAAACTCGTCAGTATTCCAATTTAAAGCAGGAAATAAGCTAAATTTAGGATCTCTTAAATCTAATTTTTTATTCCATAAAATTTTGCCCCTGTCTCCATAAGCAAGAATTTTTCTAAATAAACTTTTATTTTTAGTATAAACGAGGCCACCCGAGGAGTTAGCCGCTAAATTTTTTCTATACATTGTAGAAAATGCAGCAACATCTCCAAATGTTCCAATTTTTTTTCCATTAACTGACGCTCCTATTGACTGGCTGCAGTCCTCCAATAAATATATATTATTATTTTTTGCAAATTTTGCTATTTCTTTTATATCTTTTACTGGTTCACCTGCGGCATGCGTTAATTGTATAAGTTTAATTTTTTTATTAAATTTTTCTTTAATTTTTTTTAAGCTAACATTATAGCTGTTGATCTCAGAATCAACTAGTACCGGATTATGACCCTGTTCAGTAATACATGATAAATTTCCAGAACATGTTACTGGGCAAATTAAAACATCACTATTTTTCGGTAACTCTAGGGCTTTCATGGCAATATAGATAGCTCCCGTACCTGTCGCCACTGCATCTGCATAACCATTATACCCTAAGAATTTGGAAAATAAATTACAAAATTTTTCCTCCCAAAGACCTGAATATTTAGGATCCTCATTTTTAAATTTATAATATTTAAGCATTTTGCTTACTTCTTGACTCTCTTTTTTTCCAAAAGCAAACCTGTAAGGCATTGGATTTTTTCTAACTTTTTTACCTCCGTGTATTGCTAATTTAAAAGTCATTTTAATTTTATATTTTGTTTAATTCTGGAAACCTATATTCACTTCCTGGAACAGGGCTATCGTCTTGTCCACCCTGTTTAATCATTTCAATCATTAACATTGATTGTCTAATACAGTCATCAATATCAATTCCGTAAAGATAACTTCCTGCCCTACCTATTGAAAAAACTCCTTTTGGAAAGTCATCAAGGTATTTTTGAGCCAACATCTGATCCTTTTTAAAGGGTAATGGATAATGTTTTCCTCCATCTAAAGTAGGTATTTCCATTCCTATTAGTGAATTTTTCGATTTATGATGGGTAAATTTTTTATATTCTACTAATCGTGTAAATTTTTCATCATTTGCATAATATAAAAAATAAACATTTTTAGGAAAAACATTTTCAGTTGGGAAGACAATCTTATGAAATTGTCTACCTAAAAAATTTAGTTTTCCATAACGTGCCTCTAAAATACTATCAGGAGAAATTGTGCTAACAATTATATCATAAGAAAACTTTTGATCATTCATTGTAACTTCTTTTTTGTCTAAATCAAAATTAGTAATAAATGTAGATAAAAGTACTTGTGCTGCTTTTGTTGAAAAATCAAAATAATCGTTATAGCCATTAGCTGCATAAGGGTAGGCTGAAATTGCAGAGTCCCAAGCTGCTCGAGGTCCTTCCTTTAAAGCAACTCCTTTTGGTGACCAATTAAATGTATCAATATTTTTGCAGTCATCAACAAGCCACATCTTTTTATTATATTCGTCTATAAACTTATCAAATAAAGTTTTTCCAACAGAGCCTATCCAATATTCCTCTAAATTTTTTGCATTAATTGCGCCAATAAATTCTTCTCTTTTTTTTTCTTCCATCTCTTTCTCAATTTTAGGATAATCTTTCATACCTCTAACATCTGTCATATTTATAGGATAGGCATAAAAATCATTGTCTTTCTCAACGTAAGTAAGAAATTCATGCTCTGAACACTTTCTAAGTGGAATTATAGCATTAAGATAATCATATACTTCAGTATAAGGAGTTAAAAAATGTCTAGGTCCAAAAGTGTAAGGATGCCCTCCATACCAGTTGGTCCTTACACCCGCTCCTAAGAATGATGCAGCTTCGACTATTGTAACTTCCCACCCACCTAACAACTCAAACTGATGTGCAGCTGAACAACCTGCAAAACCACCACCAATTATCAATACTTTTTTCAATTTTTTTATCTATTTTCTTTAATAAATTTTAAAATACTATCTTTAGTTGATGAAGGACTATATTTAAAGAGTTTTTTTGCCTTAGAGTGATTTATTAGGAAACTTTTTTTTTTCTTCTTAATATAGTTAAGGTTTGAAGTATTAAAATTAAAGTTATCAATAAATAAATTTATAATTTTTTCAATACTAATTGGATTTTTTGTACTTAAACAAATAGATTGATGTTTAATAAATTTTATTTTAACTACACTAATTATAAATTTACATAGCTCTTCAACATGAATTGCATTGTTAAATAATTTTTTTTTATTAAAAACTTTGATGTTTTTATTCTGTTTTACTGCATAGAGTGTCCTTGTAAGCCAATTTCTAACTGATTTTTCTCCGATCACACCTGGCAATCTTATGGAAAGAGAGATAAAATCTTTTTTCTCATTTTGTAACAATTTTTCACATATTAGCTTACTTTTTCCATAGTTATCAGGGGATAAAATTTTTGATTTTTCATTCACAATATTAGAATTAATTTTTCCATATACTGAAATTGAAGATAAAAAAATTATTTTTTTTGTATTACTTTTTTTTGCAAATTTTATGATATTTTTTGTAGCATCAATATTGTCTATAAGATAATCATTTTTTTTAACTTTAAGAACAGGGGACTGAGCCGCACAATGTAAAATTGCATCATATTTTATATTTGGAGCTTTAATTATTTTTGAAATATCAGACTTAATATATTTGACATTTTCAATATTTTTTATTTTTTTATTTTTTCTGACTAAGCAAAAAATTTTATATTTAGATTTTGATAATTCTTTTTTTAAAAAACTTCCTATGAAACCCTCTGAACCTGTCATTAAAATTATTTTAGGATTCATTATTCTAAAGTTTCTAAAAAATGCTCATTACTTTTCAAAATAAATCCAATATTAACTAAATCTTCTAACTTTGTGTCATAACCTAATGGTAGTGCGTAAATAATATTCTCAAATTCATCTCTACTGTAATAAGCCGGTTTGTTTAACAGATTACGTTGACTTACACTTTTTAAATTCATTTCAATTATATTTTTATAATTCATGATAAATATTTTTTCTAATTTTTCTAAAAGCTTTGCATAGAATGTTCTAGTTGTATCGTTTTTTTTAGGCTTAACTGAATATCTACATATAATATCTCCCTTATCGTATTCAGAATTAATATGATGAATACTGACACCAGTAGGTTGAAATAATAAAAAGGATATGAATGTTGTTCCTATTCCTTTTCCCCATGGCAAAAATGTTGCGTGTAAATTTATTATTTTTCCTTTAAAAAATTTCGTTATACTCTTATCTATTTTGTAAGGATATCCACTTGAAATAATGTATTGAATTTTATTTTTCATTAAAAAATTTAGATCAATTTTTTTATTATTAAATATTATTTTATATTTTTTTAAAATTAAAAATTTACCAATTTTCAAATTTCTTTTTTTAGGTCCTAAAATCAATATTTTTTTTATATTTCGATTTTGTTCTATATTAGTTTTTTGTAACTTTATTTCTTCAAGATCTTTTTTATTATATAAATTTTTATCTTTATTAATAATCCTTAGTTTAGTTAGATCTTTTAAATTCAAATATGAATATATATATGCAAATGGATTAATATAATAAAATTTTTTTTTATTTATAATTGCTACTAACCCAACCCTGATATTGTCGACAATTATAAAGTTTATTTTTTTTTTATTAATTAATTTAACAATATTTTTACTAATTTTTTTTAAATTTATTTTTTTTGAATTTTTGTTTCTTAAGAGAGGATTTATTATCCATTTTGAAAACAAATTAACATTCCCTAAATTAAAATTTTTATTTATAAAAATGTTTTTCATCTTTTATCAAAAGATTAAATTTTTTTTAAAATTTGTTTAACTGACAATTCATGCTTCTCAAGTAATTCTTGATGGTTTCCATAAAAATGAATAAATTCATCCTTTAGTGTAAAACTTTTTAGCTCTGCTTTTGTTTGTTCATCAGAAGCTATTTCTTTAACTCTAGAAGATAATCCACCATGTGGAACATGTTCTTCTAATACATAAACACTTTTATATTCATTCAATACTTTTTTAATCCCTACTTTATCTAATGGTTTAATGGTGTGACATGATATTACTGAAACACTTTTACCCTGTTTCTCAAGCTCTATTGATAATTCAATAGCTATTTTTACTGTTATTCCATAGGAAATTATTGCTATTTCTTTTCCCTTTTTCAAATATCTTATCTTTCCAAATTCAAATTTATCTATCGCATTTTCTGTTAAGTTCGGTTCACCAACCTTACCTAATCTCATATATACTGGACCTCTATTTTTTGTAGCACACCATTTTGTTGCTTCTTTCATTTCACTTGGGTCACAAGGTGCTATTACCGTCATATTTGGTAATGCACTTGCAACTGCTACATCTTCTATAGTGTGATGTGTTCCTCCAAGAGTGGAATAAATTGCACCTGCTCCCATCCCAATAATTGTGACTGGCAAATTTTGATAACATAGGTCAACCCTAACCATTTCAAAAGGTCTATACAGTGTAAAAGTAGCAATAGTATAACAGAAAGGTCTAAAACCTTTTAAAGCTAAACCAGCTGCAATTCCAATCATGGATTGTTCGGCCACTCCACAATTTATAAATCTATCAGGAAACTCATTTCTAAATTTTTGAATTGATCCTGCGGGAGATATATCTGCAACAACAACACAAATTTTATTATCTTTTTTCCCTTCTTCATAAAGAGCCTCTGCAAAATTATTTCTCATTAATTATGATACCCTAAATCATTTAAAGCTATTACATACTCTTCAGGGGAAGGAGATCTATAATGCCAAATCGGTTTATTTTCCATAAAAGATACCCCTTTTCCTTTAACAGTGTTTGCAATTATAAATAAAGGTTTTTCGTTAACACTCTTTGAAAAAACTTTTGTTATTTCTTCTGGAGAATGACCATCTACCTCAAAACATTCCCAACCAAAACCTTCTACTTTTTCAAAAATTGGATAAAACTTTGGGTGTGTTTCTTTTGTATGCCCAAAAGATTGGGATCCATTATGATCTAAAATACATACAATATTATTTAAATTTAAATTTGCTATCATCATCATTGCCTCCCAGGTAGATCCCTCTTGAAGCTCACCATCACTAATCACAATAAATAACTTTGTGTCTGCTTGTTTTATTTTATATGATTGTCCTATTCCAGCTGCCAAGCCCATTCCATGTCCTAGAGAACCAGTAGATGCTTGAATTCCAGGTACACCATAATCAGGGTGGCAGCCTAATTTACCACCTGGCTTACAATATAATTTAATATCATTATCTGTTAAATATCCCAGATCATTTAAAATTAAATATTGCAAAATACAGCTATGTCCTTTTGATAGAATAAAATCATCTATTAATTTATCGTTTTCTTTTCTAATTAATGCATAATAGATTGTGTCTACAATTTCAGTACAAGAAAAAGCACCTGCAGCATGTAGTGCTGAAACATTTTGTGAAATATCAAGTATTCTTTTTCTATATCCTCGACATCTTTCCTTAGCTTCAACTATTTTATATTCGTTACGAATTTTTATCATTTTTATAATTAGTTAATTATTGTCCAATTCCAATCACCTTCATAATCACATTCCTTAAAAAGTTCTAGCCATTCTTTAGGGTAGCCATAAAATCTAGCTGTTAGAACCCAGCTTTCAAAAATTTTTTTTTGCTCTTCATTAAGATATGAGTCAACTTGAATAAATAATTTTTCTTTGTTTTTTGAAACTCTTTGCATTTCTTTTATTGATTGTTTGCATTTTTCTCTATCTAAATTATGAATGGTATTAATAGAAACTACAGCATCAAATGTATTGTCAGGAAACGGTAATTTTTCAGCACTTCCAATCGTTAACTTATCTTTAATTTCTAATAAAGAATTTTCAATTGCATATTTTGATATATCAATCCCACTTGATTGTATTCCTAGATCAGAAAAATCTTTAACTAAAAAACCTTTTGCACATCCTACATCTAAAACTTTATCACCATTATTTAGCCCATAATGTTCTTTTATATCTTTAGCCACAGATATCCACCTACCATCATATTTATATCCACCATAGCCATACTCTCTGTCGCCATCAAAATACTCTTTGCCATACATTCTTGAAATTTTAATATGATCTTCTGTTTTTGCTTCTTTTCTCTCAGTAATGGATCTTTTTGATTTAGGTAAAGAAGAGAGAAGGTTTATTTCAGCCATCCCTTTTATTATATTTTATTTAATACATCAGCAACTGTTTTAAATTTAAAATTTGGAAATAATTTTTTAATTCTATTATTACTGATTGGCCTGTATCCATTATGAGGCATTTTTCCTTGTCTTTTCAAAGATATAATTTCAAAATTTTTATTTTTATTTATTATTTCAGCTATTGAAGCAAAAGATATCAATTTTCCAGTCGATAAATTAAATTCACCACAATTTTTAGAAATTATCAGCTTAAAAATAATTTGAGATAAGTCATCAATCCAGATATGATCTCTCAATTCTTCACCTTTTCCAAAAATTAATATTTTTTTATTTAGTTTTGAGTCTCTATTAAATTTATTTGGACCATAACCATTATGTGGGTCATTTTTACCATAAACAAGTGTTGGTCTTAAAATAAGTAATTTTTTATGACTAAAGTTATTTTTTAAAATGTTTTCTCTTACAATGTGCATGAGTCCGTGCCAATTATTTGGTTCTTTTGGGTCAGATTCTTTTAATTTTTTTTTACTATCTGAATATACAGCATCTGAACTTGTATAGATTATTTTATTTATATCAGTATCGCTAAAAGTCTTACAGAAATTAATCATCATTTGAATATTATACTCAAACATTTTTAAATTTTTTACAGGAGCCTTTGCAGCTACAAAAAATATTATATCTTTATTGTTAATTTTTTTTTTTATTTTTTTAAGATCTGAAATTTTAGTTAAATCAATTTTTTTTCTTGGTAAGGCAAGATATTTTTTATTTTTTAATTTAAGAATATTCTCAACTGCTTGTGAAATAAACCCTCCAGAACCCAATATAACAATTCTATTTTTTTTCATAATTTACGTTAAAGAAAAATATTTTATATTCTTAATTTCTAAATTAGTTTTTTGTGAAATTAAAATTCCATATGGGTCAATAATCATTTTAATTTTACTATTACTTAATAAATTGATGTCGATATTTTTAAAAATTTTCCATGGTGTCATTATAAATAATATATCTATTTTACTAATTAATTCATTTACAGTATTTGCATATATTACGTCTTTTTTTTTCATAATTTTTTTAACAACTGGATCAAATACATAAATATTTTTATTTTTTAATCTATTTATTAAGTGAATTGCTGGTGAATTTTTTAAAGAGTCAGTATTTTCTTTATATGCAAGCCCAAGAACTCCTGCTGTTGATTTTTTTGTTTTTTTGAGATTTTCCCTAAATATAGAGTAAGCCCAATTTTTTTGATGTAATGAATTTTCTCTCCAAATTTTAAAAAGTTTTGTCGAAACTGTTTTTTGTTTTGCTAAATCTGTAATATTGTGCAAATCTCTTTCAAGGTTTCCTCCAGAGATACCAAGTCCAGGCTTTAGATAGGCGAATTTACCAATTCGCTTATCTAATCTTAGTGAGTTTTCTATATCACTCCAGCATCCGCCTATTTTTTTAACTATTTTTGAAATTAAATTTGTAGTTGTAATAGAGGATATTAAATATAAATTTATAGAAATCTTAATAAATTCAGCTGTATTATAATCAGTTTTTATTATTGAACAATTAAATTTGCTGTATAAATTTTTAAGGTCTTTATTAATTTTTTTTAATGGATTATGAGTTCCTAAAATTATTCTTTCTGGGTTTAAAGCTCTTTTAAACGCATCACCAAAAACAAGTGTTTCAACTTGATAGAAAAGTTTATTGTTATTCCAAACAATTTTTTTTGTAAACCCTGGATTAACTTGTGACATTATAATTAAATTTTTATTAAATAGGTTTTTTTTCAAAGAATTAATATCTTTTTTGATAAATTTAAGATTACTTTTTCCAATACTATCCGTTTTAACATCAGATGAAATAAATACTATTTTACATTTTTTTAAATCTTTGAGATTATTTGTAAATTTTATATTTTTTTTATATCTATTTATATTTTCAAATAAGAAAGGTTCTTTAAATAGCTTTTTTCCTGAGGTTAAATCTTTTATCAAATAATTATCTCTATCATAACCTATAACCTTATGTCCTTTAAAAGCATTAGCAGCTAAATAATTTAAACCTAAGTGTGAGAGACCAAAAAAACCTATTTTCATTTTAAATAATTGAACTTAACACTTGATTGATCCAAAGATCTTTTTTTTTATCATTTTTTTTATTTTTACTTAAAACTTTTTTTTTGAAAAACTCATGTTCTTTTTTCCATGTAGGATCTTTCATTTTTAATGAATATGTTTTTGATTCTGGAACGCCTGATGGTTTCTTTCTTTTTCTAATTATTAACTTGGATGGACCCCATTTACACAGACAATTCATATGCATCGAGCCTTTTTCACCTAAAATATCTAAATAAAAACTATTTTTCCACATACAGTACGTCATCTCTAAATTAATTTGAAAACCTATTTCAGTATATGAAATTTTTGCATAATCAGGCGAGGTATTTTCAAATTTTTGTACATTAGTTAATTTAAAAAGTTTTAATTTTTTTGACGGAAAAAGATAATTAATTAAATCTAGTAAATGAGAACCTAAATCTGTAATAACACCATTACTTTTATCTTTCCAAAAACTTTTCTTAACAAGCATTGATGTTCCATTTCCATAAAAAATATTACATACATATACTTTTCCAATTATCTTTGATTTAATTAATTCTTTAACTTTTTTTAAATATGGCTCAAACCTATGGTTATAAGCTGTATATAAAATAGTTTTATTTTTTTTAGCTAAATCATATAGTTCTTTAATTGTATTATTTTTTATTGCTAAGAGTGGTTTCTCCACTAAGACATTTTTTTTATTTTTCAATAAAAATTTGATTATATTAACTTTATTTTGATCTGGTGTGCAAACGTATGCTGAATTATATATTTCTAAAGGTACTTCTAAAATATTTTTGTAATCTGCTTCTTTATTAAATGGATCTACATAACCAACAAAATTTTTTTTGTCTATTTTTGCTCGTTTTGGACCTTGTATCCCCATTCCAATTACTAGATATTTAAAACTAGCTTTCATGGTATTGGTTAGCTTGCTTTTCAATATCTGAAATTTTTTTTATCATGTTTTCAACTATGATTGGTTCATTTCCATGATTTTCACATGCAATCGCTGCTGCGAATGAACCAATAATTGAAGAAAGCAATAATGATTTGGTTGTTAACATTGATAAAGTTGAATATGCCAACAAAGCATCACCTGAACCTACAGGGTCAACTAAGTTTTCCACAAAAGAGTCTAATGAATATCCTTTGTGTTCTTCTTTTGATTGACTGGATAGTGAATAAATTCCTCTTTTTCCAAGTTTTAAAATTATATTTGAAAATTTACAATTTTCGTAAAGTAATTGTGTCAACTTATCTACAGTTGAGTCTTGATCGCCAACTGCAAATCTAGCTTCTTTTTCATTTGGCGTAATTAGATCAAAATTCTTAAATTCAGTAATATTACCCCATCTTGTTGCCACCTGACTATCTGCTACTTTAAATGATTTTCTATTTATTGCATTTGTAAAAATAGGGATACTACCTTTATTAAATATACCGTGTCTAAAATCACTAAAAACTATTGCATCAGAATTTATACTTTTAATTTTAGTTGTTATCTTTTTTATAGTTTCTTCATTTATTGGTGTATTATCTAATTTATCAAGTTTAATTAACCTATGATTCTCATTTAAAATTACTTTTTTTGAAGTTGTGGGCCTATTAACTTCTGAAAAATAATTTAGATTAACTTTGTATTTTTTTAAAGAATCGATAATAAATTTTTTATTTTCATCTTTTCCTAGTACAGAGGTAAATGTGACTTTGGCCCCAGTTGCTGCCATATGTGCTGCTACTATAGCGGCACCACCAACATACTTATCAAGTTCACCTTCAAGTAAACTAAGGGTTGGGGTTTTAACTTGGCCGCCGATAAGTATAGTATTTAAAAATTCATCTACAATTGTATCACCAACAATATGTACTTTTATTTTTTTGAATTTTTCAATGGTTTTTTTCAATGTAGAAAAGCTTATTTTATTAGTCCTCATATTTTCGAGTAGTTTTTCAAATTTTAGATCTGGCCTATTTGTATTTAAAAATTTTGTTGATGAGTAAACAACATCACCAGGTGTAAAAATCATTTTTCCACCATAAGAAGATAGGGCCTCAATTTCTTTTTTAGTTTCAATTTTTGTAGTATTTTTTGCACTATATTCAAAACCTTTTGCATAAAAATTCGGCTTGATATTTAAAATATTTTTTATTGATGTTTTGTTTTTATCTATTATAACAAAATCTACCATCTCAAATGCAGCTAAGTTTAATGCTCTAATGTTTTCTGGAACGTGAGGTCTGTAAATTCCTTTATTTATAAATTTATCTGCAGTCAAACTCACAACTAAAAAATCTGCTTTTGATTTTGCGTACACCAAATGCCTAACATGTCCAGGATGCACCACATCAAATACTCCATGACACACTATTAATGTTTTTTTCTTTTTCTTTTTTCTTAAAGAAATTAAAAATTTTTTATTAACAATTTTATGTTTATATTTATTATAGAAATGGTCACTCATTAAGATTATTTGTTTAGCAAATCCATTTTAAATTTATGATAAATGTTTAAACCACAGTTTTGTTGCTTGTTTTATTTTTTTTTGGTCCCAAAGTGGTGCATCTATCCAGTTATCTATATTATCTATCATCTCCTTTACACCATTTTCAAATGATATTGTTGGTCTCCATCTTATTTCTTTTTTAAATTTATGAATATTTGCCCAAGTACACTCTGGTTCGCCTGGTCTTTTAGGAATAAATGTAATCGGTCCTTTCAAAATTTTTGCTAAATCGATTATTCTTTTTGGATCACCTGCACCCAAATTATAGATTCTATTCTTATATTTGCTTATTGCCGCCATATAAAAGGCATTTGCCACGTCTTTAACATGTAAAAAATCTCTTCTCTGCTTGCCATCTCCTACAATTGTAAATGGTTTATTCTTTAGTTTCTGTTTCAGAAATACTCCAAAAGCTGCTCCATATACCCCAGTTGTTTTAACTCTTAGACCATATGCATTAAATATTCTAATTGAAATCACTGGTATTGAATAAACCTTAGACCAATGCAAGCACGTTTGTTCTCCGGCATATTTGCTTAACGCATAAGGATATTGTAGTGAAATTTTATGATTTTCTTTTGTGGGAGTTTTTGCTAACCCATAACAAGAAGAAGATGCGGCATAAACAAATTTAGAAATTTTTTTATTTCTACAATTTTCCAAAACTCTTGTAGTCCCAAGAATATTTGTTTCCATATATGATAGTGGTTTTTCTATTGATGGTACAATATCACCCTTACCAGCAAAGTGATAAACATAGTTAACATCATTAAATATTTTTTCGTTTAATGACATTTTATTAATATCTATTTTTTTCAAAATTAAGTTTTTATTTTTACTATGTTGTTTTAAATTACCCAACCTACCACCACTTAAATTATCTATAACTCTAACTTGATAATTTTTCTTGATTAAAAGATCTACTAAATGACTTCCAATAAAGCCTGCTCCACCAGTAACTAATGCAATTTTTTTTTTAATCATGATGCTTTTAAATTTTTTAGCTTTTTAACATTAAAGTAAAAATCATTTTCAAAAGTATTTTGAAATAAATTTTTTTTAAAACTTCTGCATAGTTCTGTTACAGCATCTTCAATACTTTTAACAGGCTCAAAACCTAAAACCTCTTTTACTTTATCTGAGTTAATATGATAAGATCTATTATCATCACTCTTGGTTGTGATGATTGGTATTTCTCCATAGTCTGGAAATTCTGTTTGAACTACTTTTTTAACAAGTTGGGCAATCTCTTTAATTGACATATTTTGGTATCCCACATTAAAAATTTGATTACAAACTTTTTCACTTTTTGCTAAAATTAATTTTTCAATCAAATCACAATAATCTTGAATATGTAGATTTGGCCTTAGTTGATCTCCTCCAAAAACAGTAATTTTTTTTTTGTTAACAGCATGGTTAGTCAATATATTTACTGAAAGATCAAACCTTTGTCTTGGAGCATATCCACATAATGTTGCTGGTCTAAAAATAACCCCTTCAAAGTTTTTATCCGTATGTTTGAGAAGCATAGGCTCACATAACCCTTTATATTTATTGTATAGAGTTAATGGTACTAATGGATGGTCTTCCTTAACATTTTTTTGATCAGAAACTCCATAAACAGAGCTAGAAGAAGCGTATATAAATCTTCTAATTTTTGATCTTTTTGCAGCCAAAACCATTGGCTCAAATGCATCAAGATTTACGCTTGTAGAAAGTTTCTCATCAATCGCAAAACTTGTATCATTAGATATACAGGCTAAATTTAAAAAAATATCATGATCTTTGCATGCGCTCTCTAACTTTGGCGTATCTCTTATATCGCCTTCAATTATATTTAGATTTTTGGATTTTGGTAAAAAATCACTTCCAAAATACATTATATCATAAACTGTAACATTATAACCTTTGTCAATTAGCTGTGGTACTAATCTGCTACCAGCATAGCCTGCTCCACCAGTGATGAAAATAGATTTATTTGTCATTTATTTCAATCTTATAACCTGCTTGCTTCGCATCTTCATAAAACATTTTTACTGTCTCTAATGAAAGTTGATCTAAGTTTTTTCCAAGACCTTTAAACTTTTTAATAATATCATGTGGGACTGTTATTATTTGACAACCTGCTCTTTCAGCATCAAAAATACTATAGACCTGTCTTGTACTGGCCCATAGTATATTTGCTAATGGTTTAGATTTGGCAATTTTTACTGCTTCAGTCATGGTTTTCATCGGGTCAAAGCCTGCATCTGCTATTCTTCCTGCAAATATTGATAATATAGCAGGAGTTTCTGAATTTAATACTTCCACAACACTTTTTAACTGATCAATGGTGAGTATGGCTGTTACATTGCAAATAATCTTTTTATTTGAAAGTTTTTTTATTAATTCATTAGTTTTTTCTCCTTTAGTATTTGTTATTGGGATTTTAACATTAATGTTTTTTCCCCAACTAGCAATTTCATTAGCTTGTTTTTCCATATCGTCAAGATCATCAGCAAAAATTTCAAATGAAACAGGTTTGTCATCAGTAACTTTTAAAACATCAATAGCAAATTTTTTATAGTCCAAAATACCTTTTTTTTTCATCAATGAAGGATTTGTTGTAAAACCCTCAATTAATGGATTTTTACATAATTCCTCAATATTTTTAATATCCGCACCATCTGCAAAAATTTTTACATTAAGTTTATCGATCATAATTTTTTACCATTTTGTTTTTCTTATTTGTAATAAAGGGTGTGAAACTAAACAATGCCATATAACTGCTTGAAAGGCTTCTGTGTGAGGTGTTATGAGTTTATCATTTACATTAGGAACTAAAATAGAAACATTTGCATGAGTTCTTGTGTATCCATTTTTCTTTCCAATAATACCAAAAATTTTTGACTTCTTTTTTTTTGCATACTTAATTGCATTGACTAGATTTACACTAACTTTTTTTTTTAAATTTCCCCCGCCTACAGACATTATAAATAAAGCATCATCTTTATTTAAATTGCAGACTTTAAGCCATTCAGCAAAGGATGAGTCCCAACCTTCATCGTTAATTCTAGCTGTAAGTTCAGATACGTTATCAACAGGTGAATAACTCTCTATGTTACATAGCTTTCTAAAATCATTAACTGCATGTGAACAATTTCCTGCACTACCCCCAACTCCTAAAAAAAATAAACGACCTCTTTTTTTTCTGATATCATTAATGCTTTCAGCTAACTTTTGCATCTCATTTCTATCAATCTTTTCAGCAATTATTTTTACTTCACTAAAAAAATTATTAATATGAGATGTTTTCATGATCATTTATTATTATAAATGCTTAATTTTTTGAAGCAATTACTAAATATTGAAATTTTTCTAAACTATTGTCTAGTTAGTATGTTGTTTCTCGCTGGATTGAATATGGATTGTTTTATATTTTTCTCAATACATTGAAAGTAGTCTTGATCGTCTGTCATAATTTCTTTGATTGAAAAATCAATTTTGATTATAAAAAAAACCCCCACTCAAAAAGAAATGGGGGTTTTTGTAAAACAAAATATCAATTATCTTTAAAGTTACCTAAAAATTTTTTTCAGTGCATAAATCAAGCCAATTGAGCTATTAGTACTGGTCAGCTGCACGCATTACTGCGCTTCCACATCCAGCCTATCAACGTGGTGGTCTACCACGGCTCTATAGGAAGAAC